>Ga0134126_10008420_pt1 | contig 12981 bp, 11 predicted proteins | sample KB31752_FD_96881 | JGI IMG/M metagenome (GOLD analysis project Ga0134126, IMG submission 96881) | Terrestrial soil microbial communities with excess Nitrogen fertilizer from Kellogg Biological Station, Michigan, USA - KB3-175-2 | ecosystem: Environmental > Terrestrial > Soil > Unclassified ...
CGCCGTAACGGGGCACCTAAATCCTTTCATTTTTCACCCCTTCCCTGTTATCCATTCAGGCGGCTCCAATGTTACAACTAACCGACGCCGAGTTCACCGCCGTCGAACTATTTGAAGTCGTTTCCACGGCCATGTCCGCAGTCACGGGGTGCGCCCAAGATTCGGATCGTTAGGTGCGTCAGCCGCATCGCATCATCAAATAAAACAATCTGCTGCAGTGGGGGTGGGGGTGGCTACAGCGTGGTGTGACCTGGTGAACTCGGCGCAGCGGCTCTGGGAGATGACCCTCGAGCAGAACTGGCACTCGGAGGCGGTCGAGTTCATTCGTTGGCGTTGGAAGCACGGATTGAGTTTGACCGATCGGAGGCACTTAATGTGCTATCCCGTATCCAAGATCGACCGGGGACCCGTGCGCCGGTCCGCGACGGGTCCTGGCTATTACGACGCCGCTATCGCATCGCTACCGGCAGTGGTTTGCCGCGTGCTTCCGTTAGCGCTGCCTGCATCGATTCTGTCAATGTCTGCAACGTGGCCAACTTCTGTGTAAGAGCGTGCAGCTCCGCGGCTTGCTGCTCCATCTGATCCTGTTGTCGCTGGACGACGCCGAGGAGCATGGGTGCCAGTTCATCGTAGCGGACGCCCTGAATTTTCCCCCCGGCATCGCGGATGACGAGCTCCGGATACACCCTCGCGACTTCCTCGGCGATCAGGCCGTATTGCAGGTCGCCCCCAGGATTGCTTTTCAGGTGAAAACTTACCGGCCGCAGGCGGTGTAGCTTGTCCGAGACGTCGCCCATGGTCGTCACGTCGGTTTTGTAGCGCTCCGAGGAGGGCAGGACACCAAGCTGTCCGTCCGCGGAGACATAGACCGGACTACCGCTCAAATGAGACGAGGTGACGCCCGCGAGATACACTGCAGATTGCGAGGCGCCGCCGATCCGTATCACGCCGCTTTCGCCCGCCGGTCCCGATGCCCCGATGTCGATGTTGTTGGATCCGGATAGCGAATAGCCTGCACTGGCACCGACGGCGATATTGTTCGATCCGGACGTGTTGGCATAAAGCGCGTCCTGACCGACGGCCGTGTTGCGCTGGCCGGTCTTGTTTGACACCAAGGCGAGATAGCCAGACGCCGTGTTGGCGACGCCGGTCGTCGTCATGTATAGAGCGCGGTAGCCGTTGGCGGTGTTGCCGTTCGCCGTCGTGTTGGAAAACAGCGCCTGTGTGCCGCTGGCGGTGTTGAAACTCCCCGACGTGTTTTCCACGAGTGCGTAGGCGCCCATAGCGCTGTTTTGTTCGCCATCGACGTTGTCGCGCAGCGCACTATTCCCCAGGGCGGAGTTATTGATCGTGGTGGTCTGATAGAGGGCGCGCCAGCCGACCGCCGTGTTGCCACTCGCGGTGGTGGCCATGTTGAGCGCCTGCATGCCGACCGCGACGTTGCTGGAGCCGGAGGTGTTCGCGAAAAGAGCCAATGAACCGACCGCGACGTTTTGGACTGCGGTCGAGCTGTTAGACAGAGCTTGGTAGCCCGCGACGGTGTTGTCGCTTCCGGTAGACGCGGACATCATGGAATAATTGCCGATGGCGGTGTTGCGACTGCCCGTGAGCGCCCCGGCAGAACTGCCGACGCCGACCGCCACGTTGGACGCGCCCACCGTTGCAAAGCCCAACGCGCCTTGACCCACTGCGGTGTTCAAAATGCCCGAGGTGTTTGAGCCGAGCGCTTCCTCGCCGAATGCAGAGTTTCCCAATCCGGTGATGTTTTTTCCCAGAGCCGCAGCGCCTGCGGCCGTGTTGGCCGACGCGTTGCTGCCCGTCGTCAACGCCAGTGCGCCTGATCCCATCGCAGTGTTAGACAGACGGTCGCTTGTGACCGGGTTGCATCCCGGGAACGCGCAGGTCGGCGTCTGCGCGTGAAGCAGCGTCGGGCCCAGCGTCAGCAAGGAAGCGACCGCCGCGCTTAGCGTGGTGATGCGGTTCATTCTGCGGGGCGTGAACCGCATGGCTGTTTCGCGTTTGACGCCATTTCCGCGCCGCGCGTAAGTTCGATCAAACGAGCCCGCCGCTGGCGGCGGGCTCGTTCAGAGTGATCAAGGATCCATGTCGCAGACTCCGAAATGCGCCGCTCCGGGGTGCAACTCGGTCCAGAGCGACGGCACTCAAAACACGGCGATGGGCACGAGAGCTCTTGTAATGGACTTGCCGGGAGTGTCTTCCAACTCGGGGGCCGGCAACACCGCTGCTGGGTACCACGCCCTCTACCCCAACACGGACGGGCAGAGCAACACTGCCTTGGGGTCCGACGCGCCTAACTGCAACGCGGACGGCAGCTACAACACCGCCTCGGGATATCGAGCGCTCTATTTCATTACGACCGGGGAGGGCAATACCGCTATCGGCTTCCGTGCTCTGGCCTCCGATACCACCAGAATGAACAACATTGGAATTGGGAGTGATGCCGGCTAGGCCGTGACCGGTTCGAACAATATCGACATCGGTTCGACAGGGTCAGCCGGAGAGAGCGGCGTCATCAGGCCGCTGAGATCCGCGACCTGAAGAAGCTGGTGGTCGAAATGCAAGCAGGGCTGCTCAAGCTGCAGGCCAAGGACCAACTCGTCGCACAGCGCTGAGGCAATCTCCCGGCCGGGGCCGATTCGAGAATTTGACCTAAGTACCGACCCGTGCTACAGAGAAAAACGGGGCGCGAAACGGAGCACTTGCAATGATTGCAGAAACCGATGAGATGACGCGTGAGTGCTTTGCCGGTCGGCGACTATATGGAGACGACTTCGGTAGCGATGCAATCAAGGAGTGGTACGCGGATGAGGAAAATGCTTATTTCACTCTCGTGAATTCAAATAAAGAGGCATCCGAAAACGAAGCATATGGGTACGATGCCTTCAACCAAATTCACGCCTTCAGGTCATTGGGGAAACGGCGCTTTGGCACCTGTTTGGTTTTTGGCTGTGCGCGCGGTCTGGACGTAAAGCCACTGGCTTCTCGGGTCGATAATTTTATTGCGCTCGAACCGGCGGAAAAGTGGTGGCGCGATGAAATTGGAGGTACCCCAGCAAGGTACGTCAAGCCTGCAATAAACGGCGCCATCCCCCTTGCAAATGGGTCGGTCGAATTGGCCATATCTCTCGGCGTACTCCACCATATTCCCAACGTCAGCTATGTTGTCGGCGAAGTGGCGCGGGTCTTAAAGCCGGGGGGCATCTTCGTCGTGAGGGAACCCATCATTTCCATGGGAGACTGGCGCCGCCCGCGCAAGGGACTAACGATCCACGAACGCGGCATTCCTCCAAAATTGTTGCTTGCGATGCTGGCAATGCAGAATTTGCGGGTGACCAAAGCTTCTCCCGTCATGATTCCAATCGTCAGCTTGCTCGGACGTTTGCTTGGCATTCGGTACGCGTACAGCCGGGCCTTGCTGGTTCGGCTCGACGCCTTCTTGTCGTGGTTGTTATGGCCGAACTTTCGATACCACCGAGTTGCTTTACATCATAAATTCGCACCTACGGCAATGTTCATCGTTGCCGTCAAGGATTGATTGCCGAACACCGGCCCCACCCGCCTGCCGGCAAGCGCGCTAGCGGGGCATCATGCCGGGGGGAGTCGCACGCGACCTTTCTGCGTCTGTGTGCGATGTTGCCACGCCCATTTTATTGAGTTTCTGCGGCGATGTTATGACGTCAAAATATCTTCGCAGCGTCCACCTTGGGGCTATTCCCAGGGCGATAAATCCGAAAGCGACGCTAAAACGCTTGAGCGGTTTCAGATGCGGGAACCTCAGCGCCGATATCAAGCCGCAGAATACCAAGCCGAGCACACTGTCGGTCTTGATAGGGTGTGCTTCCGGCCCCATGCGGCGGGAAAGCAAGCGCAGTTTGGTGTGGCCGGGACAATAGCGGGAACGATCACTCGGAAAGTGGAAATTAAAATGTTTTGCGAACGCGTGTTCGGAGTCTTCGCGCTTTATATCGCGCATGAACATATGATGTAAGTGGGAGAGGGAGTTCACTCCGCTCGCACCGCCGTAATTTTTGCCATGAATGCGGTAGTACCCCAAAACCTGCGGAATGGATACGACGTGTCCTGCGATGCCGGCCAAGCCCGTGGTGTAGCCGTCAGCGGCACGACGATATAATTCTTCGTCGGCAATCGGCATGATTTCATCAAGGAAGCGTTTCCGAAAGGCATTGCCGCTGGCGGGGGGGCTCGTGTAATAGCCGTAACGGGCGATCTGCTTACGCGGCTCCAGGTGAGAAAAGCCATAGCTTGGCAATAGATAACCGAGCCTCCCAAGGCCGCGGTCAACCTGTTCGAGGTAAAATTGCACCTTCACCGCATCGTTGTCTTTGAATGCGGCGGCAATCTTGGTTACCGCATCCGGCCTGAGCACGTCGTCAGAATCTAGAAACAGCAAGAACTTACCGCATGCGACTGACCACCCCGCATTGTATGCCGCCCCTTGTCCTGCGTTGTCCTGGAAGACAGTGCGAATGCGCTTGCCATAAGTCGAGATAATTCTTTGCGAGTCGTCGGTGGAACCGTCATCGACCACGATGATTTCGAGCGGTTCATAAGTCTGTTCAAGCACACTATCGATGGCGGCCGCCACGAATTGTCCATAGTTGTAATTGACGATTACAACCGTTGCCAGGGACCCGCGTTCATGCATTGTGCAAATTCTCTTTTTATAACCTGCCGGGCGAACGTACATTGGCCAATTCTGGGCAATTCACCAAATATGCCATTGATCGGCCTGCAGCGTCGACGATTTGGGTCCGGCGTGACGCACTTCCGACGTTTGGGCGCGTTATGACCGAGAAGTTCTCTTGATATATCTGGGCGCGTGAGGCTCAGCGTGGCAGGCCTGTTAGCTCACGGCGGAATTTGACCTCGTCGGTCGGAGGGGAATCAAACTCGCGGGCGTATCGGTGACCGCCGTACACCGCGGCGGCAATGGTGCTTGGGGCCAGACTATCTCCGATAGTGTCGATGGACACGATTCCGGCCCCGGTCGCGGCATCGGCGAGACCGGCGAGCGACTGGTTCAGTTCATCGTTGGGCAACCGCGATGTCACCGTGACCAGCGCGGCGGCCGGCAGGTACGAGCGGCGATCCGAATAGGTGCATTGTAGTACGACTCTGCCGCCGTCGAACTCGAGCACATTGCGGCTGAGCGAGATATCGACGCCGAGCGAGTCTAGGTTTTTGTGGATGGCATGCTGCTCCAGCGTATTCGTCGTCCACGCAGAAACACGGTCGGCCGGCGTTATCAGTGTGACGGCGAGGCCCTCACGGCGCAGCTTTTCCGCCAAGATCGCACCCAAATAATAATGATCGTCGTCGAATACTGCGACAGGCCCGATCGGCTGGGCGCCGCCCATCAAATCCTCGGGCGTGAAAATGCCGACTCGGTCGAATCCCGGGATTGCACAAGTATTCGTGCGTCCGATGCCGTCGCGCCGCCAGGTTGATCCCGTGGCGAGGACGATTCGAGTCGCGCCGAATTCGATCGCCTGGTCGGCGGTCACGCGGCTTTCCCGGAAGATCTCGACGTTTTGCATTTTCTTTAATTGATTCAGGCGGTAATCGCGAACTCTCGCCCAAGCTGCCAAGCCCGGCAGGCGGGCTTCTTGCGTCACGCGCCCGCCCAATTCTGCGTCGGCTTCCGCCAAAGCTACCGGGTAGCCGCGACGACCCAGTGCGCGGGCGCATTCAAGGCCGCTCGGCCCCGCACCTATGACGAGAAACGAATCTTGTCCCGTGCGTCGAGGCATCGTCTCAGGGTGCCAGCCTTTGCGCCACTCTTCGCCCATGGTTGGGTTTTGCGTGCATCGTATCGGCGTCATGGTGTAGTCACCGGTCACGCACACATTGCACCCGATGCATTCGCGGATGTCGTCAACATCGCCTGTCTCGATTTTCCTCGGAAGAAAGGGGTCGGCGATCGAGGGGCGCGCAGCGCCGATCAGGTCGAGCACTCCCCGGCGTATCTGCGAGGCCATGGTGTCAGGCGAGGTGAAACGGCCGACGCCGACCACTGGCTTGGTGGTTACGGTCTTGACGAATCGGACAAAGTCTTCCTGGAATCCTTCACCGGCGAATCGCGAAGTCTTCGAATCGTTGGCCCAATCGCTGACATTGACGTCCCAGAGATCCGGGAGTTCGGCGAGCATCTCGACGACTTCCCGGCCTTCGCCGTCCGAGGATATTCCGTCACTGCCCCGTAGTTCGTCCACTGCGAAGCGTACGGCGACGGCGCAATCGACTCCCACCGCATCTTTTGTGTCTTCGATCAGTTCTCTCAGAAGCCTTGAACGATTCAACAAGCTGCCGCCATATTCGTCCGTTCGGTGGTTGTGGCGGCGTTGTAGAAAATGCATGGCCAGGGACAGACTATGGCCGGCGTACACATAAATGATGTCGAAGCCCGCTTTTCGCGCCCGCAGGGCGGCGTTTCTGTGCCATCGCCTGTAATCGCGGATGTCGGATTTGGTCATTGCGCGGGCTTGCGAGGGGGCATAGCTCGCCGGATTGACGATGTGGCTTGGAGCCAGCGAGATCTCGCGCGAGTAAAGATTGGACGCGTTCATGCCGGCATGGACCAGTTCTATTGCGGCCAAGGCGCCATGCTTGTGGACGGCATCCGTAATGAGCGCGAGAGCGGGTATATCACCGTCGTCCCACAACCGGCCTTCGATGTAAGGCGAGATATCGCTCGAGGGATGGATTTCCACTTCCTCCGTGCTGATGACGGCCCAGCCGCCTTCGGCTTTGATGCCTCGCATTGCCGCATGCGCCTGTGGTCTGACATAGCCCATTCCGTTGCAATGGGGGACTTGGTAAAAGCGGTTCTTGGCCACCACGGGGCCAATTCTCACCGGCTCAAAGAGGATGTCGAAGCGAGGGTCACGCGTCATGGTGTCAGTCTCGGCTAAATGCGCCTGAGTAAGTCAAGAGATCAGGAACCGGACACGGGGAATTTCGATGTCCCCTTCAGCGCTCTGCGCAGCCGCCCGGTATTGCGTTCAAACAGCCGCTCAAACACGAGCGCAACCATTAACGCCGTCACGACGATCATTGAAAACAAGGCCACGTAGGTCAGTCCGAAGGGCAAGCCCGACGTAGGAAGGAGATTCGCCCGCCAGCAGAGGAATATGATGAACGCCACCACAGGCATGTGCGTCACGTAGAGAGAATAGGAACAGTCTGCCAGAATCTTGTCGATGTGCGGGTTGAGCGACAGACGCAAAAATCGCCGCTGCGTCAGCAGTGCGGCGAACGCCATGCCGATGACGAATAGGGACAAGCCGGTGTTCAAGATGTTGATGGAGATGAACACGATAAGGGAAAATGCAGCGAGAATGGCGGCCCAATATTCGGTTACGTTTGGCCTCGGGGGATTTGGGAAGGAGGCGGCCGCGGCCGCCGCTCCTGCGCACCATATCAGCCAGTACATGGCGCCGGCGGGGCGATGGATCGCGACGAGCACCAGCGCGAAGGCTGCTGTCACGAACAATTGGAGTGACGGCGACTTTCGCCGCGTTCCCAGGGGGAGAAGTATGAGTGGGAACACGAAGTAGAAAACCCATTCATAGCCCAAGGACCAGAGTGCGGTATTCGATCCCATCGGTTCCGTGTAGATGCTTTCGACGGAGAAGACGCTGGCGAGGATATTGGAAACCCCGTACAGATCATACGGCGCGACGCGTCCCGCGACCCCGGACGGCCAGGACTGTGCGTAGACTGGATTGTTGGCGAGCAGATAATGGGAGGCGCCGTCCAGCGTCGCGGTCAGAGCTAGCGCGGGGATTAGAACGATGTAAATCCTCGAGAATCGATTCACAAAATACGAGCGCCAATTGATTGGCGAGCGCAGCACACTACCGCCAATCAGATATCCGCTGATCACGAAAAATACCACGACTGCAGCGAATCGTAACCTCGAGAGCATCGTCAATACGTACCCTACGTGGCCGTCGTGCCAAGTAAGGACTGGATGAAGCAGAAACAGGCTGACATGCCCGAACACAACCATGGTCGCGGCCACCCAGCGAGCGGCATTGAGTGCCGGTAATTCGTCGTCTTTTCGCGCTTGCATCCTTGTCCTTTCTGTGTATCAGGGGATATTTGCAGCTGGAGCACCTGGCAAAATTCCCTCCCGACCTCATTGGTCGGTAGCTCAAATCTCTCTCCGAAATTATCCTGTCTTACCAAATACCCGCGTCGTTTGGGCGCCCCGTCTCTCCCGAGAATGTAGAAGCGAGGCCGGCGAGTCAATGTGCCAATCTCCGGTTGAATGTCCTCTCGAGCCGATATCCCACACAGTGCAGCAAGGTATGGCGCTACGCTACGCTGAGGAGAAATTGGCGATCGTCAGATCCGCGTAGGGCGCGACGGTGGCGCGCCATTTCACAGCGAACGCTGATACTGACGTCCCAGATGCCGGCAATTTTGTAAGTGCGTCGACGACCGTAGATCTGGACGTGTAGACTGAATTATGTCAAAAAACGGCCGTGCGCGTGCTGTTGGCGGTCACCCAGCGGCGCCAGTCATGTGGTCTAAATCCTACACGCCAAGGTCTGAAATACCGACTGACGAAGATAGCTTCGGAGGCGATAGATGGATGGGCGAGGGTGATAGGCCCTGAGCCACCGTCGCGGAATGACGACAGAGTTTGCATTTGCCCGCTGCAGTTGCTGTGATGTACCGATGAGCGGGCAGCTTGGCAGTACAAAGTTGCGGCACCACTCTGAGCGGACCAGGTATATCGGCCTCGGCCTACTTGCCGCCGTGAGTGGTTGAGCTTGAATTAGGATAAACGAACGATTTCGATTGGCCGTGAAGCTTATGAAAATCCTGATTTACAGTACAAACTTTGCGCCAGAGTCCACGGGGATCGGCAAGTATTCCGGTGAAATGGCGGCTTGGCTTGCCGCACGAGGACATGATGTACGCGCTGTTTGCGCGCCTCCTTATTATCCCATGTGGCAGGTTGCTCCGAATTACCGGAGCCCAACATATAGGCGCGAGCTATGGAACGGGGTCGATATATGGCGCGCGCCGCTTTGGGTTCCGAAGGCCCCAAATGGGCTCACTCGGGTTTTGCATCTTTTATCGTTTGCGATCACCTCTTTCCCGGTCATGATGCGCCAAGTCTTCTGGGCGCCCGACCTGGTGATAACCGTTGCGCCGGCCCTGGTGTGCGCTCCTGCAGCGTTGCTGACGGCGCGCCTTTGCGGAGCCGATGCGTGGCTTCATATGCAAGACTTCGAGGTGGACATCGCATTTCGAATGAACCTGCTGCGCGGATCCCTGTTGCAACGGATAATTTTGCGAATGGAGCGGTGGGTCCTGCGTCGATTCGACGTCGTTTCGTCCATCTCGGGCCGCATGGCGGAGCGGTTGCTCGTCAAAGGAGTGGAGCGCAAACGCGTACGCTACTTTCCGAATTGGGTGGACGTCGCGCATATCAAGCCGACGTCCGGTTCCGATGCCTATCGTTCCCGGTTTGGTATCGCCGCAGATGCGGTGGTGGTGCTTTTTTCAGGGACTCTGGGCGGCAAGCAAGGTCTGCTGGTGATTCCCGAAGCCGCGCGCCTGCTCGCCTCCCGCGAAAATATCGTTTTCGTCATATGCGGTGATGGGGTCATGAAGCCGCAATTGGAATCTGCGAGTGCTGAACTACCCAATATGCGGCTGATTCCGCTGCAACCTTTCGAACGTTTGGGCGAGTTGCTGTGCATGGCGGACATTCATTTGCTGCCGCAAAGTGTTGGTGCCGCGGATCTGGTTTTGCCCTCGAAATTGTCGGGAATGTTGGCTAGTGGGCGGCCGGTGATTGCGACGTGCTCGAACGGAACCGAACTTCAAGGGGTCGTGGCGCAATGCGGCCTGGTGGTGCCGCCGCAGGACAGTGCGGCGCTGGCGAGGGCAATTTGCCAACTGGCAGAGGATGTGAATGCGCGGTTGGAGCTTGGCCGACGAGCCCGAGCCTATGCGGAGAGCAATTTCGAACGTGAGGCAGTTCTAGGAAGGGTATTTGGAGCGCTCGATGGCGACGAAGCCTGCGTGCCCGATGACGCCATAGCCTGATGCTAAGCGCGCGCTATGCCGGCGAATCAGCGCCCAGCCTTGGAGTTCGAGAAGAACTCTGTCATGCGTCGACGAATGTCCTCCGCGAGAGCGCCGACGTAGGGTTCGCGCATCATGCTGATGTGTGTCCCAACAATGTGAACAATCTCGGACTGTGGGGCAAATTTTAGCCAAGTTCGCCCGATCAGCGGCAAATATAATAGTCGGGTTATTTTCGCCTCGTAAACCACGACGTTCCCGGAATATTCCGTGGGGACGTAAGCGAACAAAGCCGTGAACAGCCGATTGACAAAAGATTTTTGCGCCGGCGGATAACGGGAGACATCCATTATTCCGTCTATCGAATATCCGCCGCCCAATTTCTCGCCGCGCTTGAGGCCGATCATGCTGTTGCGAATCGCCGAGAGGTTGTTCGAAATACTCCACATCAATGATTGAACGGAGCGATTTCTCATGAGATCTGCATGTACGACCCAGCCTCGTAGATTTCGCGCGAGATCGAGCAGGTAATTTGGCGTCCAGCGGCAAAATACCGCGCCGGTGTTTTCGGGTACGCCGTCAATGGCGATGAGAGGCCCCACCTCGCGTCCACGCGCCCGCAATGCCTTTGCCATTTCAAGTGCAATGACTGCCCCCACGCAGTATCCGCCCAGTACCAGTGGCCCGTTTGGCTGAAACTTGGTCAATGCATCGACGTAGTGATCGGCGATCGATTCTATCGCCACGCCAAACGAGTCATTGCCCATTAGTTTAGGTGGCGCCTGTATTCCATAAAACCGTACCGCGGAGTTGAGCAGTTGCGCCAGATCGACAAAGTCCGTTCCTGCCGCACCGGACAATGAGTGAACGCAATAAAATGCCGGCATCTCAACATTGGCGCCACCGGCGCTCGCATTGACAGGCACAATGATCTGCTCCGAGTCGCGTGCCAATCTGGCGAACAAGACGTTCGTGGGGGGCGTCGGTTCCGTCAGTGACGCGGTCATGCTGTGGGGGCGGAAAACATGTCGTGAAGACGTGGCAAGATATGCGACCCGCTATTCAGCTATGTCTGCCGGCGTGTACTTACATGAGCCATATATTGCAAATGTGCCTGCCAACTTGATCTACTTAGTGTAATCGCAAGCACTTGTGGCCATGAAACAATCGAATGACCGCTCCCATGGCGCCTTTGGCCTGTCCATTGGGGTGCGCAGCATGCACAGCATGTTAATATCAAAGCTGTACCGGTGCGAGTGTGCCGCTTTCGTGAACCGCAGCGACGCGCTTTCGGACAGAGAGCATCGGCATCACGCAATCATTTATGCCGGTGGCGGGGGTACAATACTGGGTTGCCATTATGACAAGTGAATTCTCCATTAGATCCGGGGCTGCATCGGCTGGTTGGAACCTATGTCCAATCGCCGCCGATTGGATTTTGGAAGGTCAGCCGATAGCCAGAATCGAACTCTTGTCCAGCAGCGCCGACGGTACCGCCAGCACGTACTTTTGGGACTGCACGGCGGGGCGATTCAATTGGTTTTACTCATTCGATGAGACCCTGCACATCCTCGAGGGATCGGTCGAGTTGAAGGACAGAACGGGAACATTTCATCGTGTTGTTGCCGGAGATACCATTTTCTTTCCGGCAGGATCGCAAGCTGAATGGACGGTGGAGCGATACATACGCAAGGTTGCGTTTTGCCGTACGCCGTTGCCGGGTGTCATTGTTCGCGCGCGCGACTTCGTTCGCCGCATCAAACGACTCGGCCGTGGCGGCGGCGTTGCGCCGGGAATGTTCCCCACCGGCTGATCATCCCGTGTTCGGATCGCGACGATGCGCCGTGTGCGATCGTCTTCCGACTCTTCCGCCCATTTCACCACTCTACTAGGAAATCGTCGCTGCGCCGAGGACGTCGCTCTCCTGCGACTATGAGCCGTTAGGCGCGACTCGCAGCGCGCTTGTGTGATCTCCATCACACCCTATGCGCGGGTGCGCATTCGATGGTGTGTCGTCTGGACTTGACGACAATTGTGGCGCTCAAAAGCATTTGCTACAAACGGCACCGATGTTTCGGCTATCGGAATCGTTCGCTTGTCTGCATGCGGCGCCGGTCATGCCGCCATTTCATCGAATGCTCGAAAACCGATCGCCATAGGAAGCTGTCAAGCCGTGATAAACAGAGAGCCCTCGTTGCTCGTCATTTCCCTGACCCTTGCAATCGCCGTATGCGGTTGTTCTTCGAATTCCGAACCGAACCCGGGTGCTGCGGCCGCTGCCGCCGAGGGAGCCGGATCGCCGGCTTTAGCCGGCCAGACGGCATCGCAAGGCGTAGTGTCATTCTTGGTGCCGACTTATACCGTCAATCAGGCGGCGGGCACCGTCGTCATTGCGGTTGTACGCGTAGCGGGGTCGTCCGGTGCGGTGAGCGTCAATTACAAGACGTCAAACGGCAGTGCCAGTGCCGGGACCGATTATGTGTCGAGCGCTGGGACGCTGAGTTGGAAGGACGGAGACACAGCGAACAAGAGTATTGCGGTGACGATTGCCGACTCGGTACCGTTTGCGGGCGGCAAGTCCTTTAACGTCGATCTCTCCATGCCGTCAGGGACGGCCACGCTGGGCATACCCAGCACGGCGGCGGTGACAATTGCGGGCGCCGGCGCGAGTCCGCCCGCGGCGACGCTCAAGTCAATCAAGGAGTGGGTCCCGTGTGACGGAGTGACGGATTATACCGACGCTGTCGCACGTGCGTTCGAGGCGGCTGCAAGCGGCGGGTTTACGCTGGTGGTCGATTGCCCCATCCGTCTCCACACGGGGAAGGACATCGCCACATCCATTCCGATCAGCGACGGGATGATCGTGAAGTTTACGGGCGTGGGCGAATTTAG
>Ga0134126_10008422_pt1 | contig 12981 bp, 8 predicted proteins | sample KB31752_FD_96881 | JGI IMG/M metagenome (GOLD analysis project Ga0134126, IMG submission 96881) | Terrestrial soil microbial communities with excess Nitrogen fertilizer from Kellogg Biological Station, Michigan, USA - KB3-175-2 | ecosystem: Environmental > Terrestrial > Soil > Unclassified ...
AGCTACTGGGATGGAGCGCTCATTCTACGGATTCCGTGGCCCGGCGTACTTCCGCGTGGGCGCGGGCGCCGCGCCGGCCGGCGTAACGATCTTCCGATCGCGGGTGCTCCTACAGGACTCTCGCCCGCCACCGCTCGTCGTATAATGCCTGCCAGCGGAGCGAATATTACTTGCGCCTATTTGCCTTATCGTTTCTCGTGGCATTCGCCGCAGCATTCACGATGCGTGCAGCGGAAGTGACCTTCAGTCACGATGTGGCCCCTATTCTGTACAAGCACTGCGTGAAGTGCCATCATCCGAATGACGTCGCTCCCATGTCGCTGCTGACCTATCGCGACGCGCGGCCCTGGGCGGCGGCGATGAAAGAAGCTGTCGCGACGGGCAAGATGCCGCCGTGGAAGGCCGATCCGCGTTACGGCAAATGGTCCAACGATCCCCGGCTCACGCCGGCGGAAATTGCGACCATTCGTGCATGGGCGGACGGCGACAAGGCGGAGGGCGATCCGAAGGAACTGCCTTCGCAACCCACGTTTACCGAGGGATGGAAGATCGGCAAGCCGGATCTTGTCATTTCCATCCCGGAGCACGATCTCGCTGCGACCGGTCCCGACGAATACACATACGTGACAGTGCCCACCGGTTTGACCGAAGACAAGTGGGTTGTTGCCGCTGAACTGCGTCCGGGCAATCGCAAGGTGGTTCATCACGCTCACGTATTCGTCGTTGAGCCGCCGGATAAAAAGAAGCCTGATACTCCAGCTGCCGCCTATACCCGCTGGCTGATGGTGAAACAGGGAACTCTCGAATTCATCCGGCCCGATGCGCCCGTCATCGACGACGGTTGCCTGAGAGATGACAACGGAGCCTTCCCCGGAAGCAAACAGAATCCATTAGGCAGTTTGATCGGCTCGTATCTGCCGGGCCGCGGGCCGGACGTGTATCCGGAAGGAACGGCTCGAAAGATTCCTGCCGGCGCAAAGGTCAGCTTCCAGATCCATTATTCACGGACGACCGGCAAGCCGGAAACGGACGCGACTAGCGTGGGATTGATTTTCGCGAAAAAGCCGCCGAAGCAAATTGCCAGGCGCATCGATCTTTCGAACCACATGTTTCTGATTCCGGCGGGTGATCCGAATCGAGAAGTGACGGAGTGCCATACGTTCGACCAGGACATGTACATTACGAGCCTGACACCGCACATGCACCTGCGTGGAAAGTCGATGAAATTCACCGTAACCTATCCGGACGGGCGATCGGAGACTCTGCTCGATGTGCCGAAATATGACTTCAACTGGCAGATCACGTATCGCGAGGCTCAACCGCTCTTCATACCGAAAGGCACGCGGCTGAAGATCGACGCGTATTTCGATAATTCGAATAACAACCCCGTGAACCCGGATTCGAGCAAGGTGGTGCGCTGGGGCGCCGCCAGCGAGACGGAAATGATGGACGGCTGGATCGAGTATGTGGATACGCCGCCAGGGCAGAGCGCCATCGCCACCGCATCGGCGGCGCGATGAACGAACAGAAGCCGCGACCAGAGAGTTACCCTGATTCCGAACCTAGCGCGGCGGCGCCGTTTGCAGGCAAACTGAAGCTGAGTGGTTTACCTAATTTTCCGGCGGCGACTGCAGATCGGATGCTGTTCCGAGGCCGGCCGCAATTTCCGGCAGGATGCCCAGTTCGATATAGACGGGCCGCAGAAGTGCGCGTATGCCCTTAAGCTGGCTATGAAACCAAGCGGCTCCGAGAACGCAAAAAGACCCGCCCAACACGACGGTCGCCGGGGCGCCCAGATAATGCGCCGCGCTGCCAGCCAGCAGACTGCCGAACGGCGCCATCCCCGTGAAGGCCATTACGTAATAGCTCATCACCCTGCCGCGCTTTTCGCCGGAGACTACGGTCTGGACGATGGTGTTGCTTGCGGCCATCTGCTGCATTACTCCGAAGCCGGCGGCAAACAGCAGCAGAAGCGATAGCCAGAGAACGTGCGAAAACGCGAACGCGATCAGCCCCAGCCCGAAAATTGCGGCGGAGGCGACCACCACGCGCCCGAGTCCCAGAACCGATTTTCGCGTGGCAAGACGCAATGCCGCGGCGAGGGCGCCCGTTCCTACTGCGGCCATGAGAAAGCCCAGCGTGTGCGCGCCGCCGCCGAGCACCTTTACCGCAAACACCGGCATCAGGATCGTGTAAGGCATACCAACCAGGCTTATCAGCGCAAGCAAAAGCAGAATGGAGCGGATCGGTGCGAATCTAGTGACATACTGCCATCCGTCTCGTAATTCGGTAAGCATGGGTCTGGTTGCGCGCTTCTCCGTCGAGGGTTTCAGGCGCATGGCCAGCAGTGAGGCAATCACGGCGATGTAACTGAGACCGTCGATCAGAAAGCAATATCCCTCGCCCACCGCGGCGATGATGATGCCCGCGAGCGACGGCCCCAGCAGCCGCGCCATGTTCACCATGGATGAGTTCAGGGCAATGGCGTTGCCGAGATCCGCTCGGTCCTCCACCATCTCAATAAGGAACGTTTGGCGGCCCGGCATATCGAATGCGTTGATCAGACCCTGAAATACGCTGAGCGCGAGAATTTCAGGGATCGTGATGATGCCGGCAAGAGCTAAAGCCGCGAGCGCCAGTGACTGAACCATGGCGAGGATTTGAGTCGCAATTAAAAGACGATGCCGGTTCCAGCGATCGACCCAGACTCCCGCGAACGGCGCAAGCAGAAACGTCGGAAGCTGGCCCGCAAATCCGACCAGCCCGAGCATCAGCGTAGATCCGCTTAGCCGGTAGACGAGCCAACTCGTGGCGATACGAGTCATCCAACTGCCGATCAGGGAAACGCTCTGGCCGGTGAAGTAGAGACGGTAATTGTGGTGATGCAGCGCCCGAATAGCCGCCCCTAGTGCTCCGGCGCTTGTGCTCGACGGACGAGAATGATGTTGTCCCGCCGCGCGCTCGTGGAAAGGTCGTGGAGTTTCTTGCAACCTACTTTCGAGATTAGATTACGCGCGTGCGGGTTTCGGTTTGTCCGCAGAACAGCCCTGAGGCATGTCTCGCCTTACAACAGACGACGAATTTCATGTAGGGCCGCACAGGGCTGGCCCGAGCGCGGCTTAAGTAAACGACATTGGAATGGCGCCCGCTACGCTGTCACTGCTTCGCGTGCCGGATGCGCCGTCTGCTCTTTGGTGGAGGCAGGGAATTCCAGCCGGAAGCGCGTTCCGGCGCCGGGGCGGCTCTCTACTTCGATGATGCCGTTATGCTCCTGGACGATTCCATAAGTTACCGACAGTCCAAGACCAGTGCCTTTGCGTATGCCCTTGGTCGTAAAGAATGGATCGTAGATCCGCGCGATGTGATCCGCCGGTATGCCCTGACCTGTATCGGCTACTTCGGCATGCACGAAACCCGCTTCCGACCATGTCCGCACGGTCAACCGGCCGCCCTCGGCCATTGCATCGCGCGCGTTGAGTACAAGGTTCAAAAACACCTGCTGCAGTTTCCCGGAATTGCCGCGGATTTTCGGCAGGGTGCTCGAGACTCTCAACAGTAGTTCGATGCCGGATTTACTGAGCTGGTGTTCAACCAGCGAAACGGTCTCCTCGATGATTCGATTCAAATCGAGATCGATGAAATCGGTAGTAGACGTCCGCGAGAAATTGAGCAGCGAATTGACGATCTCGCTCGCCCGGAACGTCTGCTTCGCAATCTTCTCCAGCAGCCGCGCTTTCTGGTCGTCGCCCGAGATCTGCTTCGCCAGCATTTGCGAATACGTAGAAATAACGGCGAGGGGCGTGTTCACCTCGTGCGCCACGCCGGCGGCCAACAGGCCAATCGAGGTGAGTTTGTCCGCCTGCACCAAGCGGCGCTCGAGTTCGTCGCGATCGGTCACGTCATCGAAAATGATCAGGCGTCCGATCTGCTCCATGTCTTTCGAGACAAGCGGCGCGATCGCGAGGTTTACGATGGATTCGCGGACGGCGCCATTCCGGCCGGAGTGTCCGTTTCCATTTTCACCGGTGCCATTTCCGTCCGCGTGAACGTGCGGCCTCAGGACAAATTTATATACGTTGTGAATGCCGGTGCGGGCCCGGACTTCGTCGAACTTGCGGCAGAGTTCTTCGGGGAACAATTCACCGAGACGGTGTCCCAGAGCGCGCTCGCGCGGAATGCCCGTCAGCTTTTCGATCTGCGGGTTCCAGCTCTCCACCCGATCGTCCAGTCCCGCGGCGAGGATGCCAACGCTGATCGATTCAACGATGTTTTCGCTGAATTCTTTCAATCGTTCGTATTCATCGGCTTTCTTCTGGAGCGAATGGTAGAGGCGGGAATTCTCCACCGCGATCGCCACGTAGCCGGAAAGCGTAACCAGCAGTTCGACATCGTCGCTCGACAGGAAATCGCCTTCCGTCGTGCGACTGACGCCCAAATAGGCGATGGTCCGGCCGCGCGAGCGGAACGCCACGTAGTAAGTAAGATCGAGTTCCGCAATGGTATGGCGCACCGCCTGCGGCCATCGCTGCGACACGATGTCGTGCAAATGGCGGGGCCGTTCGAAGAACAGGTACGGCCGGTCGCCCGCAGTCTCGAGGAAACTCAGATCGGCGGAAGCAAGCGGCGTTCGCGGCACGAGCTTCGGCTGCTGGGTAGCTGAATGCAGATAGAAACTGGAATCGCTCTCGCTCACCAGGAAGAAGGCAATTCGTTCAATGGACAGCGTTCGCAGCAGCCGGTCGGACACCGAAGCCAACATGCGGTCCATGTTGGTCTCCGAACTCAGGTCGCGCGCGAACTCGATCAATGTCAGGCGGTAATCGTAGCGGTCGCGATAAAACACGTAACGGTCGAGTTGTTCCTCCACCCATCGACGGATCGGCTGAAACACGAACGTGGCAAACAGTATGAGAACGACGAATGCCGGCGCCGTGATCGTGTTGATATTGCCGATATAGAAAATCAGCGCATAGAAAATGCCGATTACCAGGAGCGTGGCGAGTGTGTAGACATACCCCTGTTGGAAGATGATATCCACGTCCATCAGCCGGTAGCGCGTGATCGCGTAAGACCAGGAGATGGGAATGATGGCGAGCGAAACCACACTGAGCGCCAGAATATGCCCAGGTACGGCGCCGAACACATACGGGATCGCGTAGCAAATGGCGAACGGCAGAATGCCGGCAAGCGCTCCATTGCGCAGATACTTCAATTGGCGGCGGAGCACCGGATCTTCGGCGCGGCTGTAATCCCGCATTAGGGCGAGCGCGCCGAGAAGATACATGCCGACAAAGAAGCCGAGCATCAGGCGGTCAAGCATCCACCGCACTTCAATAAGCGGTGTCCCAAAACGCAGCAGGCCCGAAGCCGATCCCGTCACGAGCGCCAGCAGAACGAGCGCCGGAGCGTAAAGGACGAGCCAGCGGCCGCGGCCTACAAGAATCCTGGGTTTTTCGGGAAAGCTGACGCAAAAGTGCAAGAAAATGGAAGGTGCCAGCAAACTGGCTACAATGTTGCCCCAGTAAATCACCTGATCGAAGCTATTGAGCTTGCCGCTGTAATGGAAACAAGACGCGATGAACGAGACCAGGCAGAGCAGGAAAAAGTGCAGGGCCTTGGGAGAACTGGTGCGCCGGTAATAAACGAAAAGCCCGATAAAGAGCCAAAAAACGCCAACGCCGTACTGATAATAAACCGCGGAATCGCGGGCGGCCGCTTCGATAAAGACGTTCTGCTTTTCGAAATCGATCCCATGCCGGCGCAAAGAATAGGTCGTTTTACTGAATACCGGTAGGCCGGCCAGTATTCTGGTGGCATCGAGAGCGTTTTGAACCGGCGTTCCGGCTATCCGTGTCACCTCATCGCCAACGTGAATTTCAGCGCGATCTCCGGAAGAGTCGGCCTTCACGTAGGCGGCGATGACGTGGTTGGATCCATCTGCCCCGGTGCGGTCGATCCAGGTGACGCCGTCGTCGGGAAGAAGAAATTTGTTGAGCTGTTGAAAATTAATGACAGCCGCGAGGACAGCCGCTGCCGCCAGGATTAGCAGCAACGCGCCCGCGAACTGACTTTTTAGCTCTCGCACTCACTTCCACCGCGCGGTGACACTACTGCCGCCGGTGTCCTCCCTAACAAGACAAATCTCCGATAGCACGCTGGCTACCATTTGCCGAAGTTCCCCTAGTAGACTGAGAATACAGCAATTTAGTACCAAATCCAAGGGTTTCCTCTTGCGGTAAATTTGTCTTTTGGAAGCGACGGTTCCCGGATTCGGAAATGAGGACGGGCGAACAGCGGCATTTGCCGAGGTCTTTTTGCCGCCCGCATTTGTCCTGGAGCCGCGCGATAGCGTCCCAACGCGGAACCTGCCGCGCCCCCGGTGCGTCCTTCGGCTCATTGACGGGTATGTAAAACATCCTTAGACTGGAGTTTAGCCCGCAACAGTTTCATCCATGGTCAGGTCTATGAAGTTTTCTTCCCTCTCCCAGGCCCTCGCCCGCTCCTCGGTGGTATTAGGCGTCGCGGCGGCGACACTGATCGTTCCGTTGATCCTAGGGCAATCCAGTTCGAGCGACTCGGACACCACAGTATCGAAGCCGCTTTCCAAGAAGGAACAGAAGCGGAGAGAGAAGCAACTCCGGAAGGAGCTTGAGGGCCCATGGAAGAAATGGCTGAACGAAGACGTTACCTACATCATCACCGATGAGGAGCGCCAGGCTTTCAAGCATCTGCAGACCGACGAAGAACGCGAACAGTTCGTTGAGAACTTCTGGAAGCGCCGCGATCCGACACCCGACACGGAAGAAAACGAGTACAAAGAGGAAATCTACCGCCGTATCGCTTACGCGAACGACCATTATGCTTCCGGCATTCCGGGCTGGAAAACCGACCGCGGAATGATTTATATCAAGTACGGCGCGCCGGATGAGGTCGATTCGCATCCGTCGGGTGGCAGCTATGAGCGTCCGATGGAAGAAGGCGGCGGCGAAACCTCGACCTATCCCTTCGAGGACTGGCGGTACCGCTACCTTGAGGGCATCGGCAGCAACATCGAGATTGAATTTGTCGATCCGACCATGACCGGCGAGTATCACATGACCATGGACCCGTCGGAGAAAGACGCACTGCTGTACGTTCCGGGCGCTGGTCTGACGATGTACGAGCAGATGGGCATGTCGAGCAAAACCGATCGATTTAACCGGACCGACGGCACGCACTTGGGCACCGGCAACATGCCGCTTTCTGAGAGTCAGAATGAGTTTAGCCGGCTCGAGCAATTCGCGAAGCTCCAAAGGGCGCCGGTCATCAAGTTTAAGGATCTGCAAGCAGTCGTCGATTCGACCATTAAATACAACACGCTGCCGATGCAGGTGCGCGCCGACTACATAAAAGTGACGGACGCGACCGTGCTGACGAATTTGACTGTAGCCTTTAACCGGAACGACCTGCAATACCAGACCAAGAACAGCAACGCAACCGCTACGGTGAACCTGTACGGCCGTATCACGACGCTCTCGCGGCGTTCCGTGAACTGGTTTGAGGACACGGTGCAGGTAGGCCCGATACCCGCGGAAATGCTGCAAAAGGCGATGAACGGGCAGAGCATCTATTTCAAGTCCATTCCGCTTCAACCGGGGACCTATCGCCTGAACATCGTGGCGAAGGACACCGTCGCCGGAACGATGAACAATTTTGAGATGCCGCTTCACGTTCCCGAATATCAGGAAGACGCGATCGGCTCGAGCAGTTTGATCCTGGCCGACCAGATTGAGCGGCTGCCCACAACCAGCGTCGGCGCTGGACCGTTTGTCATCCGCAGTTCCAAGGTCAGGCCGCGCGTGGGCGATACGTTCAAACAAAGCGAGAAGATGGGTATCTATACCGAGTTTTACAACCTCGGGATGGATCAAAAGACGCGCAAGCCGGAAGGCAGCGTCGATTACGAAGTGGTCAGCGATGCCACGAAACAGACCGTGATTGATTTTTCAGAGGACATTTCGCACATGCCGAATGCCTCGTCATCGCTGGTGACGGTTGAGAAGATGTTGCCGCTGAATAAGCTTTCGCCTGGGAAGTACACGCTGAAAATCAACCTGAACGACAAGCTGAAGAATCAGACGATCAAACAGAGCGCTGCATTTACGGTAACATCGTAGTAGCACTATTTTGAGCAGGGACAAGGCCTTGCAGAGAGCATTCGGACGGCTCGGAATCGCCTCCATCGCCGTGGCGGGTTTGTTGGCCGCTGCGCCTGCCACTAGTGCGGCCGATTTGCCTTCCCCGTTTTCCGGAAATCTCTTTGGCATTGTCGTAGATGCTCTGGGGACGCCGCAGATAGGCGCCCCCGTCCAGCTTTACGACCGTTACCACCACGCGCTTCGCAAGACATTCACGTCCTCGAACGGGCGATTTGGGTTCGGAGGACTGAGCCCAAGCCATTATTCGATCCGTGTTTCGGTTACGTCGTTCCTTCCCGCAACGCGGGACGATATCGCAATCCGTGCGGGCCTCAGCAGCGTATTGGAGGTCCGTCTGGCATCGGTTTTCAGCAGCATCCAACTGCAGTACACTGCCCCAACCAGCATCATGAGCGACGACTGGAAATGGGTGCTGCGAGCTTCTTCGGCCACTCGCGCGATTACCCGGGCGATGCCGCAGCTTTCAAAGGGCACGTCGAGCAGCCCCGAGAACCCCGAAAAGATTTTTTCAGGAACCCGCGCCCAGGTTTCGCTATCTGCCGGAGATGCGGGATCGCTACTCTCGGATGTTGGAATTGCCGATTTTGGCACTTCGTTCGCTTTGGAGACCAGCGTCTATGGCGCCAACCAGTTGACGTTCAGCGGCGCTTTCGGAGAGAGCCTAAGCAGCCAATTGCCCACCATGGCTTTTCGTGGCACCTATGCCCGGAACAACGGCGACGGCTATGCGGCGATGCCGGAGATGACACTGACGGCCTTGCAGGTTTCGCTGCCGAACCGGTCTGCTTATGGGGCCGCCGGGTCGCAAGGCTCGCCGGCCGTGAGATCCGCCGCTTTCAGCTATTACGACACGCTGGACACGCTCGATCGGGTGCATCTGGAATATGGCGCTTCCCTGGAGACGATTTCGTATTCGGATCATCTGTCGCGAGCTAGTCCATTTGCCCGCGCTACGGTGTCGCTGGGACGCGTGGGCACGGTGGCGGCGGTGTACAGCAACGGCGGCCCGCCGAACGACCTCTACATCCACCAGTTTGGCGAACAGGCCGACCTCGCCGGCATGATTGGCGCGCTTGGCTCGTTACCGCAGTTTTCCATCCGCGACGGGCATCTGCAACTCCAGCGCACCCAGAACTATGAAATTGGTTATCTGAAGACTGCCGGAAACCGCAGTTATGGCGCCAGCGCCTTCTATGAAGACGTGAACGACGGAAGGATGAACGTGGCCGGCGATTTGTCGCCGCTCATCTCCGGCAACCTGCTGCCCGATCTCTCTACCCGAACTTCCATCTACAATATCGGTCGGTACAATCGCAGTGGATTCGTCGGGTCCGTCGATCAGAAGGTGAACGACAATTTGGATCTGGCCATCGTCGCGGGAACCCTTGGCGGCTTCACGATCGCCGGCGAGCCAGGCATGCGCGGCAATGATTTTCTGAACCGCTCGCTTCATCCCATCGCGTCGTTGAACGTAACATCCACCCTGCGTCGCTTCGGGACGAGGATCATCGGTAATTACGAATACGTTGCCGGCAATGCGCTGGTACCGCGGCATATCTTTGCCAGTCAGCGCCTGTACGCGGAACCAGGATTGAATTTTCTCGTCCGGCAGCCGCTTCCTTCCTTTTTCGGCGTCGGCCGGCTGGAGCTTTCGGCCGACCTGCGCAACTTGTTGGCCGAAGGGTACATCCCCGTTGCCGGCGGCGACGGCCATCAATTGCTGCTGGTGCAAGCGCCGCGGGCCGTCCGTGGCGGGTTGGACATCATCTTCTAGCAGCTCGTAGATCGCTTTCTCGCTCGCGCCCTTTCCTATGCTTTGCGTCCGCGATCAGGGCAAGTCTGATACGCTAGGCGGAACTCACGATGGCAACCACGCCGCCTAAGCCTTCGCGTCTGCTTTGGTTCGCACTCATCCTGCTGGTTTTTTCCGTCGGCATTAACTACCTCGATCGCGGCAATCTCTCGGTTGCGCTCCACAGTATCGAGGGCGAATTTCATCTGAACAAAGATCAGCTGGGCCTGCTCGGGACGGCGTTTTTTGTCAGCTACGCACTGCTGCAGATCGGGGCTGGGCCGCTCATCGACCGCTTCAATGTGAACTGGGTCTATGCGGGCGGATATCTAGTTTGGTCCGCCGCCACGCTTCTGACGGGCTTTGCCAGAGAGATCCATTTTCTGGGCTTCACGGCCAGCAGCTTCGCCGTTCTTTTCACTTTGAGGTTGGTTCTCGGTTGCGGCGAGTCGGTAGCCTATCCGGCGTACTCGAAAATCATCTGCAACAGCTTTCCCGAGACTTTGCGGGGCGCCGCCAACGCCGCAATCGACGCCGGGTCGAAGGTGGGGCCCGCACTTGGCGTCATGCTCGGCTTTTTCCTGATGAACCGCCTAACGTGGAGAGGAATGTTCATCGTAATCGGCGCGGCCAGCCTGCTGTGGTTGATCCCCTGGTGCGCGGTGACACCAAAACTCACGTCCCGGCAGGAGTGCTCATCCATCAAAGCCCCGCCGTATCGCGAGATGCTCCGCCACCGAGCATTTTGGGGCACGGTATTGGGGCTGTTCGGTGGAAATTATACCTGGTACCTGCTGCTTACCTGGCTTCCCTATTATTTTGAGACCGACCGCCATTACGCGCATGACAGTCTGGCCATTTTGAGTTCGCTTCCGTTTTGGGGCGTTGCTGTTTCATCAATGCTCGCTGGACTGGCGGCCGATGCCATCATCCGTCGAGGAAGAGCCGCTTCTCGTGTCCGGCAAGCGACGGTTTCCCTCGGGCTCCTCGGGTGCTGCCTGTTCATGTTGCCTGCGGTCATCATTCGTAACGAAACTATTTCCATTACACTGCTAATTGTCGCGTGCATCTGTTTGGGACTTTTTTCGTCTAATCATTGGGCTCTTACACAGACGCTGGCCGGACCGGAGGCGGCTGGAAAATGGACCGGTATAGAAAATTGCCTGGGAAATTTTGCAGGTATTACGGCGCCCTGGTTAACCGGAGCGATACTCGACAAAACACATTCTTTTCTGCTTGCCTTTGCGGTTTCGTGCCTGATGCTACTCGTGGGAGTGGCAGGATATTGGTTGGTGGTTGGCAAAACCAAGCGGGTGTGTTGGTCCACGGAATTAGCTTCGGAGAAGGTGGCAACGGCTTAAGGCAGTATTTGAAATTAGCGGCCGATTAGGCTGCCCGCGAGAAGCGTCCTCGTGTGTCGTTACATACCTGGACGCGGCCGGTGAGCATTTCCTCCGAGTGCTCACCGGTTCTTCGTTTGAGCATCCTCTGCAACGCGTGCCGAGGTCACAACACGAGCATTCCCCCCGAGCGCTCACCGGCTTGTCTAACCTTCCGTCGAGACCTGCTCCTGAATCCACTCCAGATATCTTTCCGACCCAGCGGTTATGGGCACGGCGATAACCTCCGGCAGCTCGTACGAATGCAACTCGCGAATCCGGTTTTCGACAGCCGGGAGCCGTTCCCACGTGGTCTTCACGAAGAGAAGATGCTCCGAAGCAGCTTCTACCTTGCCTTGCCATCGATAGATGCTGGTCAGACCGGGAAGAACGTTGACGCAGGCAGCCAAGCGCTCCTCAACCAGTGCCCGCGCCAGCCTGTTGGCTTCAGCCACGTCGCTGCAGGTACAAAAAACTATGAAAGTTTTGTGCATAAAACTTGCTATCCTTCTGGACCTTTGGCGCAAACATGTTTATAAAGAGATGTAAGGAATTTTCTTAATCGTGTATCGTTCGGTCTTACGTCCCGTCTTCATTATCTTTGGATTGATTGCGCTCGCCGCCTACGCAACCATCATGCTTCGCGGACCGCAGGGCCTCGCGGCGCTTCAAGAGAAGCAAAATACCGCGCATCGACTCGAAGTGGAAATCGCCAATATGCGAAAGCAGAACAGCGAGCAGCAGCAACGGATCAATCGCCTAAAGAACGATCCGGACTTACAGGAAAGCGTCGTGCGGCAGCGCACAGGCAAGACTCACCCGGGCGATACGTCGTTCGTGATTCCCGACCAGCCCAAGAAGCCGCAATAGCCCGAACGCTACAGCGGCACATCCCCTGGAAGCCCCCATTGAAGGGCGATAGAGGAACCAGGATTGCTGCTCAGAATCATGAACCAGTAACCGCTTGACGGACGCCACACCGCGTAATCCGTTTTTCCATCGTGATCGAAATCACGGGCGATCGGGATATCGCCTTTGGCGCCCCATTGCATTGAATAGTCGGCTTCGGGATTGCTGCTGGGCTTGATGTACCAGCTTCCGTTCGATGGGCGCCACACGACATAATCGTTCTTGCCGTCGCCATCGAAATCACCAACCAGCGGGACATCGCCGGGCAGTCCCCATTGCTGAGTGTAGGGGAGAGAAGGATTGCTGCTGGGGATGATGTACCAGGTCCCGTTCGACGGACGCCAGACCGCGAAATCCAGCTTCCCATCGCTGTCGAAATCGCCCACGAGCGGTACGTCTCCGGGCAATCCCCATTGCACTGCATAGGCAGCGGCGGGGTTGCTGCTCGGCCTGATGTACCACATGCCTTGGGACGGGCGCCACACGACATAATCGTTTTTACCGTCGCCATCGAAATCGGCTCCCAGCGGAATGTCTCCAGACGATCCCCATTGCACTGCATAGGCAGCGGCGGGGTTGCTGCTCGGCTTGATGTACCACATGCCTTCGGACGGGCGCCATACGACATAGTCGTGCTTACCGTCGCCATCGAAATCGGCTCCCAGCGGAATGTCGCCAGACAATCCCCATTGCACTGCATAGG
>Ga0134126_10008423_pt1 | contig 12980 bp, 12 predicted proteins | sample KB31752_FD_96881 | JGI IMG/M metagenome (GOLD analysis project Ga0134126, IMG submission 96881) | Terrestrial soil microbial communities with excess Nitrogen fertilizer from Kellogg Biological Station, Michigan, USA - KB3-175-2 | ecosystem: Environmental > Terrestrial > Soil > Unclassified ...
CCTGTCACGATCTTGTCCATGTTGAAAACCACGGTTTCCATCCTCTGTAACCTTTGGATACGCTCGATCACGCTGCCTTCACTGCTGATCCGAGTGTTGCGTCCACTTAGCAGCGACCAAAATGCCGCGAGCGGCCCCGACTGCACTCTTGCCATGAGGACGGCGAGCAGCAGAGCGATGAAAACGCCCAACAGCAAGCCCGGCAGGAGAGCCGGTCGACGCTGGCGTGGAGCAGGGTGCATGGATGTATCTGTCATGGAAACATTGTAAGTTGCAGCAGGACAATCGGAGCGTGACGAAAGGTCCAAAGCAGCGCCGGCGGCTAGTGGAACCGAGGCAGAACGCTACTGCCTCTGCGCCTGGCGTTTCTCTAATTGCCCATAATAGGCAGCCGCGTTGTCCTTGAAAGTGGCTTCATAGTTTGGATACTGACGAAAATTCTTGTATACGTCCAACGCAAGGGATTTTTGTATCCGTTCCAGCGGCATGTTCTGCGCGTACATGCGCGCCACCTGGTCCCGCAGGTCGGCCAGGTAATTGCGAAAACGCTGCAACTCGCTTTTTGTGGCCAGCTCAAAATGTCCGGGAACAACATGCTCCACCGGCAGCGCAAGCATGTGATCAAGAGCGATGATCCAGTTTTCCATGTCGCCGTCATCCATGGCGGGACATGAATTAGTGAGAAAGAGGTCTCCGGTGGCAATGGCGTGTTCGTGGGGAAAGTAAACGACCAGATCACCTTGAGTATGCGCGGGGCCAGGATGGTACATGCGAACCTCATGTTCGCCGAGATAAAGCACAAGCTCTTTCGGTCCAACCGTTTCAGTGACGGAGTTTTCTTGCGTCGAATTTGCCGCTTTTGAGCGGGTGAATGACGTGCTAATGATGATCGCACCTGGGCCTACTACGCTGTTGCCGCCGCGATGATCGGGATGATAGTGCGTATTGACCATCCAGCGCACAGGAGCCGGAGAAATCTTGCGGATCTCAGCCAGCAGCTTGCGGCCTTCCTGCGCATTCAAGCCGGTATCGACGACGAGAATTCCCTGGTCGCTGACGAGAAAAGTTGAGTTGGCGCTGGCATCATTGTCAGAGATATAGGCATACAAGTCCGGGCCGATCTTCTGCACTGACGCTGCCGCGCAGACGTTCAACATGAGAAACAACAAAAAGCAACGGACGCTCGGGAGATATGCGGTCTTCAAAGTTTCCTCCGTGCCTCCGTATGTCCGTGGTGAGACTATGCTAACGATACGCCACAATGAACATCCTGCGGAACGGGAACAGCACTTTTCCCTGGTTGTTGGGCCGGTAGGCTTCCTGGATGCCTTCCAGGCAAAGCTCTTCGAAGAGCTGGCGCTGCTCGGCGTCGGGCAGGCGGTCAAGATAAGGGCGCATCCCAGTGCCGCGGATCCAGTCAAAGATTGCCCTGGGACCATCCATTACGTGCTGGTATTCGGTTTCCCAGATATCCACGCGGCTGCTGTGTTTGCGGAGCACATCATAATAAAAAGCCGCAGGCTGCACGCTAAATGTACGGGCAGCAATATCCAGCGCCTTACTCCAGCGCGGATCGCCGTTCGCAGCCACTTCCTGCATGATGGTGTGCGTAGCCGACTGAAAATTGTTTGGCATCTGCACCGCCAAAGCGCCACCTGGCGCCACGCCGTTGATCATTCCGCGGAACAATGTCGCATGCCCCGCAACCCAATGGAATGCCGCATTGGAAAAAATCAGATCGACCGCTGGTTCCGAGTTCCACGTTTCTATATCGCCCATGACCCATTGCCAGTCAGGATGATTGGCTTTGGCCTGGGCCAGCATTTCAGGCGAATTATCTACGCCCGTGATGGCAGCATCCGGCCAGCGCTGGCGCAATAGTTCTGTGCTGTTCCCCGGACCGCAGCCCAGATCGATGATGCGAGCAGGAGCGTCGATATGGATTTGTGCGATCAGGTCGGCCGCCGGGCGCGTCCGCTCATTGGCGTATTTCAGATATAGACTGGGGTCCCAAAGGGGCATCTGCTCAAAGACTTTAATTGCCATGGAGCATGAGAATCAAGGCGCTAGACCGAAACCGCATTCGCTTTTTCCGACTCAATGGCCGCCAGCATGGCATTGTCCTCGGCAAATTTGAACCATAAAATGCCGAGCTTCTGCGCCTGTTTTGCTTCGGCGCGGGCCAGATTCTCAAGATCAGACTTAGTGACAACTTGCAGCCCTTTGCTCTCCAGAAATTTCTGTATGTCCGCGGCGCTAACATTGCTTTCGCGCGCGCTTTCCAGGTATTTCAGCACATGCACTGCTCCCACTTCGGCATCGTGCCGCGCGATGCCTACAAGGCCGTCACTGGCTTTGCGCGCCCACCCTACGGCATACATTCCCTCAAGCACTTTGCCGTTTTGCGGATCGAACAATTCGTAAGCCGCGCGCTTGGGGTCGGTTTGATCAGGATTGATAACGTAACTATCGCGGTTATAGGGCAGGCCGACTGCGGGATCAGCCACATCACCGATGGCAAAAATCATGGTATCGACATCAAGCTCGGCAGATTCATCTGTTGCTTTGCAGGCGATGCTGCCGTCACGTTCGAAAAGGATATTTTCTGCGACAGTGAGCCGGTCAATGCGGCCATCGGAGTCGGCATGAATGGCCTTTGGCGAGCACAAGAAACGGAACCGCAGACGGGCTTTGCCCTTAGGGTGTTCTGCAGCGGGTGTAGCCAGCACTGGAAAAGTTTCCTGTGCAAGCTTGCTGATGTCCTGGCCGACGGAGGAAAGCTGCGGCTGGATGCGGCGCAATTCCTCGTCAAATGCCTTGCGATCCAGAAATTCCTCAATGTAATCGAATTCTTTTTTGTCGAATTTTGCTTCAAACGGTCCGCGGCGCGCCACCACCACAACTTCTTCCGCTGTCTTCACAGGTGCATCGATCAGGAGCCAACGCGCGATATCAACCATTACATTGCCCATGCCGACAATCGCTACCCGCTTGCCGGTAGAGAAGTCGCGCGAAGTAAATGGCGGCAGCAGATTATAGCTATAAACGAAATCCTTGGCGGCATAAACTCCTGTGACCTCCTCACCGGGAAGGCCGAGCTTCTTTGTCCCCTGCGCGCCAACGGCAAAGACAATTGCTGAAGGCCCGAACTGCTGCAAGTCACGAATAGAAACCGGCCCCTGGCCGGAAACAGGAACATGGCCGAAGTAATGCACGTTAGGAAGGCTCAACACCTTGGCAAACTGTTTGCGCAGGCCAATCTTCATCTTGTCTTTGGTGGGATAAATGCCGTACTCAGCCAGGCCCCCGGGCTTGATGTCGCGGTTCAGGATAATGACTTCATGGCCGCCCTGTGCGATTTTCTGGGCAGCAAACATCCCTGCTGGTCCTGCGCCAACCACAAAGACAGTCTTCACGCGTGTCCCTCCAGCCCTCCGCAGCATCAAATCAAGCATTGGCATTACCCAAAGACGCAGCAGAAATGAGCTTAATTGCGGGCAGTTTTCTTTATTATCCCTTAGAGACTTCGCTGATGGCTATATCACGATTAAACGGCTCAAGGGCAGCCTGAAGACTACACACCCACTGTTCAAGGGTGACGAGCCGCTCCTGGACGTAAGGCGGGCCGTTGCTGCATGGTTAAAAGAGATACCGAAGGGCGGGCTGCTGTTCCCGATCACACGGCAACACTTCCATCGGCTTTTCCAGGGCTACTGCAAAGAGGCAGGCATTCCTAAGCCCCTGCCGCATCCGCACACGTTGAAGCACAGCGTGCCATGGAGCTGGTCAAGAAGGTTGGCATCCAGGATCTACGGCAGTTCATTGGGCACAAATCGTTGAACAGTACCGGAATGTATTTACGGGTCAGCAATCAGGAAGCAAGTGCGGCTGTCGCCAAGGCGATGGACTTCTAAAGCGGTTGGGCTAACCGCAGCAGGTCACTTTGGGCAGGGTATCTGAAAATGACAATCAACGGCTGCTTTCATTTTCTTGGCCGTTTCCAGCCGCGTCCGCGCCTCATCAAAGTCTGGCTTGAGACTCAGCGCCATGTTGAAATCTTTGATCGCATTGTCGTATTCGCCCTTGTCGTAGTACGCAGCGCCACGCGCATAATACGCAGTAGCATTGCTCGGCTCATCCGCAAGAATCTCCGTATATTCCTCAACGCTTCGCCCCCATCGCACTATATGACGAGACTTAAGGACGCCACTAGGTGTCAAAATCGGAGCAGTCTGAATCACTTCGTTGTAAAATTCCTCAATCACCGAACCCACATATTTTCCTCCCGTGATGTACAGAGGCACACTATTCCAATCGGGCGTTGTTCCTCCTTTTAGCACGATAAGGCCACCAAAGCGCCATGTATTCGTGATCCCGACTCTTCCGAGAGCGCTTGATGAAGTATAGGAATTGTTGAACCACACCAGGATCAAATCAGCTTTCTCTGGCTTGGAAACCAACGTCCAGCGGTTCTTTGCGGCAAATATCTTGAGAATTGAATCGGATGTGGATTGCTGGCATCCATCATGGGCTGCTTCACACACGAACACATTGACGGCCCGGTAAATGTCATCGTGAAATCGGGCGGCATAAGCATTAACGCTCGTGACAGCAACGGTGACAATCAACAGATTTGAAAATCTCAACAGAGTTCTCATTGCGCCACCCTGTTCTTGTTCTTTTCGTTCTCGAATACTTGATCGTGAAATATTGCAACGTTGTCCTTATAATTTTTACGAGCTAAGTCAAAATCGGTTGTCATCCATAGAGGCGCTCCGTTCCAGTGCGTACTGGTTCCACCTTTCATGACCATTACTACTTCATAAAAGGCTCCGGTCACCTTTCCTTCATAAAGGTGAGGCGAGTAGATGACTACCAGACAAACGAGGTCGGCACTGGAGGGATCGGAGACTACCTGAAATCTCTTCTTCCTGGTAAACACCTCTTCGACTTCAGCCCGTGCAGAGTCAATGTAAGTTCTTAGCTCGTCTGCTGAACCGAAATGGTGGGGAAGCTGCCCCCACCTCTTGATTGCCTTATCAGTGACCGTGCCGTCTCCAACGAAGTTCACACGAATCGCAATGGTCTTAGCCGAGAGAACATCATCTGGCAAAACAGGCGTCTTTGCCTGCATCTGGAAGGAGATAACAATTAGACTGCAAATAATCGCAGCTTGCAGCGTTTTTCGGACGTTCATGGGCTGGCATATTACTGCTGCTTGTCCCGTTCTATCAATGAAATTGTCATTCTTCTCATTTTTCGCTTCGGTGTCGGCCCGGTGCAATGGACAGCGGCCAAGCACACCCGGCGTGACCTGGACGCCAGCCAACGGGCAGCGGCTGCTCTGGCCCTGTTACCGCTGCTGGAGAAAGAAGCGAAGGAGCGGCAGAAGATGGGTCAGGCAAAATTGCCTGACCCTGATAGTGCAGGCAATGCCAGGGAGAAAGCTGCCGGTCTAACAGGAGCCAGCGATGGTTACCGTCGGGGACGCAAAGCGCATCGTGGAGAAAGACGCATCCATGCTGGAGCGTATCCGGGGCGGCGAGGTCACCATTCAAGAGGCGAAGCGGCAGCTTAGGATTCACGTCCATGCTTTCCTAAGTTTGTGAGTGCTAGCTTTTAACCGGCTCGGCCGGCGCTTCTTCTGTCCGGATGGTGGGTCCGGCGGAAACTTGCAAGCGCAGGCTCGGATCGCGCTCCAGTGCATCAAGAATTTCCCGGGTAACGCGATTATCGATCTCCCCCGCATGCTCCATGTCCACAGGATAACGAATAACCACTTCAAGCGCGGTTTGCGTCAGATGGAGGCGGCTCTCGGGAGAAAATGCAGCGACGGTGGAGTTCAAGGAACGTTCAACATTGCGCCGCTGCACTTCCATGCGGTCGCGATACTCGGCAAAAACCTTGTTGACCGCTTCCATCATGCGCTGCTCCACCTGGCGATAATGGCCTTTAGGATCCAGCGTGAGCGTGATCTCATGCCACAGAAAGTTAGTCCCTGGAATCTGTTTGAACATGCCGGAACTGGCCTGGAAAACTACTGCATTCGAAAAAGCGACGACACGTCCGGTGGGAAGCGGCGCCGGGCCGCCAGTGATTTCCATTAGCTGCAGCCGCACCAGACCTATATCCACAACGTCGCCCGTAACGCCGGCGATATTGACGCGATCACCCACGCGGACGCCGTATTTTCCGATCAGGAAAAAATAACCGGCGATCGAAAGAATGACATTTTGCAGCGCTACGGCGATTCCCGCGGTCATCAAGCCGGCAAAGGTAGTCACCGCGCCAAGTTCGCTGGCAAAAGCGATTGCAATGATGATGGCGATCAAACACCACAATACGATCCGGCGAATCAGCAGGAATTGGTAGCGCCGGCGCACATCAGGCACATAGCGAAACGTCGCCCGTTTCCATACTTCCGATACGCCCAGCACTACGCCGAGGACAATCGCCAGCACGGCCAGACGCAACAGCAATCCCTTGAGTTCAGCCTTGTACTGGCTGTCAACGGCGCTGTGCCAATTGGTAGTCGTGCGCTTGTAAATATCCAGCAGGATTGACTGTTTGCCCAGCGGCAGCAAACTGGCTGATACCTGCTTGAATTGTGCGGTGAGCGCATCGAGATCTTTTCTCTGCTGCGCCAGCACCTTCGGGTCCTGTGAATCCGGCTGGCCTGCAACATCGTCGCCTTTTTGCGTAAGATCTTTGATGCTTGCCAACAGCGGCGCGCGCAAATTTTTCGAGCTTTGGGAGAGCGCGTCCGTCTGGTCCAGATTGTCTTCCAGCGCACGCAGCTTGCGCCGCAGCGAAAATAAATCCGTAGCCAATGCCAGAATGCCCGTGGGCGTTTCTTTGCGTTCACGCGAAGCGACCACCGCCGGCGACGTGGAGTTGTTTGCGGCGGTGGTGCTTGAACCTGTTTGTTCCTTGTTCTCGACGGACGCAATGGGAACGGTGCGCGCCAATTCTTCTACCTGTGAGAGCAGACTGCCTGAGCCCAAGCCGCTTGATGCCGTTCCGGTTGCGAACTGAAGCATGGAGCGCAAGGTGTCGCGGCGCGTCTGGAACAATTGAAGCTCGCCTTCAGTCTCTGAAATTATTGCAAGCAAAGTGGTGCGCTTTTTGCCCGTGGCAGTCAACAACTGCTGGTGAAAATTGTCCAGTTCTTGTTGCAGACCCTTTACCTGCTGGTCAGCCTTGTTGGCGGAATCGATCAACCTTTGATATTGGGACGATGCCTGGGAGGGACCGGCGGAATTATTGGTCTGGCCGGCCAATGCCTGCGCGCGTGCTCGGGCAAAATCAAAAGCAAGCTTTACCACCTGATCGGCCACCTGCCGGCTGTCATTGAGAAAAAGCGCGTCACTAGGTTCGCTTACCAACTGCTGCTCGGCAGTGATCTGCCTTGACCACACAATGGTCTGATTGAGAAAAGAAATAATGTCATCGGCGCCGCCGGCCTGAACGGCATCATTCTTATTATTGTTGTTGCCTTGCGCGCGGCTGAGGGTTCCGCCAAGAAGAAGGATGGCTGAGAAGAAAAAGAATGATTTGCAGTTTGTGCGAGCTGCGGCTCGCTTCGTCATGGACATATTGAAATTGTATTAGAGGACGCAAGGGTTGGCTGACAGCTAGCCCCCGCTCGCTTTGTATGATTCTTAAATTTGCGCAAAATGGCAGGCAACAAAAAAGGGTGTTCCGATGAACACCCGTCATAACTATTTTCCCTTGTGGAATTCACGGAGACTTGGCTCCGCTAATCTGCTACTTTTTCTTCTTTTTCTTGGCTGCTTTTTTCTTCGTTGCCATGAGTTGAATGCCTCCTTAAGAAGATTTAGTTGCCTTGGAGCCCGATCTCACTTTTTTGAAGCCCAACGAATTGTACCGCTGGATGCTTACATACAAGATATTGAGGTACTGGTGTTGCATTGTCAACAAAAAAATGCATGTCGCGATGAAGAAGCAGTTTTATTTTTCAGACGACCAAGTTGCTGACGTGCGCGTGACGATTTTGAAAAAAACCAACTTCCTGTTTTTCCAAACGCTTATCTATCTGCTCCCACAATAAAGTTCATTTGTGCGGCGACTCTGCCACTTGATGGAAAGCCGTGTTTTTGTCGAAACAGAAATCCACAAATTGCGGCGTATAGCGCTGGCCGATGGCATCGGGAGTATCCGACTTCTTGATCTCTTCAAATTTAAAATCAATTTTGCCGTCGGGATGGACCGTCGCCAGCAAGTAACCGTAAACCTTGGTGCGGGCCTCTTTCGCGCGCGGCGCGTCCGGCGGCAGCGCATAGCGGACTGCTCCGGCAGTTCCCACGATCCAGCCTGGCAACTCACCGCCGTTGGCGGCCCAATATTCAGAGTTGAAGATGCCGCTCATAAAAAAATGCGAGTGGCTGGCTAGCAGGTATACATTCTTTTTGGTCTTCTTCTTGAAATCCAGGAGATCGGTATAGACGCGGCGGCCGCTTTCAACACCCTCCACCCAATCGCTCATGCTGTGGCCAAAGGCAACGCTATCCGGCAATGCCGCATGCATGCCAACGACCAATGCCCGGACTTCAGGATTGGAAGAAGCTCGTTTTACCACGCCCTCAAACCAGATCACCTGCTCTGGCGAAAACTGGTCCTGGGTGGCGTTGTCCAGATAAATAAAATCGACGCCGCCCTGGATCCAGTGAAAGTAAGTGGTGGGCGCCGTGTCATTTGGATTGTCCGCAAGCCGCTGCTTTTTAAGCGGAGCAGAATCAAGCCATTGGGCAAACTTGTCGGCAAACTGTTCGCGGGTTTTGGGCGGCGTAGTTTCATGATTGCCAATGCCGACGAATACCGGCATGGAACCAAAGGCGCCGATCTGGTTCTGGATGAAATCATCCCAGGCAGTTTTCAGATATTCGTCCTTCTGGAGTGTCTTGCCGCGATGTTGAGGGCTGTTCTGGTAATCCTCATCAATGCCGTAGATGGCGCGCAGGTCGCCCAGATGCCAATAAAAAGCCGCCTTGTTCTTTGTGGCGCCGGCAGCAATAGAGGGCATAACCACATCGCCACAGTTGCGCGAGTCGCCGGAAACGGCGAAATGCCAATCCGGTGTGTTCTGCTGATGACGGGGAGCCTGTGCAAATGCTGTAGATGCAAGCAGCACGGCCAGCAGTGTTAATCTAATCCGTTTCATTCATTGACCTCACCGCCGCGCCAGAAGTATCTCGCGATGGCAATATATTTCAAATCTAATTGCACTCTTTGGAGATGTGCAACTGGCGATTGAGGCCTGAGTTGAGGGCCGTGGAGTTTTCATTTCAGAAAAACGGCCCCACTCAGAAGTACGCCTTTGCGACTAGAGCCACTGCAGGTCGGGACGAAAACGTTTGTGGCAACTTTGACAGGTGTTATCAAGGTGCATGAAGAAGTTGATCACTTCCGGAGAGTCGTGCTTTTGCGCAGCATGGCCCAATTCCTCCGCCACGCGGGAAAGCTGCAAGCGTTTCTCTTCAAAGAACTTCACGTCATCGTTACTCCAACCCTGTTCTTTGTAAATGGCCGCGTAAGCAGTAAGTTCCTTGGACATGTCCACGAGATGGGCTGAGGATCCGGCAATGTTATCCATCTTTTGCGCCGTTAGCGGGCGGTCATGCCACACGGTAAAGCTCAGGAATGTATATTCCTGATGGATGCGGGCCTGCATAAACTTCCGCAGGTCTTCCCGGTTCTGCGCTGCCGGATGCGTTCCGGCAGGCACTGAAGCGGTTACATGCCCCGTGCGCAGCCGGTAGCCGGCCAGCGCAAGCGTGCAAGTAAGCACGGTCGCCAGGATCCCCACTCTAAGTCTGTTCATTACCGGCCCAATTCTCCCGTGGAGTGCGCGTCAGCTTCCGGATACATGCCAGGAGCTTTCATTTCCGGCATGGTCCCATTGAGCGACTTCATGAATGCAACCAGATCGGCCTTTTCCTGCGGGGTAAGGTTCAATTGGTAGATCAGCTTCGATTTGTTCGGCACATCGCCACCGCCGCGGTCATAGAGCTCGACGACATCTTCCAGAGTCGCGCTGGATCCGTCATGCATATAAGGCGCGGTGAGTGCGATGTTTCGCAGTGTAGGCGTCTTGAACGCATTGCGATCTTCCGGGTTCTTAGTGACAGCGAAGCGCCCCACGTCTTCAGGACTGCCGTGCGCCGGCAATATTCCGAGATTGTGATACTTGTTGTCGGTAAAGTTAGGACCGTTGTGGCATTCCGAACAGGCCGCTTTGCCGATGAAGAGAATCAGCCCACGTTTTTCGGCATCTGAAAGGGCGTCCTTGTTACCCATGGCATAGCGATCAAAGCGCGAGTCGGGCGTAACCAGCGTGCGCTCAAAAGCAGCGACGGCCCTGGTTACTCTATCCAGCGAAGGAGAGCCGCCGAAAATATTCTGGAAATCGTAGCGATAGCCGGGAATCGAGCTGAGCCGATCAACCAGGTGCTGCTCATCCAGCATGTTCATTTCAGCAGGAGCAAGAAGCGGACCTCTGCACTGTTCGTCGAGCGTGGCGGCGCGACCGTCCCAGAACTGAGCGTCGTTATAGGCCGCGTTCAGGACAGTTGGTGAGTTCCGTGGAAGTGTGGCGCCTTTAAAGCCTTTAGCGCGGGGCAGGCCATCCGCAAATGCCTTTTCCGGGCTGTGGCAGGTAGCGCAACTGCTGGCCCGATCCAGAGAAAGGCGCGTATCAAAAAAAAGTTTCTTTCCCAGCTCAATCTTGGCCGCGGATTGCGGGTTATCTGCCGGGATAGGGACGGCCGGCAATGCCGCCAAACCGCCGGGCAGCACTTTCAGCGTGTCCAGCATTTGGGGCGTAATTGCAGGAGGCAGCGGCCTGCGCTCTTCCGCTGAGAATCCCCTGAGCCCTAGCAGCAAAACTGCACTGAGCGCAACTCCAACACCCGTCCGATAAACGATTTCATGTCTTGCCATATTCTCTGGTGCTCCTTGCTTACTGCTTGGCCATTGCTGCTGGCTGAGGGCCAGCTTCCAAATTGACGTCGGCGGTAATATTGCCGCTGGCCGGAACAATGATCGTTTTTTCCATCATGCGCGAGCGTTGATGCCACGCCTTCAATACATATTTTCCGGGCGGCACATCAGCCAGGGTGAAGGAATGACCGGGCATGCCATTGGCAAAATATTTTGTCGGGACCACGAAGACGCGCGCATGCATCTGGTGGTGAATGGAACAAAACACATCTACGATCCCAGTCTGATCAAACACCACGGTGCGGGATTCGCCCTTGGCATAAAGGCCAAGATTGAACTGGTTTTGCCCGGTGAACGAATACACGTTGTGAACAACGTCATCATCGTTCGGCATTTCTATCTTCTGGCCTCTTACCGCAATGGCGAATTCAGGAGAAAACTGAAGACTGTGCTGGGAAATCTTGATTGTAGTTTCCGGAGGCGTAGACTCATGTTCTCCTTCCAGCCAGATCACCACGTTTTCTTTTTCTCCGGCTGCCTGGTTGGCGGCTGCAGTGGAGACATTGGCGAGCCGGATTTTGCCAGAAACATTCCCCGCACGAGCAGGCACGGTTAATAGCACTGCGGCAACAAATGACAGCATGATCGACGATCTGATCACAACTTACCCCCAGATTATTTCTATTGATGTGTGAAGCTGCCGATAATGCAAACCGGCAAACTCTTAATCCGCGCACAATTCGCTTGCAGATGTTATCCGGAAGATGAAGCGAGATCGAATGAAGCTAAGATACTTTTAATAATGCTTGCGGCCAATCTTACGAAGGTAACTGAAAACAAAACAAGGACTTACGGTTCTCTAGCCTCTGGGGGGGATATATTGCCTTTTGGGCGCGAAATTCCCATTTTGGGATTTCAAGCGTAAAGTAGTTTACGAATTTTTCCAGATTAGGCGAGGGTTGTATGAGGTAAAAGAAACCAGAGGAGTAGCACTTATGGGTTGATAGCGGAACCAGCAAGTATTGCAGGATTGCGACGTGAACGCGAAGCCGTCTGCCGCGAAAAACGATATTCCAGGTCGCGCGATTCCATCACATACTTGCCTTTAAACCGCACGTTGGCCACAGCATGCGTGAACGTGCGCATCCACATGCCATCAACCTCAGCAAAGCTCATAAAGATGTGCAGATCATGCAACCACCAGGAAGGATTTTTAGCAGGCGTTCCTTCTACCCGGCGAATGTTATAGGTCCCCTCATCGACCCAGAGTTTTCCGCGGAGAAGATCTTTTTCTTCACGCCGGGGATTCATGCTCAAGATGAAGCAGCGTTGTCCATCCAGAGTTTCTTCTCCCAGCAACTGAAAGTCGTAATTCTGGAGCGAGAGTTCCTTCCGTTGCGCATCCCGGGGTGATTCAGTCTCTTTGCTGAGAACGTCTCGGAGGACCTTCTCTCCCATGCCGCCACTGCTGCTCTCAATGTTGTATTGCTTGCTGTCCGGAGGCAAAACGGTGATGTTGGCGACGACTTGCGCTTTCTCCTGGTCCTGCTTATCCAGCAGGAGATAACCACGCTTAACGGTGAAAGGGCGGAGTTTAGCCTTGTTTTCCTGCACCATCTGCAGCATTCGATCGACAATGCTTCGCGTGTCAGGCTCCGCATTCGTCTGAGCGACAGCAACCGTCGCCAGCAGACAAATCAAAGTTCCCATTAGTGTGCCTCTGAATGCCACTGGAGCCCCGCTTAATCCTTCTTGGGACTTAGAAGCACTTTGCCGTTAAAAGGAGGGCCAGTACCTTAGAGGATTCAGAAGTAGAGGATTCAGAAATCCCGGTTACCTGAGCCGGCAAGGGTGCAGCGCCACGCGAAGCATATGATTCTAACAACAAAGCATTGGGCGTTTTTGTGAGAGAACGACAGTTAAATCGTGCCGGTTGGGTTGCTTTGTTGGCACTTTGTCTTTTGGCTGGTGGATGTGGAAGCATTCAGCGCACCAGTCCGACGCCTTCCCCGGTTGCGATC
>Ga0134126_10008424_pt1 | contig 12980 bp, 10 predicted proteins | sample KB31752_FD_96881 | JGI IMG/M metagenome (GOLD analysis project Ga0134126, IMG submission 96881) | Terrestrial soil microbial communities with excess Nitrogen fertilizer from Kellogg Biological Station, Michigan, USA - KB3-175-2 | ecosystem: Environmental > Terrestrial > Soil > Unclassified ...
GCAAACTTCTTGTAAACCGTTCCCGCGCCGGCGGTCTTGGGCACGCGAATTTCGGTGATAATCTCGTCCGGGCGCAGAGCAGTGGTCAACATTCCGGTAAAAAATTCGCGCGCGGGAATCACGCGCTCGCCAGACTGGCTGCTGGCTAGGATTTGGGCATCGAGCGCCAGGACCGCCGCGGGATAGTCGGCGGAAGGATGCGCCTGGGCGAGGCTGCCGCCGATGGTGCCGCGATTGCGCACCTGGATGTCGCCGATATTGGCGGCGGCCTGGGCCAGTAGCGGCGAGGACAAAAGCAGCAACTGGGAAGAGGCCACGGTGCCGTGCGTGGTGAGGGCGCCGATGCTGATGGTATCGCCGGCATCGCGAATGTAGTCCAGCCCGCCGATTCGGCCCAGGTCAATCAGCAGCGCCGGGTTGGCCAGGCGTAGCTTCATGGCGGGCAGAAGGCTATGGCCGCCGGCCAGCAGTTTGGCATCCTCATGCGAGGCGAGCAGGCGGAGCGCTTCGTTCAGGGTTTTGGGCGATTCGTAATCGAACGATGCCGGGATCATGCGGACCTCCTGGCGGTGCGGGCAGAAGATTTAGTGGTTGCAGCCGGCGGTGGGACCGCCGCCTGGGCGGCGGCAATGGCCCGCCACACCCTCTCCGGTTTGAGCGGCATATCTATATTGGTGATACCAAGCGGCGCCAGCGCGTCACAAACCGCATTGACCACACAAGGCGTGGAGGCGATGGTGCCGGCCTCGCCCACGCCTTTTACACCCATGGGATTTACGGGGGTGGGCGTGACCGTACGGTCGAGGATGAATTCGGGAATGTGAAGCGCCTTGGGCACGGCATAATCCATCAGAGAGCCAGTAACCGGCTGGCCGTCTTCGTTGTAAACCATTTCCTCATACATGGCCTGGCTCAGTCCCTGGGCGATACCGCCCTGGACCTGGCCATCCACCAGCAGGGGATTGATGACATTTCCGCAATCATCCACGGCAACGTACTTCTCGATTTTGGTTTCACCGGTCTCCGCATCCACTTCCACCGCGCAGATGTGAGTGCCGAAGGGAAAGGTGAAGTTGGAAGGCTCGAAGAAGTGTGTAGCCTCCATGCCCGGCTCGAACCCGGCAGGAATGCTGCGTGCAGTGTAGGCGGCGAGGATAAGCTCACCCCAGGACATGGACTTCTTGGGATTGCCCTTTACACCGATGCGCCCGTCGGCGATCACGATTTCGGCAGGCTTGGCGCTAAGCAGATGGGCGGCCAAGGTGGAGATTTTTGTTTTCAGTTTCTGAACAGCATAGTAAATGGCAGTGCCACCGACGGCGGTGCCGCGGCTGCCGAAGGTGCCGATGCCGTAGGGCACAGCCAGCGTGTCACCATGGATGACGGTAATGTCGTCGGGGCTGATGCCGAACTGGTCAGCCACCAACTGAGCGAAGGTGGTTTCCTGACCCTGCCCATGGGGGGAAGCGCCAGTGAGCACGGTGACTTTGCCGGTGGGCTCGATGCGCACGGTGCCGCTTTCCCAGCCGCCGGCGGGGGTAGCGGCGGAGGGGCCGATGGCGCAAATCTCGACGTAGGTGGAAACGCCCACGCCGTAGTATTTACCCTGCTTCCAACCGGCTTTCTGGCGGGCGCGGAGTTTGTCGTAGCCGGCAAGCTGCAAGGCGCGCTTCAGGCTCTGCTGGTAGTTGGCGGAATCGTAGGTAAGGCCGGCGGCGGTGGTGAAGGGGAATTCCCTGGGCTGGGGGAAGTTCTTGCTGCGGAACTTGGCCGCGTCCATGTTCAGTTCGCGGGCGGCGCAATCCATGATGCGCTCGATATCGTAGGCGGCTTCGGGGCGGCCGGCGCCGCGGTAGGCGTCGGTGGACATCTTGTTGGTGAAGACGCCAACGATTTCGCAGTCGAACGCTGGAATCTTGTAGCAGCCGGGCAGCATGAGGGCGGTGAGCTGCGGAATGAGCGGCGTGAGCAGCTGGTGGTAGGCGCCCATGTCGGCGAGGACTTTGGCGCGCAGCCCGAGAATGGCGCCGTCCTTCTTGAGCGCGAGTTCGAGATAGTTGATGGTGTCGCGGCCGTGAATGGTGACCAGCAGGCTTTCGCGGCGGGTCTCCGTCCACTTGACCGGGCGCCCCAGTTTCATGGCCAGCCACGGAACTACCCCGTCCTCGGCGTAGACATTGAGCTTGCTGCCGAAGCCGCCGCCCACTTCGGGGGCGATGACGCGCACTGCCGTTTCCGGCAGCCCAACCATAATTGCCACCTGGGTCTTGAGCAGGTGCGGAATCTGGGTGGATGCCCAGATGGTAAGCCGGTTTTCCCCGGGCAGGTATTCGGCGACAATGGCGCGCGGTTCCATGGCAGTGGGCGCCACGCGCTGGTTGAGCAGGCGGACCTTCACCACGCGATCGGCCTTCTTGAATGCGGCATTGATGTCGCCGCTCTTCATGGAGTGAGTAAAGGCCTGGTTGCTGCCGAAATCCTGGTAGATGAGTGCGCTGTCTTTCCCCAGAGCCTTCTCCATATCAAGCACGACGGGAAGGGGTTCGTAATCCACGGCGACCATTTCGGCAGCGTCGCGGGCAGTGTAAGGATCTTCGGCTACGACGGCGGCCACAGGCTCGCCCACATAGCGAACACGGTCCTTGGCCAGCGCGGGGTGCGGAGGAACCTTGAGGCCGGGCATCTGCATGGCGCAGGGAATCATGCCCAGGCCCTGGAGATCGGTGGAGGTCACGACCGCCAGCACGCCGGGATGGGAGCGGGCCGCATCCGCATTGATGGAGAGAATGCGGGCGTGCGCGTGCGGAGAGCGAACGAAGACGCAGTGGGCCAGGTTTGGTAGCTTGATGTCGTCGGTGTAATGGCTGATGCCGCGCACCAGGCGCGGATCCTCTTTGCGCTTGAAGCGCTTGCCCACCCACTGCCCGTTACCCTTAGGTTTGCCGTTGCTTTTTCCGTTGGTGGCCATGGATTACCCCTCTCAGTCAGCGGCGCGGGCTGCCGCGCGCTGGCGCTGATTCATCTTGCGGGACGCCGCTTTCACGGCATTGACGATGTGCTGGTAGCCGGTGCAGCGGCAGAGATTCCCGCCAATGCCGTCGCGGATCTCTTCTTCGGTGGGGGAAGCGTTCTGCTGCAGCAGGTCGTGGGCGCACAGGATCATCCCTGGGGTGCAGTAGCCGCACTGCAACCCATGTTCCTCCCAGAAGGCTTCCTGGATAGGGTGCAGGTTCTCGCTGGCCGCCAGCCCTTCAATGGTAGTGACAGAGCGGCCGTCGGCTTGCACCGCCAGCACGGTGCAGGACTTCACCGCCATGCCGTCGAGCAGCACGGTGCAGGCGCCGCACAGCGAGGTTTCGCAGCCGATGTGAGTTCCAGTCAAGCCCACCACTTCGCGCAGGAAATGAACCAGCAACAAGCGGGGCTCGACTTCGGCTCGGTGCTCGGCGCCGTTAATGACGATGCGGACGTTCTTCTTCATAAGGCCCCCAAAGGAATGAGAAGGTAAGCAGGGGTGCGGACTAACGGGCGCCAACGATAGCAAAATGCGAGGGCTATTTACAAGTCGGATGGCCGCACTGATTTAGGTGCAAATGGACGATCTCATTGGCTATTACCGCTGAGTCGAAAAAAGCGCAGGGTTAAAGGGCTAATGTGTTTGCCCAAGATCGCGGGCGGATATTCCCTACGGTAACTTCCCGGGCCGGGGGGGCGTTCAGGCATACTACAATGACCTAACCGACACATGGGGAAATCTCACCAAAAGACCATTTTTGCGGCGTTAGCGGCGGTGCTGCTGCTGGCCATTGTGGGCCTGATCCTGACCAGCGGGGGAAGCGCACCCACGGCGGTTCCGAACCACAAGCGCAGCCAGGCCGATGAGACGCCGCTGGTGGACCAGCGTCCTTTGCAGACGGCGCGCAGCCTGGCCAGCACGGCGGCTACCCCCGCCGAACGGGAACTGGCGCAGGAAGCCGCCCGGGTAGCCGACCATGAGGTGGACCTGGCCTTCGCCAGCGCTTTGCGGGAGGCGGCGCAGCACCCGGGCGCGGTTTCCCCGCAAGCCCGCCAGTTGGATGCCCGGGTAAAAAAGCTGACGGCCAAGGTTGGAGCAGAACAAGACTGGGTCAACAAGCTGGGTCAGCTGGCGGCCAAGGCGGCAGAGACGGAAAAAGCCAGACTGGAGCAGCAGCAGCAGTTGATGGCGGCGCAGTTGGAGCTGGATAAGGACGAGCTGGGGGATGCGCAGAATGATCTGATGCGCGCCGGCGGCAATCCGGTGGGCAAGGTCGAACGCATGCGCGAGGAGCATGAAGACGCAACTCATGCGCCTGCCAACACTCCCTTGGCCAACAGCGTGGCCGCCAATTCCGCATCGGCGGCGAATGCGGCGGCCAGCAACACGGGCAGCCTCATAGACGAGGTGCAGGCCTGGAGTTCAGTTCGCAGCGCCTTGACCCAAGTGAGGCAGGCGCAACAGGCGGCGGTAAGCGCAGCGGCAGCGCTGGCCCATGGTCACGAGGCTCTCGAGCAGGAGACGCAGCAGGAACAGGGCTCCGCGGCCATTACGCCGGCTGTGACCGATGCGCCGGCGGCTTCGAGTGCAGCCGTGAGCGCCGCGGCGACGGCAGCCGCGGCGAACCCGACTGGCACCGCTGCCGGGCCCAGTCTCGCTACCCTGAAACACTTGGCCGGTGATCAGAAAACCCTGGCGGAGTTCGACCAGCGGGTGCAGGACGAGCAGGAACTGGCGGATGTGTACGCTTCCTGGGTAGCAGTTCTGCAGGTGCGGGAACGTGCGGAGGCGCACGCTATTCTCCAGTCCTTGACGTGGATTCTTCTGGTGTTGCTGGCGGTGCTGGTGGCCGACCAGTTGATTGACCGCTTTGTCAGTAAGCTGGGGACGGACCGCAAGCGGTTTCTGGACCTGCGAGTGGTGCTGCGCTTTGCGGCGCAAGCGCTGGGCGTGCTGGCGGTGATATTTATCGTGTTCGGCAAGCCGGCGCAGATGCCCACCATTCTGGGCTTGGCTGGCGCCGGCCTGACCGTGGCCTTGAAAGATTTCATTGTCGGCTTCTTCGGCTGGTTCGTGCTCATGGGACGCAACGGAATCCGGGTGGGAGACTGGGTGGAAATTGAGGGCGTAGGCGGGGAAGTGGCCGAAATCGGACTGCTGCGGACGGTGCTGCTGGAGACCGGGAATTGGACTGAAGCCGGACACCCCACCGGGCGCAAGGTGGCTTTTGTCAACAGTTTCGCTATCGAAGGCCATTACTTCAACTTCTCCACCTCGGGACAGTGGCTGTGGGACGAGTTGCGGCTGGAGATTCCGGTGGATCGCGATCCTTATCCCCTGATCCAGGGAATCCGCGATGTGGTGGCCAAGGAGACAGAAGCCAGCTTTCGGCAGGCGAAAGAGGAGTGGCAGCGAGTTACACGCCAGTACGGGGTGAAGGCATTTTCGGCCGAGCCTGCCATTGACGTGCAGCCTACAGCTTCAGGGGTGCAGCTAGTGGTGCGCTACATCGCGCGGGCTCACGAACGGCACGAACTCCGGGCACGGCTCAACCATGCCATGGTAGAACTGCTGCACGGCAAGCGAGCGGAAGCGATTATGCGGTAGTACCGCGGAAGTTTAGCTGCTGTAGCCTGTGCCATGCGTAGGTCGACAACTGAGAACCGAGAACTGATCCCGCTTCTTGCAAAGCAGAGCAGACGGGTGTATGCAGGACGGTAGCCGCGGGCGTGGGTGCTGCTGAATCCAAGCCACGGTTCAGAACTGCATCCGGGAGCCGACCAGCCCATGAGCACTGCCGAACTGAAGAACCCCTCGCCCGATGAGTCCTACGAACAGCTGCTGAATTCGAGCCTGCGCGGTTTCGAGGCCGCGCGGGAAGCCGCGGAAGCGCTGGCCAGAGGTGTGGGCTCGCCCACCGATGCCCTGGCCGGGAAAGTGCGCCAGTACGAGGAGGAATTGGACAAACTCGACCATGACATCAACGACGCGGTGACGGCGGCTATTAGTCATGCGCCGGCGGAGCGCACGCGGGAGTTGCTGGCCTGCCTGAAATTCATCATCGAGCTGGAACGGATCGGAGACCTGCTGCTGAACGTCGCCAATCGCGCGGTGGCGGTGGGCTCGCGGCTGGAGGCGCAGGAGGTGAAGGAGCTTTCCACCATGGCCGGCATTTTGGCCCGCATGCTGGCGGAATCGCGGGAGGCGTTCGCACGCCGGGATGTGAAGCGTGCGGTGGACGTGCTCAAGGCGGATGCGGAAATGGACAGGTTGCGCAACCTGGTTTTCGTCCGCCATATCGAGAATCCGGAACACCAGCTGCATCGCGAGAGCTTTCACGTGGTGTTCATGATCCAGAGCCTGGAACGGGCCGGAGACCATGCCAAGAACCTGGCCGAGGAAGTGGTTCATCTGGTGAGCGGGCGCAGCGTGCGCCACGTCTTGCGGCAATACGACAAGCCCGACGAAGTGGTATTTGTGGAACGTATGCGGCGGCAGGCGGGCAAGAGGTAAGCCATCAGTCCCCACTGAAAAAAGTAAATCCAACAATTCTTATGTTGCCGGCGGGCAGGGTTCTGCAACCGGATATCGCGGGGCGGCGTCTGATTCGCCGAATAGCGGCCGGAGCGATTCCAGCACGAACATCGTGGCCTGCACAAACGGCCGCGTGTTTGCGTGCGGCCGACGGGGAGAACGAAATGGACCGGGGCCAGACTCACAACATTCAGAAGCATGCTGCGGGCGCAACAACAAGAACTGGCCCGTATTGTGAATGTCAGACAATCCCAGAAGTGGATGGAGCAACTGATGGGGGAGCGGCGCGCGGCCTAGTTCCCGCAAATTGTTTTCGCAACGGTGATGCAGTGCCCACCCGGTTGTAAAAGAAACTTACACTTCATATTTTTTTTTATTTTCGCAATGGTCCAATAGCGCGAAAACAGGGATAGGTATATACTTTCCCAACTTGCAGCTTGGGGCTGTCTCAACAATCACAAAGACGGAACAACGGCACAATGGCTAATCGAACGAAAAGGAAGAGTGCTGATATGGGCTTGAGACAAAAATTTGCTCGGCACCTGCGTAAACAACGAGAACAGCGTGAATGGTCGCTGCGGCAGATGGCGCAGCAGAGCGGGATTTCATTGACCCGGCTATGGAATTATGAACAAGGCAATCATAGTCCCAATCTGACCGCCTTGTCGAAAATGGCGCGGGCCTTTGATACTCCACTCTGGAAGTTCATCAAGGCGCTGAGCTAGCCAACACGGCCCGGAGAGGCACCGGCAGCTGACCGAGTGGGTTTCCCGCGATTATGATGTCGCGAAGGGGGCCGAAGTATGCTCGAACTGCAAAGCGTGCGCATGGCGTTGCCGGCAGACGCTAACATCATCGTCGGCCAATCGCACTTCATCAAGACGGTGGAAGACTTGTATGAGGCGGTGGTCACAACGGTGCCGCAGGCCAGGTTCGGCGTGGCTTTCAACGAAAGCTCCGGACCCTGCCTGACGAGGTCTGAAGGCAACGACGAAGAACTGCGGAGCGCGGCGGTGCAGAACGCCCAGGCGCTGGGGGCCGGGCACGTCTTTGTGCTGCTGCTGCGCCATGCTTATCCCATCAACCTGCTGGCGGCGGTGCGCAACACCGCGGAGGTGTGCTCCATTTTTTGCGCCACGGCCAATCCGGTGGAGGTGATCGTGGCGCGCAGCGAGCAGGGTGGAGGCGTCCTGGGTGTAATTGATGGGAGCGCGCCCAAAGGTGTGGAAGGCCCGGCGGAGGTTACTGCCCGGCACGATTTTCTGCGCAAAATTGGATACAAACGGTAGTCACCAGTGGAGGTCAGCCCAGAGCGCGAAGTGGCGGCCGAAATTTGGCGCTCCGCTGAGAGCACGAGTCTGCACGCGAAAGCCTTCGAGACTGAAGGCCCTCAGGATGACGCAGCCCGTTCTGTTTCACTTCCTACCTTAGCTTACGAGGCGGGTTGCATTCCTGCAGAAAGATCGCCCTGAAAATTTTGGATGGGATGGGAGTTGAACAAGAAAAAAAGGCGGGAAAAATTAAAAGGGCCGTGACTTTGGTTATGCTCTAGCTGCCAGCTCCTTGCGAGGGAGCCAACCGCGTGGAAACATGCACCGTCACAGCCCCTGATGCGACCACTGCTTTCGCAGTTCCAAGCCCCAGCGGCTTCTCGCAAAGCCTGCCGGTTTTTTCGGGCCCGGTTGCCCAGCGGCTTGCGCCACCGAGTTGATCACCCAGCCTACTTCGGACTGGCCATATTGTGTACGCCAACCCTTTCAGCCGTCGACGGAGCTAAATTACAAAAGCTATCAAATGGAGTCAACGCCCGTTTTTGGTGCAACTGTGGAAGAAAATGTGGAAATTGCGGCGGAAATTGCGAAAGCCGCGGAGGGGGCAGTCTTCTTGCACAGCAAAATCGCGGTTTAGATAGCACCCCAGCCGGGAGGAATGCCGCCCTCAGCGGCGGGAGCGGTGGGCGGCGGGTTCAGAGAGCGAGATGCTGCGGGCCGGCTTGCGGGAAACGCGGTTGGCCTCGGCGACGCTGCGGATCTCAATCCGAAAAAAATCCTTCTGCTGCTGGGTGAGCATGTCCCACCACGGAGCCAGCAGAGAAAGCTCGGGATGGTGACCAGCCAGAGCGTGGGGGATGCCGCCGTATTTTTTTTCGATGCGGTCGGCGACCGCCAGATTCTCCATCTCTTGCGGCTGCAGCTGCAACACGCGGCAGAGTTCCTGCAGGGCGAGCCGGGAAGGGTGAGCTTCGCCTTTGGCCAGCTTGCGAATGTGCTCGTAGGTCAGGCCGGTGTGGTGGGCGAGCTGGCGGATGGTGAGATCAAGCTGGTTCATGCGCTCGACCAGAGCGCGAGCCAGGCGTCCTTGCGGGTTGAGATCCACGGCGAGCGGCATTTTTGTTCCTAGGCTGCCATCCTGGGCAGGCGGGAGAGAATCCTAAATTTTTTGCGGCCCTGGTGCAAGAAGATAAACAGGTACTATGGGTACACATAATTTTTGTGTATACTCCGGTATTATGTCGTCGCCCTGGGTGGCATACGTGGACGGTGGTTCGCGGGGAAGCCGCGGCCCGGCAGGTATCGGAGTGGTGATCGAGCATCCCGGCGGCCGCCGGGTGGAAATCAGCGAAACCATCGAGGCCGGGGACAACAACTACGCGGAATACTCCGCGCTGCTGGCGGCCCTGGAATACGCCGCCGAGAATCAGTGTTCCCGGCTGTGCGTGTTCAGCGACTCGGAAGTCGTGGTCAAACAGATCACCGGCCACTACACTTGCCAGAGCGCGGGCCTGCGCGAGATTCACGAGATGTGCAAGGAATTGATCCACTCGTTGCAGGAGTTCACCATCCTCCACATCCGCCGGCAGGCGAACAGCGAAGCCGATCGGCTGGCCAACGCGGCCATGGACCGGACACGTAAACTGAAATCGCGAGTGGGCGCGGCCATGGTGCCGGAGCCGGCATAGGCAGTGGCCAGTTGTCAGCGGCCAGTAAGAGCTGCCTTTAAACGTCCCCCGTGGCAGTCCCCTCATCATCTTCCTTTGCGCAATTCCTCCAGCTCGGCCTTAAAAAACTTCTCATAACATTCGGGGCAAATGCCGTGGGTGAAGGTAGCCTGGGAGTGGTCGCTCATATAGGTTTCCACCTGCTGCCAGTAGTCGTGATCATCGCGGATGCGCTTGCAGTAGGAGCAGATGGGCAGCAGGCCCTGCAGTTGTTTGACCCGGGAAAGGGCAGCCTGAAGCTGGGCTACGCGGCTGGCGAGGACGGCCTGCAGTTCGACCACGCGGCGGCCAACGCGCAAGCGGGCGCGCAGTTCCTGGGCATGGAAAGGCTTGGTGATGTAATCATTGGCGCCGGCCTGGAAGCCGGCCAGCACGTCGTCGAGGCTCTGGCGCACGGTGGCCACCACCAGATAGAAGCCGTCCATGGCGGGATGGGCGCGGACCTTGCGGCAGACTTCCAGGCCATCCAAGCCGGGCATCTGCCAGTCCAGCAGGGCGAGATGGGGAGCTTCTTCGGCCTGCAGTATTTCCCAAGCGCGGTTGCCATCGGGCGCAATGACGACTTCGTACTCTTCGCGGAGCACGCTTTCCAGGATGCGGCAGTAAAAGCCGTCATCCTCGGCGACCAGCACCTTCATGTTGCACCTCGAGAACTTGCAGCAACTGCGGGCGCAAGCGATCCAGTTCTTCCTGCAGTTGCTGCAGGGCAGCGGACGTGCCCTGCAGGTCGCCGCCATGGACAAACTGCCGCAATTTTTCCAGTTGCACCAGCGCCGGCTCCAATCCGAAATAAGCCAGTTCGCCCTGCAGCAGGTGAACGGCATCTCGCATGGCCTGCTGATTGCCTTGGGCCCGGGCGGTGCGCAGTTTCTCCAGCGTCCCTGGGTATTCATCCAGGAAGACCGAAGTGATCTTGCGCAGCAGTTCCAGATCGCCATCCACCCGGCCCAGAGCCTGCTGGGGAGTCCAGAGGGAGGGCGGAGGGGAAGGGGGAATGCCGCACAGGCGTTCGATTTCCTGCTGCACCAGGTCGAACTTCAGCGGTTTGGCAATGTAGCCGTCCATGCCGGCAGCCAGGCAGCGCTCGCGGTCGCCTTTCAGGGCGTGGGCGGTCATGGCCACGATGGGAAGACGGCTGCTTCCGTTCTGCTCGCGGCGGCGGATTTCGGCAGTGGCGGCAAAGCCGTCCAGTTCCGGCATCTGCACGTCCATAAAGACCAGATCGAACTTCTGTGCCTGCAGCAGGGTGAGAGCCTCGCGGCCATTGACGGCCAGCATGGGAACGTGCCCCAGTTTTTCCAGCAGGCGCAGCATGAGCGCCTGGTTGACAGGATTGTCCTCGGCTACGAGGATGCGCAGGTGAGAACGGGATTCCCGCAGGGTGTGACGAGTGAGAACCTGTTCCCCGTTCTGGGGCGTTGCGGGAGTGCCGAGAGCGGCGCGGATAGCCAGCAGCAGTTCATTTTTGTGGAAGGGTTTGACCAGGTAAACGGAAATGCCGAGCTCGCGGCAGCGGGCAGCATCGCCGCGCTGGGCGTCGGAGGTCAGCATCATGATGATAGTGCCGCTGAGCTCGGGGTCTTCATGAATGCGCTGGGCGAGGGTAAAGCCATCCATGCTGGGCATGCGGCAATCGAGGAGCAGAATGCGGAAAGAGGCGCGCTCACGGCAGGCAGCCTTCATGATCTGCAGCGCCAGTTCGGCGCTGGGAGTGGCCACGGCGCGCAGGCCCCAGCCGGTGGTGAATTCCACAAGCACCTTGCGGTTGATTTCGTTGTCGTCAACGATGAGGGCGGGAACGCCGCGCAGGTTCACGTTATCTTGGCAGGCTGAGGGCGGCTGCAGGGGTGCGCAAGGGAAGCGGAGGAGAAAATGGAAGACGCTGCCCTGCCCTTCGGCGCTCTCCGCCCAGATGCGGCCACCCATCATCTCCACCAGGCGGGCGCAGATGGCCAGGCCCAGACCGGTGCCGCCAAAGCGGCGGGTGGTACTGCTGTCCGCCTGGTAAAACTTCTCGAACAGATGGGCCTGCTTCTCTTGGGGAATGCCTATACCGGTATCGCTAACTTGGAAATGGAGCTGGACAGCTCCGCCGTCGCCTGTTTCCTGGCTGACCTGCAAGGCCACTTCGCCACGCTCGGTGAACTTGATGGCATTCCCCATCAAATTCACGGTGATCTGGCGCAGTCGGCGGGGATCGCCGATGAGCCGGTTGGGAATCTCGGGTGCGATGCGGTAGACGATCTCCAGACCTTTCTGGTGGGCGGCCAGGGCCATGGACTTCACCGCTTCACTGATACAGTCGTGCAACTCGAAAGGAATGGACTCGAGATCGAGCTTGCCGGATTCGATTTTAGAAAAATCGAGAATGTCGTTAACTACGGTGAGCAGGGCGTCACCGGATCTCTTGACCGCGCCCAGGTAATCGCGCTGCTCCGCGCTTAGCTCGGTGTCCAGGGCGAGTTCGGTCATACCCATGATGCCGTTGATGGGGGTGCGGATCTCGTGGCTCATGTTGGCCAGGAACTCGCTTTTGGCGCGGCTGCCGGCTTCGGCGGCTTCTTTGGCGAGAACCAGTTGCTGGTTAACGGTGAGCAGCTCAGAGGTGCGGGCGGCAACTTCGGATTCAAGATGGTCGCGGTGCTTCTGCAGAGCCTGGTCGCGCGCCTGGATTTCCTCCAGCATCTGGTTGAAAGCGGAAATGAGCCGGCCTATTTCGTCGCGGCCGCGGGAAAAGGCGCGCAGGCTGTAATCCTTGTCGCGGGAGATGATGGTGGCGGTTCCCACCAGTTCGATAATGGGCTGGGAAACCACGCGTTGCAGGCGGGAGGCCAGAAAGGAAGCCAAGCTCAAAGAAGCGGCGATGATGAAGGCCACAATCCCCAGGTAGCGGTCGCGGCGGCTGGCGAGTTCCTGCAGGTCGGACTCGATGAACACTACCCCTAAAGGTTCGCCGGCCAGAGAGATGGTGTGGAAGTGCAGCAGGCTGCGCGAGGTGAAATAACTTCCCTCAGGCCGAAGGGGCTGGCAAGGGACAGGGGAGTTGGGCAGGCGAGAGTAGCGGGCAAACTGCTTGCCGTCGCGGGTGAAGATGCAAGCCGACTGGATGTGGGGTTCGGAGCGCAGGGCGGTAAGCACGTCGCGGGCGGCATTGGCGTCGTTGAAGGTGAGGGCAGCGGTGCTGTTTTCGCCCACGATTGCTGCGATCACGTGCAAATCGCTGGCCATACTGCGCTTGAGATCGAGCAGGTCGTAAGTGCCCACCGCCAGGCAGGCCAGTAGCAAAGCAGTGCCGCTGGTGGCTATGATGACGAAGGTGAGCTTACTGCCAATGGAGATGTCACGGAAGCTGCGCATCAGTTCGTTTCTCCTCCTCCAACGTTGACGACACGGGCTACCGCCAGGAGCTTGGAACTGAGCTTGAGGTGGTGC
>Ga0134126_10008425_pt1 | contig 12978 bp, 10 predicted proteins | sample KB31752_FD_96881 | JGI IMG/M metagenome (GOLD analysis project Ga0134126, IMG submission 96881) | Terrestrial soil microbial communities with excess Nitrogen fertilizer from Kellogg Biological Station, Michigan, USA - KB3-175-2 | ecosystem: Environmental > Terrestrial > Soil > Unclassified ...
CTGCCGGAGAGGCCTCCCCAATACACCGGCTCGGGACAAATTCGCAGGCCGTAGTGATACCTCTTCAGCGGCACGTTCTCGCCTAGCCTGCGGTGCCGTAACTCGATGAACGGCCCGAACTGCTGCGACCAGTTGCGCGGCACCCCGCCGCCAATCGTGAAAATGCCCAGCTTCTTCTGGCGAAGCAGCGTCGAAGCGAAGTGTTCCAGATCCTCAAAGGGATCGAAGCGTATCTTGTGGCGCCCCGAACTCTCGCGCAGGCGATTGTGCAGCGCGACATCGAGGCCCAGCTCAGAATCGGTAAATGCCGGAACAAAAACTGGGACCCCCTTTTCGTGCGCCGATCGCAGAATTCCGCGTTGATCTTTGGCCCGCTTCGAGAGGTGCGCGCCGATGGCGTGGTTCAGCTTGTACGAACAAAGGATCTCGCTGTGGTCCCACTCTCCCAGGATTTCCGACATCACGTGCTCGACATCGTTGAGATTAGTTTCCGGCTCCAGCGTGTCGTACACGCGGTTGTAACCCTGCTCATAAAGCTCGGTGTCCGGGACATCGGGGTTGTAGCGGAAATGCGACTTTCCGCTCGCTTCGACGAGGCCATGGGCCATAAGCGCGCCTGTCGAGACAATTGCATTCACCACGCCTCGGTCGATGAGATCGGCGATGACCAGGCTTTGCTTAGCAACAGTCATGGCGCCCGCAAGCGTCATGACGACGAAACAGTCCTGATCCTTGGCCATCGCTTCGAGAACATCGACAGCCTCGCCCAACTGACGGCCCGTAAATGCGGTTTTCGCCATGGCGCGGACAAGGTCATCGATGGAACGTACCTTGGACAAATCGAGCGGTTCGAGGGGAATCAGGCGGTCCTCAACCGGATTGTGCAGCTTTCGATCGATGCCGCTTCCGTCGTGGTTCTCGTGCTTCATTCAGCCCCCTCGGATTTTGTGTGAAGAAATACTTTACTTTAAGCGGAGAGGTTCAAGCTACCGAGGCCTGTGGACGAAAACGCAGTCATCGGCCGTATCGCTAAGATTGGAAACAGGAGAAAGCCCGCATCCAGCTTTGCAGTTTTCAAGATTCCTCTGATTGACTCGTTGTACTATCCCGCTTAGCATTGCGGCATCGTCATGATTGACCAGAATATTTCCCATTACCGCATCGTCGAGAGGCTCGGCGGAGGCGGAATGGGCGTGGTCTACAAGGCAGAAGACACGAAGCTACACCGCTTCGTGGCCCTGAAATTTCTGCCTGACGAGCTTCTCAAAGATCGTTCAGCGGTAGACCGTTTTGAACGCGAGGCGCAGGCCGCCTCAGCTCTGAATCACCCCAATATTTGCACTATCTACGAAATCGGCGAGCACGACGGTAAGCCGTTTATCGCAATGGAATTCCTCGACGGGATGACGTTGAGGCACATGATCACGAACCGTCCCATGGAGTTCGAAGTACTCCTGTCGGTTGCGATCGAAGTGGCGGACGCGCTCGATGCCGCGCATGCCGAGGGCATTATTCATCGCGACATCAAGCCCGCCAATATTCTGGTGACAAAACGGCACCACGCAAAAATCCTGGACTTCGGCCTTGCCAAGCTTGCGCCCTTGGCACAGAAGGTGAGCGCGGCGGGAGCAACTGTCGAACTGACTGCGGCGGTAGGCGAACAGTTCCTCACGAGTCCGGGCGCGGCCATCGGCACGGTTGCCTATATGTCGCCGGAGCAAGCCAAAGGCAAGGAAGTCGATACGCGTACCGACATTTTTTCCTTTGGGACCGTGCTCTACGAAATGGCGACAGGAGCGCTCCCGTTTCGTGGAAACACCTCCGCAGTCATCTTCGACCAAATTCTGAACCGGGTGCCGGTTTCACCGGTGAGACTGAATCCGGAGATACCACCGCGGCTCGAAGAGATCATCAATAAGGCGTTGGAAAAAGACCGCGATTTGCGCTACCAGCATGCATCCGAAATCCGCGGCGACCTGAAACGCTTGCTGCGCGACAGTGATTCCGGGCGCACTGCGGTCGCCGATGCGGAAAAGAGCGGACAATTCAGATCAGCGGCAAGTGGAGCAGTGGGCTTGTCCGTCGCCACAGGAACCGCCTCAGGCCAGGTTTCTCCCGCGCATACCACCAGTTCCAGCGTTAAGGCAGTTGTGCGCGAGCATCGTCTCGGCACGGCGCTGATGGCGGTGCTTGCTGCCGTGTTGCTCGGCGCGGCAGGATTTGGTATTTACGCTCTTCTGACCCGCTCCGGCCCAGCTCCATTCCAAAATTTCACAATCAAGCAAATCACGAATACGGGCAAAGCGGAACAGGGAGCCATCTCTCCAGACGGCAAGTACATCCTCAGCGTGCAGGATGACGGAGGAAAAAAGAGCCTTTGGCTTCGCAACATACCTACCGGCAGTGATACCCAGGTGATCCCGCCGGCGGCGGCACACTACGAGAGTCTGGCATTCTCTCCCGATGGCAACTACATCTATTTTCGCAGGGCAGTAAACGCACAAGACACTGAGTTCAATCTCTATCAGGCTCCAGTGCTCGGCGGGTCCCCACGTTTGCTTGTGCGGGACATCGATAGCAATGTGAGTTTTTCGCCCGACGGCAAGCGCATGGCTTACCTTCGGGGCAATGATCCTGAACCAGGCAAGTATCGTATTCTCGAGTCCAACATCGACGGTAGCGATGAGCAGGTGCTTCACATTTCCGAACTCACGCAAGGCGAAGTTCCTCAAAATGTCGCCTGGTCACACGATGGCAAACGGCTGGCGTACTCCGTTCTCTTCGGCGGGCGCTCCGCGGGGGTCATCGAGGCCATTGATCTGGCTGGGAAGCAGGTCTCGACGATTGCCTCTTTGCAGGATGACCACATTTTCGAACTGGAGTGGCTGCCGGGCGATCGCTCGCTCATGGTGGTCTTCTCCCCCAAAAACCATATCGACAAAGCTCAGATTGGGAGCATCTCCCTCGACGGCAAGCTTACTCCTGTCACTCGGGATACGAACGGCTATGCCACGCTCAGCCTCTCCGCAGATGAAAAGAGTGCAGCGACCGTACAGCTAAAGACAACCCGATCTGCGGGCGTTTTCCCTGCGACAGAGTCGCTGCGAATCAGCGAGCCTGGGGCGATTGCGCAAGTCGAGGATGCGCGATCGATCGACTGGGCGGAAGGTGGGCAGCTATTCATCGCCGATCGGAACAAGGTTTCGCGATTGGATAGCGATGGCCGCAATGCAACCGTCCTGGTCAACGACCCAGATGCCGCGATCGGCGACCTCTCGACGTGTGGGAATGAATACATACTTTTATCCTGGGCATATCACACGAACGACGCCCAGAACGTCTGGCGCATCAACCCGGATGGCTCCGCGCCGCTACGTCTCACCTCCGGGCGGCTGGATACCCGTCCTCTCTGTTCACCGGACCACAAATGGGTGTACTACATAAGTCGTCCAGGCACCTCTCGAGTCATGCGCGTTGGCATTGACGGGGGTGCCGCGGAAGAAGTTTCCGGTACGTCAGTCCCCAACCAATTTGGGATCGAGGATTTTGTCTTCCTTGATAAAAATGGAGCTTCGTTAGGATTGGTAGCAGACATAGTGGACAGCAAGACTAATGATGCCTACACGAAGTTTGCCGTTGTGGACCTCAGTCGCGGCCCTGGGGCGACTCAGCGCTTGCTGGATCTCGATCCGCGGCTGACGTCTCTAATCGGCCGCGGACCGACGCTAAGGGTACTACCTGATCTCAAGGCAATCGCTTACCCAATCAGCGAAAACGGCGTGGGGAACTTGTGGGTGCAGCCGCTCGATGGATCGCCTGGCCACCAAATCACGAAATTCAATTCTGAAGTCATCGCCGACTTCTCCATTTCACGGGATGGCGCAACCTTTGCAGTGATTCGGCAGCAGACCAATTCCGATGTTGTTTTGCTACAGGAGCAACAACCGTAGTCTCTTATCGGGCGCGGGCGCTTGGCGGTGATACGCTGCAATCGAACATGATGGACTTGCAGAACGGACCAACCGGGGTCTCGTCGTCCGGGACCCAACGGATCCAGCCAATGAGCCATCTAGACAGGCTACTGGTGACGCGTCAGCAGGTGCGCCACCGTGTGGGGACCGCCTACCCTTCCAACGCAAAAGCCCGCCGCTGCTCGCGACGGGCTGGTTGTCAGGAGGGAAAAAGCCAGAATTAGTTGTCGCGCGAACCTGCCGGCGTCTTCTTTTCCTGCGTCTTCAGGTCCTCTTCGAAGAACTTCACCAGGCGGTCGATCAGCCGGCGCCTGCCCCCAATCATATGGAGACCGCTCTCATGCTGGTGTTCCTCGAGAATATGATTCAATTTGTTTTCGAGCTCGCTCATTGGAACATCCCCCGCTTTGGACTCACCGCAGGTCCGCCCAGAAAGTGCAAGTGTTTTCACCTGACCCGGGAGCAAACCCAAGGCTGATATCCCTACATTAATCCTTTTGAAAGCCCCCAACCATTGGAAATTCTGATAGTTGGCATTAGCGAATCGAATGGCGAAGCGCCTTTGCCGAACACCTGAAATTCCCATTTCGAACTGTACTGCCCAGTGTTCCTGCATTCTTATTTCCGCATTGCCATGAAGCTGCTAAAGTAAGCGCGTTGAAGGCGAAGGGCATCTTACCTTTACTCTTTCACCGGGGGTCAGGCGCATGAAAATTGCAGTAGTTGGGTCAGGATACGTCGGACTGGTCGCGGGTGCGTGCTTTGCTGATCTGGGCCACGACGTTGTCGTTGTCGACAATGACCAGCAGAAACTGGCCGCGCTCAATCGCGGTGAGTGCCCGATCCACGAGAACTTTCTTCCTGAGCTCCTGCACCGCCACCGTGGAACCCGCCTGACCTTCTCCGATGACCTGCAGAGTGCGGTCCGCGCCAGCGCCGCAATTTTCGTCGCTGTGGGAACCCCTCCAACTGAGCAGGGCGAAGCCGATCTTTCTTACGTTGAATCGGTTGCCCGCGGGATTGCCGGGGCCATCGACTCCTACAAGGTGGTGGTCGAGAAGAGCACGGTACCCGTCTACACCAGCGACTGGGTTCGTAAAATCATCCTCCGCAATGGAGCTGAGCACGGCGAATTCGACGTCGCCTCCAACCCTGAGTTCTTGCGGGAAGGTACCGCGGTTACCGATTTTCTCTATCCCGATCGCATCGTCATTGGAGCAGACACCGAGCGCTGTGCGGCCGTCCTCCGCGAAATCTATGCGCCCATGGTGGATGGAACCTATTACCTGCGCCCGGACGCCATTCCGCGTCCGGATCGCGCGCAAATTCCGCCACCCCTTATCACCACCAGCGCGAAGAGCGCCGAACTAATCAAACATGCCTCGAACGCCTTCCTGGCGATGAAGATTTCTTTCATCAACGCCGTCGCATCAATCTGCGAGAGCGTCGGCGCAAATGTGCAGCAAGTCTGCCAGGGAATCGGAACCGACAGCCGCATCGGCCCTCGCTTCCTCAATCCCGGCATTGGCTACGGGGGCTCCTGCTTCCCCAAAGACCTGATGGCTTTCCGGTCCGTCGCGCGCGAGTGTGGATACGAATTCCGCCTGCTCGATGAGGTCATCCGGATCAATGAAGAGCAGCGTCAGCGTTTCATCCGCAAAGTCCGCAGCGCTCTCTGGACTCTACGCGGGAAAAAGCTCGGAGTACTCGGCCTCGCCTTCAAAGGCGGCACCGATGACATTCGCGAATCCCCGGCGATTCTCCTGATCAAGTCGCTGCAGGCCGAGGGCTGCGAGATTTGCGCTTACGATCCGGCGGCGCAGGAGCGCGCGAAAGAGGCACTCAACTCCAGCATCAAGCATGCCGAAAGCGCTTATGAAGCCGCTGAAGGCGCCGACGCCCTTCTTATCCTCACAGAGTGGGAAGAATTCGCGTCCCTCGATCTTGATCGCCTGCGTGCTGCCTTGAAATACCCCATCGTGATCGATGGCCGAAATCTGTACGATCCACACGCCATGGCGATGAACGGATTCACCTACTATAGTGTTGGCCGGCCAACCATCAGCCCAGAACTGCTCACGCCCCCGAAAGACACGAGACCGGCCAGAAAGATTTCTCGTTCATGAAACCACGGGCGCTGGTCACCGGTGGCGCTGGTTTTCTGGGTTCGCACCTTTGCGATGCGCTTCTTTACGAAGGCTACTCAGTCATTGCCGTCGACAATCTGCTCACCGGGCGCATGTCGAACATCGATCACCTGCGTCGCGAGGGCAATTTTGAGTTCCAGCAACTCGACATCAATCGCCCCTTCGACATGGGCGAAGTGAATTATGTCTTCCACTTCGCCTCGCCTGCCAGCCCCGTCGACTACATGATTCACGGCATCGAGACGCTCAAGGTTGGCTCCCTCGGCACCATGCATGCGCTCGAGGTCGCGCACAAATATCGCGCGAAGTATCTCGTTTCTTCGACCTCCGAGTGCTATGGCGATCCGCTCGAACATCCGCAAAAAGAAACTTACTGGGGGAACGTGAACTCCATCGGCCCTCGCTCGGTGTACGACGAGGCCAAACGCTTCACCGAAGCGCTCACCATGGCCTATCACCGATATCACAAGGTCGACACGCGCATCGTTCGCATCTTCAATACCTATGGGCCGCGAATGCAGCTCAACGACGGCCGCGTGATTCCGAACTTCATGAAACAGGCCCTGCGTGGCGAAGACCTCACCGTGTACGGCAATGGCTCACAGACCCGCAGCTTCTGCTACGTCACTGACGAAATCGATGGCTTCATTCGCCTCTCGAAATCCGACGAGCACCAGCCGGTCAACATCGGCAATCCGGACGAGTTCACCATCCTCGAATGCGCGAAGCGCGTTATCGCCATCACGGGGTCCAGCAGCAAGATTCGCTACGAAGCTCTCCCGCAAGATGACCCCAAACAGCGCCGTCCCGACATCACCAAGGCTCGCACCCTCCTCGGCTGGCAACCTAAAGTAAAGCTTGATGAGGGCCTGCGCATGTCCCTGGATTATTTCCGCCAAGCCGTCGGAAAAGATGTAGCCGCTCGGGCGTAAGCATCTTCCTCATGTTGGGGAGCCTCGTGCAACTCACAGCACCTCCCCGAGCCTGCGAATCCCTTCTGTGATCTGTTTCTCATTTACACGGGAATAGCCCAGCAGAATTCCTGTGCGGGAGGACGGTTTCAAGAAATACGGCGAAATTTCGTAAACACCCACGCCCCGGGCGGCAGCTTGGGCGACAACGCTTGCCTCTGAAACCCGCTTCTTCGGCCACAGGACAACGTGCGCGCCTGCACCATCGCCTGTGACCTCCACTCGATCACCCAAGTGGGCATCGATTGCTTCCAGCAGCGCCTGACGTCGCGATGCATTGCGCCGACGAACTCGCCTCAGATAACGCTCATACGTGCCCCTCGTGATGAACTCCGCCAGCGCTTCCTGCTCCAGCGTTGCCGATTGCCTGTCGCACAGCCACTTGGCTGCGGTAAACACCTCAACCAACTGCTTGGGCGCGATCAAATAACCGATTCGCAAAGAGGAAAAAACGGTTCGCGAAAACGTTCCGACGTAGATTACGCGTCCTTCGCGATCCAATCCCTGCAACGACTCCAGCGGATGTCCTTCGTAGCGGAACTCGCCGTCGTAGTCGTCCTCTACGACCACTGCGTTGTGGCGTGCTGCCCAACGCAAAAGTTCGACACGCCGCGCCAGGGGGAGAATCACCCCAGTCGGAAACTGGTGTGAGGGCGTCACGAAGACAAGACGCGCACCTCGGGGCAATCGCTTCGGGTCCAGCCCTTCGCCGTCCACCGATACAGGAAACACTCGCGCACGGCTGGCACGCAAGACTTCCGCGATTCCTTCATAACTGGGATTCTCGAGGGCGACCGAATCACCTGGCCCGATCAGAACACGGCAAATGATGTCGAGCGCCTGATGTGAACCGCTGGTGATGATCACCTGCGAAGGCTCGCACACCACCGCGCGCGATCGTCGTAGATGCACGCAGATGGCTTCACGCAGTGCAGGACTGCCCGCGCTCGGCCCATAGTCGAGACCCGATACCGGCGTTTTGCGTGCACATCGCAGCAGAGTGCGCCTCCACATCTCAAAAGGAAATGTTTCGAGATCGCTTCTGCCGTAGACGAAGTTGTAGGGCAGCCTCTTCTTTCTGTGCTGATACGCCTTAACTCGATCACTGGCACCCGCAGCGCTTTCGCCGAACCTTGACAGTCGCAACTTTGGCGACTGCTCATGGCTAAGCGCTCGCGGACTGAATCCTGCAGTCGCAACATAAGTTCCAGAACCACCGCGGCCAGTTGCATATCCCTCCGCCAGCAATTGTTCGTAGGCCAGCACCGCGACCGTTCTCGAGATTCCGAGTTGATCGGAGATCGTTCGGGTAGAAGGCAGCTTCGAGCCTGCGGGGAGTGCGCCTGAAAGGACCTGGTCGCGCAAGCCTTGATAGACCTGCCGAAACAGCGGATCGCGGCCGCGCGAAAGTGGTATCGCGACTGTCATATAAAGTGGTTCTTGGAAGATACCATGGTTTGGGCCATTCTGTTTTCATAAGTTGCAGCAGGAGGTCGGAACGATATGCTGCTGAAATCGACGCTTTTGTGTTCGCTCGCCGCCGTACTGCTCTTACTGGCAGTTGCCTCCAGTTCGGCAGCCCAGAACTCCACTCCTGCAGCGTCCAATGCCAAAACTCACCACGACGGCCACCACGACTTCGATTTCGAGGGCGGCAGGTGGAAAATTCATCTGAGGCGGCTTTTACATCCGCTCACCGGATCCAAGGAGTGGGTCGAGTTTGACGGCACCTCGGTCACTCGCAAAGTCTGGGACGGCAAGGCTTGGCTGGAAGAATTTCAGACGACCGGTGCGACCGGTAAGGTGGAAGGCCTTACGCTCCGTCTCTATCATCCTGACTCGCACCAGTGGTACCTCTACTGGTCAAACGCCAAAGACGGAGTTCTCGGCATCCCGACCATCGGCGAATTCAAGGACGGCGTCGGCGAGTTTTATGACCAGGAGCCAATCAATGGCCGCAGCATCCTGGTGCGATACGTCTGGTCGAAGATCACGCCCAACTCCGCCCATTTCGAGCAGGCGTTTTCTGATGATGGGGGCAAGACCTGGGAAGTGAACTGGATCACCGATCAAACACGGGTGGCGGATGAAGACTGGCGGTAGGGTGCGCCGCCTGGCCTCTGCTGTTGTTTGTGCAGTTTTTTGTGTGCTGGCATTTTCCGCACAGCAAAGCACAAAAGCGGAGACCCGGCATAAATCCATCTCTTCACACGCTGGTCAGCACGACTTTGATTTCGAGATAGGCACATGGAAAACCCACCTGCGCCGTCTCTCTGCGCCGTTTAGCGGTTCGACGAACTGGATTGAGTGTGACGGCAGGACGACCGTCCGCGCGATTTGGAACGGCCACGCAAATCTGGTCGAACTCCGCGCACACTGCCCTTCCGGAGACTTCGAAGGAATGAGCCTGCGCCTTTACAATCCGCACTCGCATCAGTGGACGCTCAATTTCGCCAACAGCAGTGACGGCGCTCTTGCGCAACCCACCACAGGTGAATTCAAACATGGACGCGGCGAATTTTTCGACCAGGAACCCTTTCATGGCCGCGCGGTCCAGGTGCGGTTCGTCATCACTCCGCTCACTCCTGACTCCTGTCGCTTCGAACAAGCATTCTCCGATGATGGCGGCAAAACCTGGGAAGTAAACTGGATTGCAACTGACACACGGATCAAAAATGAATAGAACAGATCGCACTCAACTTCGCAGATTGCCAAAACGTGGTTTTCACGATTCCGCCACCATCAACCGCATCCTCGATGCCGGCTTTCTCGCGCACGTCGGATTTCAGGTTGACGGCCAGCCTTTCGTTATACCCACGCTTTACGGTCGGGATGGCGAAAAGCTTTACCTGCACGGTTCCGCCGCCAGCCGAATGCTCGGAGAACTGTCTCAAGGTGTACCCGCATGTGTCACTGTCACCTTGGTCGACGGCCTGGTGCTCGCCCGATCCGCCTTTCACCATTCCATGAACTACCGTTCTGTGGTCGCCTTCGGCACGGCGCGCAAACTTGAGGACGAGACTCAGAAGCGAAGCGCCCTGCGCGTAGTTTCCGAGCATCTGATCCGCGGCCGCTGGGACGACGTACGCCAGCCCAATGCAAAGGAGTTAAAGGCGACCTCGGTTCTGGAATTCGTAATTGAAGAAGCTTCGGCGAAAGTGCGGCAAGGCCCCCCGCTGGATGATGAGGAGGACTACAGCCTGTCGATGTGGGCAGGAATCGTGCCCCTGAAGCTTACGGCCGGAAATCCGGCCGCCGATTCCCGACTGGCTCCCGGCACTGCCCTGCCAAGCTATCTCGCTGATTTTTCGGACAAACACTAGTCCCGTTACTTCAGTTACTTGGACTTCACCCGTTCGTGCCGATATCTTTCAAAGTGGATTCTCCAGCAGTACCCGAGAAGAAGCTCTCAGTTTTTCATCAAGGCATCCTCATGGGCCGGAAGCTCAGCACAACGGTGATCGTCGGCGGCACGCTCCTGATGTTAGCGGGGCTCATCTTCTTGGCCTCAAGCATTTCCCAGAAGCAGGATGAAGCGGTTTCGGGTATCGGACTCTGCGCCTTTTCGCTCGGGGCACTTCTTTGTTCGACCGGAATCTATCTGAAAGCCAGGACTGCGCAGGCGGAGATCCCAGCTACAACCAGCAAAAGACCTGAGCCTAAGCAGCGTGGCGGATGCGATCTCTGCGGCACGGAAGTGCCCGCAGTGATGTGCCGCGTACATCAGTTGCATCTCTGTCCTAATTGCCTGGCCCGTCATTACGACACCCGTTCCTGCATTTTCATTCCCAGCACCCGCCGTTCTCCCGCCGCCAAGGCGGCAAGAGCGTAGACGGTTCGCAAAGATTCTCCTCACGACGTACGACCGACGACTCACCACGTCCGAGCTGCGACGTAACTTACGGACCGGCCATTCATCTCTAGTCCCGAGGGTCGGACGCGCATTCTCTCAGGCTTATGGCATTTCAAGTCGCAAAAGCGGCGACTTGAGAGCGGGTCACCGGGACGGGGATCCGATGGGCCGAGGCAGGCTACCCCACTTTCCAATCCTCTTGCTCAGCGTCGAGATCCTTGATAACGTCCGGGGCATTGGGAGGATGTATGGTTGAGTCGACTTCAATTGAACCGGGCAAAGACTACTCCTCGCTTACTCCAGTTCTCGCAGCGGAGATGGGGAAACCGCCGTTTGAGCCTAAAGTGGCGGGGCGCATTGCGTTCTTCTTTGGGCCGATCGCTGGGGCACTGGTTTCCGTAGTAAGCCTGCGGCGTGCGGGCTATCCTCTGCGATCGGGGAAGATCCTGCGTTGGACGCTTCTGGTGTCGGCGGCGATGGCGGTGGTACTGGTGATCTTGCCGGACGCTCTTGGCCGCCTGTTTGGATTGGCCGCGGAAATTACGTTTTACAGCGTGTATCCACGCTTGCAGCAGAAGGAATTTTACGAGTGGCAGGGAGCACATACGGAAATCCTTCCGGCCAATGGCTGGGGAGCAATCGGCTGGGGAGTGCTGGGCGTGGTCCTTTTCTTTGTCGTCGCGATGGCGGTCATTGTTCCGCTGATGATCCTGTTTCCGTCGTTGCAATAGTTGGCGGGCAAGCTGGCGCAACCCGCTGTCGTGGCGTCGTTGAGATTGCGTCTCACAGGCCGAGTATTTTCAATGCGGTGCCTGTCTGTGACGCATGAACACCGAACGCTGGGTTCCCGCCCACGCTTCGAAAGCCGCGAAGAGCCCGCCCTGAGCGACTGAATGCAGTGAAGGAGTCGAACGGGGTGGGCAGCCTCAGAAAAGAAAAAGGGCGGCTGGCGCCGCCCTTCTGTCAGCCGATTGTTTTGACTGGCAACTAGCTGCTAGCCACCAGCCCTGCCGAACTGCGCTCGGCTGCACGGGCGAGGGCGCCCGTGCCTCCACGTTTCGCTAGGTCCCCTCGCTCCACCCCGCCAGATACTCTTCCTGTTCCGGCGTGAGTTTGTCGATCTTGATGCCCATCGACTCGAGCTTCAGACGGGCCACGCGTTTGTCGAGCTCGTCGGGAACCTTGTAAACCGTCTTCTCCAGCGTCGCATAGTTCTTTACCATGAATTCGCAGGAGAGCGCCTGGTCGGCAAAGCTCATATCCATCACTGACGGCGGGTGCCCTTCAGCGGCGGCCAGGTTAATGAGTCTGCCTTCGCCGAGTAAGTTGATCTTGCGTCCATCCTTAAGCGAATACTCATCGACGAAGTTGCGCGTGGTGCGCTTCGACGACGACATCTTCTCCAGCGCCGGAATGTCGATCTCCACGTTGAAGTGGCCGGAGTTGGAAATGATCGCGCCGTCCTTCATGACTTCGAAGTGGTCTTTGGTCAGCACGTTCTTGTTGCCGGTGACCGTGCAGAACACGTCGCCAAGCTTGGCGGCGTCAACCATTGCCATCACGCGGAAACCGTCCATCGCGGCTTCGATCGCCTTCGTCGGATCGACTTCGGTGACGATAACTTCGGCGCCCTGCCCACGTGCACGCGAAGCCAGACCGCGTCCGCACCAGCCGTATCCGGCGACCACGAACTTCGATCCCGCGAGCAGGAAGTTCGTCGCGCGGACGATGCCGTCAATGGTGGACTGTCCGGTGCCGTAGCGGTTGTCGAACAAGTGCTTGGTGTCGGCGTCGTTGACGGCGATGATGGGATAACGCAGCACGCCTTCTTTCGCCATCGCGCGCAAGCGGATGACGCCGGTGGTCGTCTCTTCGGTGCCGCCGATGACATCGGCAAGCGCGTCGGTGCGCTTGGTGTGCAGAATGCTGACGAGGTCGGCGCCGTCGTCCATGGTGATCTGCGGCTTGTGATCGAGCGCGGCGAGAATGTGGTTGTAGTAAGTGTCGTTGTCCTCACCCTTGATGGCGAAGACCGA
>Ga0134126_10008426_pt1 | contig 12978 bp, 13 predicted proteins | sample KB31752_FD_96881 | JGI IMG/M metagenome (GOLD analysis project Ga0134126, IMG submission 96881) | Terrestrial soil microbial communities with excess Nitrogen fertilizer from Kellogg Biological Station, Michigan, USA - KB3-175-2 | ecosystem: Environmental > Terrestrial > Soil > Unclassified ...
AGCGGCGGTGCCCGCGAGCGTCGCACCGCGTCGGACGTGGATGAGCTCACGGACCCGTCGGATCGGAATGCGCAGACGGCCAAGCCAGAGGCCGCGAAGACTGTCGAACATGAACAAACCCAAAGTAATCGCGAGGTCGAAAGTAAGACGTCAAAAAGCCGTTTCAAGGGGGAAACGATAATAAATTCAAGATGTTGGATAAGTTTTGGGGCGACAATCGATTATTTGCCGGCAAAGACTGGAAAAACACCGCGTTCGCAGATGCGAGAAAGGCCGACTTATCCAACAGCGGGGAAGGTCGGCATGCTAGCGAAAACATCACCAGCGTCCGAACACGCCGCACGCATGGCTTCAGGCATGCGTGAAGATATCTGGATGAGGGCTGGAAGCGGAAATGGCGGGCCAGGGAGGCAAGCTGCCACCATCGCGAGTTTCTACTCTGACCCCAATCTTCATCTTCTCGTCGGCATGGCGGCGCGCGACCCGCGCTTCTAGTCAGGCAATATCATCCTAAACTTTATGAATTATGGGAACGATCGGTGTTCGACTATGCTACGCGAGTTGCGCCGACCGTTTTGTCTTGTGATTGGGTGGCGCAAGGTCCTGGGAGAACAAGTTGCCGAACAGAGCAGAACATGGCTCGTTTACCCGCGGAAATCTTGTCAAATTGGCCGCATATGGAATTTCTCTTGCTTGGCTTGCTGCGGCGTCGATCGCAGTTTCGCCGGCACTCATCAATCGGGCGAAGGCGGAAAGCATGACAGCTGAAACCAGCCGCGTGTTTGAACTGCGTGTCTATCACGTCTTGCCAGGCAAAATGCCTGCGGTTGAGGCCCAGTTTCGTGATGCTTGGGCACAGCTGCTGGACAAGCACAATCTTAAAGTCGTGGGCTATTGGGAGGCGGAAGACAACACGTTCGTGTACATCGTGGCGCACAAAAGTCGCGGCGATGCGAAGAAAAACTGGGATGCCCTGCGCGCGGACCCGGAGTACCTTGCGTTAAAGAAGTCGGAAATGGCCGATAAGACACTCGACAAAGTCGACTCAACCTACATGGAACCGACGGAATTTTCGCCGATGCGGTGACGTTTCGGTGTGTTTGGAAACGATGATCTGGGGATGATCTGGGGGACATAATACTTATTTGCCTACGGAAACTCCTTTATCGCCGGCGACGGCGCCTGCACCTCCTTGGCGCCCTTTCACTCCCTCCAATTCGCGGCATCAAGGCGCCAGCGCAAACGCCACGATCTGGTCGCCGCGTTTGGTGTTCAGCTTGGAATGGCCGCCGGCGGCGATGACCACGTATTGCCGGCCTTTCCAGACATAGGTCATCGGCGTCGCCTGGCCGCCGGCGGGCAAGCGGCCGCGCCACAATTCCGCACCGGTCCGGACGTCGAAGGCGCGCAGATAATCGTCCATCGCCGCCCCGATGAAGACCAGCCCGCCGGCCGTCGCCATCGGTCCGCCGAGATTGGGCGTGCCGGTCTTGCCCAGGATGTATTCGCTGAACGGTGCCATGTCCTCGGTGGTGCCGAGCGGCACCGACCACAGGATCCTTCCGGTGTGCATGTCGACGGCATGAAGCTGGCCCCAGGGCGGCGGGTTGCACGGCATGCCGAAGGGCGACAGCAGCGCCTCGCGCATCATGCCGAAGGGCGCGCCTTCATTGGGCGAGACCTCCTTGTCGAAGAACCTCTCTTCGACCGCCTTGAAGTCCTTCTGCCGGATCAGCGTCACCAGATGCATGACGCTCGAGGTGTTCACATAGACGATGTCATGCGCCGCATCGAAGGCGAGGCCGCCCCAATTCGCGCCGCCGCCGGTGAAGGGATAGACGATCGTGCCCTGCTCGCTGGGCGGCGTGTAGAGCCCGTCATGGCGCGCCGCCGCGATCGCGTCGCGGCACTTGCCGCGGTCCCAGAAGGTGAGGCCGAACGCGTCGCCGGGCGAGATGCGGCTGGGCGCCAGCGGCGGCGGCGCGACCGGGATCGGCTGGGTCGGCGACAGCGTCTCGCCCGGAGCGCCATGTTGCGGCACCTTGCGCTCGACCACCGGAATCAGTGGCGCACCGGTCTGCCGGTCGACGGTGAACAGCAGGCCCTGCTTGGTCGGCTGCAGCACCGCGTCGACCGTCCTGCCGCGATAGGTGACGGTGCCCAGCGTCGGCTGGGCGGGAATGTCGTAGTCCCACACATCGTGATGCGTGGTCTGGAACGACCAGGCGACGCTGCCATCCGCCACATGCAGCGCGACGATGGAGTTGGCGTATTTGCCCGCGCCGGGACGAAGCCCGCCGAAGAAATCCGGGCTGGTGCTGGACACCGGCAGGATGACGAGGCCGCGTGCCTCGTCGACGCTCATCGGCGCCCACACATTGGCCGCCCCGCCGCGGAAGGGCGGCTTCTGGTCGCCGAGCGGATCGAAGCTCCATCGGGGGGCACCGGTCACCGCATCGAAGGCGTGCACGGTGCCGCGCAATTCGTCGACCTTCTGGTTGTCGTCGATCGAGGAGCCCACGATCACCAGGCCGTGCGTGACGACCGGGGCGGAGGTCGTGTGGATGCGGCCGAAGCGCTCGGTCTTTCCCTCGCGCACCGCGCCCGGCGGGATCACAACCGTGCCGTTTGCTCCGAAGCCAGCGCAAGGCCTGCCGCTGGCGGCATCGAGCGCGATGAGCCGGCGGTCGGCGGTGTTGAGATAGATGCGCGCCGAACAGGAACTGCCAGCGCGGCCGAGATTGCTCGCATAGGCGACGCCGCGGCAGACATAGTCGTTGGGGTAGCGGATGTCGTCGTTCAGCTTCGGATCGAAGCGCCAGAGCTGCCGTCCCGTGCCGGGATCGAGCGCGCTGACTTCGTTGAAGGGCGAGCAGACATAAAGCCGCCCGCCGGCCAGGATCGGCGTGTTCTCGAACGAGGCGCGCTTCATCGCGCCGGCATGGCGCACCATGTCGCCGGTCGAATAGCTCCAGGCGACGCCGAGCTTGCCGACATTGGCCGGCGTGATCTGGCGGGCGGCGGAAAAGCGCTGGCCGCCCTGATCGCCGCCATAGGTGGGCCAGCCCGGATCGGCAAGCGCCGGCCCGCCCATCGCAATCGCGCAGAGTATCGGCAGACTCAGGGTCCAGGTTTGCAGGATTCGGTACATCATGTTCCTCGCATTGCGTCGCATAGCCAACTCGCTAGTTGCTCGCGATCCTGGTGAACCCGTCGGCGCTCCACCCTTCGCTTCCGACGCCGTGATGGACGAAGAACAGGCCGTCGGGATCGTACTTCGCCTTGACGGCTTTCAGTCTGGCATGGTTTTCGCCCCAGAACGCGCGCTGCCATGACGGATTGAAGAAGTTGCTTTCCGAGACATAGGAACCGGCGTTGGGGACGATCTTTCGCAATTCCGCGGCGGCCGCGTCAATCGCATGTGCATCATTGCGCGCCGCACCGATATCCATCGCTGGGCGCGCGAGCCCGGGATAGGCCGCGCCTTCGCCATCCGCGATGATCGCCAAAGCCATCGATTCGAGCGCCACGGGATTCATCGCCGTGTCGCGCGCTGTCGCGATCACACCGTCCGGCGCGCCCGCGAGGCCCTTGTTGAAATGGAGACCGACCTCCTTGTGACGGCTGGCGGCGAACATCGCGTCTGTCAGCCGGTCGGTCTGCTGCAGCAGCGCAGCCGGCAGCCACAGCGATTCATATCCATGGAGGAACGCGCCAACCTGATCCTGGTCGCCATCCCACCAGCCATGCGTCGACGGAGCGCCCGTGCGCGCGTCGGCGATCATCGACGGGTTGCCTTGAACGTTCCACCAGTGGCGGGCTTGCGTCGCGTGGGCGCCGACGTGGCCGACCACGGCAAACTTTTCGGGTGCCGCACTCACCCAGTCGAAGAAGGGCTGCCAGGCTTGCCGCGCCTGGTCGGTGTCGAGACCCTGGCACACCATGGAAAGCTTGAGCGAATTGTCCGGTGCAAACGCGACCTGTTCGCCCCAATGCGGATTGAACAGGTGCTCGGCATAGAAGGTGAAGAACTGCGCGATCAGCTCGCGGAACCCACTGTCCGAGCGCGCCTGTATCTTTCCCCACGCGGCGCCGAAATGTTCCGGCAGATCGTGCGTGCGCACCGTCAGCTTGGTAACCACGCCCCAGCTGCCGCCGCCGCCGCCCTTGATCGCCCAAAAGAGCTCGGGATCGGTACAGGCATTGACAGTGCGCACCACGCCGTCCGCGGTGACGATCTCGGCCTCCAGCAGATTGGACGATGCGGTGCCGAAGCCCTTCGAGAAACTGCCGAAGCCTCCGCTTTGGATATGTCCCGCAACACCTACCGTGGTGCAGCCGCCGCCCTGGACAAAGCGTCCCGCACCGTTCGTCACGGCCTGATAAAGATCGATCCACATCGCACCTGCCTCGGCCGTGACCGCCGGCACCGGGGCAAGTTTTCCTTCGCAGCCCCGCGGCACGAAGGCGTCGTGCAGGACGACCTTGTTCATCGCGCGCGTCCAGATCAGCAAGGAGTCGGGCGCATTGGATGTGCCCTGATAGCTATGTCCTCCGCCCTTCACCACGAGGCGCAGATGTCGATCGCGGGCAAAGCTGACGGCGGCGGCGACGTCGGACGCATTTCTTGCCTTGACGGCGTAAGCGCTTGGCGCGGGCGTCCACGCGTCCAGCCACCCCGAGACCTGCGTTCCCGAAGGCTGGTCGCCGATGTAGAAGGGGTTTCGAATGTTCTTCAGGGCATCCGTGCATGCCGCACCGGCGGCGTCGCTCTGGCAGACCCCGAACAGCGATTTCACTTCGACGAGACTGTCACCGACAGCGTCGTTCAGCGCCTGCCAGTCCGCTGCAGACGGCCAACCGGGGTCGGTGGGACGTACACGGCGAAACGCCGGCACGCCGGCACCGGCCAAAGCCTTGGCGCCCCATGGCAGCATCAGCGCGATTCCCGCAACGCCTTTGAGCAGATTTCGCCTCGGTATGCGCATCGTCACCCTCCCTGTTGCCATGCTATTCTCGGTGGCCGCCGTCCAAAGAGAACGCTTCTGTCCGACCGCAATACTTCTTCCAGTCCCACGGTTTCCCGGGAAGAGAGTGGGGGCGGATGGCCGCTTCCGCGTGACTTCTGGCATGCGGCTGGGATAAGCGGCACGTTCCGGGGGACAGGCGGCAGGGGTTGGCTCGCGTTCTTCTATGGCCTCGCCGCCATCGCGTCCGTGGTCGGTGCCGTAAACATCGTCAATGTGCTGACAATCCTGCACGAACACCCCAGGCTCGGCCCGGCAGGCCCGATCGTGTGGGAAGGGTCGAGCTGGGTCACGTTCACGCTGTTTGCCTGGATTCCGTGGGTGGCCCTCAATCTGATGCCCTTGGACAGAAGGCCGCGCTGGGCGGTGCCGATCGTCCACATCATGGCGGCGGTAGTGTTCTCGTTCTGCCATGTTGCCGGCTTCCTGGGCCTGCGCGTGCTCGTCTATCGGCTCAGCGGCGACAGCTACAGCTTCGGCGCCTTCGGGCCGCAATTCCTCTACGAGCTCGGCAAGGACAGTTTCGGCTACACGCTGTCGATCGCCGTGTATTTGGTGGCGCGCTATCTCGTCGAGCGAACGGCAGTCCCGGCCGAAGCGGCGGGCCGCGACAGAGTCTATTCGATCCGCGATGGCACGCGAATCATGCGCGTGCCCACGGCCGAAATCCTGGCGGTCAGCTCGGCCGGGAATTACGTCGAATTCGTGCTGCGCGATGGACGCAAGCCCTTGATGCGTTCGCCGCTGACCGCGGTCGAGTCCGAGCTCGCGCCGCATGGCTTCGTGCGGGTACACCGTTCCTGGCTGGTCAATCCTTCGCAAGTGACCGGCTTGAAGCCCGAAGGCTCCGGCGATTACACGGTCGAACTCGGCACGCTCCGCGTGCCGCTGTCGCGGCGGTTCCCGCAAGCGCTGGCAAAGCTAAAGGCCGCGTAGCTACTTGCCGGCTTCCTTCTCGACCTGCCTGGTGGCGGTGTCGAGCAGTTCGGCCATCTTGCGGCGAATGGTGTGGTCGGAAACCGTGGCGGAATCGAGATCCCTGCGCAGCTTGCGATAGACATCTTCCTCGCCGGGCTCCTCGAAATCGGCCGCGATCACTTCCTGGGCATAGGCCTCGGCGGCGGTGCCGGATTTGCCGAGCTCACCGGCCGCCCAGAGGCCCAGGAGCTTGTTGCGGCGGGCGACGATCCTGAAGCGCATATCGGCGTCGTGGGCCCATTTGCCCTCGAAACCCTTGCGGCGATCCTCGAACGACCCGCTCATGAAATAACCCCTTGAATTGCTGCGATTTTGACGCCCGACACGGTCCGTCTTCCCGCACCTTAGCGCAAGCTTGTGGACAGCGCAGAGATAGGGGCGTATGCGCGCTTTCGCAACGTTGCCGCAGCCGCAGGGCCCAAGCTATTTTGCCGCTCCGACGGGAGAGTCTCCCGCTTTTTCGCGCGGCTTTCGAAGGATACAGGATGAAACGCCGCCGCATGATCTACGAGGGCAAGGCCAAAATCCTCTATGAGGGGCCCGAGCCCGGCACGCTGATCCAGTACTTCAAGGACGACACCACGGCCTTCGACGCCACCAAGAAGGCGGTGCTGGACGGCAAGGGCGTGCTCAACAACCGCATCAGCGAATATCTGATGACGCAGCTCAATGCGATCGGCGTGCCGACGCATTTCGTCAAGCGCATCAACATGCGCGAGCAGCTCATCAAGGAAGTCGAGATCATCCCGCTCGAAGTCATCGTGCGCAATGTCGCGGCGGGATCGCTGTCGAAGCGTCTGGGCATCGAGGAAGGCACCGTGCTGCCGCGCTCGATCATCGAATATTGCTACAAGAACGACGCGCTGCACGATCCGCTGGTCAGCGAGGAGCACATCACCGCGTTCGGCTGGGCGAGCCCGCAGGATCTCGACGACATCGTCAACCTCACCATCCGCATCAACGATTTTCTCTCCGGCCTGTTCCTCGGCGTCGGCATCAAGCTGGTCGACTTCAAGGTCGAGTTCGGGCGGCTGTGGGAGAACGACTATATGCGCATCGTGCTGGCCGACGAGATCAGCCCGGATTCCTGCCGGCTGTGGGACGTGACCAGCAACGAGAAGATGGACAAGGACCGTTTCCGCCGCGATCTGGGCGGCGTGGTCGAGGCCTATTCGGAAGTCGCGCGCCGCCTCGGCATCATGCCGGAATCGGGGCAGAGCGAGAGCAAGGGACCGCAGCTGGTCAGATGATGCTTCGGGGCTCGCTACGCTCGCACCTCAGCATGACGAAGGTCTAATGGGTGGTTGGAGTTACATGTTGCGTTGTTCGGACGACAGCTTCTACGTGGGTTCAACTTCATACGACGATGTGAGTCTTCGTGTCGCAGAACGCAATGACGCCCGCTACATTGGCTACACGACTTCAAGGCGCCCGGTGAATCTTGTCTGGTCGAAGTGGTTCGACGATCTACGCGGCGCGCATGCAATGGAACGTCAGCTCAAAGGATGGAGTCGCGCCAAGAAGATGGCACTCATCGACAGTGACAGCGAAGCGCTGGCCCAGCTTTCCAAGCGTAGGTCCGGAAAACCCAAATCCGCGCCACGACCTTCGAAGCGGCAGTTGGTCAACGCATACCATTCTGCTGGAACTCGTCATCCTGAGGTGGCCGCGAAGCGGCCCACGAAGGAGGACGAATGAAAGCCCGCGTATTCGTCACCCTGAAGAGCGGCGTTCTGGATCCCCAAGGCAAGGCCATCGGCCATGCACTCAACGGGCTTGGCTTCGGCCAGGTCGGCGAAGTGCGCCAGGGCAAGGTGATCGACATCGAAATGGCCGGGACGGACGAAGCAAAGGCCCGAACCGATCTGAAGGCGATGTGCGAGAAGCTCCTCGCCAACACGGTGATCGAGAAATATGAGATCGAGTTGAAGGGATGAAGCTTCGGCACGCACCATCGCTTCTCCCTCGCCCCCGCGTAGCGGGGGAGAGGGCCGGGGTGAGGGGGCGGTTGCCGCTCGCTCCACGCCCAACACCCCCTCACCCTAACCCTCTCCCCCACATGCGTGGGGGCGAGGGAATGGAGACTTTATGAAATCCGCCGTCATCGTCTTTCCCGCCTCCAATTGCGACCGCGACGCGCAGGTCGCGCTCAAGGACATGACGGGCAAGGACCCGCACATGGTGTGGCACCAGGACAGCGAACTTCCCGATGTCGATCTCGTCGTCCTGCCGGGCGGCTTTTCCTATGGCGACTATCTGCGCTGCGGCGCGATGGCGAGCCAGTCGGCGGTGATGCGCGCGGTGAAGGCGCATGCCGACAGGGGCGGCGCGGTGCTCGGCATCTGCAACGGCTTCCAGGTGCTGACCGAGAGCCATCTCCTGCAGGGCGCGCTGATCCGCAACGCCAATCTCAAATTCGTCTGCCGCCCGGTCGGACTCGAAGTCGACGAGACCCAGTCCGTCTTCACGCGCAAATACGACAAGGGCCAGCGCGTCAGCTTCCCCGTCGCGCATGGCGACGGCAACTATGTCGCCGACGACGAGACGCTGGACCGGCTCGAGGGCGAGGGCCGCGTCGTGTTCCGCTATACCGACAACCCCAACGGCTCGGCGCGCAACATCGCCGGCATCCTGAGCGAGAAGCGCAACGTGATGGGCCTGATGCCGCATCCCGAGCGCGTGGTCGATCCCCTGCTGGGCGGCACCGACGGGCGGGCGATGTTCGAAAGCCTGATCGAAAGCCTGGGCTGAACCCTTGAATCCGGGCCGTCTCGGTTATATGTATTTTTTCCTATAATGGGACGCCAGGATGTTCGGCACGGCAGGAACCAGCAACAGTTTATCCCCGGTCAATTCCAAGCCGGATCAATGGCTTGGTTCATTTTCTGCCGAATTGAACCGCGATTTTTGGATCGATTCGGGGGAAAGCCTTTGAGCGCCATTTCGCCCGAAATCGTCCGCGAGCACGGCCTCTCCGACGAGGAATATGGCCGCATCAAGCGGCTCTTGAACCGCGAGCCCAACCTGGTGGAACTCGGCATTTTCAGCGTGATGTGGAGCGAGCACTGCTCCTACAAATCGACCCGCGTGCATCTGGCGACGCTGCCGACCAAGGCGCCCTGGGTGATCCAGGGGCCGGGCGAGAATGCCGGCGTGATCGACATCGGCGACGGCGATGCCTGCATCTTCAAGATGGAGAGCCACAACCATCCCTCGTTCATCGAGCCCTATCAGGGCGCCGCGACCGGCGTCGGCGGCATCATGCGCGACGTCTTCACCATGGGCGCGCGGCCGATCGCGATGATGAACGCGCTGCGCTTCGGCGAGCCGTCGCACCCGAAGACGCGGCATCTGGTGTCGGGCGTTGTGAGCGGCATAGGCGGCTATGGCAATTGCATGGGCGTGCCGACCGTCGGCGGCGAGGTGAACTTCCACAGGAGCTACAACGGCAACATCCTGGTCAACGCGATGTGCGTGGGGCTGGCGCGCAAGGACAAAATCTTCCTCTCCGCCGCAAAGGGGGCAGGCAATCCGGTCGTCTATATCGGCTCCAAGACCGGACGCGACGGCATCCATGGCGCGACAATGGCAAGCGCCGAGTTCAGCGAGGATTCGGAAGAGAAGCGTCCCACCGTCCAGGTCGGCGATCCCTTCACCGAGAAGCTGCTGCTCGAAGCCTGCCTCGAGCTGATGGCGACCGACGCGATCGTCGCCATCCAGGACATGGGCGCGGCGGGCCTGACTTCATCCTCCGCCGAGATGGCCGACAAGGGCGGCAGCGGCATCGAACTGGATCTCGACAAGGTGCCCCAGCGCGAAACCGGCATGACGGCCTATGAGATGATGCTGTCGGAAAGCCAGGAGCGCATGCTGGCGGTGCTGAAGCCGGGACGCGAGGCGCAGGCAGAGGCCATCTTCAAGAAGTGGGAATTGGATTTCGCGGTGATCGGCGTCACAACCGACACCAAGCGGCTGATCGTCAAGCACAAGGGCGCGGTCGTCGCCGACCTGCCGGTGACGGCGCTGTCGGACGAGGCGCCGAAATATCGGCGACCGGTCGAGCGGCGCAAGCCCGCGGCGGGCGCGCCGTCTTTCGACGCATCGCGCCCGCTGATGGCATCGCTCAGGAGTTTGATGTCCTCGCCGGATCTGTGTTCGCGCCGCTGGGTGTGGGAGCAGTACGACTACACCGTGATGGCCGACACGGTGCAGCGCCCGGGCGGCGACGCCGCCGTGGTGCGCGTGCACGGCACCAAGAAGGGTCTCGCGATCGCCACGGACGTGACGCCGCGCTATTGCTTCGCCGATCCTTACGAAGGCGCCAAGCAGGCGGTGGCGGAAGCCTGGCGCAACATCACCGCGGCCGGCGCCCGGCCGCTGGCGGTGACCGACAATCTCAATTTCGGCAATCCGCAGAAGCCGGAGATCATGGGCCAGATCGTCGCCGGGATCGACGGCATCGGCGAGGCGTGCCGCGCACTCGACTTTCCGGTGATCGGCGGCAATTGCTCGCTGTACAACGAGACCAATGGCGAGGCGATCCTGCCGACGCCGGCGATCGGCGGCGTCGGCCTGATGGCGGACGTGTCGCGCATGGCGACGCCTGCGCTGAAGCGCGTCGGCGATGCGCTCCTGCTTATCGGCGAAACCAGGGGCCATCTTGGCCAGTCGATCTATCTGCGCGAGATCGAGGGCCGGGAGGAAGGCGCCGCGCCACCCGTCGACCTCGCTGCCGAGCGCCGCAATGGCGACGTCGTGCGCACGCTGATCGAGACCGGCCGCGTCGATACGGTGCACGACCTGTCGGACGGCGGGCTGCTGATCGCGCTGGCGGAGATGGCGCTGGCCGGCGACATCGGCGTCGATGTCGGTGTGGCCGGAACGACCGTCGAGGCGGTTCCGTTCTTCTTCGGCGAGGACCAGGCACGCTACGTCATCGCGGCGCCCGCGGCCGAAGCCGACAGGATCGAGGGCGAACTGCGCGAGGCCGGAATCGTCCATGCCATCATCGGCAAGACGATCGCTTCCAAGGTCCTGCGCGTCGAGCGCGAGGGCGAGATCGCACTCGGCGCCTTGCGCGCGGCGCATGAAGGATGGTTTCCGAACTACATGGCGGGCGAAGAAGTCCCGCCGAGCAATTGAGGTTTGCGATGGGCATGAAGGGCGACGAGATCGAACGGTTCATCAAGGAGGCATTTCCGGATGCCGAGGTGACGATCACCGACCTCGCCGGCGACGACAACCACTGGGCCGCGGTCGTCGCGTCCGCCGCCTTCAGGGGCAAGAGCCGGGTGCAGCAGCACCAGATGGTCTATGCCGCGCTCAAGGGAAACATGGGCGGCGTGCTGCACGCGCTGCAATTGACGACGCAGGCGAAAGATTAGGTGAGCCTAGACGACGTCGCCCCAGTCCGATTTTCGCGCCGCCGCATAGGTCTCCCTGTCGCGCCGGGCAACGAAGCGGTGTTCGAGGCCAGGGGGCGTGCAAAGCTTCAGCGTTATGCCCGGCTTCGCTTCCTTAGGCGGCGCCAGAATGCGCGCACGGCCATCCTGGGCGGAGTGGCGCGTCCTGCTCACGGCAATATACGTGTAGCGTTCGTCCTCGTAGGGAACCTTGGCCCCTTTTGTTTGCAGGTGATCGCGGGTGCGCGGCAGCCTCTGGCTGAAATGGCACCAATCGGTGCCGGTCATCGGACAGGCGCTCGCGTGCGTGCAGGGGGCGAGGATATTCGCGCCCAGCGCCGTCAATTGGGTGCGGGCGGCACGGATGCGGCCGAAGCCTTGCGGCGTGCCGGGTTCGATGACAACGAGAACGTCCGTCGTGGCGGCGTAAAGTTTGGCGATGACGGAGGTGGCGTCCGCAATCTCGGCGATGACGAAACTGGCGATTACGAGGTCGGCGGTCGGCATCGCGTCCCCGGCAAGATCGAGCGAAAGGAATTCCGCGTCCGGAACGAGTTTCCTCGCGAGGCTGAGGAAATGCGGGTTGGAGTCGGTGAGCGTGACCTGTTTCAACGCCGGCCAGGTTTCGCGTGCTGCCCAGGTCGCGGTACCGGGGCCGGCTCCCACATCCAGCAACCTCGCGGGAGCGAAATCGGACGCGGCGGCGCGGACTTGCGCCAGCACCGCCGCGGCGACGGCATAGGTCGCGGGCAGGCGCGCGACGAGATAGGCGAGCGTTCCGGTGTGGTCTTTCACCACGCCGGCGGACCCGCGTCCGGCTCGGTAATCCCTGGAGATCGCTGTGGAATGCGCGGCGAGCTCCTTGCGCGAAACCCCTTCCAGCAACGAATCGGCAGCCTCCTTCAGGCGCGGCGGAACGGCGGGATTCATGGGTAAGCGTTTAGCATATGGGGCATGCCTTGACGCTCAGGGAGCGCGGGCCTAGATCGAACGGCGAAGGCAACCGAGGCTCGGCATGAGCGACATCCGTCAGGTCATCGACAACGAAGTGAAGGGTAACGACGTGCTGCTCTTCATGAAGGGTACGCCGGTGTTTCCGCAGTGCGGCTTCTCGGCAGCCGTGGTGCAAATCCTCTCCCAACTTGGCGTGAAGTTCAAAGCGATCGACGTGCTCAAGGACCCGGAGATTCGCCAGGGCATCAAGGAATATTCCGAGTGGCCCACGATCCCGCAGCTCTACGTGAAGGGCGAATTTGTCGGCGGCGCCGACATCGTGCGCGAAATGTTCGAGAACGAGGAGCTTGCCGCGTTCTTCGCCGATCACGGCATCGCCCTCGAGGCGGCCTGATCGACTTGCCGCAATCTCTCGATTGCGGTCATGCATAACCCGACGATTTGATTACGGCAGCCAAAGGCCGGCGCGGAGAAGGTGGCGCCGGCTTTTCCGCATAGCCCATGCGAAAGACAAAGGTCGGCTGCCAGCCCGGTGCCTTCGCCATGCCGACGAGCGCGGCTTGATAGGTATCGGTGCGGCCGAGCATTGCATTGCGATCGACGCATTCGACCGGCTG
>Ga0134126_10008427_pt1 | contig 12978 bp, 12 predicted proteins | sample KB31752_FD_96881 | JGI IMG/M metagenome (GOLD analysis project Ga0134126, IMG submission 96881) | Terrestrial soil microbial communities with excess Nitrogen fertilizer from Kellogg Biological Station, Michigan, USA - KB3-175-2 | ecosystem: Environmental > Terrestrial > Soil > Unclassified ...
GCGACGACGCGATGACCGCCGACTGGGCGCGCCTGCCCTACGACCTGCTGGAGACGATCGCCTCGCGCATGATCAACGAGCTGCGCGAGGTGAACCGGGTCGTGCTCGACATCACGTCGAAGCCCCCGGGGACGATCGAGTGGGAGTGAGGGTGGTTCAATTGACCGGCCTTGAACCCGCCCGCCTCCGCCGCGCTCCACGGACCGCCAGCGCCTGCAGCTGAGCAGCTGATCGGCGCAGCGGCGCCATCCGAGGCCGGCCCGCTCGTGGCGGACGGCTTCCACGCGCCGAGGCCCCCCGCGGTCCAGCTCCCGCGCGTGATCCAGTCGCTGCGCCTGATCAACCGCCAGTCGGACTACATGTTCCGCTCCGCGCGCGAGCTGGGGGACACGTTCGTCGCCCGCGTGGCCACCGGCGAAGACCTGGTGATCACGAGCCATCCCGACCATGCGCGCTCGCTGTTCACCGCGGACCCCGAGCTCGCGCCGTCGATGACGGCGGAATCGCCGCTGCGCCCCGTCGTCGGCGAGCGCTCGGTGCTGACGCTGCTGGGGGCCGAGCACATGCGCCAGCGCAAGCTGCTGCTGCCGAGCTTCCACGGCGCCGCGGTCGAGCGCTACACGGCGATGATCGCCGAGGTCGCCGAGCGGGAGATCGACTCGTGGCAGGTGGGGGATACCTTCGCGCTCGCGCCCGCGATGCAGGCGATCACACTCGAGGTGATCCTGAGCGGCATCTTCGGGGTCCAGGGGGAGCCGGCGCCCGGCACCCACGAGCGCGACCTGCGCGAAGCGATCCGCGCCGCGGTGCGGCTCGCGGCGAGCCCCCTGGGCCAGGCGCTCGAACTGCTGAACGTGGGGCGCACCGAGCCCCCGCGCGTGACGATGCGGTTCGTCGAGAGCCTCGACCGCCCGATCTACGCGGCGATCGCGGCGCGCCGGGCGGCCGGCGAGGAGGGGTGCAGCGGCGACGACGTGTTCTCGCTGCTGCTGCGCTCCCGCTACGAGGACGGCGAGCCGATGTCGGACCAGGAGCTTCGCGACGAGCTGATCACGCTGGTCCTGGCCGGCCACGAGACGACCGCGCACTCGCTCGCGTGGGCCTTCGAGCGGCTGCTACGAGCGCCGCGCGCCTATGACCGGCTGCGCGAGGAGGTTCGCTCCGGCGGCGGCGACGAGTACATCGAGGCGGTGATCCACGAGTCGATGCGCGCGCGTCCCGTGATCCCGATCGTCGGCCGGAGGGTGACGGTCCCGTGGCGGCTAGGGCAGTGGCGGCTGCCGGCGCAGAGCGCCGTGCTGATCAGCATCCTGCTGCTGCACCACCGCGGCGACCTCTACCCGCGGCCCGCCGAGTTCCTCCCCGAGCGCTTCCTCGGCGTGAAGCCCGGCACCTACACGTGGATCCCGTTCGGGGGCGGCATCCGCCGCTGCCTGGGCGCCACGCTCGCGATGGCCGAGCAGCGCGTGGTGCTGCGGGCGATCGCGCGCCGGACCGACCTCGACGCGGCCGATCCGGCGCCCGAACGGCCACGGCACCGCAACGTGACGATGATCCCCGCGCATGGCGCGCGGGCGATCCTTCGGGCACGCACCTGACGGCGGCCCGCACTCGTTATCATGTTGCGCTCGCCGCGCGAGCCCGCGTGGCTTTTTGACGCCATGGCACCTTCCACCCGGACCTACACAGCGAAGCCGACCGATCGCGAGCGCAACTGGCTGATCGTGGACGCGAACGGCAAGACGCTCGGACGGCTCGCGACCCAGCTCGCCGATCTGCTTCGCGGCAAGCGCAAGCCCGAGTACACGCCCCACGTGGACACCGGGGACTTCGTCGTGGTCGTCAACGCCGAGAAGATCCACGTCAGCGGCAACAAGCGCCAGGACAAGCGCTACTACCGGCACTCCGGCTACCCGGGCGGGCTGCGCTCGCGGACGTTCGAGGAGATGCAGGCCCGGCGCCCCGAGGAGATCATCCGCCTGGCGGTCAAAGGCATGATGCCCCGCAACCGCCTCGCCCGTAAGCAGCTGACGAAGCTCAAGATCTACGCCGGCCCCGAGCACCCGCACGTGGCACAGAAGCCGACCCCCTTCGAGATCGAGGTCTGATGGCAGACGACGACGCACCCGAGCAGCACGCCGTCCCGGGCGAGGACGCCCAGGAGATCGCAGGCTCCGCCGAGGACGCGGCCCTCGAGGCCGCGCAGGAGGCCCAGGAGGCAGGCGGCGAGACGCGGCCGGAGCCCGCTGCTGTCGAGCCCGGCGGCGAGGGGCACGCGGTGCCGAGCGCCGAGGCCCAGGAGATCGCAGGCTCCGCCGAGGACGCGCCGCTCGAGGCCGCGCAGGAGGCCCAGGACGAGGCGGCTGTCGAGGCCGCCGTCGACGAGGGCTCCGAAGACGCCGAGGAGGAGGCTGCCGAGGTCCAGGACGCGCGGAGCACGGGCGGGGGTGCCAAACAGGCCGTCCCCGGCGCGCACCTCGAGGTCGACATCGTGCCCGAGGGCGCCGACCCGCTCAGCCGCGAGGCCGAGGAGTACGTGGACCCCTACGCCGTCGAGGAGACCGAGGAGGCGGCCGCAGAGCCCGCCGCCGAGGCGGAGTCCGACGAGGAGGCACTTGCCGAGCCGATCTCGACCGCCGCGATCGATCTCGCCTCCGGCGCGCGCTACCGCGCGACCGGCAAGCGCAAGACGGCGATCGCACGCGTGACGCTGCGCCCGGGCACCGGCACGTACCTCGTCAACGGCCGCACGCTCGAGGTCCACTTCCCCCGCACGACGCTGCAGCGCAACATCCGCCAGCCCCTGGAGACCGTCGGCTACCAGGACCGCATGGACGTGGTCGCGCGCCTGCACGGCGGCGGCATCTCCGCCCAGGCCGGCGCGCTGCGCCACGGCGTCTCGCGCGCGCTGCTCGAGGCCGACCCGAACCTGCGCGGCGAGCTCAAGCGCCGCGGCTTCCTGACGCGCGACTCGCGCGCCAAGGAGCGCAAGAAGGCCGGGCTGAAGAAGGCGCGCAAGCGCCCGCAGTTCTCCAAGCGCTAGCCCGCGCATGGCCCGCAAGCTGTTCGGGACGGACGGCGTTCGAGGCGTCGCCGGCGAGCTTCTGACCGCCGAGCTGGCGCTGGCGCTGACGCACGTCGCCACGGCGCAGCTGCCGGTCGAGCGCCCGCGCGTGCTGATCGTGCGCGACACGCGCGAGTCCGGCGAGATGCTGCAGGCGGCCGTCGCCGCCGGCGTGGCCGCGGCGGGTGGCGACGCGCTGCTCGGCGGGGTGCTGCCGACGCCGGCCGCGCCGCTGCTGCTGCGCCAGTACGGCTTCGACCTCGGCGTCGTGCTGTCGGCCTCCCACAACCCCTACCAGGACAACGGAATCAAGTTCTTCGCCGCCGACGGCTACAAGCTCTCCGACGAGGCCGAGCTTGCGATCGAGGCGGCCCTGGAGGCGGGACGCGAGCCCGGCCCGCCGCCGACGATGGGGCACGTGCGCGAGCTGCGCGGCGCCTCCGAGGACTACCTGCGCGAGCTGCACACGCGCTTTGCCGATCTCGACCTCGGTGGCCTCGACGTGCTGCTGGACTGCGCCAACGGCGCGACCTACCGCGTCGCCCCTGAGATCTTCTCCCGGCTCGGCGCGAAGGTCACCGTGCTCGCGGCGAGCCCGGACGGGCGCAACATCAACGACTGCTGCGGCTCGACGCACGTCGAGGAGCTGGCCGCGAAGGTCCTCGCGGGGGGCCACGCGATCGGCTTCGCATTCGACGGCGACGGTGACCGCGTGCTGGCGGTGGACTCGCGCGGCGAGGTGGTCGACGGCGACGAGCTGCTCGCGCTCGCGGCCACGCACCTGCGGCGCGCCGGGCGCCTGCCCGGCGACGGCGTGGTCGTGACAGTGATGACCAACTACGGCTTTCACACGGCGATGGAGCGCGAGGGGGTCGATGTGGCGGTGACCGCCGTCGGCGACCGTTACGTGCTCGAGGAGCTGCGCTCGCGCGGCTGGGGGCTCGGGGGCGAGCAGTCCGGCCACCTGATCGAGATGTCGTTCAACCGCACCGGCGACGGCATCGCCGGCGCGCTGCTGACGCTCGAGGCGCTGGACGGCGGCGAGCTGGCCGAACGCCACGCGATGGAGAAGCTGCCGCAGCGGCTCGTCAACGTGCGCGTGCGCGACCGGGCGGCGATCGCCGGTGCCGACGCCGTGCACTCGGCCGTGCGCGACGCCGAGGCCGATCTCGAGGGGCGGGGGCGCGTGCTGATCCGCCCGAGCGGCACCGAGCCACTCGTGCGCGTGATGGTCGAGGCGCCGAGCGCCGAGGAGGCCGACGAGGTCTGCGGGCGCCTGGTGGCGCTCGTCGAGAGCGAGCTGGGCGGCTAGGCCGAGTCGCGGCGGCCGTGGAACCACGAGCCGTCGGGGAGCGCGAACGAGGAGCCGGCGGCACGCGGGGGGACCGCGCTGTCGCGGCTGCGCAGCCGCGACAGCCGCCGCGGCGAGCTGCCGCGCGCACCGCTCTGCGGCGCCCCCTCGCGGGCGATCCCGCTCAGCTCGTCCTCGACGCGCTCCAGCTCGGCTGAGAGCTGCCCGGCGCTGCCCTGGAACGCCGGCCCGGTCGAGTCGCTCAGCAGCCGCTCCAGCCGCGCGAGGCCGCGGGCGTAGAGCGCCTCGCGCGAGTCGACGCGCGTGGCCAGCCCGCGCACCGCGTCCTCGTTGCGGAGCAGAGCCTCGCGGCTGGGGGAGACGCGCGTGGCGCTGGGGCCCTGCTCGGCGGCGAGCAGCAGCCCGTCGAGCGCCGAGGCCAGCATCTCGCGGTGGCGCGGGGCGTTCAGCCTCGCCGCCTGTGCGGCCAGCAGCTTCGAGCCGGCGGGGTCCTCGCCGGCGGCCAAGCGCCCGTCGAGGGAGAACCAGCGCACGCGGGCGAGTGCCCTGCTCGCCGCGCCCGGCTCGCTGGGGGTCGAGTCGCGGGGGACGGGGTAGGGAGAGAGACCTTCGTGCTGTAGCATGTCTGTGACACCTCCAATTGAAGTTAGACGGTGTTACAAGCTGTAACCTACCACATCTGAACGAAGGTTTCATGGCCGATCGCAAAGCACCCCACAGTCTCGATCTCGTGATGGACTTCGTGAACACCGCCGACGTGGACAGCGGCGAGGTGATGGAGGGGCCCGCCGACCTCTCGCGCTGGCTCTCCGAGCGCGAGCTGATGGGCGCCGGCGAGCGCGCGGGCGCGGAGGACTACGAGCGGGCGATCGAGCTGCGCGAGGCGCTGCGGCGCGAGATGCTCGCGAACAACGGCGGTCCAGAGGACGCGGCGGCGAGCAAGGTCCTGGAGGAGGCGGCGCGGCGCGGCGAGCTGAGCGTGCGCTTCCGCGACGGCGCTTCGCTGCTCGCGCCCTGCGCTGGCGGCCCGAGCGGCGCGCTGGCGGCGCTGCTGGCGCCGGTTGCCGAGGCGATGTCGGACGGCACCTGGGCGCGCGTGAAGGCCTGCCGCGCCGACGATTGCCAATGGGCCTTCTACGACTTCTCGCGCAACCGCTCCGGAACCTGGTGCGACATGGCTGTCTGCGGCAACCGCGAAAAGGTCCGCGCCTACAGGGCGCGCAGCGGCGGCTAGCCCGAACCGCGAGCGCCGCCGCGTGGCCGGCGGTGCCGCCACAGGGAGAGGAAAGACGGAAAGGCGGGGCACACCCCTTTATCCTGACCCTGATGTGCGGGATCGTTGGGTACGTCGGGGGTCGACCGGCGCGCGACCTTCTTCTGGGCGGCCTCACGCGCCTGGAATACCGGGGCTACGACTCCGCCGGCATCTCCGTGATCGCCGACGATCGGATCGAGGCGGTGCGCGCTGTCGGCAACCTCGCCGCGCTGCGCGAGAAGCTCGCCGGTGACGCCGGCGCCGTGGCGGTCGCCGAGCGGCCTGCCACGACCGGCATCGCGCACACTCGCTGGGCCACGCACGGGCGCGTCTCCGAGCAGAACGCCCACCCGCACTCCGACAGCGCCGACCGCGTCCACGTCGTCGTCAACGGCATCGTCGAGAACTACGTCGCGCTCAAGGAGCGGCTGCTCGCGGGCGGCAGCGAGTTCAGCTCGGAGACCGACGCCGAGGTGATCGCGCACCTGATCGCCGAGCACTACGACGGCGATCTGGCGGAGGCCGTGCGCAGGGCATACGCCGAGCTCGAGGGCCACTACGCCTTCGTGGCGATGAGCCTCGACGAGCCCGACGTGCTGGTCGGCGCCCGCAAGGAGTGCCCGCTGATCCTCGGCCGCGGCGAGGGCGAGCAGTTCGTCGCCTCGGCCGTGCCCGGCTTCCTCGCCGAGACACGACAGGTCCAGTACCTGGAGAACGGCGAGATCGCCGTCCTGCGCCCGGACGGCGTGCGCATCATGGACGCCTCGGGCGCACCGGTCGAGCGCGGCGTCGAGGCCGTCGACTGGGACGAGGCGACCGCCGAGAAGGCGGGCTATGAGACCTTCATGCTCAAGGAGATCCACGAACAGGCGGACGCGGTCGCCGATGCGATCGCCGACCGCACCGCGCGGCGCGACGGCGTGGATCTCCAGGAGGAGGGGGCCTTCGACGAGTCGCTGCTCGAGGGCGTGCGGCGGATCGTGATCGTCGCCTGCGGCACCTCCTACCACGCCGGTCTGATCGGGCGCTACGCGATCGAAGAGTGGGCGCGGCTGCCCGTCGAGATGGACATCGCCTCCGAGTACCGCTACCGCAACCCCGTGGTCTCGCCCGAGGATCTCGTGATCGGCATCTCGCAGTCCGGCGAGACCGCCGACACGCTGGCCGCGATGCGCCTCGCCAGCGAACGTGGCGCGGGCGTGCTGGCGGTCACGAACGTGATGGGCTCGGAGGCCACGCGCGCGGCCGACGGCGTGCTGTTCACGCGCGCGGGCATGGAGATAGGCGTCGCGGCCACGAAGACGTTCATCTGCCAGGTCGCCGCGATGTACCTGCTCGGCCTGCGCCTCGCGGAGCTGCGGGGCGAGCTTCCGCCCGAGCGCCTGCGCGAGCTCGTGACGGAGGTGAAGCGGCTGCCGCACTGCATCGACGAGGTGCTCGCCGGCGCCGAGGAGCTCGTCGAGCCGATCGCCGCGGCGTACTGGCAGAGCGACTTCTTCCTCTACATCGGCCGCCACGTCGGGCTGCCCGTCGCGCTCGAGGGCGCCCTGAAGCTCAAGGAGATCTCCTACATCGCGACCGACGCCTACGCCGCCGGGGAGATGAAGCACGGGCCGATCGCGCTGCTCGACGACTCGACGCCGGTGGTGTGCGTCGCCACCGACTCGCCTGTGTTCGAGAAGGTCGCCTCCAACATGCAGGAGGTGCGCGCCCGCGGCGCCCACGCGATCGCGATCGCCACGCGCGGCGACGGGCGCATCGAGGGCCAGGCGGAGGCTGTGGTCACCGTGCCCCCGCTCGACTGGATGCTGCAGCCGCTGCTCGCGGTGATCCCGTTGCAGCTGCTCGCCTACAAGATCGCGCGCCGCCGGGGGCTGAACGTCGACCAGCCCCGCAACCTCGCGAAGACCGTCACGGTGGAGTAGGGCACGGCCGCCGGCGCGGGGCGTTGCGGCGGATGCACCGTCGTGGAATCGATCATCTAGGCGCGCCGGCATCAATACCATCGCTTTCGTGCAGGAGCTTCCCGCCTGGCTCACGCCGCTCCCCGACGCGAAGGCGATGCGGGCGACGGACCGCTGGGCGATCGACGAGCAGGGCGTGCCCGGCCTCGATCTGATGGAGCGCGCGGGCGCCGCCGTCGTGCGCGCGGTCGAGCGTCTGGTCCCCGACGGCCCCGTCACCGTCGTGTGCGGGAAGGGCAACAACGGTGGCGACGGGCTCGTCGTTGCGCGACTGCTGCGCGACGCGGGCCGCGAGGTGACGCTCGTCTGCGTCGCCGCCCCCGAGGAGCTCTCCGGGGATGCCGCCCGCAACCTCGAGCGCCTGCCCGGCGCCGGGCCCGTTCGGCTCGACGGCAGCCCGTGGGCTGACGGGCAGGACGCCGCCAGGCCGTTCGAGCGGCCGAGCCTGATCGTGGACGCGCTGCTGGGCACCGGCTTCAGCGGCGTGCCGCATGGCGTCGTGGCCGAGGCGATCGCCGCGATCGAGCGCGCCGGGGCGCCCGTCGTGAGCGTGGACGTGCCGAGCGGCGTCGACGCCTCCACCGGGGTCGTCGAGGGCGAAGCCGTGCACGCCGCAGCCACCGTCACGTTCCACGAGGCCAAGCCCGGGCTCTGGATCCATCCCGGCAAGGACCACGCCGGCAGGGTCGAGGTCGCCGACATCGGCATCCCGCGCGGCGCGCCGGTCGACGCTCGCGCCGGGCTGATCTCCGACGAGGTGCTCGGGCTGCTGCCGCGCCGCACCGGCGCCTCGACCAAGTTCCTCTCCGGGCACGTACTGGTCGCCGGCGGCTCGGTCGGGCTCACGGGGGCGCCCGCGATGGCCTCGCGCGCGGCGATGCGCGCCGGCGCCGGCTACGTCACCACCTTCGTGCCCGCCGCGGTGCAGCCGGTGCTCGCCGGCAGCGGCGTGCCCGAGGTGATGTTCCACGGGCTGCCGGAAGCAGGCCGCGCGCTCGACGTCGCAGGCGTCGAGCAGGTGCTGGACGCCACGCCGCGCGGCGGCGCCCTGGTGCTCGGTCCGGGCCTCGGCCGCGAGGAAGGCGCGGTCGCGTTCGCGCGGCGGCTGGCGCGGGCCGCGAGGCTGCCGCTGGTGCTCGACGCAGACGGCCTGAACGCGCACGCGCGCCGGCCCGAGGAGCTCGCGAGCCGCGTCGCCGCGACCGTGCTGACCCCCCATGCGGGCGAGCTGGCACGGCTGCTCGACATCCGCAGCGGAGACGTCGAGGGCGAGCGGTTGCGCTACGTCCGCTCAGCGGCGGCGCGCTCCGGCGCGGTCGTGGTGCTGAAGGGAGACGACACCCTGATCGCCGAGCCCGACGGCATCGTCGCGGTGAGCCGCGGCGGCAGCCCCGCGCTCGCGACGGCCGGCACCGGCGACGTGCTGAGCGGCGTGATCGCGGCGGCGCTCGCGCAGCGGCTCGAGCCGTTCGAGGCGGCCGCCGCGGGGGTGCTGCTGCACGCGCGCGCCGGGCGTCTCGCGGCGCGCGCGGCGGGCGCCGCCGAGGCCGTGATCGCCGGCGACGTGATCGAAGCGCTGGGCGCCGCGCGCACCCGCGACGTCGGGGACGGACCGGAGCATGGCTAGGGCCGCGCGAGTCGAGCCGCTGCTCGTCGAGCGCGCGCGGGCGCGAGTGAACCTGGCGGCGATCGAGCGCAACTCCGCACGGCTGCGCGACGATCTGTCCGGCGGCGCGCGGCTGTGCGCGGTCGTCAAGGCGGACGGCTACGGCCACGGCGCGGTGCAGAGCGCGCGCGCGGCGCTCGCCGGCGGCGCGAGCTGGCTGGCGGTCGTCGAGGCGGCCGAGCTCCACGCGCTGCGCGAGGCCGGCCTGCGCGAGGTGCCGGTGCTGGTGATGGGCGCGCTCACCGATGAGGAACTGCGGCTCGCGCTTGCCGACGGCGGCGAGGTCGTGGTGTGGAGCGAGGAGGGCGTGGAGGCCGTGGCCGCGGCCGGCGGCGGCAGCGTGCACGTGAAGCTCGACTCCGGCATGGGCCGGCTCGGAACGCGCGACCCGCAGCGCGCGAGTGCCGCGGTGGCGGCGGCCGAGCGGGCGCCCGGCGTGCGCCTCGGCGGGCTGATGACCCATTTCGCGACCGCGGACGAAGCGGGTGACGGCGGTTTCTTCGACGGGCAGCTCGAGGCGTTCACGCGCTGGGCGCGACCGCTCGCCGAGAGCCGTCCCGGCGTGCTTGTGCACGCCGCCAACAGCGCGGGCGCGCTGCGCGACGCGGGCTCGCACCTCGACATGGTGCGGTGCGGGATCGCCATCTACGGCATGGACCCGTTCGGCGAGGACCCCTCCGAGCGGCGGCTCGAGCCCGCGCTGGAGCTGACGTCCTACGTCGCAGAGGTGAAGCTCTGCCGCGCCGGCGAAAGCGCGGGATACGGCAGGCGCTTCATCGCCGAGCGCGACACCGCGATCGGGCTGCTGCCGATCGGCTACGGCGACGGCTGGCGGCGGGCCCTGTCGGGCAACGCCGAGGCGCTGGTCGGCGGCGAGCGCCGCCGGCTCGTGGGCACGGTCAGCATGGACAGCGTGACCGCCGACCTCGGCCCCGAGCCGGACGAGCGTCTGCGCGGGGAGATCGCGGTGCTGATCGGCCGCCAGGGCGATGAGCGGATCACCGCCGAGGACCTGGCGCGCCGGCTCGGCACGATCAACTACGAGATCACCTGCGGGCTGAGCCCGCGCGTGCGGCGCCGCTACCACCGGGACGGCGAGCCGGTGGACGACGGCGGCTCGGAGCCGAGGTGAGCTCCGGTCTGGACGCGGCGCGGCGGGCGCTCGCCGGCCGCCCCGCCTGGCTGGTCGGCGGCGCGGTCCGCGATGCCCTGCTCGGGCGGGAGACCTCCGACTTCGACATCGTCGTCGAGAGCGATCCGGCCGAGGCCGCGCGCGCGGTCGCCCAGGCCGGCGGGCGGGCCGCGTGCTTCGAGCTCTCCGAGGAGTTCGGGGCCTGGCGGGTCGTCGCGCGGGACGGCAGCTGGCAGGTGGACGTCGAGCCGATGCGCGCGGGGACGCTCGACGGCGACCTCGCGCTGCGGGACTTCACGGTCAACGCGATCGCCGAGCCGCTCGCGGGAGGTCCGCCGGTCGATCCGCTCGGCGGCGTGCGGGACCTGCGCGCCGGGCTGCTGCGCGCCGCCGGCCCCGAGGCGTTCGAGCAGGATCCGCTGCGCGTGCTGCGGCTCGTGCGCGTGTCCGTCGAGCTGGGGCTGGAGCCCGACCGGGACACGCTGGCCCTTGCCGGCGCGCAGGCGGGCGGCCTTGCGGCGGTGTCGGGCGAGCGCGTGTTCATCGAGCTGCGGCGGATCGTCGCCTCGGGGAGTCCGCGGGATGGTGTCGAGTCGATGGCTCGGCTCGGGGCCCTGGCGGTGGTGCTCCCGGAGCTCGACGCGCTGCGAGGGGTCGAGCAGAGCGCGTACCACCACGCCGACGTCTACGAGCACACACTCGAGGTGCTCGACCGCACCGTCGAGCTGACCGGCTCGCCCGCGGCGGCGCTCGCGATCGGCGAGGGGGCCGAGCGTGTAGAGGCGCTGCTGGCCGAGCCGCTGGCGGATGACATGACGCGCGGGCAGGCGCTGCGCTGGGGCGCGCTGCTGCACGACGCCGCGAAGCCGCCGACGCGGGGCGTGCTCCCTGACGGCCGTGTGACGTTCATGGGCCACGATCGGCTCGGCGCCGATCTGTCACGCGAGGTGCTCTCGCGGCTGCGATCCAGCGAGCGCCTGCGCGCGCACGTCGCCGGCCTCGTCCGCCACCACCTGCGCCTGGGCTTCCTGGTCCACGAGCCCCAGCCGCTGTCGCGGCGGACTTTGTATCGCTACCTGCACGCCTGCGCCCCCGTGCAGGCCGATGTCACCCTGCTGTCCGTCGCGGACCGGCTGGCGACGCGCGGACGCAGCTCCGAGCGCGCGATCGAGGCGCACCTGCGGCTGGCCGCCGGGGTGCTCGACGAGGCGCTGCGCTGGCACGAGCAGCCGCAGCCCGCGCCGCTGCTGCGTGGCGACGAGCTGGGGGGCGAGCTCGGCATCGCTCCCGGCCCGGCGCTCGGGCGGCTGCTCGAGGAGCTCGCAGAGGCCCGCTTCGCCGGTGAGGTGTCGAGCCGCGAGGAGGCGGTCTCCTACGCTCGTGCGATCTGGGCGGCCGAGCAGCGCGCCGCTGGTTAGTCTTCAGCGCCGTGGCGGACCGCGATTGCATCTTCTGCAAGATCGTCGCCGGCGAGCTGCCGGCCACGATCGTCGACGAAGACGAGCGGACGATCGCGTTCATGGACATCGCTCCCGCGACGCGCGGGCATGCCCTCGTGATCCCGCGTCAGCACTCGCGCGACCTGCTCGAGGTCGGCGCGGAGGACCTCCAGGCCACGATTCTCGGCGCGCAGCGCCTCGCGGGGCGTGCGCGCGAGCGTCTGGGCGCCGACGGCGTCAACCTGTTGAACTCCTGCGGTGCCGCGGCGTGGCAGACCGTGTTCCACTTCCACATCCACGTGATCCCGCGCTACGAGGACGATCCGCTGCGCCTGCCGTGGATCCCCTCTCCGGGGGACCCCGACGCGATCGCGGCGGCCGCGCAGGAACTGAACGGGGGATAGCGAAATAGTCAAACCGCTACATCCGGCGGTTGGCCGTGTTAGGTGCCAGGAAATGAAGAGACGCCTCAAGACGTTCACAGCAGCCACCGCCGTGCTCGCACTGGCGATTCCGGCCGCCGCGCCGGCGAAGCTCGCCGAAATCGGCGTGATCGGCACCACGACCCCGCCGACGGTCGCCAGCTGCCCCGGCAGCCCGTGCCTGGCCGTGAGCCGCACCACCGGCTTCCAGGTCAAGGTCGGCACCGTCAAGAACCCGATGGGCGTCCCGCGAGACGGCTCGATCGTGGGCTGGACGGTGACCCTCGGCAAGCCGAACTCGACCCAGATCAAGTTCTTCAACTCCAACGAGGGCGGCGAATCAGAAGCCGGCATCGCCGTGCTGCGCCCGCAGAAGTCGCCCAACCTGACCTACAAGCTGATCGCCTCGGGCCCGCTGGTCAAACTGAAGTCCTACTTCGGCAAAACCGTCCAGTTCCCGCTCGAAACGACGATCAAGGTCAAGAAGGGCGACGAGATCGCCCTGTCCGTCCCGACGTGGGCGCCCGCGCTCGCGCTCGGCTTCGGCAACGACACATCCTGGCGCGCCAGCAGGCAGAAGAAGCAGTGCACGAGCACGAGCAGCCAGACCGTCCAGTCGGCTGTGGGCTCCAACGTGCAGTACTACTGCCTGTACCAGACCGCGCGGCTTACCTACAGCGCAACCGAGATCTCCACTCCTTAGCGCCTCAGCGGGACGTAGGCC
>Ga0134126_10008428_pt1 | contig 12978 bp, 11 predicted proteins | sample KB31752_FD_96881 | JGI IMG/M metagenome (GOLD analysis project Ga0134126, IMG submission 96881) | Terrestrial soil microbial communities with excess Nitrogen fertilizer from Kellogg Biological Station, Michigan, USA - KB3-175-2 | ecosystem: Environmental > Terrestrial > Soil > Unclassified ...
AGGCGTGGCCCGAGAGCGTCTGCGGCCAGAGGCAGAACGTGCACTGCGCCGGGCAACCGCGGGTGGAGTAGAGCGAAATGTACGAATGCAGCAGGAACGGGACGTTGTAGCGGGTAACGTCCATGTCGCGCTTGTAAATTTTTGTGGCCCACGGCATTGCATCGAGGTCTTCGACCTGCGGGCGATCAGGGTTGTGCTGGATGACGCCATCGGCGTCTTTGTAGCTGATGCCGAGGATTTCGTTCAGCGGCTTGCCGTTGGCAAACTCGACGACGGAGAAGTCGAACTCGCGGCGGCAGACGAAGTCGATGGTGGGGCACTCGTTGAGCGCACGGTCGGGGTCGGTGGTCACCGGGGGACCGACGAAGCAGATCTTCATCGTGGGATTGGCGCGCTTGATGGCCTCGGCCAACGCGTGGTCGCCGTGCCAGCCGACGGTCGAGGTGAAGAGCACGAGGAACTCATAGCCCTTGGCGATCTCGATGGTCTGGTCTGCGGTAACGTGGTGCGGCGGGGCGTCGAGAAGCTTCGAGCCCTCCAGCATTCCAGCGGGATAGGCGAGCCAGACGGGGTACCAGTACGACTCGATTTCGCGCGTCGCCGGCCAGCGCGAACTCGCGCCGCCGTCAAAATTCTCAAACGAAGGTGGGTTTAGAAAGAGTGTCTTCAGCGGCATAGCGTATAGCACCTGATTTTATCATTCATGGGGATCGAAAGGCCCGGGCCGGGGCCGCGATTATTGCTGTGCGGGTGAATGCGCCCAACTCTCAATGGTTCCGGTGGCGCGCAGCAGGCCCAATTGCGCGCGCATCAGGGAAAGTCCGGCGTTGAGTGCGTCCTGCGAGCGTTCTTCCGCCTGAATCTTTGCCAGTTCCTCATCTCTGGGCGAGACGGGCGCGGCATTGGGCGAGCCCGTTCCGTTTGCCAGTTCTGATTGAACGGTTTCAAGTTGTTCCTGCGCAAGCTGGCTTTGCAACTCGGCAAAGCGCTGCTGCGCCTTCAGTTCCCGCAGGCTGTGGCGCAGAGTCTCCACCTGCTCGCTTGCCTGGTTCTTCGCCTGCTCGGCCTGTGCGGTGGCGTGGACCGCCTCGGCTGCGGACTCGCGCGCCTTGGCTCTGTGTCCGGCGTCGAATAACGGAATGGTGATCTGCACGCCAACGTTGAAGTTGTTGTGCTGGAATCGCTTGTAAAAATCCTGATAATTGTTGAATTCGGCATAGCGGTTATACTCCACGCCAAAGCCGAACTGCGGACGATAGTTCTGCTTCGCATCTCCGAAAGAAAGCTCGCGCTTCGATTTTGCATTGGCCAGCGCCGCCTGAATGCCGGAGTTTCCGGTGAGCGCGACATCGCCGCTGAACTCCGGCGCTGGCGGAATGCTCTTGTTCTGCGGAATAAAGCTGGCCGCAGGCAGCCCCGTCCAATGCGCGAGCTTCTCGCGCTGGTCAGCCGCGTCATCTTCCAAATGCAGCCGCTTGATATCCACCTGCGCCGAGGTAATCTGCGCCTTGGTTTCGTCCATGCGGCTGGCAACGCCGGCAATCAGCCGCTGATGCTCAATGCTCACCAGCCGCTCCGCCGCCGCCTTTTCCTCATCCAGCGCGGCAAGCTCGCGTGTATCCGTATCAAGCTGGATGTAGGCCAGCGCGCAGTCCAGCGTCACCTGGTCTTTGGTGTCCTTCAGGTTCAACTGCGCGGCCTTCAGCGCGGCCCGTGCGGCGCGAACATAGCTCGGCTGCGAAAACGAGTACAGCAGCGACTGCGACGATACGTTGAAAATCGATGGCTGGCCCACCGGAAATCCGTAGGTGTAGCCGACGCCCGAACCCAGGACGAAATTCGGCACGTACGCGTCCCTGGTTTCCGACAATCCGGCCTGGGCGTGCTTGATATCAGCCTCGCCCATCCGCACCTTTGGGCTGTTTTGAAGCGCAAGGTCCACCGTCGAGGCCAGCGAGATCTGCGCCGCCGCGCTCGAAGCAGCGAGCAGCGCGCCTGCGCCCGCCGCCAGCCAGTACCCCACCCGTTTTCTCAAGCGCTTTTCCGTCACCCGGCCTTAGTCTCCGGTGTTCATTGTCGCGATTTCGGTGTAGCTCGCGCTCAGGGCGCGCGCCGCCGCGAACTCCCGCCCGGCGGCTTCCTCATCGCCCTGCTTCTTCAGCAAGTCGCCAAGCTCGGCGTGGACGAGAAAAGCTGGAGCCTTCTCGCTCAGCGCATTGCCGGTCAGATATTCCCGCAGCCATTGCGCCGCCAGCGCTGTTTCGCGCTCCGCCTTGATCAGCGTCGAAGCGCCATCCACAAGCGCCGGGCCATGCGACGGATCCGCGGCCGCCCCGCTCTTCAGCGCGGCCAGCATCTCATTCCAGCGCCCGCGACGGCGATAGAAGCTGCCCAGGTCCATCCACGCCTCGGCGGTTGCTTCCGGCGAGGCCTGCGAGGCCGCGATTCTGGCCCGCAGAGCCTGCTCCGCTCCGGCGTAATCCTTTTTCGATTCCGCAATCCGGGCTCGAAGCTCGTCAGCGCGCGCCGCATCCAGCCCGCTCAGCCGGTCGGCAATCTGTTCGGCCTTGCTCTTCCCGCCGCCCAGAATCCGCGGAGCCTCGACGTAATATTGCCCAAGGTCCGACAGGGCTTCGCCGTTGTTTCCATCCAGCGACACAGCTGCCTCAAACTCCGCATGGGCCAGCTTCGCCGTCTTGTAGGCGGAAACCAGGCTCGAATGGCTTGCCTTTTCGCCATACGCGCGGGCCAGCCACAGATGATAGCTGCTGTTGCCGCTGTCCAGTTGCACGGCGCGCTGGCACGACGCAATTGCGTCTTCCCAACGTCCCTGGGCCAGATAGATTCTGCATTGCAGGTTCCAGGCGGCGGCGTTGTTCCCATCCCGCCCCAGCGCTTGGTCAAGGGCCCGCAACGCCTCATCGGCGCGGCCATGGGTAAAGGCCGTGCGAGCCGCATTCACGCCATTGCGGGCTGTGGGCGTGGCCGCGAACGCTGGTCCCAGCGAGGCCACGATCCACAACAGCAGCAATCCCGGCGTCAGCAGTTTTCTCATCCCCGTCACTTCGCCTCGGTAATCGGCACGCCATCGCCGATGGGTTCTCCGTTGGTGCTGCCCAGCGCGACCTCTTCGCCTTGCGATAGTCCGCTCAATATCTCCACCTGCGTCAGGTTGATGTTGCCCACCACCACGGAAGTCCGGCGCAGCGTGTCGCCCTTTACCAGAAAGACATAGGGCTTGCCATTTTCCGTGTGCAGGGCCTCGCGCGGAATGTTCAGCGCGTTCGGCTCATTCGCCACCAGCGCGGTCACGCGCACGTTGGTGTTCGGCAGCAGGTCATTGTTCGCGTCGTCGATTGTTACCAGCACCTCGCCCACATTGCGCGTGGTGTAAGTGACAACGGTGGAAGGAACCCGCGCGATTTGCCCATGCCAGGTCTTGCTCGGCTGCGCATCCCACTTGATCGTCACCGGTTGGCCTACATTCAGCTTGCCAATCTCCGGCTCGTCGAAGTAGGCCCGCACCTGCATTTTGTGGAGATCGGCCATTTGCAGCAGCAGGTCACCCTGCTGCACATATTCGGTCACGCTCACCGGAATCCGGTAGACAGTGCCAGCGAACGGCGCGCGGATATTCGCCTCGTTCACTGCCTGCTGCGCCGCCGCGTATCCTGCCTTCGCATCCGCCACGGCCGCCTTGGCGTGGCTCAGGTCGCCGGCTCCGTAGCTGTTGGTCTTTCGTTGCTGAAGGTTCTCCAGCGAGGCGTTGGCCGAGTCCAGGCGTTGCTGCGCAGAGGCCACCTCGCTGGCCGATGCCGCTCCCGTCATCTGAAGTTTCTTCAGTGCCTCCAGATCATGCTGCGCCTGGTTGTGCTGAAGCTGCGCGTTGCTCATTTCTCCTTGTAGCGCCAGCCGCTGCTGTTGCGTGCCCCCTTGCAGCAAGGCCTCGTAGCTGGCTTCGGCGCCCTTCACACCAGCCAGCGCCGTCGCCAGTCGCGCACGGGCGTCCGCGTCGTTCATTGAGAGCAGCAGCTTGCCCACCGGAACCTTTTCCCCTTCATGCACATACAGTGCCTTTACCAGTCCGGGATAAGGCGCGTGCGCCTCAAAATTCACCTGCGGCTCAACCTTCCCATTGGTGGGAATCGTGCTCTTCAGCTCGCTCCGCTGGACTACAGCCGCGCGAATCGGCACCCGGGATCGCGTCGCCATCCGAATGAAATAAAAGAGGATGACCAGCCCTGCGGCTACGGCAAGCCATATCCATCGCGATCGTTTATTTCTTCGTCTGGGTGTCGGCATCTGGGGTTATTGGGGAGAAGCGAACCGTAACTAAGTATATAAGACTCAGCAGGTCACCCAATCGCCGCAAAATCTTCGCAAACGATAGGGGAACCTAAGCGTCCACCCGGCCTGGGCGCAGGGAACGCCGACTCTGAACCCTGAGCGCTAGCCTTAAAATGGAAGGATGCCCAACGAATCACGCTATACCGACGAGCACGCCAAGGCCGGCCTCGACCACCACTTTCCTGAAATTGAAACCTGGCCCAACCAGTTCCCGGCGTATGAAATTCTCATCGACGACCCGGAGTTTACCTCCGTCTGCCCGAAGACCGGCCTGCCCGACTTCGGCGACATCAAGCTCCGCTATATGCCTCGCGACCGCTGCCTGGAGTTGAAGTCGTGGAAAGAGTATCTATTCAGCTATCGCAACCTCGGCATCTTCCAGGAAAACATTGTGAACCAGATCCTTGAAGATGTCGTGAAAGCCTGCAATCCCATCTGGGCACACGTCACAGGAGACTTCCGTCCACGAGGCGGAATTTCCACCATCGTGGAAGCTCGATGGCCGCGTCCTGAGAGCCGCTAGCCCCCTTCCACTGGCAGCAAAACACATTTCCCAGGCATCTATTGGACTAAAGGCCGGAGACCAACTGCATTGCCGTGGAGTATGGAGTATCCTGTCTGGTATTATCCGGATTTTCGATGAAGGAGAGAATCGTTTATGTCACATGATGAAAACTCAGGCGGATTCAGTTGGTTTCTGGCAGGGTTGGGCGCGGGTGCGCTGCTGGGCGTTCTCTTCGCTCCCAAAGCGGGCAGAGAAACGCGCGATGACATTGTGAGCGGAGCACGCGAAGGCGGCGAATACATTCGCCAGCGTTCGAGGGAAGCCGCTGGCCAGGTCAACCAATATGTCGACCGCAGCCGCGAGTACGTCGACAAGGGCCGCGCCCAGTGGGAAGACTTTGTGAACCGCGGCCGCCGCTACGTGAATGACCAGTCCGACAGGGTTTCCTCCGCGGTCGAAGCCGGTAAGGAAGCCTATCGCCAGACCGCCGCAAGTGCCTCCGCCGCTGCAGACGCGGGAGCGGAAGCCTACCATCAGGCGGCCACTGGCACAGAGCCGACGCAATCGTAAGCCATTGGATCTGCCAACCAGGGGGTGGCCATGCAACCAACACCAGGAAGTGATTATTACCTGGTCCTCGTGATCTTCACGGCCATCACCGCTTTAAGCCTGCTCATTCAGGCTTGCTCGCTGCTGGCCATGTTCATCGTGCTGCGCAAGTCCGTCGGCAAAATGCAGGCGCTTGCCGAAGAGATGAAGGCGAAGGCGCTTCCGACCATCGCGTCGGCTCAGGCGCTGATTGACGACGTTGGCCCTAAGCTGAAGACCGCCACCAGCCAGTTTTCCGAAATCAGCCAGAACCTTCGCCATCAGGCGCACAACGTCAACGAGACGCTGGACAACGCGCTGGTGAAGGCCAACGCGCAAATCCGCCGCATCGATGAAATGGTCTCCGGCACAATGGACGCCGTGGACAACGCCAGCAGGGCAATCGAAAGCGCGGTGGCTGTGCCCACCCGCCGCGTCTCCGGAATCATCCACGGAGTCAGGGTAGGGCTGGGTGTATTTCTGGGGCGAGAGAAAGAAGTGATGGGGCGTGTGGCATCCGCCGCGCGCCATGAGCCCCAGCCCACGGTCGTACGAACCGAGCCTCCCGCAAGGCCCGATTCCCCGCGGACCGTAGAATTTCCCCAGCAGAAAAAGGCTTGAGCGAAATTAGCTGAAGCTATTTGTAAAGGAAGCCATTTGTAAAAGACTTGTCATTCCGACCGAAGTCATTGCGAAGCAATGACGCGGCGGAGGAACCTGCACGTTTCTTTCCCGGAAGCAGTCAAACGATCCAGCCGCCGCCAACCACTTCATCCCCGTTGTAAAACACCGCCGCCTGTCCCGGAGTTACGGCCCTCTGAGGCTCGTCGAACCGCACTTCCACCGTTTCATTGCCCGCGTTGTCCAGCGCAGCCCAGGCTGGCTCGTGCCGATGCCGGATCTTGACCCGCACCCGCATTTCTGCGGTCAGTTCGGGAATCGAAATCCAGTTCACCCCGCGCGCCCGCAGCGTCGGCGACGTGGCCTCGGCTCCCGCGCCCACGGTGACGCGATGGCTTGCGTGGTCGATTTGCAGAACATACAGCGGATTGGGCGAGGAAACGCCCAGCCCCTTGCGCTGCCCAATGGTGAAGTTATGAATGCCGCCGTGTCGACCCACCACCTCACCGGCGGTGGAGACCAACTCGCCCGCGGTGTCCGGAATCGTCTCTCCCTGCTCGTTGAGATACGCATCGATGAACTGCTTGTAATCGCCGCCGGGGATAAAGCAAATTTCCTGCGAATCGGGCTTGGCGGCCAGCCTCAACCCGTGCTCAGCCGCCATTTCGCGCACCTCCGGCTTGCGGTAGCCGCCCAGCGGAAACAGCGTCCGGGAAAGCTGCTCCTGCGTCAGGCCGAACAGAAAGTAGGTCTGGTCCTTCGACGTGTCGGCGGGACGCTTCAGAATCCACCGCCCCCGCTCCGGGTCGTACTCATTGCGCGCATAGTGGCCTGTGGCGATGCGGTCCGCGCCAATCTGCCGCGCGCGCGCCAGCAACTGATCAAACTTCAAATGGTTGTTGCACAGCGAGCAGGGAATCGGCGTGCGCCCGGCCAGATACTCTGACACAAAAGGCCGCACCACGTCGCGCTCAAACCGCTCCTGCTCGTTCACCACATAGTAGGGAATGCCCAGCACTTCGGCGACCCGCCGCGCGTCATACACGTCGTCAATGGAGCAGCAGCGCCCCTGGACGTGCTCCGGCATGCCTTCGCGCCCAGCAAGGCGGCGCTGGTTCCATAGCTGAAGCGTCAGGCCGATAAGATCGTAGCCCTCGTCCTTCAGCATCGCCGCCACGGTCGAGGAATCCACGCCTCCCGACATTGCGACGGCTACCGTGTTGTTGTAAGGAATGTTCATATCAGCTAAAAAGCGGATGGCTGAAGAGCGGGTAGCTAAAAAGCGGTCAGTTAAAGTGCGGTCGGCTTAAGGGCGAGTCGCGGTCTGGCTATGCCTCTTCTTAAGTATATCGAGGCGGCCTAACCCAGCGTTCCGGCGTTCACCGGTGCCAGCTCCCGCAAGCGGCTTACGGCGGCGGGAATAATTTCCAGCGCTTCGTCCACATCCTGCTCCGTATTCAACTTGGTCAGGCTGAAGCGCAGGCTGGCCCGCGCGCGCTCTGGACGAAGTCCCATCGCCGTCAGCACGTGAGACGGCTCACTGGCCCCGGAGGCGCACGCCGAGCCGCCCGACACCGCGATGCCCTTCATGTCAAGCGCAATTACCAGAGCCTCTCCCTCGAGATTGTTGAAGTAAAGGTTGGTGGTATTGGGAACCCGCGCCAGCCCTATGCCATTGACCCCGGAACCTTCTACTCTGGCCAGAACGCCAGCTTCCAGCCGATCGCGCAGCGCGCCCAACCGATCCAGCGTGCCGTTGGTCAGCGAGTGTGCGGCCAACTCTGCCGCCTTGCCCAGGCCCACAATTCCGGCCACGTTCTCCGTGCCGGCGCGGCGCTGCCGCTCATGCGTTCCGCCAAAGAACAGCGGCTCCAACTGCGTGCCCCGGCGCACAAACAAAACCCCCGTGCCTTGCGGAGCATGAAATTTGTGTCCCGAAATACTCAGCAAATCGCAGCCAATCGCCTGCGTGTCCACCGGCATTTTTGAGATGGCCTGCACCGCGTCGGTGTGGAACCACACATCCGCTTCCCGCGCGATGCGCCCAATCTCCTCGACCGGCTGAATCACTCCAGTTTCATTGTTCGCCGTCATTACGCTGATGATCTTCGTATTCGGACGCAGCGCGCGCCGCACCTCATCCGGATCAACGCGGCAATCCGCCGAGACCGGCAGAAACGTGACTTCCAACCCGCGCTGGGCCAGCTTTTCGCCAGCGTGCAGCACGGCGTGGTGCTCAATGGAAGAAGTAATGACGTGATCGCCCGGCTGCGTCAGCCCGAATAGCGCGAGGTTATCGCTCTCCGTGCCGCCTGAGGTGAAGACCACCTCCGACTCGCGGCAGTTCAGCAGCCGCGCCACGCTGGTTCGCGCGTGTTCCACCGCCGCCCGGGCCTGCTGCCCGTTCTGGTGAATCGACGAGGCGTTTCCGAAGCTTTCCACCAGCCACGGCCGCATGGCTTCAAACACCTCCGGAACCAGAGGCGTGGTGGCATTCGCGTCCATGTAGATGCGCCGCATGATGTGTCTATTTTATCGCCAACTTCCAACCGCCCATCGGCCGAACGGCGAACCCCTCAAAAGTAAAGCGCCCGGATTCCCTTTGAAAGGAATCCGGGCGCTAGAGCAGCCCTCCCCCAGAACTGCCCACGTTGTTAAAGTAGAGTCCTTCCGCCATTCTGGCAAGGAATCTTAGGTAATTTTGGAGTAACTGCCAATCTGATTACTGATGCCAAGCCTTTAGTTACCTGACATCTCCGCCGCCTGTGTCTCCAGTCTGCACCGCAAAACCTCCACCGGTTCGCCCGCTCCCACCATGCCCCGAAGCCGCTTTTCCACAGCGTCGAAGTGCATTTCCGAGTCGATTAACACCAGCACTCCAGGCCCGGCTCCGCTCAACGCCACGCCCAGACCGCCCTCAGTCCCGGAAAGCGGCAGCAGCGCCGGAAGCAGCGGACACACCTCGCCGCGGTAGGGCTGGTGCATCCGGTCGCGCATGGCTTCGGCCATCAGGTCGCCGCGGCCTGTCGCGAAAGCGGCAGTCAGCACAGCTACTCGCTGCAGGTTCGCCACCACGTCCGTACTGGAGTAGCTCTCCGGCAGCACCGCCCGCGATACTGTGGTCGCCAGCGGTTTCTCCGGCAGCACAATCAAAGCCCGCCAGGCCGCCGGAGGCGCAATGGAAACGGCGTGCAGCTTCGCTCCGTCCCAGCATCCAGCCACGAATCCGCCCATCCAGCAGGCAGCGGTGTTGTCCGGATGCCCTTCCAGCCGCGTGGCCTCGGCCAGAATCTGATCCCGCGACCATCCCAGGCCGCCAAAGTGCGCCGCGAGGGCCACGCCCGCCAGCCGTACCGCCGCCGAGGATCCGCAGCCCATGCCCAGCGGAATGCCGTTTGCAACTTCAATCGACAGCGGCTGTACCGCCCGCCCATTCGCGGTCAGGGTATCGCGATAGACATCGAGCAGCAGGTTTCGCTCCAGCGCTCCGCAAATCTCCGGACCCCGTCCCGTCGCATGAATCGAAAACGCCTCCGCCTCCCGCGCCGTAATTTCCAGATACAAATTCAGCGCCAGCGCCAGCGCGTCAAACCCCGGCCCCAGGTTCGCCGAAGTCGCCGGCAGCCGCAGATGCAACAGACGGTTCATTGCGCCTTCTCCAACTCGCGCAGCACCGCTTCGGCGTCCGCCTCCAGTTCAATGGTGTTGCGGCGCGTAACTTCAATCTCCTCGCGCAACGGGCCAATCTCCTCCTCGCGCAGCAGCGATCCGCGATGGTAGTTGATGGTGTAGTCGGAATCCTTCAACGTGTGCCCGGTCAGCAGCAGCACCACGCTTTCGTGAACGCCGATCTTGCCTTGAGCCAGAAACTTCTTCAACCCCACCAGCGTTACCGCGGAGGCCGGTTCGCAGCCGATGCCTTCTGCGCCAATCTCGGCTTTGGCCAGCGCGATCTCAGCTTCCGTTGCCTGCTCCACCCAGCCGCCGGTGGCGCGCACCACCTTCACCGCCTTCTTCCACGACGCGGGATTCCCAATCCGAATCGCGCTGGCCCGCGTGTTGGCTTCAACCGGAACCAGCCGCTCGCCACCCGACTCGCGCATGGCCCTGTACAGCGGATTTGCTCCCTCGGCCTGCACAATCGACACGCGCGGCACGCGCTGGATCAGCCCAAGGTGCTTCATCTCCAGAAATGCCTTGCCCAGCGCCGACGAATTCGCCAGGTTGCCCCCCGGAACGATCAGGTGGTCGGGAACTTCCCAGTTCATCTGCTCGGCAATTTCCATCGCCGGAGTCTTCTGCCCCTCCAACCGGTAGGGGTTCACTGAGTTCAGCAGATAGACGGGAGCGCGCCGCACGACTTCGCTCAGCACCTCCACGCAGCCGTCAAAATCCGTCTTCAACTGAATGGTCAGCGCGCCGTAATCCAGAGCTTGCGACAGCTTGCCCCACGCAATTTTGCCTTCAGGAATCAGCACCAGGCTCCGCATTCCCGCGCGCGCCGCGTAAGCCGCCATGGCCGCGGAAGTGTTCCCGGTAGACGCGCATGCCACCCACGAAAACCCGCGCTCGTAAGCCACGGACAGCGCCGTCGTCATGCCCGCGTCCTTGAACGATCCGGTGGGATTCATGCCCTGATGCTTGGCAAACACGCGGTCCGCGCCCGTCGCGTCCGCCGTGCGCACCAGGTGGTACAGCGGAGTGTTCCCCTCACGCAGCGACACAATATGCTGCTCGTCGCGCAGAATCGGAATCAGCTCGCGAAACCGCCAGACCCCGCTCTGGTCCTTGAGCTCGGTCGAGCTGCGCCGCTCCTTCCACAGCCAGCGCAGCGCGCTTGCATTGGGAAGATTCCGCCGGCCACCGTCCGCCTGCGTTGTGCCGTTCTGCGAATCCCAGGCCGGATACTCCACTTCATACAAGTCGCCGCATTCCGGGCAGCGAAAATTTTCCTTCAGGTCAGAAAGCGCAATCACGCGCGCGCATCCCGTGCAGCGCAAAAGATGAGAGTCCTGCATCATAATGGTTCCTCTTAGAATACAGGGATTCACCCGCGGAATTTGGGTGGGATGGATGCGGAACTCGGGTGCCCCATCCTTCGCGCGCGCTTTTCGCGCGAAGGGTGGGATGGATGAGCGTCATAGAACCGCACTACACTAGCAGAAAGAAGCTGCCAGCTCACCATGCCCTGGACCATCGCCAACATCCCGCCTCAGTATGGCAAGCTCGCCCTTGTCACCGGAGCCAACAGCGGCATCGGCTTCCACACCGCGCTGGAGCTCGCCCGCGCCGGCTGCGAAGTCATTCTCGCTGCCCGCACGCAGCAGAAGGGCGCCGAGGCCGTCGAGCGTATCCGCCGCGAACTTCCCCAGGCCAAGGTCCGCGCTGAAATTCTCGACCTTGCCAGTCTCCGCTCCATCCGCGCCCTGGCCGCAAAAATCGAAAGCCAGCCCAAGCTCGACCTGCTCATCAACAACGCCGGAGTCATGGCCCTCCCCACGCGCGAGCAGACCAATGAAGGCTTTGAGCGTCAGCTCGGCGTCAATTTCCTGGGACACTTCGCGCTTACCGCCCTGCTCGTCCCCACCCTGCTGCACGCGCGGTTGCCGCGCGTCACCACCGTCTCCAGCGTCGCCGCCAATATGCGCATGAAGCGCATCAACTTCGACGATCTGCAATCCGAGCGCTCCTATGATCCATGGAACGCCTACAGCCAATCCAAGCTCGCCGACCTCATGTTCGCTCTCGAGTTCAGCCGCCGCCTGTTGAAAAAGAGATACACCCTTGTGAGCAACGCCGCTCATCCCGGCTATGCCCTCACCAATCTCTTTACCAGCGGCCCCGGCAAGCCGCTGGGAACAGGACAGAAGGTCCTGTTCAAAATTGCCGGCCAGGACGCCGTCCACGGAGCGCTGCCCCTGCTGCGCGCCGCCACTGACACTGACGCCGAGCCCGCCGGCTACTACGGCCCAAGCCAATTCTTCCACCTCAAAGGCGACCCCGTCCCGGTCAAGGTTCCCAAGCCCGCCCAAGACGAAGACGCCGCAAAAAAACTATGGGAAATCGCCGAGTCGCTCACGCGCGTCTACTTTCCTCTTTGACCACTTCCGGACATTTGTAGCGAAGCGAGGGACCGCTTCGCCCGAGCTTTTTTCAGCCGCCGAGGTCGAGGAGTTCGACTGACTCGATTGGCTGACCGAGAAAGCGTGTGCCGAGGTTCCGAAATTTCTGAACCGAATCGGTGGCATAGAAACGGCGTTGTGGAGATTCACCTTGTGGAGCCGTTGCGCCGCTGAGAGCCTTCGAGACCTGCGCGGCGGTGGCTTCGGCGGAGTCGATGATCTTGATTGAGGGCGGCAGCCTGCGCTCAATGTTGGCGCGCAGCAGCGGATAATGCGTGCAGCCGAGCACCAGCGTGTCGGGGTTGAGACCCGCTCGTTGCGCCTCATCCAGCAATTCGGTGAGATAAATGTCGATGATCTGTTCGGTTATGGGGTGATCGATCCATCCCTCTTCAACGAGTGGCACCAACAGCGGACAGGCTTTCTCGTGCGCGCGCAAGCCGCGCTCGCGGCAGGCGGCAGCGTAGGCGTGGCTTTCGACGGTGGCGGCGGTGGCGATGACCAGCACGTCTCCGGTTTTGGAAGTTGCACGGGCGGCGTTGGCTCCGGTTTCAATGACACCGAGTACGGGCGCTGGCACTGCATCACGAATGGCATCGAGGGCGAGCGCGGAGGCCGTGTTGCAGGCGATGACGAGGTATTCGGCCCCCTGGTCCACGAGAAAACGGGCGCTGGAAACGGCGTAACGCGCGACGGTGGCCTGCGATTTGGCTCCATAGGGGAGCCGCGCCGTGTCGCCGAGATAGATGTAGCTGGCGGCGGGCAGATGGTCGAGCAGGGCGCGAAAAACGGTGA
>Ga0134126_10008429_pt1 | contig 12978 bp, 15 predicted proteins | sample KB31752_FD_96881 | JGI IMG/M metagenome (GOLD analysis project Ga0134126, IMG submission 96881) | Terrestrial soil microbial communities with excess Nitrogen fertilizer from Kellogg Biological Station, Michigan, USA - KB3-175-2 | ecosystem: Environmental > Terrestrial > Soil > Unclassified ...
ATTCCATCCGCTCGCATTCTACGGCCGGTCCTCTTGACGAATGTGCAAAGTTCGCGAATGATTTCCCCGGTCAGCCAGAACATGGGTTGACCGTAGGGGCGCGGGATAAGTTAATGCCATTCGGGCGAGAGTCCATATTTCTCGGTGACCGTGCGGAAGACGACGACGTTGGCCGAGTTGCTGACCCACTTGTACGTCCTGATCCCCGTGTTCGACAACAACAAGCACTACTGGGTCGGCGACGACGAGATGGAGAAGCTGCTCGCCAAAGGCGAAGGCTGGCTGGCCAATCACCCGGAGAAAGAAGAGATCACTCGACGTTACCTGAAATACCAGCCGAGCCTTTTCCGGCTGACGCTGGCCCGCCTTGTTGAGGAGGAGGAGCCGACAGAAACCGATGAAGGCGACCAGCCGAAGGAGAAGGCTGAGGAGGTGCTGGAGAAGCCCATCAGCCTGAACGAGCAGCGGCTCGGAGCCGTCGTGGCGTCATTGCGTGCAAGCGGAGCCATGCGAGTTCTCGACCTGGGCTGTGGCGAAGGCAAGCTTATTCGTGAACTGCTCAAGGACAAACAGTTCGATGAAGTCATGGGCCTGGATGTTTCGATCCGCACTCTCGAAGTGGCGCAGCGCCGGCTGAAGGTGGATCGGCTCCCGACAATGCAGGCGAACCGCCTGAAGCTGATCCACGGCTCGCTGATGTACCGCGACAAGCGGCTCGAAGGATTCGACGCCGCTGCCGTTGTCGAGGTCATCGAACACCTCGACCCACCAAGGCTGTCGGCGTTTGAGCGAGTGCTGTTCGAGTTCGCCCGGCCCAGGACGGTGGTTTTGACGACCCCGAACCGGGAATTCAATGTGACGTGGGAAACGCTGCCGGCGGGGAAGTTTCGTCACCCGGATCACCGCTTCGAGTGGACCCGGAAAGAGTTTCAGGCGTGGGCGCAAGGGATCGCCGAACGGTTCGGCTACGCCGTGCGGTTTCTGCCGGTGGGGCCGGAAAATTCAGAATATGGTCCGCCGACGCAGATGGGTGTGTTTACGAAGGAGCCATGATGAATGCACTTGCAAAACGCATCCACGATATTTCCGTCCTCGACAAAGCAAGACGAGTATTCGGAGCCAAGACTCACGATTACCTCGGCCAGAAAGTAGCGTCAGGAGATCTCGAAGCATTGGAAGCGAGGAATCAGTGCAGGCTGCCAGTGGACTACCGGAGATTCCTCGAAGAGATTGGGACCGGCGTTGGTCCATACTACGGATTACTGTCTCTTTCAAAAGTAGAGGAAGAGCTTCGGATGATCGAAGAGGACTATCAGGAGGCAAACGCCGAGCGGGCGACTCCCGGTGATTCGTTCGGGCTGGAGCGCCAAGTTCTCGCACTGAAGACACTGAGGACTCTCGACTTTCCGAATCTGGATTGCCCAGACACCCGAGGTGGCTTCATTCCGATTTGCCATCATGGATGTGAATTCATGACAGTCCTTGTTGTTTCGGGCGAGTGCGCAGGAATGGTCATGGACACAACGAATTTCGACTCAAGGCCGTCACATTGGTTTCCGGCAAAGTGTCCACCCGGAATTGTGGAGTACGCACAGCAACGAAAGCCGATCTCCAGCTTTCCGAACTGGCCAACCTTTCCTGACTGGATTGACGGGTGGATTCGCCAAGGCGTGCAGGATCTGAGTTGAGGAAATGACACTGGGGACATTGCCGTGGAAGCCGTGATCTTCGTTGGCCTTCAAGGGGCGGGCAAATCGACGTTCTACAAAGAGCGGTTCTTCGCTACGCACCTGCGGATCAACTTGGACATGCTTAATACTCGGCATCGGGAAAAACGGCTTCTGCTTGCATGCGTCGAAACCAGCCAGCCGTTTGTCGTGGACAACACGAATCCGACGCGGGCCGAACGCGAAGTCTACATCCGGGCTGCAAAGGATGCCGGGTATCGGGTGGTGTGTTACTACTTCCAGTCCCGCGTTGAAGACTGCAAGCGGCGCAACGATCAACGGCCCCAGGTCCAGCAAGTGCCGCTCCGGGGCATTCTTGGCACGGCTGGGCGAATGGAATTTCCGAACCGCGCCGAGGGGTTCGACGACCTGTTTTACGTTCGGATTGACGAGGTCGGTGGCTTCGTCATTGAGGAGTGGAAAGATGAAGTTTGACGAACTGGACGACAAGATGCGGGTGTTCGAGACGGCTCACGACCTGTGCGTCCTGCCCGGAATGCACATGGTCGCCCGCCTGGACGGGCGCAGCTTCACTCGGTTGACGAAGGAGGTCCACCAGTTCGAGGCTCCGTTCGATGTTCGGTTCCGCGACATAATGCTGGCGACCGCCGAACACCTGATGACCGGCTGCGGGTTCAACTTCGTTTACGGCTACACGCAGAGCGATGAGATCTCGCTGCTGTTCGCCCTGGACGACAACAGCTTCCAGCGGAAACTCCGCAAGCTCATCTCCGTCCTGTCCGGGGAGGCCAGCGCCAAGTTCTCGCTCTTGCTGGGTGCAGTAGGCGTTTTCGACTGCCGCATCTGCGAACTTCCCTCGGTTGACCTTGTGGTCGATTACTTTCGCTGGCGGAACGAGGATGCCCACAGGAACGCCCTGAACGCTCACGGCTACTGGCTTCTGCGTAAGCAAGGAAAAGCCGTGGGTGAGGCGACGGCGGCGATGAGTGGGTTGTCGGTCGCCCAGAAGAACGAACTCCTGTTTCAGAACGGCGTCAATTTCAACGACCTGCCGCTGTGGCAGAAGCGAGGCTCGGGCTTGTACTGGGAAGAATGCGAGCGGCCCGCTGAAAATCCCGTCACAGGTGAGAAGGTAACTGCTCGGCGCAGGCGGGTGCGCCGTGACCTTGAGTTGCCAATGAAGGACGACTATTCGGTGTTTCTCACAAAGCTGTTGAGCTAATTCGCATGAAGAAATGGAGTCCCCGTGCATGGTGTCGAAGGCAGAGGAAATTGCGAGCCGTCGCTTACGGGCGATTCTTGCTGGGATAGCCACGGGAGAAACCATCCCTGATTCAGCGGAATTTCGGGATGCGTTGAGTGGCCTTGAATGGTTTCTTCCCACAGTTCTCGCAGAAGTCCATTCCGAATGGACCGGCGAGAGCTTGGATGAAATCTATCCTCACGTTGCCCAAAAGACCGGGGAGGGAGAGGCCGAGATCCTGGGGCTTTGCTGCTTGATGTCGGATCAAACGCTGACGCCCATTCATTTGCGTTTGCAACTTTCTATCGCCACCGATGAGGTGTCCTGGCTTGAACTTCAACTTGGGGAAAAGGGACGAGCGGGAATGGTGCGAATTCCGTATTCATCCTCGCCGTCGATTCATAAACGGCTTCATGCTCTGGGAGTAAATGCCAGCACCATTGAATGGGTCTACAAGGTCACGTTTGGCGAACGAAAGGAGTAAGAGGGTTCCATGACTGATCGAGTCCACCACCATCCGAACCTGATCTACTCCCTCGGCACGCAGGTCGTGACCCTGGTCGAAGTCCTCGGCCAGAGCGGCAAGGTGCTGCAACCCCGTGGCTCGGTCGGCGTCGTCATTCACTCGCCTTCGGATCTGGTTCATCCGTACCGCGTCCGGTTCGCCGATGGCTTCGAGGAGTCGCTGAACCGGGATCAGGTGACGATGCTGGCGCGGTTCAAGGAATCCGAAATCGGCGACAGCGCCATGACGGCCCTGCGCTGCAACCTGTACGAACGGGTAATCTATCGGTGCGTCATCGGCTCCCAGGCGTATGGCCTTGCCGGTGAGGGGTCGGACATTGACCGCCGAGGCATTTATCTGCCGCCCGCCGATCTGCACTGGTCGCTGTACGGCGTGCCGGACCAACTGGAGAACGACGAAACCCAGGAAGCCTACTGGGAGGTCCAGAAATTCTTGGTGCTGGCGCTGAAGGCGAACCCGAATGTGCTGGAATGCCTCTACACGCCAATGGTCGAGAAGGCGACTCCGCTGGCCGAAAAGCTGCTGGCGATGCGGTCGATCTTCCTCTCTCGCATGGTGTATCAGACGTACAACGGCTACGTTTTGTCCCAGTTCAAGAAGATGCAGGCCGACATCCGCAACAAGGGACAGGTGAAATGGAAACACGTCATGCACCTGATTCGGCTGCTGCTCTCGGGCATCAGCATCATGCGGGAAGGATTTGTGCCGGTCAGAGTGGCAGAGCATCGAGACAAGCTGCTGGTGGTTCGGCGAGGTGAAATGCCGTGGGAAGAGGTCGAGGACTGGCGGAAGCTTTTGCACCATGAGTTCAATGCTGCCTCGGAGACGACGAGTCTGCCGGAACGGCCTGACTACGAGCGAGCCAACGAGTTTCTCGTAGCGGCTCGCCGGGCGGCAACGACGGGCAATCTGCCGTGACTACGTTCTTGAGGGATTGCAATGGCGGTTTGGAAGCGCATGACAGATCCTGATGCAGGCTTTACTTATGGCCTGAGCGATTCACTTTCTATTTTGGAAAATGTTCACCCCTGCTCGCTGTTTCCTCCTACTGACGGCGTGATGGTGATCGGCAGCGATTATTCCGGGCAGCACAAAGGTGCTGCCCATGAGGCTTACTCGTTTGTTATCAGCACGATGTCCGCGATTGCAGACTGGGAGCCGTCGAGACTGGCATTTCGGCAACAGTGGTTGACAGACGGACGACGGATGTCGTTCAAGCAGCTTCGTGACGCGGTTCGATGGCAAGCTCTGGTTCCGTTCTTGGAGTCAGCATGCACGCTTCGAGGCAATCTGGTTACTGTTCTCCTAAGTAGGCGCATTCCCACCTTCATTGAAGGTGGCGCAGACTTACTTTTGAAGGCTCTGCCTGTGTGGTTTCCACCAAACACTCCTGTGAATACTGTCGAAAAAATGTACGTCCTGGCTTCTTTGCTCGCAATGATTGTTGGTGGATTGCGGTGCGAGCAACAATCTTCATTGTGGATAAGCGACCATGACGAAGCCCTTGACACGAACGACAAGCGAGAATCGTTTGCAGTCATGCTCTCGCACCTGATCTACGGAGTCACGAAATGGAAAGATCCGGCCACGATCTTGTTTGGTACGACTGGCTTGCCGTCCGCACCACCTTGGGCCGAGGATTTTGCGGCCATCCCTGACCTGATGGCTGGGACGTTCTGCAAGCTTGGCGGTCTGTTACCCACGTTCGAGGGAAACAAACACTGGATTAGGACCATTCCATCGCATTTGGCTGAAGATAAGCGAGCAAAGGCAGTGGCCGAATGGCTTCAAACTCGGCGCGGAGACATGCGCCATGTACTACTGCGTCTTGAGCCAGACCACAACGCTAACGTGCGGGCATCGGCCCAGTGTTTCGGGGAACTACCGTCACATACATAGTCCATGATTGGTTGTAATGGCATGAATGAGATTGTGCGAAAACAAGTCAATGAGCATCCTTATCCGCTGCTCTTCGCCACGATCAGCGGGGCGCACCTGTACGGCTTTCCTTCGCCGGACTCCGATTACGATCTGCGCGGCGTGCATCTGCTACCGCTTGAAGAAGTGGTCGGGCTGAAGACGGGCCAGGAGACGGTCGAGAAGTCGGGAATTCATGACGGCCTGGAGATTGATCTCGTCACGCACGACGCACGCAAGTTCTTCAGCTCGTTGCTGAAGAAGAACGGCTACGTCTTGGAGCAAGTGCTGTCGCCGCTCGTTGTCCACACGACGCCGGAACACGCTGAACTGAGGGAGATCGCCAAGAACTGCGTTACCCGGCATCATGCCCATCACTACCTGGGGTTTGCCGAAACACAGTGGAAGCTCTTCCAGAAGGAAGACCCACCGCACGTCAAACCGCTGCTGTACGTCTACCGGGTACTGTTGACCGGCATTCATCTGATGAGGACCGGCGAGGTCCAGGCCAACCTGGGGCGACTGAACGAGAGTTTCAATCTTCCGTACCTTCCTGAATTGATCGAGCGAAAGGTCGGCGGGACCGAGAAGGGGCGGTTGGAGAAGGCGGACCTGAGCGTTCATCAACAAGAGTATGAACGGTTGCGGGCCGAACTGGAGCAGGCTTATCAGGACAGCAAGTTGCCGGAAGCTCCGAGCGGGGCGGCGGCGCTGCATGACCTACTCGTTCGCGTCCGGCTAGGAAAATCGGCAAGGAGTAGCCCGTGAAGTTTGACGATTATTCACCACCGACTTTGCCGTCGCTTGACCAACAACGGGATGCCCTGCGAAAGGGTCTTGGCCGGGCAATGCAATGGGCCATGAGTAGGCGTCTCGACGACACACCGCTCATGGAGGCGTGTCTTCGTGACCAGCGATTCGACATGTCGGTTGAAGATTCACGGGGGGACTGGCTCTGGCAAATGATCCAGGCGGTCGGTGGGACAGATCGTTTTCGAGTGCCAATTCTCCGTGAGTTCCATGATATTTCCGACGACTACAGCGCCGGCCAACTTTGTGAACTCGCCAAGCACTATGCCAGGAAAGGCGACCCGGCATTCCGCACACGGTTGTACGAGATCGTGGAGCGGAAGCCTTTTGTTAATAGTCCTTGGCTTGGCGAAGAAGAGATCATCGAACTGGATGGTGAATCGGCCTTGCTGTTTGCCATCAACGTTCGCGGGCGGGGGCTGGCGAATCGTAAATGGGCTTGGGATGACGAGCGCCTGATCGAACAAGCAACCGAGCGACTCGGTGAAGGTCCGGTGAGCCAGTTGTTGGACAACGCCACCGACGAAGCTGTCTGCGCGTTTCAAAGGATGTGGCGTCAGAGGATGAAAGAAAAGCCCGAGCAAGAACCTGCCCTCTCTCACAAAGAGCGAGTAAAAGCGATAACCGTCGCCGAGATCGTCGCCGCCGCCGAATCGGAAGACACCGGGTTCGGCATGTTCCGTGGATGGGGGATGCACGCTGACCCAACCGACCTGGGGATTGTGCTTCGGCGTCTCTGGGCCGCTCAGGAGCCAAAGGTCATCGCGAAATTTCTGACAGTGTTTTCTAATCGTGCGCTCCCTGATTTCGACGCCCGCTTGATCGAGCTTTGTCAGCACAGTGACGCTGAAGTGCGCCGGCGGGCCTTTAGTGCCTTGGAGAAGAACACACACCGCCTGATTCGGGAATTCGCTTTTGCCGGACTTGCGAAAGGGCTAAGTGACGGGTCTGTTGTTGGACTCTTCATCAACAACTACGAGCAGGGCGACGAGCATCGTATTCTCGAAGCGATGGAGTTTCCTGCCGATGAGTGCGAACTTCATTGGCTGTTGATGGATGTCAACAAAGTTCTGGAAAAGAACTCGCAGGCCGACGCTTCCCAGTTGGCCATGATCACCTACGCCTCGACGCCTTGCGAAAACTGCCGGTTCTTCGCCCTTCGCCTTTTGCATAATCAGAAGGCCGTCCCTGAGTGGGTGAAGGAAGAATGTCGGTACGACTCGGGTCAGGATTGTCGTGAACTGATTGAAAAAGCTCTGGAATCAACGAAGGTGGCCTGAACTCGGCATGACAATGAAAATCTCCATCCCCAATCTGTCTCTCGTCGTCCTGATTGGACCCAGTGGGTCAGGCAAGAGTACGTTTGCCCGTAAGCACTTCTTGCCGACCGAGGTTCTCTCGTCGGATGCGTGCCGTGGCATGGTCAGCAATGACGAGAACAACCAGGGCGTCACCAACGAAGCGTTTGCTCTCTTGCACTACATCGCTGCCCAGCGTCTGACCTTGGGCCGGTTGACCGTGATCGACGCCACGAACGTGCAGCCCGAGGCCCGCAAGCCGCTGGTCGAGCTTGCCCGGAAGTACCACTGCCTTCCGGTCGCCATCGTGCTGAATCTTCCCGAGCGGCTGTGCCAGGACCGGAATCAAGGTCGTGGCGAGCGAGACTTCGGTCCCCACGTCATTCGGCAGCAACACTCGCAACTTCGCCGTTCCCTGCGTGGTCTTGGCCGAGAAGGCTTCCGGCATGTCTTCGTGCTGGAAAGTCCCGAGGGGGTCGAAGCGGCGACGATTGAACGGGTTCCGCTGTGGAATGACAAACGCCAGGAGCGTGGCCCCTTCGACTTTATCGGCGACGTTCACGGCTGCTGCGACGAGCTTGAAACCCTGCTCAAGCAACTGGGCTACGAGCAATTCACCATCGACGGCGTCAGCCCAGGCTGGGGAAGCATCGGCTACCGGCATCCAGCGGGCCGCAAAGCGGTTTTCGTCGGCGATCTGGTAGATCGGGGGCCACGGGTGCTGGACACGGTTGGCATCGTCCACAACATGATCATCGGTGGCGCGGCTCTGTGTGTCCCCGGCAACCACGACATGAAGCTAATGCGCAAACTGCGCGGCAAGGACGTGCAGATCACGCACGGCTTGGCGAACACGCTTGCGGAAATCGACGCCCTGCCCGAGCAAGTTCGAGATGTCTTTTGCAAGGAACTCGCCGAATTCCTCGACGGCTTGGTGAGCCATTACGTCCTCGATGACGGCAAGCTCGTCATTGCCCATGCCGGTATGAAGGCCGAGATGCAAGGACGTGGATCGGGCAAGGTCCGAGAATTCGCCTTGTATGGTGAAACGACCGGCGAAACGGACGAATTCGGACTGCCAGTTCGCTTCAATTGGGCAGCGGAATACCGTGGTTCGGCGATGGTGGTCTACGGCCACACTCCCGTCACTGAGCTGATTGGCTCAACCGCACCGTGAACATCGACACAGGCTGCGTCTTCGGCGGCAAGCTCACCGCCTTGCGCTACCCCGAGAAGGAGTTCGTCTCGGTCGCAGCCTCTCGCACCTACTGCGAACCTGCCCGTCCATTCTTGGCTGAGGATCAGCAGGCTCCGAAGCTCACCGCGCAGCAAGCCCACGACGATGTTCTCGATGCCGACGATGTCCTCGGCAAGCGGATCGTTTCGACCCGGCTGCGCGGTAACGTCACAATTCGGGAAGCTCACGCCACGGCGGCACTGGAGGTGATGAGCCGCTTCGCTGCCAACCCGAAGTGGCTCATCTACCTGCCGCCGACGATGTCGCCGTGCGAGACGACCAGCGAACCGGGTCTGCTGGAGCATCCAGCCGAGGCGTTCAACTACTTCCGCACTCAGGGTGCGCCGCAGGTCATCTGCGAAGAGAAGCACATGGGGTCGCGGGCCGTCGTCGTCGTCTGCCAGGATGAACAGGCAGCCAGGGAGCGATTCGGCGTTGTAGAAGGCGAGATTGGCATCGCCTACACTCGGACGGGCCGGAGGTTCTTCAACGACCCGGCGTTGGAAGCACAATTCCTTGACCGAGTACGTTCGGCCCTGACTGCCGCCAATTTCTGGAGCGAACTGGACACGAAATGGGCTTGCCTGGACTGCGAACTCATGCCGTGGTCGGCCAAGGCGCAGGAACTTCTCAAGACCCAGTACGCGGCGGTCGGAGCAGCGGGCCAAGCCTCCCTACCTCGGGCTGTAGCATCGCTGATGGAAACCGCAGGACGGCTGTCCGGTGAAGCGCGGACCAACCTTGAGCAGACGTTGACGGCTTGCCAACGGCGGCAGGACCATATTGGCAAGTTCGTCGCTGCTTACCGGCAGTATTGCTGGTCCGTGGCGTCGTTGACGGACCTCAAATTGGCTCCGTTTCATCTGCTGGCCACCGAGGGTCATGTCCACACCGACAAGAACCACGTCTGGCACATGGACATCCTGGCGAAGGTCTGCCAGGAAGCTCCAGACTTGCTGCTGGCAACTTCGTACAAGGTGGTTGACGTGACCGACCCAACCAAGGTGGAAGAAGGGGCCGGCTGGTGGACCGAGCTAACGGGTCGTGGCGGCGAGGGCATGGTGGTCAAGCCGCTCGACTTCATCCTCCGGGGCCGGCGTGGCCTTGCCCAGCCCGCCGTGAAGTGCCGTGGGCGAGAGTATCTGCGGATCATCTATGGCCCGGATTACACCGCCGACGAGAACATCTCTCGGCTGCGAAACCGAGGTCTGGGTCACAAGCGATCCCTCGCCCTTGGCGAATTCGCTCTCGGCGTCGAAGGACTGGAACGATTCGTCCGTAGGGAGCCGCTACGTCGGGTCCATGAATGCGTCTTCGGCGTCCTGGCATTGGAGAGCGAGCCGGTTGATCCAAGGCTTTAGTCATTCCAATCCCGTCGCCATGCCGCCATTCGTGGGTGCGTAAATGTAGGTCAATGGCGTGCCGGTGATTCAGGGCAGCAGATTTTCTGCCGACCTAGTCACCCCATGTCTCCGATGGGTAAACTGAAGCTTGGTAGATCGTCGGGTTGATCGAGGGGCGGCTCATGCGGGGCAGCATCTTGTTCGTTGAACTGGGCATCGACGCGACGAACGATGACATCCTTGACCAGATGCGGAAGATGAAGTCTTGCCGCGAAGGCCAAAGCTATGAACACGTCGTCTGCACTGTGCGTGGGTTCGGCGATGATAAGCGAAACCTCTTCGAGATCCCCGAGGTCAGAGCGTTCTGCCGGCGGGTCGTAAACCTCGGCTTCATTTCCTACCTCGACTTCACGACCACCTTCGACACGACCGTACCGGCCATCGCGAAAGACGGCTGGGGTGCTGCCGAGGTGTGGCTGTGCGGCGAGGGGCGACTGCGGAGCCAGATGCCGCTGACCCTCGAATTGGTGGATGAATTGAAACATGCCATTTGCGAATCGAACGAGAAGGCGGACGCGGCCATCGGGCCGATGGAGTGAAAGATCCCGCCGAGTGATGCGAAAGACATCGCTTTAACGATGCGGCGAGCGGTAGGTCCGGCGCAAGTCAGCATCATCAGATTGCTCAACCCGTCCTCCTCGCCACCACGAACCACGCCTTCGGCCCGCCCTCGCTGAAGGTGAAATCTTTCAAATCGGGACGGACCTCGAACCGAGTCGGCTCGATGGACTCGACCGTCCACCCTTCCGCGAAGGCAACCTCGATCTCACCCCCAGACACCCGCCGTGGCCCCTGCTCGCCCGGCTCCTCGTCGCTGAAACACAGCAAGAACAGCCGACCGCTCGGCTTCACGACCGCTGCCAGCCCAGCGACGTATCGCCGCCTGTCCTCGTCGTTGAAGACGTGAAATAACCCAGAGTCGATCACGTTGTCGAACCGCTCCGACCAGTCCTTCAGCGCCAGCGCGTCCTTGACCAAGAAGGTCGCCGGCAGACCTCGTTCCACCGCCTTCTTTTTCGCCCGGTTGATCGGTTCATCAAGGAAGTCGATGCCCGTGACCTTTTGGCCTTGGCTGGCGAAAAAGAGGGCGTTGTCGCCCGTACCGCACCCGGCATCGAGGATGCTGCCGGTGATTTTGTCGGCCACGGCAATGATCGCCTTCTGCGGCCTGCCGATGTCCCACGGGGGTTCACCCGCGTAAATTGACTCGAAGGTGGAACGGTCGGGGATGCTCATTATCGTTGTCCTCTCCTGGCTCGGCTTGACGGCCACGATCAAATCGGTTTCGTCTGAAGGCCGATCAAGATTGTCGTTTCCGACTTGGAAGGTTTGTCGCAATGATGCCCGTAAATCTCCAGCGATGGTGAGCCAATGATCTCGCCACGAACAGCAAGTTCGGCCTTCAACTCTTTCCATTTTTGAGGCAATGCTTGATATGGGCCGACGTATACATGCTTCATGTACCGCTGCAACTCGAACTCAAGCGGCTCAAGCTGGTCGGGAGTCGAGATTTGTTGTGGATTTCGGAGTTCAACTCCGACGAACATCCTTCCATCAGGCAGGTACACCCAATGATTGATGCCCGTTGTTGGAATCTGGGCCGATTTGACCACCTGCCACATTTCGTTCATTAGACGCAGGCCGACCTCTCCGTAGCGCTCGTTCTCGACAACGCCTCCGATGCCGTGCAGGCGGAATCGAATTGGTTCATCAATAATCTCGATTTTCATTTGGATGCCCTTGGTTTGCGTGAGATCGGCGATTTCTTTTTACGCTTGGCTGCTGCCTTCGCCGAGTCCTGCTTCACCCGCAGCTTCACGATCCGTTCGATCAGGTCGTAGGGGATCGGCTCTTCGAGCGGAAACTGAAGATTCCCCTTCGACCCAGCATACCGTGCGACTGCTTTCTCAAGGGTCTTTTCGCCGGAAATCGCCGGGTATAGACCGATGTGTTTCTTCCAGGCAGCGAAGTAGACCAAGATTCCGTGCTGCTTGAAGGTGGGCATCTGATAGCTGATCTTCTTCTTGGCGTCGGGCGCAGCGTGGCGGATCGTTTCCCGCACTTGCTCAAGGATTTCCTGCACGTCGGCGGGAAACTGCGAGATGTAGCCGTCGATGTTTGTGTAGCTGGTCATGGTCGTCCCTCGTCAATGCCCAGGTAGCCTGATCTCGACGCCGTACCTCGGTGCAATCGCCAGCAGCTTCTCAATTTCCTCCTTCGTCGGCGGCAGAGCCGTAATCGCACCTTCGGCGAGCGGCACGCCGACCTCGAAAAACATCTGCTCCAGGCCAGCCGGTGCGACCGAGATGAGCATCCTCGCCGGTTTGCCACTTTCATTCTTGAAGGAGTGCGGCGTCCCGACCGGCATGTTAGCGAACATACCCGCCGTTGCGACGACTCGCTCGCCGTGGATCGTAAACGTGATCTCGCCTTCGAGGATGTAGAAGCCTTCTTCCTCTCGGCTATGGACATGCGGTGGAGGTCCGCCACCAGGAAGAACGATGGCCTCCCACATGGCGTACTTGCCGTTCGTGTCTTCGCTGGTCGCCAGGAAACGGTACACGTCGCCGACGACGGCGATGGTCCGGCCCTCGGTGGGCGATCTCAACGTCGGTTGGTGGGTCATTCGTTTGTCTCCTCGGTTGCTCGGCCTCGAATGCGTTCTCACTTCAGCAGCACCAGTAGCATCGCCACCGGCGTCTTCGCCTTGATCGAATGCTTGAGGTCCGCAGGCATGATGGACGACAACTGTATATCCCGCCCGACGACAACTGGATTTCCCGATCCGGTCTGACTCGTTCGCAGGTCAACGACAATTAGATTTCCCGATCCCACAACGGCCCTACGCTATCCAGA
>Ga0134126_10008430_pt1 | contig 12975 bp, 12 predicted proteins | sample KB31752_FD_96881 | JGI IMG/M metagenome (GOLD analysis project Ga0134126, IMG submission 96881) | Terrestrial soil microbial communities with excess Nitrogen fertilizer from Kellogg Biological Station, Michigan, USA - KB3-175-2 | ecosystem: Environmental > Terrestrial > Soil > Unclassified ...
GAAGGCCCTCGCCCAGCTGGACCGGGACCGGATCGTGCTGGCCACCAAGGCCCACGCGGCGATGAGCGACGATGACCCGAACGCCAGCGGCAACTCGCGGCGCTGGATCATCCGCGAGTGCGACAGCAGCCTGCGGCGGCTCGGCACCGACTACATCGACCTGTACCAGATCCACCGGCCGGACCCGACGGCCGACGTGGACGAGACGCTGAGCGCGCTGACCGACCTGATCCGGGCCGGCAAGATCCGCTACGCGGGCAGCTCCACGTTCCCGCCGTCGCAGATCGTCGAGGCCCAGTGGACCGCGGAGCGGCGCGGCCGGGAACGGTTCGTCTGCGAGCAGCCGCCGTACTCGATCCTGGTCCGTGGCGTCGAGGCCGAGGTGCTGCCGGTCTGCCAGCAATACGGGATGGGCGTGATCCCCTGGAGCCCGCTGGCGGGCGGGTGGCTCTCAGGCCGCTACACGAAAGGCGGCGCCTCGCCGGGCGAGAGCCGCCGGGCGCAGATGATCCCCTCGCGCTATGACATGTCGATCCCCGGCAACCAGGCGAAGCTCGCCGCCGCCGAGGCGCTGGCCGAGGTGGCCGAGCAGGCGGGCATGCCGCTGATCGAGATGTCGATCCGCTTCGTCACCTCGCACCCCGCTGTCACCGCCGCGATCATCGGCCCGCGCACGATGGAGCAGCTGGAGAGCCAGCTGCCCGCGCTGGACGCGCCCGCGCTCCCGGGCGAGGTCCTCGACAAGATCGACGAGGTCGTGCCGCCCGGCACCAACGTCAACCAGGCCGACACGGGCTGGGACCCGCCCTGGCTCACCGATCCGGCGTCGCGCCGGCGCTAGATGACGCGCATCTTCTCGGGCATCCAGCCGACAGGGCGCAAGCACCTGGGCAACTACATCGGCGCGATCGCGCAGTACGTATCGAGCCAGGAGCGCGGCGAGGGCATCTTCTGCATCGTCGACCTGCATGCGCTGACGGTCGCCTACGACCCCACCGAGCTGCGTGAGCGCCTCTACGACACGCTGGCGATCCTGATCGCGGCCGGCCTGGACCCGGCGCGCTCGATCCTGTTCCGCCAGAGCGACGTGCACGAGCACACCGAGCTGACGTGGCTGCTCTCGGGCGTGACAGAACTCGGCCGCCTCGACCGCATGCACCAGTTCCGGGACAAGTCCACCGCGGCGCGCGAGCTGGTGTCAGCCGGGCTGCTGTTCTACCCGGTGCTGATGGCCGCCGACGTTCTGGCGTATCGCGCCCACGAGGTGCCCGTCGGCGAGGACCAGCGCGAGCACGTCGAGCTGATGCGCGACGTCGCGCGGCGCTTCAACTCCCGCTTCGCCGGCGAGGAGGAGGTCCTGGTCGTGCCCGAGCTGCGCATCCCCGCCGTCGGCGCGCGCGTGATGGACCTGCAGGAGCCGACCCGCAAGATGTCCACGACCGGCGGCACCGAGCAGGGCACGGTGCTGGTGCTCGACGAGCCGAAGACGATCGAGAAGAAGATCAAGAGCGCCGTGACGGACTCCGGCAGCGAGGTGGTGCGCGGTCCGGAGAAGGCCGGCATCGGCAACCTGATCGAGATCCTCGCCGCGGTTCGTGGCACCGCCCCCGAGGCGATCGAAGGGGAGTTCTCCGACTCACGCTACGGCGACTTCAAGGCGGCCGTCGCCGCCGGTGTGACCGAGTACCTGGCGCCTGTGCGCGAGCGCTACGCCGAGCTGCGCGGGGACGAGGCCGAGCTGGAGCGGATCCTCGCCGCCGGCTCCGACCGCGCCCGCGAGATCGCCGCGCCGATCGTCGCCGAGGTGCGCGAGCGGATGGGCGTCGGCGCGCCCCGCGGCGGCTAGATGATCGCCGCGACATCGGGCGCGACCGCTACCGTGCAGCCCGTGAGCATCGCCTCGCTCGAGATCGACCTGGACGTCTTCAGCGGGCCGTTCGACCTGCTGCTGACGCTGGTCCTGAAGGAAGAGGTGGATCTGCTCGAGCTGGCGCTCGCCGATGTCGTGGTGGCCTACCTCGACCACCTGGAGCAGCGCGGGGAGCTCGATCTCGAGGCGGCGACGGAGTTCATCGTGCTGATCGCGGCGCTGCTGGAGCTGAAGTCGCGGCTGATGCTGAGCGGCGAGGACGAGGAGCTGCTCGACATCGAGCCGGAGCAGGCCGCCGAGGAGCTGCTGGCCCGGATGCTGGACGCCGCGCGCTACCGCGCCGCCGCGGGGCATCTGCGCGAGCTGCTCGCCGCGGAGGACGGCGTGCGCTTCCGCTCGGCGCCGCTGCCGCCCGCGCTGCGCCGCCGCATCGTGCCGCCGGCGGACGGCTCGGAACGCCCCGAGCTTCTCGGCGAATCGATCGGCCGCCTGCTGACGATGCCGCCGACGATCAGCCTGCGCCACATCGGCTCGCCCCGCGTCAGCGTCGCCGAGCGCCTCGCGCACCTGCGCGGGCTGCTCCGCCGGGGCGCCTTCAGCTTCGAGGAGGCCGTCAGCGGCGCCGACCGCATGACGGTCGCGGTGACGCTGTTCGCGCTGCTCGAGCTCTACAAGCTCGGCGAGGTCGCAGTCCAGCAGGAGGAGAGCTTCGGCGAGATCTCGGTGCGGGCGCCCTCGCAGGCGGCGCCCGCCGCTAGGCTCGCCGGATGAGCGCGCAGAGCCCCGAAGAGCCCGGCGCGGGCGCGATCGCCGTCCACGTGGAGGCCGCCGCGGACGAGCAGCTACCGAGCAGGCCGGCGCGGCGACCGAGGGCGAGACGCCGGAGCTCGCGCGCACCGTCGAAGCGCTGCTGTTCCTCTCCGCCGACCCGCTCAGCGTCGCGGAGCTGGCCGAGGCGTGCGAGGTGGGGGAGGGAGCCGTTCAGGCCGCGCTGGCCCTGCTCGGCGACGAGTACGCCCCGGGGCGCCGCGGCATCCAGCTGCGCGAGCTGGGCGGCGGCTTCACGCTCGCAAGCGACCCGTCCACCGAGGAGGCGGCGCGACGGCTGTTCAGCCGCCCGCGTCTGGCGACGCTCACCCCCGCGCAGGCCGAGACGCTCGCGATCGTCGCCTACCTGCAGCCGATCTCGCGGCCGGAGATCGCCCGCATCCGCGGTGTGAGTGCGGACTCCGCCACCGCGACGCTGCTGGAGCGCGGCCTGATCGAGGAGGCCGGCCACTCCCAGTTCGGTGCGGTGCAGTACCGCACGACCACGCAGTTCCTGAAGCTGTTCGGCCTGCGCGACCTCGAACAGCTCCCCGACGTCGCGCGCTGGGATCCGAGCCCCGAGGAGCAGGCCGAGCTGCGCGACCGCCTGCTCCGAGCCGGCGAGGCGCGCGCGGGGGGCCCTCCGGAGACCTGACGCCGAGGCCCGAGCGGCAGGCGCACACGTGCGCCCGCCGCCCGGCGGCCGATCAGCGCTTCGCTTCGAGGATCAGGTTGAACGGGGTCTCGGTCGCGCGCCGCACGCCCGCGAAGCCGCCCTCTTCGATCACCTCGCGCAGGCGGGCTTCCCCCGCCTGGGCACCCAGCGCGAGACCCACCTCCTGATCGAGGGAGGCGGGCGTGCAGATCACCGTCGAAGCGCCATAGAAGATCCTCCCGACAGGGTTCAGGTTCTCCGCGACGCTGTCGCCGGCGAACGGCTCGACGATCATCCACGTGCCGTCCTCGGCGAGCGAGTCGCGGATGTGCGCCGAGGCGCCCACCGGGTCGCCCATGTCGTGCAGGCAGTCGAACACGCACACGAGGTCGTAGCCCTCGCCCGGGTAATCCTTCGCGGTCGCGACCGCGAAGTTGATGCGATCGCCGACGCCCGCGTGCTCGGCGGTCTCGCGGGCCCTGGCGATCGAGGCCTCGTGGTAGTCGAAGCCGTAGAACTCGCTGTTCGGGAACGCTTCCGCCATCGCGATCGTGGAGGCGCCGTGCCCGCAGCCGATGTCCGCGACCCTGGCGCCCCGTTCGAGCTTCTCCTGCACGCCGTCGAGCGCCGGGATCCACTCGGCCACGAGATGCGCGCGGTAGCCCGGCCGGAAGAACCGCTCGGTGCCGCGGAAGAGGCGGTTGTCGTGCTCGTGCCAGCCCATCCCTTCGCCGCTGCGGAACGCCTCGATGATGCGCTCCTCGTCGGCGTACAGCGAGGCGATCAGGTCATACGCCCCGAGGATGTAGAACGGGCTGTCTTCGTCGGCCAGCGCCAGCGCCTGCTCGTCGGGGAGCGTGTAGGTGTCGCTCGCCTCGTCGTAGGAGACGTAGCCGCCCGCGGCCTGGTTGCGCAGCCACTCGCGCACGCTGCGCTCCGCGACGCCGGTCTTCTCGGACAGCTCCTGCGAGCTCATCGCCCCTGCGCCGGCCATGGCCTTGTAGAGCCCGAGCTTCTCGCCCATCACCATCAAGGGCGCGCTGATGTTGGCCCCCATGTCGGAGAGCGCCTGCCCCATGAACGCTTCGAGCTTCGCTTCGTCGATACCGGTGGTGCTCATGTCGTTTCCCCCCAAGGGAATAGGAGTCGGAATCGACACGGACTGCCACCAGCCCCCTCACAAGCCGGCACGATCCGTGCCGTGGGGCAAAGCTAGCACCCCGGTGTCAGCGTGGTGTGCGGTTGGTCACGCTGGGATCGACCCCCGGGGCCGGCGCCATGCGCTTCGCCGGGGACCCGCCGCGCCCCTCAAGCCACCTGCGCAGCGAGCTGCCCGCACGCCGCGTCGATGTCGCGCCCGCGCGTCAGCCGCACCGTGACCGGCACGCCGCGCGATTCCAGCGCCGCGCGGAACGCCGCGATCGACTCTCGGCTGGAGCCGCGGAACTCCGAGCCGCTCGGGTTGAACGGGATCAGGTTGACCTTGAAGATCGGCGTCCTCGCGTCCTCGTCGCCGAGCAGCCGCGCCAGGGCGAGCGCCTGCTCGTAGCGGTCGTTGACGCCCGCCAGCATCACGTACTCGACGAACACGCGCCGGCGCCGGCGCGCATAGAACGCGCGGCAGGCCTCGATCACCTCGCTCAGCGGATAGCGCTCGTTGACCGGCATCAGCTCACTGCGCAGTGCTTCCTCGGGTGCGTGCAGCGAGAGCGCGAGGCGCACCGGCATGTCGCTCTCGCCGAGTCGTTCGATGCCCGGGATCCAGCCGACCGTCGAGATCGTCGTGCGGCGGTTCGTGATGCCGATGTCGGGCAACCGTTCGCACGCCGCCAGCACCGCGTCGAGGTTCAGCATCGGCTCGCCCATGCCCATGAACACGCAGTGGTCCACGGCCTCGGTGCGACGGAAGTGCAGGGCCTGGTCGAGGATCTCCGACGCGGACAGGTTGCGGCCGAACTTCATCGCCCCCGTCGCGCAGAAACGGCACGTCAGCGGACAGCCCGACTGCGACGACAGGCAGAGCGAGCGTCGCCCGTCGCGGTAGCGCATCAGCACGGCCTCGATCGGACGCCCGTCCCCGGTCGCGAACAGGACCTTCTCGGTGCCGTCGCGGGAGAGGGCCGCGCGCTGCGCCTCCAGGGAGGAGAACGGGACCTGTGAGGCGAGCCGCTCGCGCAGCGCGGCCGGAAGGTCGGTCATCTCCTCGTAGCCGCGCGCGCCGCGCGCCGCCCACGCCCAGACCTGGCGCGCGCGGAAGGCCGGCTCGCCGGCCTCGGCGAGGGTCTCGTCGAGCTTCTTCAGATCCATCTCGCGCCTATGGTTGCAGCAGATGGCACCGATCCGGGCCCGGCGGGCATGAGGCTCGCGAAGTACCTCGCGCACGCCGGCGTGGCCTCGCGCCGCGCCGCCGAGCGGCTGATCGCGGAGGGCCGTGTGGCGCTGGACGGCGAGATCGTCACCGACCCCGCCCGCCATGTCGAACAGGGCGCCGCCGTCGCGGTCGACGGGGAGCCGCTGACGGGGCCCGAGCCGCGCGTCGTGTTCGCCGTCAACAAGCCGGTCGGTGTCGTCTCGACCGCGCGCGACACGCACGGACGCCCCACGGTCACGGAGCTGCTCGACGCGGGCGGGCTGCGCCTGTACCCGGTCGGGCGCCTGGATGCGGACAGCGCCGGCCTGATCCTGCTCACCAACGACGGCGAGCTCGCGAACCGGCTGACCCATCCCCGCTACGAGGTGCCGAAGACCTACCGTGCGCGCGTCGCAGGCGGGCCTGTCGGCGAGCCGGCGCTGGCGGCGCTGCGCGACGGTCTGGAGCTCGACGACGGGCCGACGGCGCCGGCGCAGGTGGCGCTGCTCGCGCCGGACGAGCTCGAGATCACGATCCACGAAGGCCGCAACCGCCAGGTGCGGCGGATGTGCGAGGCGGTCGGGCATCCCGTGCTCGCGCTCACGCGCGTCGGCTTCGGGACGCTGCGCCTGGACGACCTCGCCCCGGGGGCGCATCGCCGCCTGGGCGCGAGCGAGATCGCCGGGCTGGGCGGCGGGCTCTGACAGAATCGCCCGCATGTCCCTGTTCGCACTCCGCGGCGCGACGAGCGTCGAGCGCAACGATTCCGAGTCGATCCTCGGCGCGACGACCGCGCTGATGGAGGCGATCATGGAGCGCAACGGGCTTCGCCCCGAGCGCGTGATCAGCTGCGTGTTCACGGCCACCCAGGACCTCGACGCCGAGTTCCCCGCCGTCGCAGCGCGCGCGCTGGGCTTCGACCGCGTGCCGCTGCTGTGCGCGCAGGAGATCCCGGTGCCGGGCTCGATGCCGAAGGTGATCAGGGTGCTGATCCACTACGAGGCCGACGACGGCCACACCCCCGACCACGTCTACCTCGGCGAGACGAAGGCGCTGCGCGCCGACCTCCACGCGGCCCAATGAGCATCGAGTTCTCAGAGCGCATCCGGCGGATCCCGGTCTATCCGGCGGCCGGCGGCTACGCGACCGACGGGCTGGCGCTGCTCGCGAGCAACGAGACCCCGTTCGGCCCGCTGCCGGCCGTGCGCGAGGCGATCGACGCCGCGATCGGGCGGCTGAACCGCTACCCGGACCCGTCGAACGCGCTGCTGCGCGAGCGACTCTCGCAGCGCTACGAAGTGCCGGCCTCTCAGATCGCGATCGGCAACGGCTCCTGCGACATCCTGCTCGCGGCCGGCGAGGCGCTGCTCGAGCCCGGCGCCGAGATCCTCTACGCGTGGCCCTCGTTCTCCGTCTACCCGCACCTCGCGGCCGCCTCCGGGGCGCGCGCGGTGACGGTGCCGCTCGACTCCCAGGCACGTCACGACCTGCCGTCGATGCTGCGCGAGATCACGGTTGCGACGCGGCTGGTCCTGGTCTGCAACCCGAACAACCCGACGAGCACGGCGATCCCCCTCGAGGAGATCGCGACGTTCCTGGCCGACGTGCCCCCCCACGTCGCGGTGATCGTCGACGAGGCCTACTGCGAGTTCAACCTGCTCGAGGACCCCGAAGCGTCGCTCGAGCTGCTGGGCGCGCACCCGAACGTGGCCCTGCTGCGCACCTTCTCGAAGGTCTACGGGCTGTGCGGGCTGCGGGTGGGCTTCGCGCTGTGCGGCTCGGTGGAGCTCGTGCAGGCGCTCGACCAGGTGCGCCAGCCGTTCTTCTGCAACGCGCTCGCGCAGGCCGCGGCCGTCGAGGCACTGGGCCACCAGGACGCGGTGATGGACCGCGTGACGCGCACCGTCGCCGAGCGCATCTCGGTGGACGAGCGGCTGCGCGCGCTGGGGCTCGAGCCGGCGGAGTCGCAGGCGAACTTCTGCTGGGTGGAGCTCGGAGCCGAGCGGGACGAGGAGCAGATCGTCGCCGGCCTGCTCGAGCGGGGGGTGCTGGTCCGCGCCGGCACGGCGCTGGGGAGCGAGCGGCCTGCGCTGCGGGTCACCTACGGCCTGCCCGAGGAGAACCAGCGCTTCCTGGACGCGCTCGCGGAACTGCTCTAGGGCGATCGCCCCGGCCTGGACCTGCCGCGCCCCGTCTGCTACAAACGCTTGAGAACGACCGTGTCATCCTCGGCGCAGACAGCACCTCTCACCGGCTACGCCTATTTCTGGTCGTTCGCTTTCGCCTGGCGATTTAGCTAGGCGCCAAGGAGCTGCGCCCGTCGTGAGCGGGCGCGTCCCGAGAGTCCCGCGCAGGGACCAGGCGCCGCCTCCAAGGCGTCGTACACGCCTCTCACGGGCCCGCAGCAGGGCTTCTCGGACGCACCTCTAACATGCCGACACGCCGGTTGAAAGGATGACTCGAAGATGATCGCGACGAAGGGGATCGCCACTGAGCAGGAGGCAGAGCCGTACAGGCTCGCCGCCCTGCAGAGGACGCGCGGGACACGCTCCGTGCTGGACATCTGCGGGCGCAGGGTGGGGGGCGAGAGCTTCGCGCTGATCGCCGGCCCGTGCGCCGTCGAAACGCGCGAGCAGACGATGCAGACCGCGCGCGCGGTGCGCGACGGTGGCGCGACGCTGCTGCGCGGCGGCGCCTACAAGCCGCGAACGAGCCCCTACGCCTTCCAGGGCCTGGGCGAGGAGGGCCTGCGGCTGCTCGCACAGGCGAGGGCCGAGACGGGCCTGCCGATCGTCACCGAGCTGATGGACCTGGCCGACGCCGAGGCCGTGCTGGAGGTCGCCGACGTGGTGCAGATCGGCGCGCGCAACATGCAGAACTACCCGCTGCTTGAAGAGGTCGGGCGCTCGGGGCGCCCGGTGCTGCTCAAGCGCGGTCTCTCCTCGACGCTGGACGAGCTGCTGATGGCCGCCGAGTACATCCTCAAGGAGGGCAACGAGAGCGTGATGCTCTGCGAGCGCGGCATCCGCACGTTCGAGACCTCCTACCGCTTCACGCTGGACCTGATGGCCGTGCCGGTGCTCAAGGAGCGCTCGCACCTGCCCGTGATCGTCGACCCGAGCCACGCCGCCGGGCGGCGCGACCTCGTCACGCCGCTGTCGCTCGCGGCCGCCGCGGTCGGCGCCGACGGGATCATCGTGGAGGTCCATCCCGAGCCCGACGAGGCCGTCTGCGACGGTCCCCAGCAGCTGCGCGCCGACGAGTTCGCCGAGTACGCGCGGGCGGTCGAGCAGGCGGCTTCGCTGGCGGGCAAGTCGCTGGCCGGCGCGGGGATACCGGTGTCTCCCGGTCCGGCCGGAAGGGAGCCGGTCCTTGTCTGAGCGGCCCGCACTGCGGGATTTCGTGCGCGACAAGCGGATCGAGCGGGTCGTGCCGCTGCTTGCACCCGACGCCCTGCTCGAGGAGCTGCCGCTGAGCGCCGAGCAGGCCGAGGTGGTGCTCGCCGGGCGCAGCGACGTGCACGCGGTCCTGAAGGGAGAGGATCAGAGGCTCCTCGCCGTCGTCGGGCCGTGCAGCGTCCACGACCCCGAGGCGACGCTCGAGTACGCCTCGCGCCTGGCGGCGCTCGCCCGGGACCTGAACGACGAGCTGCTGGTCGCGATGCGGGTGTACTTCGAGAAGCCGCGGACGACGACCGGCTGGAAGGGCCTGATCAACGACCCGCACCTCGACGGCTCCGGCGACGTGAACGCGGGTCTGCACCTCGCGCGGCGCGTGCTGCTCGGCGTGCTCGACGCGGGGCTCCCGGTGGGCTGCGAGTTCCTTGACCCGATCACGCCGCAGTACATCGCCGACGCCGTCTCGTGGGGGGCGATCGGGGCGCGCACCACCGAGTCGCAGATCCACCGGCAGCTCGGCTCGGGGCTCTCGATGCCGGTCGGCTTCAAGAACCGCACGGACGGCAACGTGCAGGTGGCGGTCGACGCGGTCCGCGCCGCCGCGACCCCGCACGCGTTCGCGGGGATCGACTCCGGCGGCGCCCCCGCGATCCTCTACACGCGCGGCAACGCCGACTGCCACGTCATCCTTCGCGGCGGCAAAGGACGGCCCAACTACGACGCGCGCAGCGTCGCGGGGGCGATCGAGCTGCTCGACGCCGCCGGCCTGGCCGGCCGCGTGATGATCGACCTCAGCCACGACAACAGCGGCAAGGACCCGGAGCGCCAGCCGGCGGTGGCCGCCGACGTCGGCGCGCAGATCGCCGGCGGCGAGCGCGCCATCACGGGCGTGATGCTCGAGTCCTTCCTGGTCGCCGGCCGCCAGGACCTCGGCGACGGCTCCGATCTGCGCTACGGCCAGTCGATCACGGATGGGTGCATCGCCTGGGAGACCACGGTCGAGGTGCTGCAGGGGCTCGCGGCGTCCGTCCGTGACCGCAACGCCGCCGGGGCGCAGACCGCGCCCCGCTGAGGAATGCGGATCGCCGTCCTCGGCGTCGGGCTGATCGGCGGCTCGATCGGCCTCGCCGCCCGCGCCCGCGCCGAGGCCGACGTGTGCGGGTACGACCCCGACCCCGACGTCGCGGCGCGCGCGCTCGCGCTGGGCGCGATCGACAGCGCCGCCGCGGACGTGGCCGGGGCGGTGCAAGGGGCCGAGGCGGTGTTCGTCGCGGCGCCCGTCGGCGCCCTGCCGGAGGTCGTCGCCTCAGCGCTCGCCGCCGCCGGGCCCGACTGCGTCGTCAGCGACGTGGGCTCCACCAAGCGGCTGCTGGCCGACGCCTCCGCGGACGAGCGCTTCGTCGGCGGCCATCCGCTCGCCGGCGCCGAGACCGACGGCGTCGAGCACGCCCGCGAGGACCTCTTCGACGGCGCGACCTGGTACCTGACCCCGGCACGGGAGAGCACCGCGGGGGTGCTCTACGGGCGGCTGCACGCGCTGCTCAGGCGCTTCGGCGCCTGCCCGGCCGCGATCGACGCCGCCACCCACGACCGCCTGATGGCATGCATCTCGCACCTACCGCACGTGCTCGCCAACCTGCTCGTCGCGGAGGCCACCGGGATGCTCGACGCTCCCGGCGATGACGAGCGGCTGCCGGCGGTGGGGCCGAGCTTCCGCGACTCGATCCGCGTCGCGGGCGCGAACAGCGCGCTGTGGACCGACATCTTCCTGTCCAACGCCGACGCGCTCGGAGACGCGATCGTCGAGCTGGAGGGGCGGCTCGGCCGGGTGCGAGAGATGCTGCGCAGCGGCGACGCCGACGCGCTCGGCGCCTGGATCGAGGCCGCGCGCGCGGACCGCGACGCGCTCCTGGGCGCCGGCATGACAGCGGGCTCGGCGCACGAGCTGCGCGTGCAGGTGCCGAACCGGCCCGGCGTGGTCGCCGAGATCGCGCTCGCGCTCGGGGAGGCGGGCGTCAACATCGGCGACCTCGTGCTCTCGCCCTCGCCGGACAACAGCCGCGGCGTGATCGCGCTGTGGATCGGCGGCTCCGAGCCGGCGGCGCGCGCCGAGTCGGTCGTGCGGGGTCTCGGCTTCCAGGTGGCGCGCGCATGAACATGCGCTTCGAGCCGGCGCGAGACCTCCACGGCAGCGTCGCGCCGCCCGCGGACAAGTCGATCTCGCACCGCGCGGCGATGCTCGGCGCGATGTCCTCGGAGCCCGTGCGGATCACGAACTACCTGGAGGCCGCGGACACCCGTTCGACGCTTGAAGCCGTGAGCGCGCTGGGCGCGCTGGTGGAGGAGAACGACGGCGAGCTCGTGATCCGCGGCACCGGCCTGCGCGAGGCGCGTGAGCCAGACGGGCCGATCGACGTCGGCAACGCGGGCACGCTGCTGCGGCTGCTGCCCGGCTGGCTCGCGGCGCAGCAGGGACGCACGTTCACGCTCGACGGCGACGACTCGATCCGCCGGCGGCCGGTCGATCGTGTCGCGCTGCCGCTGCGCGAGATGGGCGCCAACCTGGAGGCCCGCGAGGGTCGCTTCGCGCCGCTCACCGTCCGCGGCGAGCACCTGCGCGCGGTCGACCTCGATCTCGACGTGGCCAGCGCGCAGGTGAAGTCCTGCGTGCTGTTCGCCGCGCTGACGGCCGACGGCACCACGACGGTCACCGAGCCGGGCCGCAGCCGCGACCACACCGAGCGCATGCTGCTGCGCGCCGGCGTCGGGATCGAGCGCCGGGGGGACACCGTCAGCGCGGAGAACGTCGACGAGATCCAGCTCGAATCCGTCTCGGTCCCGGGCGACGCCAGCTCCGCCGCGTTCCTCGTCGCGGCCGGGGTGCTCGTGCCGGGCTCGCGCCTCTTGCTCTCCGGCGTCGGCGTCAACTGGACGCGGGTGGGGTTCCTGCGGATCGTGCGGCGCATGAGGGGGATCGTGCTCGGAGATGTGGAGCAGGAGTCGGAGGCGCTCAGCGACTCCGAGCCGACGAGCGATCTCGACGTCGCCCACGGCGCGCTCGAGGGGACCACCGTGCACCCGGGCGAGGTCCCGCTCGCGATCGACGAGCTGCCGCTCGTGGCCCTCCTCGGCTGCTTCGCCGAGGGGCAGACGGTGGTTAGCGGCGCGCAGGAGCTGCGCGTGAAGGAGTCCGACCGCATCGCCGGGGTCGTGGACGGGCTGCGCGGCCTCGGCGCCGAGATCGAGGCCACCGAGGACGGCTTCGTCGTCACCGGCAGCGGCGGCCTGCGGGGCGGCACGATCGACTCGCGCGGCGATCATCGCCTGGCGATGGTGGGCGCGATCGCGGGCCTCGCCTCGCGCGAGGGCGTCGAGGTGATCGGCATGGACGCGGCCGCGGTCTCCTACCCGCGCTTCGTCGAGGACCTGCGGGCGCTGGGAGCATGGTCGTAGCGATCGACGGTCCCGCCGGCGCCGGCAAGTCCACCGTGGCGCGGGCGCTCGCGGAGCGGCTCGGCGCGCGGTATCTCGACAGCGGCGCGATGTACCGCTGCGTGGCGCTGCTGTCGCTGCGCGACCGCGCGGCCGACGCCGCGACGCTCGCGGGCGCGGCGTCGATCGCGCTCGAGGACGGGCGGGTGCTGCTCGACGGCGAGGATGTCACCACCGCGATCCGTGCGCCTGCGGTCTCCGAGCGGGCCTCGCAGATCGCCGCCGAACCGGCCGTGCGCGCGGCGCTCGTCGACAAGCAGCGGGCGCTGATCTCGCACGGCGACTGGGTTGCCGAGGGCCGCGACATCGGCACCGTGGTGGCGCCCGAAGCCGAGCTCAAGGTGTACCTCGATGCCGATCCTTCCGAGCGTGAGCGGCGGCGCGCCGCGGAGAGCGGCGCCGA
>Ga0134126_10008431_pt1 | contig 12974 bp, 9 predicted proteins | sample KB31752_FD_96881 | JGI IMG/M metagenome (GOLD analysis project Ga0134126, IMG submission 96881) | Terrestrial soil microbial communities with excess Nitrogen fertilizer from Kellogg Biological Station, Michigan, USA - KB3-175-2 | ecosystem: Environmental > Terrestrial > Soil > Unclassified ...
GTCCATGAAAATCTTTAATCGCATGCCTGTCGTGTTGACTGCCGCCGCCGTACTGCTCGGCACGGGCGCGGCGCTGCAGGTTGCCTCGGCGGAAACTGAATCGTTGCCGGAAGTCATGGTGCAGGCGGGCCCGGTGACGCAGACGGTGGTTGGGCGTCGCGCGATCAGCGGGGCACCCGTGGTGCGGACCGCCGTTGAATATCGGGTCAGCTACAGAGATCTGGATCTGGCAAAGCACGCTGACGTGCTGACCCTGCAGCAGCGCATCGAAGGGGCCGCGCGTAGCGCCTGCGGGCAGCTCGATGAGCTCATGCCCATCGACAGCAACCATCAGCAGACGCGCGAGTGCATCGAGTCAGCCGTCAGAGATGCGGCCCCCCAGCTCGAACAGGCTGCGGGTGGGCTGGAGGGATAGTTACGGTCCATCACGGCCCGCGAGGCGCTGAGCCTCGCGGGCCCGCGGGATCAAACGAGGAGTCACGCCATGAAACGTACACACTTGCCAACTCTGGGAGTCGCGGTGGCTGCCATCACCTTGTGGGCGGGGGCGGCGCTCGCATCTTCGCCCGCGAATGAGCGCGCCGAGGCAACACTGCCTCAGGCCGCCTATCGCATCACCAACTGGGGACTGGATGGCCACAAAGGTATTTGGATCGAAGCCGGGGTACAAAACTATTACGGCGAATTTCTCAGTCCATGTTGGGGCGCGCTGCCGGACCGCATCCTCTTCAAGTTCAATCCGGACGGCAGTCTCAATCGCTTCAGCGAGGTGGTCGTGCCTCACGATCGGCAGATCTGTGCCTTCAAGAGCTTCCAGGCGGGTAGCATGCCGATCGACAACGAGGCCGCGCAGGAGCAGCAGCGATGAGAGTCCGCTACCGCATCCCTGCGGATGCCGCCGAGCTCGAACAGGGCTGCGTGGACTGGTTCGATTACGATCGCTATCGCAAGGTGCCGCGGGGACGTCATTGCCGTCCCCGCGTGCAGGCACCCGACACGCTCGAGCCCCGCAAGGCTGTCAGCGATGCTTACAGCAATCCCAGCCGATCTGACCAATCTCGGTAACCCTGCGGCGCTTGCAGTCCTCCTGCAGGTGCTGATCATCGACCTCTCGCTGGCGGGCGAGAATGCCCTGGCGGTCGGTGCCCTTGCTGCGCGGCTCCCGCGGGCGCAGCGACGCAAGGCGCTCGCCATCGGTGTCCTGGGAGCATTGGTCCTGAGGATTACCTTTGCACTTATCGCGACGCAGTTACTGCAGCTCACCGGCTTGGTTCTTGCCGGCGGGCTGCTTTTGCTCTGGGTCGCATGGAAGATGTGGCGCGAGAAGGCGCCCCACGCGAACCCCTTGCGTCTTGCCGGCTCCGCTCGAAAAAGAAGCCTCGCGTGGACTGTCGGGGCGGTGGCATTGGCCGATTTGAGCATGAGTCTCGACAACGTCCTGGGCGTTGCCGGCGCCGCCAAGGATCACCCCGGAATCCTGATTGTCGGCTTATTTTTCTCCGTGGCCCTGATGGGCATCGCGGCGAACATCATCGCGCGCTACATCGGTCGTCATCGGTGGATGACCTGGGTCGGCATCACCGTGATCCTTTGGGTCGCTGTCGTCATGGTTTGGCACGGCTTGACCGACGCGCACACCGGGGTGTTGCACCTCGTTGGGGTTGCGTAGCACCGACGGATCACCCTGCTTGCGGCTCCCGGTACCAGCCAGGTTGCGAGACGCTTGCGTGCGGCGCCGCCACCACGCGGCCAGGCCCGTACGACGTTGGAGCTTCGCCACTGCGCCCTTCGCATTACGCAGAGCGCGGCGTGCCCAGAGAAATTCGCTGCCGAGAATGGCCAGACCAGCCACCACGATGGGGATCCCTGGACCAGGAAGCACCAGAAGTGCGATACCTATCAGCAGCACGGTGCCGCCGATGATGGCTGTCCAGGTTCGCTTCACGCTCGCACTAACGCCATCCAATAGAGCAGTAAATTGGCGGCAAAGAATAGGACAATTGCTGGCGCATACGCCAGTGGCTCAGTGCAGCAGCATGAACAGCCCGCGTGGATTTTTTGTCAGCGCGACCGAAACGATATAACCGAATACCAGCAGCGCTGTGACCCAACTGCCCAAGCGTATCCCATCAGGGGTCGGTGACGCCCGCCCCAGACGCGGGCGCAATGCCACGACGCCGAGCACGATATAGCACAGCAGGCCGACAATCTTGGCGCGCAGCCAGGCAAGCGCCCAGGGCGACAGGTGCAGCACCCACAGCATTCCGAGGGCCGACAACAGTAGGATGGTGTCGATCACGTGAGGCAGCACGCGGGTGATGCGCCGCGTCACCCAGGCAGCCCCGCGCAGCACGCCCACGCCGCGCGCGACGAATCCCGCGAACGATGCGCTCACGGCACAGATGTGCACCAGCTTGAGCGTCGTGTAGTCGATGTGCGGCGTTCTCTAAGCTGCCGTTCAGGGGGCAGGCCGCACCCGTGGACCGCGCAGCTCTCCGCGACGAGCCGCGATACCGAGTTCCAGACTGTCGGCGATCCTGCAGGCCCGTTCGATGAAATACTTTGCGGCCGCCTCGGGACAGGTCTCGCGCGCTGTTTGCGCGAACAGCTGCAGCCAGCGGTCGAAGTGCTGTGGCTCAATCGGCAGGGACGCATGCGCCAGCATGGGCTGCCCGTGGTAGCGCCCGCTCATCAGCGTGACCGAAGACCAGAAATCGCACAGGCGCGCCAGGTGTGCATCCCAATCCTGCACGCGACTGGTGAAGACCGGACCGATCAGCTCATCTTCGCGGGCGCGCTCATAGAAGCGGTGCACGAGCTCCCGGATCATGTCCTCGTTGATGCCAGTGGCTTGCACCACCTCGGCAACCAGAGCCTGCCGGCGGGCGAGCCCGGCCTGCGCGTCTGCACTCATCACGACTCCAGTTCAAACATACATCTAATTTGCATGTTAATATCCCTGCCGACGGAAGTCCACGCACTTTGCCGCACTGCTGCGCCACCCAGGAACTGTATGCGCCTGACGCTTCGGACCGATTACGCTCTGCGTGCGCTCATCTATCTGGGCACGCAAACCGACAGCCTGTCCACCATCCGGCAGATCGCGGATGCATTTGCATTGCCGCGGACGCACGTCATGAAGGTGATCAACGATCTCTCGCGGTACGGCTATGTGCAGACGCTGCGCGGCAAGCACGGCGGGGTGCGCCTGCATGCCGCCCCTGCGAGCATCCGCGTCGGTGCCGTGGTGCGCGACATGGAGGATGACCTCGCGGTCATGGGTTGCTTCGCAGAGCCGGGCTTCTGTCGCATTCAGCGCTGCTGCGTTCTGCAACAGGCACTGCGTGCCGCCTCACACGCCTTCCTTGCGACGCTGGATAGCTACACGCTCGCCGACCTGCTCGGGCCACGTCGCCGGCTGGCACGCGAGCTCGGCCTCACGGAGGCGCGCAGCGCGGCGATGTAATGGGCCCGGTAGGATTCGAACCTACGACCAAGGGATTCACGTGACCCCGGCGTTTCCGCCAGGCGTGGACTATCTCTTCACCCGCGCACCCAAGGGTGCGGTGGGGTGCGGGAGGCTCGAGCCTGTCATTAAGGGCACTGCAGCCCCCAGGTAGTCTCTGCACCTTCCGGCGGTGTACCGCCGGCTCGGCTCAGGGTTGCCATGGTTTCACCCGAAGGATTCCCTGAATTCTTCCCGTCCACTGCGCGCGTTGCCACGCGCAGGCACCCTAGTAGATGAGTCCCCTGCACTAACCGCTGTGCTACAGGCCCCAGCGGCAAGTATACGCCCGCTCCCATGCACCGGCAGTCCCCATGCCGCTCATTGGCGCGCCCGAGGCACGCCTCGGCGTGCGGGCCGGGCTGTCAGCGGATCCTCCGGCCAATCGTGCTTGGGATAGCGTCCGCGCATTTGGCGTCGAACCTCGGCGTAGCTGCCCCGCCAGAAGCCACCCAGATCCCGGGTGATCTGCACGGGCCGGCGCGCCGGAGACAACAGCTCGAGCGTCACAGGGACCTTTCCAGCGCCGATGCGCGGGTTCTCGGCCATACCAAACATCTCCTGCAGCGGCACGGCGAGGCTGGGCGCGCGCTCGCCGCGATACTCGATCGGCCAGTGCCGTCCGCTGGGGGCCAGCAACGTGCGTGGCGCCAGCGCCGCAAGGGAGCTCTGCTGAGCATGCGAAAGACGCGCGAGCAGCGCCTCATGCAGCGCAATGCGCGCGAGCGCCGCACGGCTGCGCACTCCGGCGAGCCAGGGCCCGAGCCATACCGGCAAAGTCGCTAAGAGCGAGGCATCGTCGCTCGCCGGCCAGGGACCCAGATCCGCTCGGTCGAGCCCGCGGACGAATTCCATGCGCGCCTGCAGAACGCGGCTCGCCTCGCTCCACGGCAGGGCGTCCAGACCCCAGCGCAGCAGCAGCTCGAGCATCGCCTGCATCGCCCGCGACTCATCCGGCACCGGCAGGGTGCGCTCCTCGAGCGTGAGCGCCTGCAGGCGGCGGACTCGCTTCGCGACGAGCGTGCCGCTGTCCTCATCCCACCCAAACAGCTCCTCGGTCGTTATTCGGTCGGCCAATAGCGCCTCGATGGCCGCGACGCTGACCGGCGCTGCGATGTCGATGAGCGCCTCGCGCTCGCGATCGTCGAGCTCCACGGCCACGATGAAGGGCTCTCGCGCCAGCACCCCGGGGCTGCGCAGCACCGCGCCCCGACCGTTGGCAAGCCGGAAGCGTGCATCGGCGCCGTCGCGGCGTTGACCGAGACGATCCGGAAATGCCAGCGCCAGCAGCGCGCCGGGCTCGTCGAGCATCTCGCCCGCGCTCTTGACCGCAGCCCTCGCCGCTTTGGCCTCCCCGCCGCGGTGAGCGGCCTCGGGCTCGGCGCGTACCAGCTGCTCGAGCTGGTGCGCACTGCGCAGCACTCGCTGTACCGCGGGGCTCGATGCCTGCTCCGACAGTAGATCCAATCGAGTGCGCACCTCTGCGTCGCGCTCGGCAATGTGCCGGCCGCGCAGCAGGTCGCGCTCCGAGAGCAGTGCGGCCAGCCGCGCCGCGAGCGGCAGCACCCCATGATCGCCCGCCGCGAGCAGCATGCGCGCGAGCCGCGGATGCACCGGCAGGCGCGCCATGCGCTGGCCGCGCGCCGTAAGGCGCCCCTGCGCATCGAGCGCACCCAGCTGTGCGAGCAGCTCGCGTGCCTGGGCCAGGTGCGCCTCCGGCGGGGCATCGAGCCAGCGCAGACGCTGCACATCGTCAATCCCCCAGCGCGAGAGTTCCAGGACGAGGGGTGCCAGATCGGCCTCGAGGATCTCGGGCGTCGTCGTCGCGGCAAGCTGCGCCTGCGCGCCCTCGCTCCAGAGCCGCAGGCACACGCCCGGCCCGAGGCGCCCCGCTCTTCCGGCGCGCTGCTCCGCGGCGGCGCGCGAGATTCTGCCGAGCGTCAGGCGGCTCATGCCGCTGACCGGGTCGAAGTGGCTGCGCCGGGCCAGCCCGCTGTCCACGACCGCAGTGACGCGCGGAATCGTTACGCTGGTTTCCGCGACATTGGTCGCGAGCACGACGCGCCGCGGCGCTCCTGCCGGCGGACTCATCACCTCATCCTGCGCCACGGGCGGCAGCTCCCCGTACAGCGGCAGAATCTGTGCGTCGATTGCACGCTCGAGCAGTACATCCTGCGTGCGGCGGATCTCCGCGACGCCCGGCAGAAACACCAGCACGTCCCCGGCCGTGTCCTGCAGCGCGCGCTGCACGGCACGTGCAACGCCGCGCTCGAGTGGCTCGGCCGCGGCCTGCGCAGCAGTCCGCACACCGGGCGCGGGCAATGTGGGCAGACCGCGCCCGAGGTAGTGCACCTGCACCTCGAAGGCACGAGCGGGCACCGCCACCAGTCCTGGATCCTCGAGCAGGCGTGCGACCGCGGCGATCTCCAGCGTGGCGGACATGATCAGCAGTCGATAGTCCGCGCCCAGCTGCTCACGTGCATCCAGGGCGAGCGCGAGACCCAGGTCTGCGGACAGGCTGCGCTCGTGATATTCATCGAAGATGAGCCAGCCGACCCCTTCGAGCGCAGGATCCTCCTGCAGCATGCGTGTCAGCACACCCTCGGTGACGACCTCGATGCGCGTGGCGGCCGATACGCGCGTATCGAGCCGCATGCGATAGCCGACCGTCGAACCGAGCGGCTCGCTTAATAGCGCGGCCATGCGCGCGGCCACCGCGCGGGCCGCGAGCCGGCGCGGCTGGAGCAGCAGAATGCGCGCCTGCCGCTGCCGCGCGTACAGCGCCAGAGGCACGAGGGTACTTTTCCCCGCGCCGGTCGGTGCCTGCAGCACCACGTCGCGATGCTCCGCCGTGGCAGCGAGCAGTGCAGTCACGAGCGGCAGCTCGACAGACGGCGCGGTGCTCACGCCTGACACTTGCCGGCTAGCTGGGCGACGCGGCGCTGCGAGCGATGCCCGCAGCGGCTGCACACCAGGCGAGGATCAACGACAGGCCACCCAGCGGCGTGAGGACGCCGACCAGTAGACGCAGGCTGCCGCTGACACCTCCGGCCAGCACATAGAGACTGCCCGAGAACAGCACGATGCCCATCATCAGCAGCCAACCGGCGGCCTGCAGCCAGCCCAGACCACGCGATGCCCCCGCGGACAGGCGCCCCATGAGCACCGCCACGCCGAGCAGCCCGAGCGCGTGATAGAACTGGTATTGCACGGCAGTCTGCACGATGCGCTGCGCATCCGGACCCAGCCGACCCGACAGCGCGTGCGCATTGAGTGCACCCACCACCGTGGCCAGCGCGAGCAGCAGTGCGGCGGTTACGGCAAAGGTGCGCGCCGTCCGGGTCATGGACGCGGTGGACGGGATCGGCGGGCAGCCGCTCGCGTCGTGCGTACATGCTGCGTGCGAAATCGGCCCGGCGCAGAGCCGGAGCGCTGGCCCGCGGCCGCGGCGGGTGCGCGCACGCCCGGCGCAGGACGGCCACTGCCGGCCCCGACCCGCCCGGTGCCCGGCGGCTGATACGCCGGCACCAGCTGATGTTTCGCCGACCCGATCAAATCCGCACGCCCCATGCGCCGCAGCGCCTCGCGCAGCGTCGGCCAGTTGTCCGCATCGTGATAGCGCAGGAACGCCTTGTGCAGTCGGCGCTGACGCAATCCCTTCGGAATGAACACCGCCTCGCTGTCACGCGTGATGCGCTTGAGTGGATTCTTGCCGCTGTGATACATCGCGGTCGCGGTCGCCATGGGACTGGGTAGGAAGGCCTGCACCTGATCGGCGCGAAAGCCATTGCGCTTCAGCCACATCGCGAGCTCGAGCATGTCTTCGTCGGTGGTGCCCGGGTGCGCCGCGATGAAGTAGGGAATCAGGTACTGCTCCTTACCGGCCTCGCGTGAGAAGCGATCGAACAGCTCCTTGAAGCGATAGTAGCTGCCCATGCCCGGCTTCATCATCTTCGAGAGCGGACCCTCGCGCAGATGCTCGGGCGCGATCTTCAGATAGCCCCCGACGTGATGCTGTGCGAGCTCGCGCACGTACTCCGGCGACTCGGCCGCGAGGTCGTAGCGCACCCCGGAGGCGATCAGCACCTTCTTTATACCGGGCACGGCGCGAGCCTTGCGATATAACCGCACGAGCGCGGAATGATCGGTGTTCAGGTTCGGGCAGATCGCGGGAAACACGCACGAGGGGCGACGGCAGGCGCTCTCGATCTCACGGCTCTTGCAGGCCAGCCGGTACATGTTGGCGGTCGGTCCGCCCAGATCGGAGATCACGCCCGTGAAGCCCGGCACACGATCGCGGATTGCGCCGATCTCGCGCAGCACGGAATCCTCGGAGCGATTCTGGATGATGCGTCCTTCGTGCTCGGTGATCGAGCAGAAGGTGCAACCGCCGAAGCAGCCGCGCTGGATGGCCACCGAGAAGCGGATCATCTTGTAGGCGGGAATCAGAGCCTGCCCGTAGCGTGGATGCGGGCGGCGCTGGTAGGGCAGATCGTAGATCCAGTCCATCTCGGCGGTGGATAGCGGCAGCGGCGGAGCATTCAGCCACACGTCGCGATCGGCGTGCCGCTGCACGAGCGCGCGCGCATTGCCGGGATTGGCCTCCAAATGCAGGATCCGCGAGGCGTGCGCGTACAGCACCGCATCCTGCACCACCTGCTCGTGCGAGGGCAGGCGGATCACACTGTGCTCGCGATCCGCGCCGCGCACGCCACGCCTGAAACGGACCACCTGCTCCTGTGGCGCGCCCTCGTCGCTGGCGCCCTTGCCGCCCGCCGTCTCACAGGGGGACGCTGCTGCCGCCGGCGACATGGCGTAGGGATCAGAATGCGCGCCGATCGGGCCGGGCGTATCCAGATGCGTCGAGTCGATTTCGATCCAGGCACCGGGCGGGCGGCCGATGAAGGCGGTGCCGCGCACGTCGCGGATCGAGCGCATCGGCTCCCCTGCCGCCAGCCGCGCGGCGATCTCGCAGATGGCGCGCTCGCCGTTGCCATAGACCAGCAGGTCCGCGCGCGCATCCACGAGCACCGAGCGGCGCACCTTCTCGGACCAATAATCGTAATGCGCGATCCGTCGCAGCGAGGCCTCGATGCCGCCGATGACCAGCGGCACATCGCCGTATGCCTCACGCACGCGCTGCGCATAGACGATCACGGCGCGGTCCGGTCGCTGGTCTGAGGCGCCTCCCGGGGTATAGGCGTCATCGCTGCGGCGGCGCCGGTCGGCCGTATAGCGGTTGACCATCGAATCCATGTTTCCGGCGGTAATGCCGAAGAACAGGCGGGGTCGCCCCAGCGCGCGAAACGGCTCGGCACTGTGCCAGTCGGGTTGCGCGATGATGCCCACGCGCAGCCCTTGCGCCTCGAGCACCCGACCGATGATGGCCATGCCAAAGCTCGGATGATCCACATAGGCATCGCCGGTCACGATGATCACATCGCACTCGGACCAGCCCAGTGCGCGCATCTCCTCGGCACTGGTGGGCAGGAATGGCGCGGCCGCGCCTTGGGATGGCTGCGGCGCTACGCTGTTATGCAGCAAACGCGCCGGCGCGGCAGCGGACACGGTCAAGCTGCGCAGGTCGCGGGCAGGGGTCGGCGCGGGGGACATCCCCCATTATACGGGCTGGACCACGCGACAGCGCCGCGGTGGCAGTGTGATGACACTCTTACGGTAAAATTGCGCCGATCATGCCCCGCAGTGCGCATGACGCGATCGTCGTGCGCGGCGCGCGTCAGAATAACCTCCGCAATCTCGACCTCGACCTGCCCCTCAACGAGCTGATCGTTGTGACGGGTGTGTCGGGCTCGGGCAAGTCGTCCCTGGTTTTCGACACCCTGTACGCCGAAGGCCAGCGCCGCTACGTCGAGACTTTTTCTCCCTACGCGCGACAATTCCTCGATCGCATGGATAAGCCGCAGGTGGACCGCATCGAGCGCATCCCGCCGGCCATCGCCATCGATCAGGTCAATCCGGTGCGCACCTCGCGCTCCACCGTGGGCACGATGACGGAGATCAATGACCACCTGAAGCTGCTGTACGCGCGGGTGGCGCGCTTGCACTGCCGCGGCTGCGGTCGCGAGGTGCGCCGCGATGATGCGCAGAGCATCTGCGCCGCACTGCCTGCCGCGCTGGCGGACCTTGCACAGCCCTTGCTGCTGATCTGCTTCCCCGTGCCCGTGCCTGCGAACCTGACCCTGCCCCAGTTAAAGAGCGAGCTCGAGAAGCTCGGCTACGTGCGTATCCACGGCGAGGAGCCCGCACTGCTGACCATGGTGCAGGATCGCCTGCGAATGCCCGCCGCGGCAGAAGATCGCAGCCGGCTGGTCGAAGCGCTCGAGTCGGCGCTGAAGAGTGGACACGGCCGCGTCAGCGTGCACGCGCTCGACGCCACGGGACGGGAGCTGCGCACGCTGCGCTTCTCGAGCGATCTGCATTGTGCCGAGTGCGACCTGCACTACCAGGACGCCACCCAGGGACTGTTCTCGTTCAATTCCCCGCTAGGCGCCTGTGACACCTGCCGCGGGTTTGGTCGCGTCATCGGCATCGACTACGGCCTGGTGGTGCCCGACGATGACAAGTCGCTCGCGCAGGGTGCCATCCGTCCCTGGCAGACGCCTTCCTATCAGGAATGCCAGGATGATCTGCTGCGCTTCGCGACCCGGCGCGGCATTCCGACCGATGTGCCCTGGCGCGCGCTGAGCGACGAGCAGCGCAGCTGGGTGATTGAAGGCGAAGGCCCCTGGAATAAAAAGGTCTGGTACGGCGCGCGCCGCTTCTTCGACTGGCTCGAGAGCCGCGCCTACAAAATGCACATCCGTGTGCTGCTGTCCAAATACCGCAGCTACACGGTCTGCGAGAGCTGCAACGGCGCGCGCCTCAAACCCGATGCGTTGCTGTGGCGACTTGGCACGCGGGGCAACGCACAGTTGGGCCCTGGCGCACAGTCCGGCCCCAACGCGCAGGGCGCGCTCGCGATCCATGAGGTCATGCAGCTGCCCATCGAAGACTGCCGGCGGTTCTTCGACACGCTGCAGTTCGGCAGCGCGCTGGATGGGGCCGCGACGCTGCTGCTCGGCGAGCTGTCCACGCGGCTGCGCTATCTGTGCGACGTGGGGCTCGGCTATCTGACGCTCGACCGGCAGTCCCGCACGCTCTCCGGCGGCGAGGTGCAACGGATCAATCTGACCACCGCGCTCGGCACTTCGCTGGTCAACACGCTGTTCGTGCTCGATGAGCCCTCGATCGGCCTGCATCCGCGCGACATGCAGCGCGTCATCGGCGTGATGCAGCGCTTGCGCAACGCGGGCAACACGCTGCTGGTCGTCGAGCACGATCCGCAGATCATGCTGGAAGCCGATCGCATCATCGATCTGGGACCCGGCGCCGGCGAGCATGGCGGACGCATCGTCTGCAACGGCACGCCGCGCGAGGTCATGGCGCATGCGGAGTCGGCCACCGGAGCGTGGCTTGCGGGACGGCGCAAGCTCGCCCCCCCGAGGCGTCACGCCGCGCCCGCCGTCGCGATGGGCCGCGCGGCCGGCGCGGAGCAGTCGATCCGCCTGCGCGGCGCCGCCGAGCACAATCTGCGCGATCTGGACGTGGACATCCCGCTGCATCGGCTGGTCTGCCTGACCGGTGTCTCAGGCTCCGGCAAATCCACGCTGGTGCAGGATGTGCTCTATCCCGCGCTGCTCAAGGCGCACGGCCGGCCCATCGAGTCGCCCGGCAAGCACCGCATGCTCGAGGGCGCCGAGCTCATCGAGGCGGCGGTGCTGATCGACCAGTCGCCGATCGGGCGCACCACGCGCTCCAATCCGGCCAGCTACGTCGGCGCGTTCGATGAGATCCGTGCGCGCTTTGCCGCCGAGCCGGAATCGAAACTGCGCCGCTACACGGCCGGCACCTTCAGTTTCAACACCGGCAAGGGACGCTGCCCCACCTGCGGCGGCAACGGCTTCGAGCACATCGAGATGCAGTTCCTCTCGGATGTGTACCTGCGCTGCGGGGATTGCCAGGGGCGGCGCTACCGGCCCGAAACGCTGCAGATCCGCATCGCCGGCGCCGATGGCAGGCGCGCCAATATCGCCGAGGTGCTCGATCTGACGGTCAGCGAGGCACTGGCCTTCTTCGCCGATGTCCCGGCGATCCTGCAACGCCTGAAGCCCCTCGGCGACGTCGGCCTCGACTATGTGCGCCTCGGCCAGCCGGTGCCCACGCTCTCCGGTGGGGAGGCGCAGCGCCTGAAGCTCGCCGGCCACCTGGCGGCGGTCGAGGCACCTTCGGGCAAGCGTCGCGGCAAAGCAGCTGCCGCCGCCGCTACCGCCGGCAATGCGCGGCTTGGCAAGCTGCTGATCTTCGATGAGCCCACGACCGGATTGCATTTCGAGGACATCGCGCGCCTGGTGCACGCCTTCGGGCTGCTGCTCGCCGCCGGACACTCGCTGCTGGTCATCGAGCACAACCTCGATGTGATTCGCGCGGCGGACTGGCTCATCGATCTGGGACCCGAGGGCGGCGTTCACGGCGGGCAGCTCATCGCAGCCGCGACCCCCGAGGCACTGATGCAACTGCCACAGTCGCACACCGGCCGTGCACTACGCGACTACGCCGCCGCCGCGACACCCGCTGCCGTGGCTGCCCTCGCCGCGACACAGGTTGCCGAGCCACCCGCCCCGCGCACGAGCGAAGCCGTCGTGGTGCGCGGCGCACGGGAGCACAACCTCAAGAACGTCGATGTGGACATCCCGCGCAATCGCTTCAGCGTGATCACCGGCGTGTCCGGCTCGGGCAAGTCCACCCTCGCCTTCGACATCCTCTTCAACGAAGGACAGCGCCGCTACCTCGAATCGCTCAACGCGTATGCCCGGCAGTTCGTGCAGCCGGCCTCGCGACCGGATCTGGATGCCATCCATGGCATCCCGCCCACCGTGGCGATCGAGCAGCGCGCCAGCCGCGGCGGGCTCAAGAGCACGGTGGCGACGCTCACCGAGATCTATCATTTCCTGCGTCTGCTCTACGTGCGCCTGGGCACGCAGTACTGCCCGGACTGCGAGGTGGCCATCGCGCCGCAGAGCGCGGACTCGATCGTCGCCTCGCTGCTGCGCGACTATCGCAACCAGCATGTACAGCTGCTCGCGCCGCTCATCAGCCATCGCAAGGGGCACTATCGGGAGCTGGCCCGCTGGGCCGCCGCGCGCGGCGCCGCGCAGCTGCGCGTGGACGGCCGCTTCGTACCGAGCGAGCCATTTCCGGCCCTCAAGCGCTTCGTCGAGCACACCATCGAGCTGCCGGTGGCGCAGGTCGATTGCACGGCGCGCGAGGAAGAGAACGTACGAGCGAAGGTCGAGGAGGCGCTCGAGCTCGGCAAGGGCGTGTTGCACGTGCTCGGCACCGACGGCGTAGCCGCAGTGTTCTCCAGCCGACGCGCCTGCCCGCAGTGCGGACGCGGCTTTCCGGAGCCCGA
>Ga0134126_10008432_pt1 | contig 12974 bp, 11 predicted proteins | sample KB31752_FD_96881 | JGI IMG/M metagenome (GOLD analysis project Ga0134126, IMG submission 96881) | Terrestrial soil microbial communities with excess Nitrogen fertilizer from Kellogg Biological Station, Michigan, USA - KB3-175-2 | ecosystem: Environmental > Terrestrial > Soil > Unclassified ...
AGTATGCCGTCCGACGCCCGTTTTGGACTGGCCGCCTTGCTCCACGCGACACCGTTCCACCGCAAGATCAAGGTGGTAGGCAGGCGCGGGCTGTCGTCCGATCCCACCGCCCAGCCCTTGGACGCTGACGTCATGGCAAGGCCGCCGAGAAACACATTGACCGGCTCGACCGGGCTAGCCGACTGGATCCAGTTCGTGCCGACCCGGTGCAGCGTGAAGGTCTGCCCATCGGAAAACCCGACTGCCCAGACGCCGAAGCTTGCGGCGGAGGTGGCCCGCAGGTAGTTATACGTGAGCGGGTTCGGGCTCTTCGCCTGCTTCCACGTTGTGCCATTTCAGTGCAGGATCAGCGCGTCCTGTCCGGTTTTTGCCGCGTAGTTGCCGACTGCCCACACGCTGGAAGGCGACTTGGCAGCGACGCCGGTGAGGTAGTTGTACAGATAGGGCACGCTCGGATTCGGGCTCTTAACTCGGCTCCAGGTGGTGCCGTTCCAATGCTCGATGAGCGTATAAGTGCCACCGGCAGCGGCGTTGTAGGATCCGACAGCCCAGGCATCGGCTGGCGATATGGTGGTGACGCCGTGGAGCGAGTTGGCTTGAGTGCCGACATTGGGGCTTGCCACCCGGCACCATCGAGTGCCGTCCCAGTGCTCGATCAGGGTGCGGGCAAGGAACTTAGGGTTGGAGTAGGAACCTACCGACCAGGCGTCAGATGCAGAGGTCGCGGCGACGCCGTTGAGCTGGGCGCCGGCTGGGATCCTTGCGCAGGCTCCGCCGGAAGGCGATGCTGTCGAGTCGGCGGAGGCGCCAGCGGCACTGACTCCCGATGCCATCAGAAGTGCCACGATCGCGATAGGCAGGCATTTAGCGGCACGCATTGACCCATCCAATCCGCGTCAACCGAGAGGGCGAAATTTCTCTCAATGGATCAGCGCCGCCACAAGCTTGTCAAGCGAGCGACGGTAATCGCCGTGATGGCCGTCCAACATCTGCCAGATGGGCCGGGCGGGAGGCCGCCGCCACCTTTCCCGGCGAACGCCACGACCGCATCGCCCGCCGCCGCGGCCCCGCCAAAGCTCAGGTCGCCATCGCCCGCTCCATCGCCGTGATCATCTGGCACCTGCTCAGCGGCCGCGCCGCCACCTGCCACGAAGTCGGCCCCGGTCCCTACCAGCACCGGAATCGGCACTGGCGCGCGACAGCTGTGCGCTTTGCTGTCGTGGGGACAGCGGCGTTGGACCGTTGCTGTCGTTGGGCTGGGCGGGTGAACAGCAGCGTTGGACCGTTGCTGCTGTTGCCGGCCGCGCGGACGCGGCTGGCGTGGCGTATTGCCCGGCCTGCCGGCCCGACGGCGGTGCCGGGCGCGTCCTCGGCGCGGCAGTGCCGCCACGCAAACCCGTGGCCCGTCCCCGCCACGGCAAGGGAACACCCGTGCTGGTCATTCGCGGCCAGCCCAACGACAACGTCGACCAGGACTGTCTGTCGTCGTCGCCGGGTCAGCGATGCTGCTGGCACCGGGGGTTACACGACATCGTCGGGCCGACGATGCTGCCCGCGCTCGGCGGCGCGCTAAGCGTTCACTCCCGCTGGTAGACCGGCGAGCGCCTCGGCCAGAGCCTGATCCGACAGCGCTAGATCCTGCATCGCGCCGGACATGTACTCTCCGTAGGCCCGCAGGTCGAGCAGGCCGTGGCCGCATAGAGCGGTCAAGATGACCTTCTCTTCCCCGGTTTCCTTGCAACGCAGCGCCTCTTCAATGCATGCCGCGACGGCGTGAGTCGGTTCGGGCGCCGGGACGATCCCCTCTGTCCTGGCGAACCGCAAACCGGCGGCGAAGCACTCGGACTGCGGCTTGGCTACGGCTTCGATGAGGCCGAGTTCGTAGATGTGGGAGAGCAGCGGCGACATCCCGTGGTACCGCAGGCCCCCCGCGTGAATCGGGTCGGGGATAAAGTCGTGCCCGAGCGTGTGCATCTTCAGCAAAGGCGTGAAGCCGGCTGTGTCGCCGAAGTCGTAGGCGTACTTGCCCTTGGTGAACGACGGGCAGGCGGCAGGCTCGACCGCCCGGATCACCGGGTTCATCCGGCCGGCCAGCTTCTCCCGCAAGAACGGGAATGCCAGCCCGCCGAAGTTGGAGCCGCCTCCGGTGCAGCCGACGATCACGTCGGGTGTGTCCCCGGCCTGGGCTAGCTGCTTGATCGCCTCTTCGCCGATGACGGTCTGATGCATCAGAACATGGTTGAGCACGCTGCCGAGCGAGTACCTGGTGTCCTCGTTGCTGCCCGCTACCTCGACGGCTTCGCTGATCGCGATGCCGAGGCTGCCGGTTGAACCGGGGTTCGCCTCAAGTACGGCACGGCCGGCGTTGGTTAGGTCAGACGGGCTCGGGTGCACGGTCGCGCCGTAGGTCTCCATCAGGATCTTGCGGTACGGCTTCTGGTCGTAGGACGAGCGCACCATCCAGACTTCCAGGTCGATGCCGAACAGCGCGCAGGCGAACGACAGCGCGGTGCCCCACTGGCCAGCGCCGGTCTCCGTAGTCAGCTTCCTGACGCCCTCTTCGGCGTTGTAGTAGGCCTGGGGCACGGCGGTGTTCGGCTTGTGTGATCCTGCTGGGCTCACGCCCTCGTACTTGTAGTAGATCCTGGCCGGGGTGCCGAGATCCTTTTCCAGCCGCCGCGCCCGGTACAACGGAGTAGGCCGCCATAGCCGGTACACGTCGAGCACGGGCTCAGGAATCGCTATGTGGCGGTCGCCGGAGACCTCTTGCAAGATCAGCGCCATCGGGAACAACGGAGCGAGCGCATCGGGTCCGACCGGTTCGCGGGTGCCTGGGTGCAGCGGCGGCGGCGGCGGCGCGGGCAGGTCGGGGATCACGTTGTACCACTCGCGCGGCATCTCCGATTCTTGGAGGACGTATTTAACCTGGTTCGCCATAAGTTCCCTCCGTCGCGATCGGATCTGCTGATGGCCGGATCCGCGGATAGCCGCTGACGGTCAAGGTTCCGTCCGCCGGGCCAGTATTGCCGATCAGGTTAGCCCACAGATCAGGCACGAGTCAGACTGATTCGGGTGATATTGTTCAACCAGCCACTGACGTCACTGCTCCCTCAGATGCCACGTCGCGGAGCCCGGTCGGCCTCTTCCGGATCGGTTGCGGCTCGCTTTGGCGCGTGACATCGTTAGACGGTTAATAGCCTGACCCTGACTGGCGGGGCGTTGTTCGCGTCTGGACTCGCAGCGTGATGCGAGCTACCAACGGGTCGCGGCAGGAGCCAGCTATGCGGAGGTACTGGTCTTGTCGGTGCGGGCAGCCTTGCCGGTTGGGTTCGGCTGGCCTGCGCACGGGGGGTTCATCTAGCTATGACCGGCGCACGAAGAAGTCGGCGTAAGTCATGGCAGGATGACCCTGGCGTTGCCGGCCAGCTAGTCGACGAGGGCCATGGGTCTGCGCCGCACGGCGGGGCTGCCGACAGCTCTGACGTCGACGCCGACCAGTGGCTCACGCCCTTCCGCGCTGTGCAGTCGATAAAGCCGGTGGTTTCTGGGCGACAGCAGGCTCGGGCCACCCAAGCTCAGCCGACCCAGGCGCAGGCATCGCCGCCGCCGGTTCAGCCGCCCCCGGTTCAGCCGCCGCCGGTTCAGCCGCCGCCGCTTCCTGAGCCGCCGCTCCAGCAACTGCCGCCTCAGCAGCCTTCGTCTCCGCAGCCGAACGCTCAGCAGTACGGTCAATCACGGTCATCCTGGCACGAACCCGATTCCGAGCGGCTATGGCCGGGACCAGAGCAGCAGCCCAGGTACGGGCAGGATCAGCGGGTGGAGCCTGAGCCCACGGTTCACCGAGTCTGGTCTGGGCCGGAGCCTTTGCCCGAGTTCGGGCCCGACCGCCCAGGCTGGAACCCTCAGGTCAGACCCGATGATCGCCGCAGGCTGTCCAGGCAGAACGCGATGGAAGGCAGCTTCTCCGGCCGTCCGGCTGATCCGCTCATCGGCCGACCGGTCCCGCCGCCTGGTCGGCCGGACGCGCGCGGGCGCGACGGTCATCCGCGCGGCCAGATGCCAGGGCAGCCGGACGGATACGGTCCTGGCCAGGGTTACGGGCCTTCGCCAGAACCCGGTCACGGAGTGGCTGGCGGGTATGGACCTGGGCACCAGAACCGCCAGCGAGAGAACTACCGGCAAAGAGGTGACGGGTACCCACCGGGTGGCGGTTACGGACCGACCGGCCATGGGCCTGAGGCAGGATATGGACCAAATCCTGGATACGGCCCTGGTCCCGGCCACGGCCCTGGTCCTGGTCCTGGTCCTGGATACGGCCCTGACCCTCGATACGGCCCTGGTCCTGGTTACGGCCCTGGTCCTGGTTACGGTCCCGACCCTGGCCCTGGCTACGGCCCCGGCCCTGGCTACGGCCCCGGCCCCGGCCCTGGTTACGGCCCCGGCCCTGGTCCCGGTCCCGGCTACAGCTCAGGGGCTGGCCGTAGCGCCGGGGCTGGCCATGGGTCGGAAGAAACACTCGACTCCGCCGGCGGTTATCGGCCGGGCGGTGCATATCGAGGCGATAGCCGCAGGTCAGGACCTGATGAGTACCGGTCGCGCAACGGGTACCGGCCGCGAGATGACTATCGTCCAGGCACCGCTTACGGGCCGCCCGACGGCTTGCGACCGGACGCGGGCGGCTACGGTCCAGGCCCTGGTTACGCACCCAGCGGCCCTGGTCACGGATCATACGGATCGGGCAGCGGGTACGGATCGGCCGACGGGTTCATCCCCGGCAGTGACTACGGATATGGGCACCGGGATCAGACAGATCGTGGCTATCAGCCGGGCGCGCATCCAGGCGACGGGCGGCGCACCGCAGGCGAACACTACGGACCCCGCAACGGTTACGACGAGCGCGATCGGTACGTGCACGGTGATCCGCGTCGCGGCGACGGATACCGCCAAGCCGACGCCTACGGATACGGGCCGCAGGGACCTTCGGGCCCGAGCCGAGACGGATACCCGCCGAACGGCGACTACCACCGCGATGTTTACCGCCAGCGCGATGGCTACGGGCAATCGGACTACGACCGGCGAGGCGACGACTACGCAAGGCCAGCCGGATACCCGCCGCACCCCGCGGCGGATGACCGGTACCGTCAGCGCTGGCAGGACCCCGCCGACAGCTACCGTGGCTTCGGGCCGAACGAGGCATACCCAGGCTCTCGTGGGCCGCATGTTCCGTTCGACCAGGCTGGTCGCGGCTATCCAGGGCAGGTTGATCACCGCCTGCCCCAAGAAGGATTCGCCCGCGACGGCTACGGTCCGGGCGGACCTGGGTTCACCAGCGAGAACTTCGACCGACCTGTCGACTCATCGGCGTGGTCTCGTCCTGCCGATCGTCTGCCTGAGGAACGCGGCGAGCCCGCGCCAGCACACCGCCTCCGGCCGCCTGCCGCGCTGCCGGCCGGGCCGAGCGCGTCTGTCGCCGATCCGGAACCAGCGGAGACTACGTCGGCCGACGCCGCTATCGAAGTTGCTGTCGACCCCGGTGCGCTGGCCGCCACGGACACGTCCGCCGCAGTCCCATTCCCGCAAACACGCCCCACCGATGGCGAGGCCGCCGCGGCTGAGGCCATCGAGGTTCAGCCATCGGCTGGAGCGGCGAGCCCGACCGGAACGGTCAAGCCGCCGCCGCTGACAGAGGTGCCTCGGGCGGCGCAGCAAGCGCCGGTGCTGCCGGATAAGCCGAGTCTGGGCCCGCCAGCGGACTCGCTGCGGTTTAACCCGGCCGCGGGCGGCCAGGACATCGCCGGGCCAGATGACGACACGGCGCCGTTGCCGGTGATCCTTCAAGACGAGGTACCCGATCAGACACCGCAGACGGCGCGAATGCGCGACCCATTCGAGCCGATCGAGCGGCCCTCGACCCATCTCGGATTGGCTGCGCCGGAGCCGGCCACCACCGCCGCGCCTGTCGGCCAGGCGAAGCTTCCTATCGAGGCCATGACCCCCGGCTCGGCCCAGATGGATCAGATCAAGGATCTGTACCTCACCGCCGAGGCCATCGGCGAAGATGCCCTGTCCATGCACTTCCAGCAGGTAAGCGAGCGACAGCGGCAGCTCATCAGGGAGTACTTCGATCATGTGGCCGCGACCACCGGCGAGGAACAGGCGCAGAGTTAGCCCGGTGGTGGTGAATCCGGTGGTGGCGAGCTGCCGTCCCTGCGGTAATCGCCGATCTGGCCATGGCCGGGCGGGGAGGGCAACGCTGCCCATGCGGCGGCGAGATCGGACCGCAGGTTCGCTGCTTCGGCCGAAGGCACGTGCGGATCGCTGATCAGGGTCGTTGACGAACGAGCGAGCTGCTGCGCCTCAAGACTGGCCGTGGTGTGGAACTGCACCTCGAATGGCAGGCCGCTGGCTTGATCGTGCCACATCGTAGCGACACACCTGTTCGCCGCGGCGTTCCAGTCGTTCCTCCTGGCGAGCAGCTGATATCCCATGGCCGTCAGGGCGTCTTGGACCATCCAGATACCGGTCGAGTAGCGTTCGGGGTCGAAGATGAACGAGTACGAGATCGCGCCGGGTATCCGGCGAGCGAGTAGTTCGGCGGATCGGTCAGGATAACGGGCCAGCATGGCGGCGAACCTTGCCTTGAAAGCGTCGGGCTCGAGCAGCGAGCATTGCTCGGTATCCGGCGCGAGTTCGCCGTACTCCAGGCCGGCCGCGACTTCACGAAGCACGATGGTGAGCCCACCGTCGCCGTAGCTGCCGAACAGGCTCCTGCCTTCGGCGGCGCGGAACCTGTCATAGGCGTCATCGGCGATCCGTACCTGATCTTGCGTGAGGTCGTCCAAGCCCGATGTCCGCGACCCGTTGGGCTCCGCGCTTGGAGTGGTCACGGCGACCTGGGTGGTCGCGAAGTTCGGGGCGGCTGGCGTTGTCGCGGTGACCGGGTCGTCGTCGATGATCGGCTGATGGCTGTGGGTCTGGATGATGCGGCTTGGCGTCGGCGGCGCGAGTTCGAGGTGCTTGAGCCGATGCGGGGCAGGCTTTCGCTCGCCGTCGACGTGATAGGGCGAGGACGGATGCCCGTAAGGCAAGCGTTCTAGCCGCTGCCTCAGATCGGCGAGCGATCCAGGAACCGGCCGCTCCGGCCTGGTTGTGACCTCCGGCTCAGCGGCGGTTTCTGGCTCGATGGCGGTTTCTGGCTCGATGGCGGCATCGGGCTTGGCCGACTGGGCGGCGTGAGTGCCATGGGCGGCGTAGGCACCGTACGCGGCGATGGCACCGTGGCCATTCGCGCCGGACGGCCGCGGCGGCCTCGAGTATGGCACCGTGTCACCAGTTCCATTCACGCGGCTATTAGTTACCGCGCCGTTAGTGCCGCCACCGACAACGTTGTCGTGGCCGTCATTGTCACGGTCATTTTTGCCATTGCTGATCGAGCCATTGCGCAAACGGCTGACCAGGCCAGAAAGGTCCAGGGTGCTGTCGCGCGAGTCGAGTTGATCGAACCGATCAAACTCGCTTCCCGGCTCCTGCTGTCCTGGCATGATGCATTAACCCCCACGTACCAGCGTAGACGTCATCGTAGTCGTCCGCGAGCCGATCTACGGCAGCCCAGGTTCGGGCAGCCAGGCCGGGAGAACCTGGCCGTGCGCGTCGCCGAAACCGACCCTGGTGCCATCAGGTCCGGCCGCCGATGCGGTGATCACCACCTCGTCACCGTCTTCCAACCAGCTTCGGCTGGTGCCGTCAGGCAGCGAGAGTGGCTTGCGGCCTGCCCAGGCGAGTTCGATCAGCGAGCCGTACTGATCGGGCTGCGGCCCGCTGATCGTGCCGGAGGCGAAGAGATCGCCGGTGCGCAGGCGAGCGCCGTTGACCGTCATGTGCGCGAGCATCTGAGCGGGGCTCCAGTGCATCGTCGAATAGGGCGGCCGGCTCACCAGGTGCCCGTTGATCGTGACCGCGACGTCGATGTCGAGTCCCCAGTCGCCCGAGTCGGCGAGGTAGTCGGCCAGCGCGGTACCAAGGCTCGGCGGACGCATCCGAGCGTGCTCAAGCGCGGCGAGCGGCACTATCCAGGGAGATATCGTTGTTCCAAAAGATTTTCCGAGGAATGGCCCGAGCGGCGCCGACTCCCAGCCCTGTATGTCCCGCGCCGACCAGTCATTTACCAGGCAGGCGCCGAAGATATGCTCGGCGAACCTGCTGGCAGGCACCCGCTCGCCGATCACGCTGTCCACGCCGACCACGAAGCCAAGTTCGGCTTCGAAATCCAGCCGTCGGGACGCGCCGAAGAGCGGGCCATCAGCCAGGGGGGACGACCCCCCAGAACCCCCCGGGGGCCTGAACTGGCCGCACGGGCGCCGGATCGGCGTGCCGGAGACCACGACGGTGCCTGCCCGGCCGTGGTAGCCGACCGGCAGGTGCCGCCAGTTCGGCATGAGCGGCTCGGCATCGGGGCGGAATATCTTGCCGACATTGGTCGCGTGCTGCTCAGAAGCGTAGAAGTCGACATAATCGGCGACCGCGAACGGCAGGTGCATGACCACGCTGGTGGCGGGCACGAGCAAGTCTTCGATCGCACCGCGGAATTGCTCCCGAGACAGCCAGGCTACGAGGTCGGCTCTCACCTGTGTCCAGGCCGAATGGCCTGCGGCCATGAAGACATCGAGGCTGCCCGAGCTGAAGTCGGCTGCCCGTCCCGGCAGCAATCGCTCGGCGGCCGTGGTCAGGTCGAGCACCCTGTCGCCGACGGCCACGCCGACCCGGCGTCGCGCGGGGTGGCGGCTGTCGCTAAACGATCCGTACGGCAACGTCTGGAGCCCGAACGGGTGCCCGTCAGGTATCCCAAGCCAGTGCCCCGCCTTGGGCAGTGCCATCGGCAACCTCCTTCGCGGATGGGTTCAGCAGGCCGAGAGCGACTAGATCGGCGACCGGCTCGTCAGTGCTGCACGTTCCGAATGAAATGAACAGGTACCTGCCGTCGTCGATCGCGTCGTCGTCGAGCCTGGCGATTCGAGCCGCCACCGTTGCCGCGTCTCGCTGCGCGAGCAGGTCAGCGACGTCTTCTATGTTCGCGCCGCGAGCGGCGCAGGCGACTGCGAGCAGCACGTTCAGAAAGCCGTGGTGTTCGAATCCAGTGTCGGCGGCGGTGTGCCTGACCGCGTGGTGCAGCCCCGCCGTGCACTTGAACGGGGTTCGCCGGTCGATGACCGCCGTCAGGCAGTGCGCCAGCGTCATCTCGTCGGGGAACGCGTCAGCGCTCACGCCGCCGGTGCGCAACTTCGGCCGGTAACCGTGGCTGTCCACGATCGCCAGCAACTCGGCGGCTGTCGGCCCGTCAGCGAGCGCGCGCAGCGGGATCTCGACGTAGCCGGCCGCCGCTGCCAGCGGGACGCTGTCAAGCGCCTCGACGACCGCGGCCACGGCGTCGGTCAGGTCGCCGTCCTTGGCCGCGGGCACCTCGACCGCGCGCAGCCGGAGCCGCGGGTCGGCCGCTACAGCGTCAAGCGCGGCTGGAACCGCGTCGGCGCCGCCGGTGACGACAAGCGAGATCTCTATCGCGGGGCAGTTGGCCGTGGTCAGGGAGGTGTGGAGGTCGGCGAGCCTGGTCTCGGGGCAGACGAACGGTCCGCACAGCGGGCTGTACCAAGCGGTCAAGTGCCGACGGTGCGCGGCCACGGCGGCCGGCATCGCGAGTCTGGCTGGTGGGAACAGCGAGGCGTCGTCGAGTAGCCCGCGCAGCAGTTGACCTGTCATCGGGTCAAGCTAGCTGGTCGGCGATTCGGCCTTGTCGGCTCTGGCCCGCGCCTCGGCCTCTTCTCCCTCTTCGTCTTCACCGGCGACCTCCGCTCGCGCTTGCACCTCGGCGGCGGTTTCCGCCTCAACTTCGGCTTCCTTATCGGCCCTGGCCCTGGCCTCATTGGCCGCCTCTTCGAATACCGAGTCACTGCGCAGCCGTGCCTCGAACGCGTGCCGACCGCCGCGGGCACCGAACAGCCGCTTGGTGATCACCAGGTACAGCACGAGCGCCAGGTTGATGGCGAAAAGCAGGCCCTTGGTCCAGGTGACCGTCAGCGTCAGATCGTAGATCTCATAGGGGAGCCCGAGCGAGGTCACGACCATAGCGAAATATTCGCCCCAGCGCTTGGACAGCCACAGGCCGACGCCTTCGACCAACTCGACGACCGCGAACAGCGCGACTCCGATCGCGATCAGGTCGAGCGTGTGCGGGCTAATGTGCAGCGCCTGGCGGAACTCGAGCAACAGCCGGGAGTGGTTGATGTTGAATCCGAGCTGGTTGAACGTGCTGCGGACGACCGGCAGATCGTGGTTGAAAGTGCGTTCGATGGATTGCTTGGAGTGCCCGAACTGCCAGATCAGGTAGGCGACGCCACCGAAGAGCAGTACGCGGACAAATCGCTCGATCGCGAACACGCGCAGGATCAGTTCGCTCCTGATTTCCCGGCCGCGTTTGACCACAGGAACTTTGGTCGCCGGGCCTGACTCGCTCGGATCGCCGTGGACGAACGTACCGCAGCGAAGGCACCGCCACAATTGTCCGGCGGCCGTGGACGCGCGCATGTATTCGCGAAGCGCGGGCTCATCCGGGCTGTAGGTGATATGCCCGATACGACCGCAACGGTACAAATTCCAATCCATGTAAGCAGCCTACGGTAAGCGGGCATGCTGCGATCGCGGAGAGGTTGACAGCGCCCGGTCGTACTCTGGCAGCGTGGAATTCACCGATGTGATCAGGAAGCGCAAGGACATCTACCTGGACACACCACGGTGGCTCATCTCGCGTGATCAAGCGGCGTGGCCTGACTGAGCTCGTACATCGGGGTCGGTGGTGAGACCCGGCCGAGCAGTATTCCGTCAGCCAGCGTGATCACCTGGTCGCAGAAGAGCAGCAGCGAGTCGGCGTCGCGTTCGATGGCGACAACCGATGTATCGCGCTCGAGTTCGGTGACGACGCCTGCGAGTATGGCCCGGTCCCTGACCCCGAGGTGATCGAACAGGCCGTCCGTGATCAGGAGGCTGGGCTCGTGCACGCACGCGGCGGCTAGCCGGGCTCGCCTGGCGATCAGGTCAGGCGCCGCGCGCAGCGGAACCTCGGCCCACGGCATCAGCCCGAGCCGGTCGAGAATCGCCGCGACCAGCAACGTCCGGTCCGCGGTGTCGGCCCGCAGGGGCGTCCCCCCTGGCCCCGCCGCTGACGGCGAAGCTGACCTCCTGGCCGCGCGCTCGACAAGCTTGCGCACGGTTGTCGTCGGCCAGACGTGGCCGCCGCGTCGCGCGACTCCGACCCGGCGGCGAACGGCCGTCCTGCCCGCCTGGGTCGTCATGTCCTGGCCGAGCACACGCAGTTCGCCGTAGGCAGGAGCGATCCGGCCGGAGAGCAACCCGACGATGGCGGCTGACGCCGCGGAGCGCGGCGTCACTATGCCAAGCACGGCGCGGCCAAGCTCGGACTGCTCGAGCCGGAAGGTGGCCAGCCGGATCGCGTAACCGGTCGCGTCCCGTGTGCCAACGCCAGCGGACAGCACCGAGGTGATAGCCGTCGCGGCGTGACCGGACCGCATATCGCCCCCCTTCGATTTCGCCTCGGTCAGGTCAATACCCAAGCTGGGAATATAACTTGCAGTAATTGAGTGTGTCCAAGACGTGCTGGGCGGGGCGCGCAGATACCGTCGCGCCAGCGCGGTGCCCGACCCGTTAACCCGGTTTTGGGTCCGGCGTCCGGTAGCTCAAGCTGGCCCGGTGCATTGAGCTTGCCCGGTACCTTGAGCCTGTGGTCAAGCCGTTGGAGTTGCCGTTCGACCCGATCGAGCGCGCGGCGTCGATCTGGCAGCGCAGGTTCGGCGATGCCAAGGCGATGGCGGCTGTCACCTCGATCATGCGGGCGCAGCAGATCCTGATTGCCGAGCTTGACGGGCTGTTGCGGCCGTTCGGCCTGACTTTCGCCAGGTACGAGGCGCTGGTGCTGCTCAGCTTCAGCCGGACGGGAGCGCTGCCGCTGCGGCTGATCGGCGAGCGGCTTATGGTGCATCCGACCAGCGTCACAAACACAATTAACCGGCTCGAACAGGCCAAGCTGGTGATCAGGCGCCCCAACCCGGCCGACCGCCGCGGCACACTCGCCGAGATCACCCAGGCTGGGCGTGACGTCGTGGGCGCGGCCACTGCCGACCTGATGACCGCCGAGTTCGGCCTGACCGGCTATGACGCTGTTCAACTCGACACGATGTTCTGCCTACTAGAGCAGTTGCGGGTAGATGCCGGTGATTTCAAGAAATGACCGGAGTTGCGGCAAGACCGGACGCGGCTATGAGATACGCCTCGGGTGCCAGGTTAGGCCGCCGTCGGTGGTGACGTAGATCACAGCCGATCCCGGGCTGGCCGGGACGGCGACGCCGTTCGGCTGAGTTGTCATGCCGACGAAGCCGAAACCGCCCGCCGGCGCCTGCCCGGACAGGCCAGCCCGGTGCCAGTGCCGGGTGTCGGGCGAGTAGTAGATTCCTGCGTCAGTCGCCAGCACAAGCGTTCCGCTGCCAGGAGCTACCGCGAGCGAGGTCCCCGTACCCTCCGCCTTGACATGGCCAGCTAGCTGCCAGGTCGTGCCTGAGTCGGTCGAGGTGTACAAGGAGCCGCCCCCGCCGCCAGCCGGCTGGCAGAGCAGGTACACATCGCTGGTCGCGCTCGGCGCGAGCAAGCCGGACTCGCCCTTGGCGACGCTGTGGCCTTTGGCCGCAAGGCAGGCAGGAACCGGGCCCGAGCTGATCTTGATCACCTGCCAGGGGCTGCTGCCGTCGGGCAAGCCGCGCCGCAGCACGTCCCCGGCAAGCAGGTAGCCGTTTCCCGTGGTGAGCTGGAGGCCGCCCGGCTGGACCAGGCCCTGGCCCGAGGCACCCGCCACCGGCTGGAAGTTGTCCGAGCTAAACGACGACGTATACAAGGCGTAACTCGTGCATCCCCTG
>Ga0134126_10008433_pt1 | contig 12973 bp, 12 predicted proteins | sample KB31752_FD_96881 | JGI IMG/M metagenome (GOLD analysis project Ga0134126, IMG submission 96881) | Terrestrial soil microbial communities with excess Nitrogen fertilizer from Kellogg Biological Station, Michigan, USA - KB3-175-2 | ecosystem: Environmental > Terrestrial > Soil > Unclassified ...
ACGGTCACCGAGATCTACGACTACCTGCGCCTCCTGTGGGCCAGGATCGGCCATCCCCATTGCTACAACTGCGGCCAGCCGATCGCCGCCCAGTCCGCCGAGCAGATCGTGGACCAGGCGATGACCCTCGAGGAGGGCACGCGCTTCATGGTGCTGGCGCCGGTGGTCCGGGGGCGCAAGGGCGAGTACGGCAAGCTGTTCGAGGAGCTGCGCGCCGAGGGCTTCACCCGGGTGAAGGTGGACGGCGAGCTGCGCCGCCTCGAGGAGGAGATCGTCCTCGACAAGAAGTTCAAGCACGACATCGCGGTCGTGGTGGACCGGCTCGTGATGCGGCCCGATCTGCGCAAGCGGCTGGCGGACTCGATCGAGACCGCCGTCGGGCTGGCGGAGGGGATCGTCGAGGTCGAATTGGTGGACACCGAGGAGATCCGGACGTACTCAGAGCGCTTCGCCTGCCTCAACTGCGGCACCTCGATGCCCGAGCTCGAGCCGCGGATGTTCAGCTTCAACTCGCCGCACGGCGCCTGCCCACGCTGCACGGGCCTCGGCTCGCAGATGGAGATCGACCCGGAGCTGGTGGTGCCGGATCCGTCGCTCTCGCTCGGCGAGGGGGCGATCCTGCCCTGGTCCACGAGCGCCTCCAACTACTACGAGCAGATGACCCAGGCGATCGCCGAGCGCTACGAGATCGACATGGACACGCCCTGGGAGGACCTGCCCGACGAGGTCCAGCAGTGCTTCCTGTACGGCACGAACGGCGACCGCATCTACATCTCCTACCGCAACCGCTACGGCCGCCGCCGCTCGTACACCACGAGCTTCGAGGGCATCGTGGTCAACCTCGAGCGCCGCTACAGGGAGACCGACTCCGACTACTCGCGGGAGAAGATCGAGGAGTACATGTCGGTCCGCCCGTGTCCCGAGTGCCACGGGGCGCGCCTGCGGCCGGAGAGCCTGGCGGTGAAGGTCGGCGGGCTCGGCATCCACGAGCTCACGCGGATGTCGGCCAAGCGGGCGATCGAGTGGTTCGACGCTCTGGAGATCTCGGAGACCGAGCGGCAGATCGCTCGGCTCGTGCTGCGGGAGATCGACGAGCGGCTGCGCTTCCTCGACAGCGTCGGCGTGGGCTATCTGTCGCTCGAGCGTGCTGCCGGGACCCTGTCCGGCGGCGAGGCGCAGCGCATCCGGCTGGCCACGCAGATCGGGTCGAGCCTCGTGGGCGTGCTGTACATCCTCGACGAGCCGTCGATCGGTCTTCATCAGCGCGACAACGAGCGGCTGATCGCCACGCTGGAGCGGCTGCGCGACCTTGGCAACACCGTGATCGTGGTGGAGCACGACGAGGGCACGATGCGCGCGGCGGACCACATCGTCGACCTCGGCCCGGGCGCCGGCGAGCACGGCGGCCACGTGGTGGCGGAGGGCACGCCCGAGGAGGTCATGGCGGTGAAGGAGTCCGCCACCGGCCAGTACCTGGCGGGCACGCGCTCGATTCCGGTGCCGCGGAAGCGCCGCAGGCCGTCCGGCTACATCGAGATCGACGGCGCGAGCCAGCACAACCTCCGCTCGATCGACGCGAAGATCCCGCTGGGCGTGTTCGCCTGCGTCACGGGCGTGTCGGGGTCGGGCAAGTCCACCCTGGTCAACGAGGTGCTCTACCGGGCGGTGGCCAACCGTCTACACCGGGCCAAGCTGCGGCCGGGCGCGCACAAGCGGGTCCGCGGGCTCGACCAGGTCGACAAGATCATCAACATCGACCAGTCGCCGATCGGGCGCACGCCGCGCTCGAACCCGGCGACCTACACCGGCGTGTTCGACCAGATCCGCGACCTGTTCAGCCGCACCCAGGAGGCGCGGGCGCGCGGCTACAAGCCGGGGCGGTTCAGCTTCAACGTGAAGGGCGGGCGCTGCGAGGTGTGTCGCGGCGACGGCCAGATCAAGATCGAGATGCACTTCCTGCCGGACGTGTACGTGCCCTGCGAGCAGTGCCACGGCAAGCGCTACAACCGCGAGACGCTCGAGGTGCGCTTCAAGGGCAAGACGATCGCGGACGTGCTCGAGATGCCGGTCGAGGAGGCGCTCGAGTTCTTCAAGCACATCCCGAAGATCAAGCGGCGCCTCCAGGCGCTGCACGACGTGGGGCTCGACTACATCCGGCTCGGCCAGCCGGCCACCACGCTGTCGGGCGGCGAGGCGCAGCGCGTGAAGCTCGCCACGGAGCTGCAGAAGGTGGCCACCGGCCGGACGCTGTACATCCTCGACGAGCCCACCACGGGCCTGCACTTCGCGGACGTCGAGCGGCTGCTCGAGATGCTCCAGCGGCTCGTGGACAACGGCAACACCGTCGTGGTGATCGAGCACAACCTGGACGTGATCAAGACCTCCGATCGGATCATCGACCTCGGCCCCGAGGGCGGGGAGGAGGGCGGCACGATCGTCGCCACCGGCACGCCCGAGGAGGTCGCGGCGGTGGAGGGCTCGTACACGGGCCACCACCTCAAGGGGCTCGTGAAGCCGGCGGCGCCGCGCGCCAAGCGGAGCCGGCCGAAGAAGGTCCCGGCGGCCGCGTAGCCCTAGTCGAGCGGCTCGACCAGGTAGCGCTGCAGCGCCGGGCCGAGCACCCGCGCGGCCTGCTCCACGTCGAGCGGCCGCAGCGCCTCCACCTCGAGGATCCAGCGGGCGAACACCCAGCCGATCAGCTGCGTGCTGACGAGCGCGGCGCGCAGCTCCGGGCGGTCGGCACCGATGCTCCGCGCGAGCGGCCCGATCAGCTCGCGCGTGATCTGATCGCGTAGGAGCTTTGCCGCCTCGGGCTCGGACGCGGAGGCTCGCGCGCGCCCGACGAACAGCGCCCTCGTGTGCGGCTGCTCCCAGGCGGCGAGCAGGTACTCGATCACGCGCCGGCCCACAGTCGCGCGATCACCCGCGGCCAGCTCGTCGGCGAGTGCCGGCGCGTCGAACGGAAGCTGCATCGTCTCGATGAACAGGCGCTGCTTCGAGCCGTAGAAGTGCATCACCAGCGCGGGATCCACGCCGGCCGCGGCCGCCACGCCGCGGATCGTCGTGCGGTCATAGCCGAGCTCGGCGAACTGGGTGCGCGCCGCTCCGGCGATGTCCTCGCGCGAGCTGCTCGTCCCTGGTCGCCGTCCCCTTGCCACGCCCTGTTATTCTACAAGCGTTGAATTCATGATGCGAATCGAGGACACGTTTGAAGTGCGGCGGGCCCCGGAGGACGTGTTCGCGTTCCTCACCGATCCCGAGCGCCTGCCCGAGTGGCAGACGTCGACGGTCGAGGTGCGGCGCGAGCGCAGCGGGCCGCTGGAGGTGGGGGAGCGGTTCAGCGAGGTGCACGTTGCGATGGGCCGCAAGCTCGAATCGACGGTGGAGGTGGCCGAGAGCACGCCGCCGAGCGCTTTCGCCCTGAAGATCCTGGACGGCGCGCTGCCGCTCGACGGCCGCTGGACGTTCGAGCCGGGCGGCGATGGCACACGGGTGCACTTCGTGGGCGAGGCGGATGTGGCCGGCCTGAAGAAGCTGGCACGGCCGCTGCTCGCCCGGCAGTTCCGCAACTACCACCGGCTCCTAAAGCGTCAGCTCGAGAGGTCCGAGCGAACTCTCAGCAAGGCTTGAGGTTGCTCCCATCCGCGATGGGAACGCTCACGAAACACGAAAAAGGAGCGTTTCCGATGGGTATGACGACCGCACTTCTCGTGAACGTGGCGCTTGGAGTGATCGCCGCTTGCTCGACGCTGGTTCTGGCCGCATGGGCGATCAGGACCGGTGAGCCCGAACCCCCCGGCCGCGGCTGGCCGCCTCCGGCTGGGATCCGAGCCAGCGGTATAGCGCCATGAACACGAACACGCCGTAGGGAATCGAGCCTGGCCCCAGCATGACCCCCGCGGCGACCTGCTGGTCGCCGAGCGCGGAGAGTCCGCCAGGCCGCGACGCGAGCGCGCCGTATCCCGCGTAGAGAGCGGACGGCGCAAACGTCAGCACCAGAGCCAGCAGCCAGCACACCGCCGCGCCGCCCAATACGTAGGCCACGCGTTGGGGCTGTTCCATGCGCGGCCGCAGCGGGGGCGACTCGATCACCTGCGCCCAGAACAGCACGGCGAGGATGAGGAACGACAGGTGCTCGAGGTCGTGAACCGGCTCGCTCCGCAGCGTCACGCCATAGAGGGCGGGCACGTGCCACATGCAGAGGTCGAGGTTGAACATGATCCAGACGGGCAGCGGAGCCGCCACCGCGCCGATCGCGGCCAGCAGTCTCCGCCGCCGCACCACGGTCGCGGCGAGATCCCGCCTCACGCCGAGCGGCAGGCCTCTCCAGATCGGAGTCCACGGTGCGGCCAGCACGAGCAGCGGTGCAGCCACCATGATCAACAGCACGTGCTGAGCCATGTGCACCCAGAAGAGCTTCGCGGCCTGGTCGTCGATGGCCGAGTCGAGCGCCGCCACCAACGCTGCCAGCGCGGTCCAGAACGCGACCATGCGCCAGCGGAGCGCTCGCCGGCGCGCCGGTGACGCCACGCGCAGATGGCGCCTGCTGCCGACCGCGTAGAGCAGGGCGGCCACCAGGCTCGCCAGAAACGGGGCGGCGAGCGGGGACGGCATCAGCCTGCCAGCGCCGTGAGGTCCCGGGCAACCTTGGCCGACGGGAAGGGGAAGTTGAACCCGGCTCGCTCGAAGCCGCTCTTGTCGATGAGGTAGATCGCGGTGCTGTGGTCGACGTCGTCACTGGCGCGCTCGACGCCGATGCCGTACGCCCGCCAGACCGGTCGCAGCTGCGCCGGCGTGCCTCGCAGCCAGTGCCAGTCGCCGGCGAAGCCATAGCGGGCCGCGGCTTCAGCGCTGCTCTGCGGGGTGTCCTCCCACGGGTTCACGCTCACCACCAGCAGGCTCACGGGACGGTGCTGCCCGGCGCGGTGCAGCACGTGCGCCACGGCCGGCCCCTGCAGCGTGCAGAGCAGCTTGCAGCGCGAGTCCATGAACGTGAGGAGGACCACCCGTCCGCGACGGCTCGACAGCGAAACCAGGCGGTTCGACTGGTCGCGAAGGCTGAAGGCCGGCGCGGGCCGCTGCCCCGCGCGCCACGTCATGTCGCCCGCCAGCGCGTGGGAGGGCAGGGAGGCGACCGCCACGGACCGGGCGGGGTGCGACAGACGAAGGTGGTGCAGAGCCACACCTCCCGCCGTCCCCACCAGGAGACACCCGGCGATGAGGAGTGCGGTGCCGGCCGCCCCCAGCGGCCAGCCGGGCGCTCTCCGCTCCGGCCGCGCGACGCTGCTCATTCCCGGTGGCGCAGGTGCCAGCGGTTGCGGGGCGGAGCCGGGTGCCGCTCGGTCGGAAGGGCGGGCCAGCCGCGCCGCGCGGTGAACCACCACCACACGAGCACGAGCACGAGCAGCGCAACCGGGATCACCAGGGTGAGCACCGCCCCCGCGGTCACGTGACTGGCGCCGCCGGTACCGCTCACGTCTGCCAGAAGGGCGGCGAGCGCTGCCATCACACCAGCGGATCCACCGCCAGCGCGACGAACAGCAGCGCCAGGTAGAGGAGCGAGAAGTGGAACATCCTGGCGGCACGGGCCGGCGTGACCCTGCGCCTCAGCCCGACGGCGAGCGCGATCAGACAGGCGTCGAGCGTCAACGCGGCCGCGAGGTAGACCGGGCCGGCGCTGTGCCACCAGAACGGAAGCGTTGTGACGCTGCCCAGGATCAACGAGTAGATGACGATCTGCCGGGCGGTCTCGCGGTCGCCGCGAACGACAGGCAGCATGGGGATGCCGGCGGCCGCGTATTCACGCTTGATCAGAAGTGCCAGCGCCCAGAAATGGGGCGGGGTCCAGAAGAAGACGATCAGGAAGAGGAACAGCGCGGGAATCGTCACGTCGCCGCGGGCGGCGGCCCAGCCGACGAGAGGCGGGATGGCGCCGGCCGCGCCGCCGATGACGATGTTCTGCGGGGTGGTGCGCTTCAGCCAGCGGGTGTAGACGAGGACGTAGCCCACGGTGCCGACCGCCGCCAGCGCCGCCGTGAGCACGTTGATCGCGCTCGCCAAGAGCACGAACGAGAACGCCGACAGCACGAGCCCGAACTCCAGCGCGCGTGGCGCAGGCACGCGACCGGACACCACGGGCCTGTCCGCGGTGCGACCGCCCATCCGGGCGTCGATGTCGCGATCGAGCAGGTGGTTGAGCGCGCTCGCTCCTCCGGAGGCGAGCGCGCCGCCCGCAAGCAGCGCGGCGAGCTTGGCCAGGTCGGGCACCCCGCGCGCGCCGGCGAACATGCCCGCCGCCGCCGTGAGCAGCAGGAGCGACATGATGCGCGGCTTGGTGAGCGCCAGGTAGTCGCGCCAGCATCCGGCGGCCACCGTCTCACCGCTCCAGCAGGCCGCGACGGCCAGCAGTGTCGCGGCAAAGGCGAGCGCGGCCACCGTGAGGTGGAGCCCCGCCGCCCAGCCGCCGGCGCCAAGGGCGAGAACGCCTCCCAGCGCGCTGTCGACGATCACGAGTGCAAGCGCGACGCCCGCCGCTCGCCGCAGCCGGGGGTAGGCGAATCGTCCGGCCAGCGCGAGCGCCAGGAGGGGCGGAAGCACCGCCGCCACGAGCACCCGGTGCGCGATGCCCAGGTGCATGGCGCCGCTGGCCACGACCAGCGCCGTCGCGATCCCGCCGGCAAGCGCCGCGAGGCGCAGTGAGAAACCGGGCGCGGTTGCCGTGACGCTGCTCATGCGAGGAACAGGAGTACGTAGCCGAGCACGCCGAAGGCGACCGCGACGTAGAGCACGACGGCGAACGCGTCGCCCGCTGGGCGCATCAGCTCGAACGGCGCCGCGATGTCACCGGTCTCCGGCGCGACCTCCTGGGTGTGGGTGTGCAGCGACTGTGCGACCAGCATCTCGAGCCAGCAGAGCACGACCAGGAGGTTGAGCCCATACATCGCGTGCCAGCCGACGAACACACTCGCATAGCCGCCACTCGTCGGCCCAAAGGAGATGGACGCGAACTGGACGATGATCAGCACGAACGCCGCGACCCCGAGCAGCAGCGCTCCGATCGAGGCCATCCGCCAGGCGCGCTCCGTCCCGTCCCCGAGTCGCGCCACTCCGTAGGCGTACGCGAGCGCGCAGAGCACCAGGCACGCCGTCATGGCCGCTCCGACGCCGGCCGAGGGATGCACGTGCTTTGGCCGCCAGTCGCCGTTGCTGTTGAGGCTGCGCAGGTAGAGATACGCGAAGACGAACGCGAGCAGGCAGAAGGCCTGCGCCGCGGCCATCATGCGCGCCCCCACCTGCAGGTTGCGGGCGAGGATCTCTGGTGGCTCGAGCTCGGCGTACGGGCTGACCGTCGGGGCGTCGGAGGTCATCTCAGCCTGCTCCAGCCACGGTCGCGGGCGACGGCGAAAGCGCAGCAACCGGCAGGGCGTCCGGCTCGCCGTAGCCGTAGGGGTCGGCCTGGATCACCGGCGTGCGCTCGAAGTTGGTGACCGGCACGGGCGTGGGCAACTGGAACTCCAGCCCCCGGGACTGCCATGGGTTCGCCTCGGCCGGGATCCGCGCGATCACCATCGAGTAGACGAGGTTCACGAGGAACACGAGGATCGACAGGCCCAGCAGGAAGGCGGAGATCGAGACGAAGATGTTGATCCCGTGCAGCCGCGGCGCGTAGATCGACACGCGCCGGGGCATTCCGAGCATTCCGGCGGCGAAGAGGGGCGCGAACGTGCAGTTGAAGAACACGAACATGCCCCAGAAGTGGATCTTCGCGAGCAGTTCGTTGAACCGCAGGCCGGTCATCTTTGGCAGCCAGTAGTAGATGCCCGCGAAGAACGCGAACACCAGCCCGCCCATGATCGTGTAATGGAAGTGGGCCATCACGAAGTAGCTGCCGTGGGTGCTCACGTCGCTCGGGACATCGGACAGGAACACGCCGGAGAGCCCGCCGAGCAGGAAGTTGGAGAAGAACGCGAGCGAGAACAGCATCGGCACGGTGAAGCGGATGTGGCCGCGCCAGAGCGTCCCCAGGCCGTTCAGGAAGATGAATCCGGTCGGGATCGAGATGAGCTCGGTCGTGAGCATGTAGAACGGCCGCAGGTCCGAGTTGATGCCGCTCACGAACAGGTGGTGCTGCCAGACCATGAAGCTGAGCAGCGTCACGCCCACCATCCCCGCCACCGCCAGGCGGTATCCCCACAAGGGCTTGCGAGCGAACACCGGCAGGATCTCGAGGACGATCCCGAAACCCGGCAGGGCGAGGATGTAGACCTCCGGATGGCCGAAGAACCAGAAGAGGTTGTCGTACAGGAACGGACTGCCGCCCGCGCTCGCGAGGAAGAAGGACGTGTCGGCCGTGCGGTCGAGCGCGACCATCGCGAGCGTCGAGAACAGGACCGGCGCGGCCAGCACCATCAGGATCGAGGTGCAGATCACGCCCCAGACGAAGATCGGCAGCCGGGTCCAGGTCATGCCGGGCGCCCGCATCGTCAGCACCGTGGCGATCATGTTCGTGCCGACGATCGTCATCGACAGCCCGATCAGCGCGAACGAGAACAGGTACGCGTCCATGCCGGCGCGGGCCTCGTTCGCCAGCGGCGCGTAACCGGTCCAGCCTGTGGGGAAGCCGCCGAGGAAGATCGCCGAGAGCAGGATCAGCCCGGCCGGGGGAACGAGCCAGAACGACAGCGACTCGAGCCTCGGGAATGCCATTCGGCGGGCGCCGATCATGATCGGCACGAAGTAGTTCGCGAACGGCCCGAGGATGGCCGCCGACATCATCATCAGCATCATCGTGCCGTGCAGGCTGACCAGCGAGAGGTACTGGTTCGCGTTCCAGAGCTTCTCGTTGGGAGTGAGCAGCTCGGCGCGAATGAACATGGCGTTCAGGCCCGCGATAAGAAAGAACAGCAGGACCGTGACGAAGTACTGGAGGCCCACCACCTTGTGGTCGGTGCAGAGCCTGAAGTAGCGCCCGGGGCCGGCCTCCTCCTTCTCGCGCAGCGAAGGCGGCCGCCCCGCGAGCCGGCTCATCGGATAGTTGAGGAAGCCGAGTCCGATCAGCCAGCCGAGCAGTGCGAAGACGAAGCCCATGAAGATCGCGAGGTCGTTCTGGTCCGTGCCCAGCTGTGAATCCATCCCGACCGTGATCCGGGTGCCCACCCAGTGGCCCAGCGCGTAGCCGCCGATGCCGAGCGCCAGCGCGCTGAGCACGTTCTGTCCGATCAGTCGCCGCCACAGCGGACGCCCAGTGCCGTTCACTCAGCCGGCCCTCCTGTATGGCTCGGGGAAGTAGTGCTTCGAATAGGGCGGCAGGGTCTTGGTCGCGGGCGCGTTCTCGACTTGCTGCCCGCGGATCCAGGTCGTGAACGCGGCCGGTGTCATGACGGCGCCCGTGTTGTGCATGTGTCCGTGCCAGAGACCGCACAGCTCGGCGCAGCGGATCTCGAATGAGCCGGTGTGGTGTGCGGTGACGAACGCCACGTTGTCCGAGCCGGGAATCGCGTCCGCCTTGACGCCGAGCTGGATCGCCCAGAACGAGTGGCTCACGTCGAGCGAGGTCACGTGGAGCTCCACCAGCCGGCCCGCGGGCAGCGAGAGCTGAGGGGTCTCGACCCCGCCGTAGCCCGGATAGCGAAAGGTCCACGCCCACTGCTGGCCGATCACCTGGACCTGCAGTGCCGACTTCGCCCCCTTCGGTACCGCGAGCGGGTCGGGACCCTGCCCGCCGCCCGCGCCCTTAGAGCTGCCGAGCAGCTCCGCGGTACCCAGGACCGCGAGGCTGAGCACCACGACCGCGGTGGCCACGACCCACAGGATCTGCAGCCCGGGCTGGCCCCTCAACGGGGGGCCGTCCACGATCGCATCACCCCGCAGGCGAAACGCCGTGACCACGTAGATCAGTGAGGTCCAGATCCCGAGGAGGACGGGGGTGGCGAGCGCCGCCAGCAGGATGTTGATCTCGTGCTGGTCGTGCGATTCGGCGCTCAAGCTGCCGGGCGGGATGTGCGGGCCGATCACCAGCACCACCAGCGGCACCGCCGCCGCGCTCAGAACTGCCCACGCGATGACGAGCCGGCGCCCGTGCTGGGGCTCCGCCGCGGGACCCCCGGGGATGGCCTCGCTCGCCACGGGTCACACCACCTTCAGGTAACCGTCCATCCAGCCCGGCGTCTGCATCGGCCCGCCGTTGCCGAAGATGAAGCTGGCCGCGCAGGGGACGAAGCACTGCCAGCGGAACGTGCCGGGCTTGCCCGTCCGGAAGGTGAACGTGATCGTGCTGTGCGCCTGGGCGAGCGTGCACGGCGCGACGCTGCACTGGTCCTTGGCGTCGTCGGCCACGCCCTTGAGCGGGACGCTGATCCCGAGGTCGGGGATCGCGAACGTGTGCGACGCGTCGTCCGGAGGCAGCGAGTTCGTGGTCTTGCCGTCCACCGTCATGGTGCCCGCGACCGTGCCGCGGACCTGCGACCAGAAGGGGTTGCGCAGCCCCGTCGCCGTGTCGTACTGGTAGACGGTCACGTGCACCAGGGAGTGCGCGGGCACCTTGAAGATCGTCGTGTGCCGCCACTTCCCCGAGGCGTCGCGAACGAGGTAGGAAACCCAGTCGGGATGCGGCGAGTGGCCATAGGAGGCGACCGCCTGCAGCGTCAGCTGCGCCTGCCCCGCCGGCGCCTGCGCGGCCTGCACGGTGGGAGGCGTCGAGGCCAGGAAGCCAACCGCGTAGAACGCCACCAGAACGGCGGCCGCGGCCGTCGCGCATGCCACTGCGAATACTCGCGCTCCACGCGACACAGACCCTCCTCCGATCCACCCCCGGCTTGGGGCGCCGCAAGTATCGCCCCGGTCGGCCCGCTGTCCAGCAAAGTGACCGAGTTGTCATTTCCAGGTCATTTACGCGTCATCCCCGGAGTGGTATGAACCGCAATTGAGGGAGCTCATGCAGATCCTTGTCATCGAGGACGAGGCGCGAATCCTGGCCTTCGTCGCCCGGGCCCTACGCGCTGAGGGATTCACCGTGGGGGTCGCGGACGACGGCGAGGCGGGCCTCGCCCTGGCGCTCGCTCATCCCTACGACCTCGTGGTGCTCGACCTGCTGCTGCCCGGAATGGACGGCCTCGACCTCCTGCGAGAGTTGCGCCGGCGCAAGCCGATGCTGCCGGTTCTGATCCTGTCGGCGCGCTCCGAAGTCGACACGAAGCTGCGCGGATTCGAGCTCGGTGCGGACGACTACCTTGCGAAGCCGTTCTCACTCGACGAGCTGCTCGCGCGAGTGCGCGCCCGGCTGCGTTCGCGGCAGCACGCAAGCGGTGACGCCTACATCCTGCACGCGGGGCGGCTGCTGCTCGACGTGGCCAAGCGCGAGGCACGGCTCGGGAGCCGGGTGAGCGAGCTGACCGACGGCGAGTTTCGGCTCCTGCGCGTGATGCTCGAGCGGGCGGGCGACGTGGTCAGCCGGGAGCAGCTGCTGGCGGACGTGTGGGGCTACGACTTCGATCCACGCTCCAATGTCGTGGACGTATCGATCCGGCGCCTGCGCCGGAAGCTTGGGCCCGACGCGCCCATCGAGACCGTGCGAAATGTTGGCTACCGGCTGGCTGCGGGCTAGATACGTCGAGGTCCTGTGGGTCGTCTTCGCGGCGATCAACCTGGCCGCCATGCTGCTCACCCCGGACTGGGAGACGATTCCCTTTCATTTCATCTGGGTGAGCCTGACCATCCTGTACGGCTTCCGGGTCTGGGGCATCGGCGCGACCTCGGCGGTGCTCGCTGCGGTGGCGGCATCGACCGGAGGGGTGATCCTGAACGACGCCTTCGAGGGCTCCCAGCTCTGGGGCGAGCTGTTCGAGGTGCCGCTCATGTCGAGCATGTTCCTCGCGATGGTCTGGCATGCCCGCCGCAGGCAGGTCGCACTGGCAGAGACCGAGCGGGTGGCCTCGGAGCGGGCCCGCCTGCTCGAGCACCAGGAGCGTCTGTTGCTCGATGTCTCGCACGAGCTTCGCACGCCCGTGACGATCGCTCGCGGGCATCTGGAGATGCTTCAGGTCGCCGGCGGCGTGGAGGGGCCGGAGGTGTCGGTGGCGGTCGATGAGCTCGACCGGATCACGTACATCGTCGAACGGCTGCTGCTGCTCGCCAAGACCGAGCGGCCGGACTTCGTGGCGCTGTCCAACTTCGAGCTCGAGCCGTATCTCGAAGACGTGTTTCTGCGCTGGTCCGAGGTGGCGCCGCGCACGTGGCACCTGGGCGAGGTGCCCTCGGGCATTGTCCGGGCGGATTCCCAGGCGCTGCGCATCGCGCTCGACGCGCTGCTCGAGAACGCCGTCGAACACACGAGCGAGGCCAACACGATCGAGGTCTCTGCGCGCCGCAGCGGCGGCGGTGTGGACATCGTGGTGAGCGACGATGGTCCAGGGATTCCGCCCGAGGCTCAGGAGCGCATATTCGACCGCTTCTCGCGCGTGGATCGCGGGCGCAGCCGTCGCCACGGCGGGGCCGGGCTCGGCCTGGCGATCGTCGACGCGATCGCGCGCGCCCACAACGGCACGTGCAGCGTGACCAGCTCCCGCGAGGGGTCGGCGTTCGTGCTGCACCTGCCCGCGTTCCGGGGCGCGCCGCGCCCGCTGGCCACGGTCGTCTCCGACTAGAGCCTTCCCGGCCGTGCCGGGTGAAAGGATCCTGTGACCTCTCACCCGTGGCCTCGTTCTCAGAAATCCAGCTCTGGTACCGCAAGTGGCTCTGGTACGAGCGCAACGCCATGCCGTGGAACCGCGCCAGGATCCACTGGCACATGCTCAGGCGGCGCTCGTTCATCCGCTTCCCGGTGCAGGGCAACGTGCTCGAGTGCCTGAGCGACGGGCGCCTGGAGATCGGCCCCAACACGCTGCTCGAGCCCGGCTGCTGGATCACGATCGGCGACGACGCGCACATCACGATCGGCGAGGGCTGCTTCCTCAACCTGAACACGATGCTGGCGGCG
>Ga0134126_10008434_pt1 | contig 12972 bp, 9 predicted proteins | sample KB31752_FD_96881 | JGI IMG/M metagenome (GOLD analysis project Ga0134126, IMG submission 96881) | Terrestrial soil microbial communities with excess Nitrogen fertilizer from Kellogg Biological Station, Michigan, USA - KB3-175-2 | ecosystem: Environmental > Terrestrial > Soil > Unclassified ...
CGCCAAAATGGTGCATAGCGCGATGACCAGCAAATCCACCAAATCATGATCTTGCTGCGATCCACCCGTGGGTCCGGCACTTCCTCCAACGTTGTAATCAGGCTGATAATCTCTGGTCTCGGTAAATACGACCCTCACCCTGGCCCTCTCCCATCCGATGGGAGAGGGGGAATTGTTCACGCGCTGGAAAGCAGGTCAGCGAGATGTAGGTAATCCTTTTCTCGCGGAAAAGATCAGAGCCTCCTCACGTCGGCTGCTACGGTCAAGGAACCGCGAACTCTTTTTGCGTAAATCTCAGTCCGGCCCTCACATCTGAATGGGTCACGAAGAAACTTTGTTGGAGCCGAAGGGGGAGAATGCACCTGGCTCAATCCAGTTTTCTGGCTGGAAAAGTTCAGGCTCGACGGAGCCTCGCCCCACCTTATGGGTATAAAAAAATAGCGGCGGTCATAGACCGCCGCTACAAGGTTATGTTTCGCGTCGCTTTAGGCGGCGACGGCGATGGACTCGAGTTCTTCGGAGGGTTGATCCCGTTTTTCCATCGTTTTGCGGATGGTTTTCAGGGCCTGCTCCTGGATTTGGCGGATGCGCTCGCGGGTGACGCCGAAGCGTTCGCCAACTTCTTCCAGGGTCCGTTCTTTGCCGTCGTTCAGACCGAAGCGCATGGCGAGAATCTCGCGTTCGCGTTCGGGAAGGGTGGCCAGGATTTCCTGCACAAGGGCATTATCGCTTTCGTAAGCGAGTTGCGCCGAGGGCAGCGTGGCATTCGGATCGGCCACGACTTCGGAGACGCGGTCGGTGTCGTCGTCGCCGATGGGCGCATCCAGGGAAACCGGCGCGCGCGACGCGGCGCGATAACGGCGGACGCGGCGGGCGTCGAGGCCGAGTTCGCTAGCCACTTCTTCATCGGTTGGTTCGCGGTCGAGCGCTTCGCGCAGGCGCATTTCGGCGCGGCGGATGTGCGCGACCTTGTCCACGACGTGAACCGGCAGCCGGATGGTCTTGGACTGATTGGCCAGCGCGCGTTTGATGGCCTGCTTGATCCACCAGGAGGCGTAGGTGGAAAGTTTCGCGCCCTTTTTCGGGTCGAAACGCTCCACGCCTTTCATCAGGCCGATGTTGCCTTCGTTGATGAGGTCGAGCAGCGGCAAGCCCAGATTTTCGTAGTCGCGGGCGATTTTCACGACCAGGCGCAGATTGGCTTTGATCATGTGTTCGCGCGCGTGTTTGTCGCCGTGCTTGATGCGTTTGGCGAGGGCGATTTCCTCGGCGGGCGTCAGGAGTTTTACCTGGCCGATTTCGCGGAGATAGAGCTGGAGTGAATCGCCGTTGGTCACGTGTGACTCAAACGGCTGCGCGGTTTCGACGACTGGCGCGGGTGTTTTTTCCGCGGCAAATTCAATGTGCGATTTCGCGGCGACCGTGCGGCTCTTCGCGGGCCGGCCGGCTTTGGCGCGTTTCACGCTTCGTCCTTGCAATGTGGCGGGTATTCTCATTTGTCACCTTTCCATTTCTGACACCGTGGCGCGCATTTTGTTTCAAAAAAATGCGCAGTTTAAATTATTGTTTAAGCGGCGCTCCTTCCGGCGCCGAAACCGCCTCCAGCGTGGAGACGATGGTCTTTTTGCTGACGACGCCGACGGTTTGTTTGCGGACTTCGCCGCCGGCGAAATACAGCAGGGTCGGGATGGAGCGGATGCCGAAGCGTTCCGCGAGGCCGGCTTCGTGGTCGATATTCACTTTGGCGATCTTCGCGCGGCCGCTTTGTTCGGCGGCGATTTCGTCGAGGACGGGCGCCAGCATTTTGCACGGGCCGCACCATTCAGCCCAGAAGTCCACGACCACGGGCTGGGTGGATTTGAGGACCTCGGTTTCGAAATTCGCCTCGTTGACTTCAATGGTTACTTTCATGTTGCTCCGTTTTTTTCAGTAATAATGTAATCGTTAGTGTTACAATCTCGCATAAAAAAATAGGACGTCAAACGGCTCGTTTCTTTTCCTGCAAACAGGTTTCCCGGGCGGTCTGGACGATGTCGGCGAGGGTGGTTTTCTCCAGGTCGCGTTCGAGGGCGGCTTCGGCCGAGGTGAACACTTTTTCCAGGGTTTTGCGGATGCAGTTTCCCACGGGGCAGCCGGTAATGGGCTTGCGGGCGGGGGTGGTGAAGCATTCGTGCGTCTCAACGGCGTGATAAACGTCGGCCAGATGGATGCGTTGCGGCGAGCGGGTCAGCCGCGAGCCAGCGCCGGCGCCTTTGCGGGTTTCAATGAGTTTTGCGCGCTTCAGCGACAGCAACAGGCGGCGAATGATGACGGGATTGGTGTTGATGCTGCCAGCCAGGCAGGAGGAACTCACGGGATCGCCTTCTTTGTAGGCAAGGACGGCGAGCACGTGCACGGCCATAGCGAAGCGGCAACTGGTTTTCATTTGCTAACTGAAGTGTAACGCGGTGGGTTACATTTGTCAATGCGGCAAAAAGCTCCAAGCGTCCAAGATCCAAGCTCCAGAGAAATCCGAAATTCCAAGCTCCAAATGGTTGGCGTGTTGCGCTTCAGCGAGCCATGAGCCGGGGAGCGCGTGAAGGTCCACAAAAAGCGCAGACTAAAATGTCGAGCAACGTTGCCGCGGCTGGTCTCCGACAGCCGCGCTCCGCCTCGTTACCTCGGCGGCTACGTCGTGCCGCTACAGATTCATTCCGGGCTCTTCACTTATGGCGAGGACGATTTTGCCGCGGGCGTGGCCGGATTGGCTGAGTTCCTGGGCTTTGCGGGCTTCAGTCAGCGGCAGGATGGTTTCAGCATGGACTTTGATTTGGCCGCTGGCGATGAGTTTTGCGATTTGACTCAATTCATTGTTGCGGGTCGCGTCTTCGCGCATGAAGACGGCGCGCACGCCATTGGCGGCGGCCATTTCCTGGGAGGGCGGCTGGACAATGGAGACGAGGATGCCGCCTTTGCGCAGGGCTTTGAAGGAGCGTTCCTGGGTTTCTCCGCCGATGGTGTCGAAAACGATGTCGGCATCGTGAACGACATCTTCAAAGCGGGTGGCGTGGTAATCGATGAATTCGTGGGCGCCGAGCTTGCGGACGAGATCGGCGTTGGCGGCGGAGGCGGTGCCGATGACGTAGGCGCCTTTCCATTTGGCGAATTGGACGGCGAAATTTCCCACGCCTCCGGAGGCGGCGTGCACCAGGATTTTCTGGCCTTTGCGAAGTTTGGCTTCATCGAACAGCGCCTGCCAGGCAGTCATGGCGGGGACGGGGATGGCGGCGGCCTGGATGTGATCGATGGCGGCGGGTTTTTCCACAATGTGAGAGACCGGAGCGAGCGCGCATTCGGAGTAACTGCCGCTGTCGTCGGCGACGCTGCCGAAGACCATTTCGCCGACGCGGAATTCGGTGACGTCCGGGCCGAGGGCTTCGATTTCGCCGGAGAAATCACTGCCCATGATGGAGGGCAGGGGGACCTGGCCGAATTTGCCTTCGCGGATTTTCCAGTCGACCGGATTGACGCCGGCGGCGTGAACGCGGACGAGCACCTGGCGCGAGCGCGGTTCCGGAACGTGGACGTCTTCGAGCCGGAGCACTTCGGGTCCGCCGAAGGAATGGATTTGGATCGCCTTCATGGTTTGAGTCATCGTGTCTGGCATAAATTCTTGTCTCCAATTGAATGTTTATCGGTCCGCGCGAGGGGCGCGGACTCTTAATCTAACCTCGGACAGAGGACCGGCGACTCAATCGGGGTAAAAACCCCGGGGCGCTCATTGGTCAAAATCGGATGGACCCGATGAAGTCTTCGATTTCGGGAAGGACCAACGCAATGAATATGCGATTTTCCGATTGGGGCAAAGACCCCAATGAATCGGCCGGGATTTGTTTAATCTGGTCGCACCAAGCCGCTCACAACAAATAAAACAGGAGAGAAACAGGCTTATGCTCGCTTCCAAGTCCAAATTTTCAATGCTCACGGTGGTTTTGTTTTTGGCAGTTTTCCAAAGTGCGGAGGCGGTTTCCGTGGTCAGCAACGTGGGTGATGTTTGGACCGAAGGCGGCATCGGTGATATTCACGGAGTGTTTCGCGGAGGAACCCCATACGGTACAGACACGGCGTCTTTTAAAACCGGCGCGGGAACGTTTTCCTTGAACAGCATCACTCTTGAATTTGAATTTGGCTCCTCCTATTCCAGCCCGCAATGGCTGGACGTCCAACTTTTCGAAAGTGTAGGGGGGGCGAATGTGTTGATTGGCAATCTCGTGAACCCAGTCGCCGATCCGGCGCCGACCCAATGGCCCAATCACCGACCTCCCGAGCTTACACGGAATTCTTCGATTATTCTCCTGAAGGGAATATTGAGCTGGATTCGCTTTCGCAATACTACGTCACGATCAGCATGCCGGCCGATAGCCCTGTGAATGCTGCATTGATGTTTACCAGATCTTCCGCGTACACCTCGGAAGACGGTTGGACGATGGGTCCGACGGTTTCCGGGGATCCTTATGCGGCGGGGGAATATCTGAAGTTGGGCGTGGACGCGACCCGGGTTCCGGATGCGGCCAACACGGCTCTTTTATTGATCATGGGATTGGGCGCGATTGCCGCCTGGCGAAGGTTTGGCAAAGCAGAACGTTCGACAGCGCGTTGAGCTGTCATGCAGTCAAATGGTTTTCCGAATAAACGCTGAGGCGCTGAGAACGCAAAGCAGCGCAGAGTTTTCAAGCTTTGCCACAATCACCGTTCAATGGTCACCCCAAAACCTGGCCATCTTCGCGGAACACTGTTCTCAGCGTCTCCGCGTTAATCCGCCTTCGTCCAACCGCATCGTTGGCTTAGAAAGCAGAGGCTTCTTTCAGGCGCAGGATTTCGGAGTGCAATTGGCGGGCGAGTTCCTTGCGATCGGTGCTGCCTTCGCGAAGTTGAGTGAAGCGGACGGAGGCGCGGATGGTTTTTTTGCTGAGCAGATTGATGACGTGCGAAATGAGGGTGATGTCTTGCCAATAGCAAACTTCTTCGCCGACGTCGCCGTCGTCGATTTGATATTGAACAAGCCCGGCGAAAAGCGCATGGGTTTGGCGGGTGGCGGGTTCGAGCAGGGAGGATTTGAAGGGCAGAACGGTTTGGCCGTTGGAACTGGTGCCTTCGGGAAACAAAACGACGAGCGCGCCTTGATCGAGCGCGGATTGGATTTCATCGGTGGTCTTTCCGACGAGCGTGCGGCGTCCGCGATCGACGAAAAGTGTGCCGCCCATTCTGGCAAGGGGGCCAAAGACGGGCCAGCCGCTGACTTCGCGTTTGGCGACGAAGATGGCGGGCGTGATCGACGAAATGATCAGGATGTCCACTTAGCTCAAGTGATTGGAAACGAGCAGGCCTTTGGCCGGGATGGTTCCGGAGGCGGTGATTTGGGTTTTGAAAATGCGGAGGATGCGGCGGGAGCAGTGTTGCAGCCAGAGCGCGCGTTCGCGGGACGGACAATTTTTGGAGAGGCCGCAAACGCGGGCGAAATTTACGGCGGCAATGGCCAGCTCGCCGGTGAACCAAAGCAGCCGAACGAGAACGCGCAGCGGATGCCGCAGCAGGCCTTTCATGCCTCAATTTGAAACCGGCCCATGAGGATTTCAACCGGGAAATCGCCCGGCCGCGAATGCAATTCGGCGATTCAGCAGATTACAAATTGCTCCGCAGAAAGCTTTTCCGTCGCGGAGCGACAACCAATGGTTGCTACGGAGCCATTACAAATCGGCGTTACGGAGTTGCACATTGCGATGAGTGGAAATTTCTGCGAAGCTCGCGCGCATGGACTCGAGCCGTGAAGCGCATTTTCCTGCTTCGTTAAACAATACGCTGTTCGCGCCGATCAGGAGATCGGCGCTCCGAGGATTGCGGGCGTGTCCGTTCGGTCTTGGACTTCGGCTTTTTCTTTTGATGGCTTTCGTATTGGCGGCGCGGGGGGCGGAATTGCGCGAGTGGGAAAATCCAGGGCTGACGGGCATCAACAACCTGCCGCCGCATGCGACGATGGTGATTTGTCCGGATGTGGCGACGGCCAGGAGCATTCAATTCACGGCGAACAGCGAGCGGGCGAAATCCTCTTTCTATCGTTCGCTCAATGGCGATTGGAAATATCACTACTCCTCCAATCAACTGGCGCGCGTGCCGGATTTTTGGAAGCCGGATTTTGACGATAAAAAATGGGACACGATTCCGGTGCCGTCGAATGTGGAAATGTTCGGCCACGGGATTCCGATTTACGTGAATTACCATTATCCATGGCGCCAGCCGTGGACGCCGCCGTTCGTGCCGGGTGACGACCCGAACAATACGGTGAATGCGTATCGGCGGATGTTTGAAATCCCAAGTGGCTGGGCGGGGCGCCGGGTGTTGCTGACGTTTGGCGGCGTGAATTCGTTTTTCGATGTGTGGGTGAACGGCGAAAAAGTCGGCATGGGCAAGGACAGCCGCACGCCGGTGGAATTCGACATCACGAAATTTCTGAGGCCGGGCAAAAATCTGCTGGCGGTGGAAAATTTTCGGTGGTGCGACGGGTCCTATCTGGAGGACCAGGACATGTGGCGGATGAGCGGGATTTTTCGCGACGTCTATTTGTGGTCGCCGCCCAACGTGCACATCCGGGATTTTGAAGTGAAAACGGCGAAGGTGGATTACCTGTCGCAGGTGGCGGAACTGGCGATTGACACGAGCATTCAGAACACGGGCGGGACGTCGCCGGCGTGCGGCCTGGAAGCGATGTTGTTCGACCCTTCCGGCAAAGCGATTTCAACGAACAGCCTCGCGATTTCGATTGCGGCGCATTCTGAACGCGAATTGAAGCTCGATATCGATGTGCATCACGCGCAGTTGTGGTCGGCGGAGCGGCCGGCGCTTTATAAATTGTTGCTGGCGATCAAGGATTTGGACGGGCATGTGTTCGAGATCATTCCGGTGAATGTGGGGTTTCGCACGGTGGAAATCCGCGACGGCAATTTGCTCGTGAATGGAAAGCGGATTCTGATCAAGGGCGTGGACCGGCATGAGTTCGACCCGGATCGCGGGCAGGCGATTACGCCGGAGATCATGGAACGCGACATCAAGATGATGAAGCAGTTCAACATCAATGCCGTGCGGTGCTCGCATTATCCGAACCAGCCGGCGTGGTATGACTTGTGCGATCGCTACGGGATTTATCTCGTGGATGAAGCGGACATCGAGAGCCACGGGATGGGTTTTGGCGAAAAGACATTGGCGAAGGACGCGGAGTTTGCGGATGCGCACATGAATCGCACGGTGCGGATGGTGGAGCGCGATAAAAATCATGCGTCAATCATCATTTGGTCTTTGGGCAACGAAGCGGGTGACGGGCCGAATTTTGAGGCGACGGCGGCGTGGGTCCAACAGCGCGATGCGACGCGGCCAGTCCAATATGAGCCGGCGCGAAAGGACGCTTACACGGACATCTTTTGCCCGATGTATCCGAATCCGCGCGAGTTGGGCGAATACGCTTCCAAGCCCGAGACGAAGCCGTACATCATGTGCGAGTACGAACATTCAATGGGCAATGGCAGCGGCGATTTTGGGTCCTATTGGAACCAGATTTATGAGAAGCCGTATTTGCAGGGCGGATTCATTTGGGATTGGGTGGACCAGGGTTTGCGCGCGCCACAGGGAGCGTTGCCGGCAGCGCATTATCAAAAGCCCGGTTTTTTCGAGAAAACATTCTGGGCTTTTGGCGGTGATTTCGGACCGGCGGGGACGCCATCGGATGGAAACTTTTGTTGCAACGGCCTGGTGACGCCCGACCGGCGGGCACACCCCGGATTATTCGAGGTGAAGCATTGGTATCAATATATCCGTTGCCAGCCGTGGGACCTGACGGAGCGCACGGTGGCGATCAAAAACTGGTTCGATTTCACGAACCTGAGGGACATCGCGGCGGGGCATTGGCGGCTGAAGGCGGATGGCAAGGAGATCCAGGGCGGGAAGTTGCCGGAGCTGGACCTGGACCCGGGCGCGACGAAGCAGTTGGCGATTCCCGTGAAGGCATTTCGGCCGGAACCGGGCGTGGAGTATTTCCTGGAATTGGATTTCACGCTGAAGCACGACATGCCGTGGGCCAACGCGGGCCATGAGATTGCGTGGGATGAATTCAAATTGCCGGACTCGGCGCCGGCGGCGGTGATGGATGAAGGCCCGTATCCGCCGGTGGACTGGTCTGCCAATACGAACGGCGCGGTGGTTTCCGGCAAGAATTTCCAGATTGTTTTTGACGAGGCCACGGGCGGCATCAAATCCTGGACTTACAAAGGGCGCGAGTTGATCGAATCGCCGTTGAAGCCGGACTTCTGGCGCGCGATGACGGACAACGATCGCGGGCGATCGAAGCCGAAGGACTCGCAGAAATATTGGCGCGACGCGGGCAGGGCGGGCGTGAATGAAGGTTTTAGCGGCGAGAAAAAGAAGGACCATTTTGAAGTGACGGTGAAAACATCGCTGCCGGCGGCGGACAATTCAAAATGGGAAACGGTCTATAGCATTTATCCCAGTGGCGACGTGATTGTGACGGCGACGTTCAGGCCTGCGCGAACGAATTTGATCTGGATGCCGCGGATGGGGATGCGGATGGAATTGCCGAAGGGTTTCGAGCGCATCACTTGGCTCGGACCGGGGCCGCGGGAAACGTATAGCGACCGGAAGGATTCGCGCGTGGGCGTTTACAGCGGCAAGGTCGAAGACCAATTTTTTGCGGATTACACGGAGCCAGGCGAGACGGGGAACAAAGCGGATGTGCGCTGGCTGGCGTTGCGCAAGGGGTCGGTGGGTCTGCTGGCGGTGGGGATGCCGTTGTTGAGCGCGAACGCGCTGCATTACACGGAAGATGATTTGAATGCGGGCAAGCATGCGTTCGAATTGCCGCATCGGGATTTTATTTCGCTCAACCTGGATTTGAAGCAGCAGGGCGTGGGCGGGGACAATAGCTGGGGAGCGTGGCCGCATGAGCCGTTTTTGATTCCGGTGCGGGAATATACCTATAGTTTTCGGCTGCGGCCCTTTGGCCGGGGAGACGATCCGGAGAAATTGGCGCGGATGGTTTTGCCGAAGGAATAAGAACCCTAGGGGTATTATCTCTCGCCGGGACGCGGGCTGGGAATCCACCAATTCGCGCTCCAATAATAGGTCCAGAGAGTTTCCAGCGGGGCTTTTTCGACATGACCGTCGTAAAGCGCCAGGTCAATGGCGCCGGGCAGCGGTTTGGAAATATCCACATGGCGAGGGGCCGCCGAAGCGGAGCGCTTGCCATGCCGGGCAATCGTGAACGTGCTCATCCCCCTGTATTCGTCACCCATCGTAGGGTAATAGGTCGTCAACGAGCCGGTATATAAATTGGTCGCCGGCAGGGCGTCACCCAGGGGGCCATCAACAGGAGATATGTTCTCACCGAAAACGGGCGTTTCAGATGGGTGCGCGGGAGTTCTTCTGCCGAATTGCCATCCATCGGTAAGGTACCAAGGTTGTGTGAAATAAATATTCAAGGCATAGCTGCCCACATTTATTGTGGACATCGAACGATCCCGATAATCAAGCGAGCTCGCAGGGACGACCCAGGGATGATCGGCTGTGCCTTGCAATGAATCATATACCGGCCCTGAATTCGTCGCGAAGGTGGATGGGCAGAGAAGCAAGCTGGAGGTCATACCGTACGGCTTAAAGCGATCGGGCCAGGTTGAATAGGGTCCCGGTGAAGAGTTTTGAAAAAAACCAAAATCGTCCCAGTACATCTGGCGGGCAATGGCCATTTGTCTCAGGTTGTTCAAGCATCGGATTTGCTGGGCGCGCAACTTTGCGCTTTGTAAGGCAGACAGCAACAAGGCGGCCAAAATCGCAATGACGACGATGACGACGAGGAGCTCGATTAAGGTAAACGCCGCCTGCCTGCTGAAGGCAGTTGGCCGAAACGGAATGTTCGAACGGTCCATGGCAGGACCACGGCCCGTGTCAGTAGGGTGCACGGGGCGATTGGTTGGACACTACGCCTGTCATTCGGAGTCAGCAAGGGAGAATTGGAAGGAAGGCAGAAGGTTGAATGCAGAATGCAGAAATGGGAGGGTCGAGACGACGCTCCGGCATAGCCCGGCACGCGAACCATTCAGGAGAGCGACGTTTACGTCGCTTCAATGTTTGCCCACAAAAAGACCTCAAAAAATTTCAAAGCTCTCTCTTCGGTCACCGTGAAGCGGACTGAAGCCCGCGCTCCAGTGCGTTTGTCAAGTTGCGCTCGACGGCGCCCCCGGCGCGGCGAATCTGCTTGCTCGTGATTCGGGTAAGTTTTAGTTTCCGGCAAATCACCGTCACCAGCAAAATTCCTGTGCGTCAACCATTCTGGCCATTCATGAAAAATCGTGCTCTTTCGGTTCTCCTCGTGTTCACCCCGTGGTTCATGATTCATGCGCAAAATAGCGCGCCTGAGGCATTGCCCATTGTCGATGCCATTCCGCCGGCGCGCGACATTCCCTGGCCGGGCACGATCAAGCTATCGGTGGATGCGTCCGATAATACGCGCGGCATTTTCCAGGTGGTCGAAACAATTCCCATTTCCACGCCGGGCCCGCTCACTCTCCTTTATCCGAAGTGGCTGCCGGGCGAGCATTCCAATAATGGACCGATTTCCCGGCTGGCCGGCCTCGAACTGAAAGCGGGCGGCAAATCATTGTCGTGGCGGCGCGATCCAGTGGATGTTTTCGCATTTCACGTGGATGTGCCGCAAGACACTTCCGAAATTGAGGCGGATTTCCAGTATCTCGCGCCGACCGATCCCAACCAGGGCCGCGTGGAAACCACTCCCGAAATGCTGGACCTCGAATGGAACAGCGTGGTGCTTTATCCCGCGGGTTATTATGTCCGCCAGATCAACATGGATGCGTCGGTCAAACTGCCGCCGGATTGGAAGGAATCTTCGGCGCTGGACGTGGCTTCGCAGGAGGGGGACACCGTTCATTTCAAGCCGGTCGGCCTGGATACGCTGGTGGACAGTCCGATGTATGCGGGCGTCAATCGGCGGGTGGAAACGCTCGCGCCGGGTGTTCGTCTCGATATCTTCGCGGACGAGCCGGAGCAATTGGCGGCGACCGACGAACAAATTCAATTTCACCGCAACTTGGTGACGCAGGCGGTCAAACTTTTCGGCGCGCAACATTACGATCATTACGATTTTCTGCTGGAAATCAGCGACCGCGAAGGGGGCCAGGGGTTGGAACATCATCGCAGTTCCGAAGACGGCGTGCGGGAGGGATATTTTACGGAATGGGACGACAATGTGTCGGCACGGACGCTGTTGCCGCACGAATATACCCACAGTTGGAACGGAAAATTTCGGCGCCCGGCGGACTTGTGGACGCCGGATTACCGCACGCCGATGCAGGATAGTTTGCTGTGGGTTTATGAAGGACAAACGCAATTTTGGGGCATCGTGCTGGGCGCGCGGTCGGGATTGATTTCAAAGCAACAGGCGTTGGACACGCTGGCGTCTCTTGCCGCCCGGTTGGATACGATGGCCGGGCGCAAATGGCGTCCGCTCGAGGACACGACCGATGACCCGATCATTGCCAAACGGCGGCCGAAAGGATGGACGAGCTGGCAGCGTCAGGAGGATTATTACAATGAAGGCGCGCTGATCTGGCTGGATGCGGACAGCCTGATCCGCCAACTCTCCGGCGGGAAGCGCTCCATGGATGATTTCGCCCGGGCGTTCTTCGGCGTGCACGACCGCGATTGGGGAGAAATGATTTACACGTTTGATGACGTGGTCAAAACGCTCAACCAGATTCAGCCGCACGACTGGGCGGCGTTTCTTCACGCCCGGCTGGATAATATCAATGTGCACGCGCCGATGGATGGTTTCACGCGCGGCGGATATGAGCTCGTTTATACCAACTCGCCGACCGAAACGTTCAAGCTCGCCGAGAAGGCGCGCAAGGTGACGGACCTGAGTTATTCCGTCGGTTTTGTTCTCGATAAGGACTCGACGATTACCGAAGTGGGCTGGGACACGCCGGCTTTTAACGCGGGGCTGACGGTGGGCACCAAGCTTATCGCGCTCGACGGCCGCGCCATTGAAACGGACCAACTCAAGGCAGACATCAAAGCAAAAAAATCACCGCTGAAATTGTTGGTCAAGACAGGGGATTTTTACCGGACCGTGGAGCTTAACTATGACGGCGGACTTCGTTATCCAGCGCTGGAGAAAACCGGTTCGGGGCCGAGCAGTCTTGAGGCATTGCTCGCGCCGAAGCCTTAGCTAATAATTCAGTTGAAAAGGGGAGTGCGCCCGCCTCGGGCACAGCGAGGCGCACCCTTGCGGCTCACCGTTGCGCGTGAAAGGTTTCATCGTTCACTGGCCGTTTGCGCCTCAACCGTTCGGCGCGAGGCGCACCGAACCGCAGCCGAGGCGGCTACGCTCCCCGGAATTCGGATGAATCGCTGGTCGTTGGCCACCCTGATGTTGACTGCGTGGCGGCGGTTCACTATTGTCGCTCGAAATTGCCGGGCGCGGCGGGCAGGCTCCGACCCTTCGCCTCCGGTGTCAGTTCAAAAGCGAACGCGAACAACTAACCACACCCTCGTATGCAGCATATCCAACTGGGCAATATCGATTATGCCATCCTGATCATCTACTTTGTGTTTGTCCTCAGCATTGGCTGGATTTTGAAGCGGTACATGAAGGGCAGCACCGACTTTTTCCTGTCGGGACGATCGATTCCGGCCTGGGTCACGGGTCTCGCGTTTATTTCGGCCAATCTCGGCGCGCAGGAAGTCATCGGCATGGCGGCGGATGGCGCGAAATACGGCATCATGACCAGCCACTTTTATTGGGTGGGCGCGATTCCCGCGATGGTGTTTCTCGCGATTTTCATGATGCCGTTTTACTACGGCTCCAAGGCGCGGTCGGTGCCGGAATATCTCAAACTGCGTTTTGATGAGAAGACG
>Ga0134126_10008435_pt1 | contig 12972 bp, 3 predicted proteins | sample KB31752_FD_96881 | JGI IMG/M metagenome (GOLD analysis project Ga0134126, IMG submission 96881) | Terrestrial soil microbial communities with excess Nitrogen fertilizer from Kellogg Biological Station, Michigan, USA - KB3-175-2 | ecosystem: Environmental > Terrestrial > Soil > Unclassified ...
AAATTAATTTCATTGCGATTGCGCGAGATGCTATCGACCGTCAATCCTTGAGACTGCAACCACGATGTCACTTTGGTGAGATCACCTGAGGTCATTCCAAAGCGCGCCGCGTACTTCTCAGGCGTGAGCCACTTGTGATAGTTCGGAGAAGTACGATCCTGCTGTTGGCGCAACAAAAGATCCATGTCGGCCTGCTGGGCGGGTGAAAGCCGAAAAGTCAAGCTGGCGCTCACGGCTTTGGTCGTGTCGGTGCGGCCCCGGTCAAATTGCGCGCGCGCCATGGGGTGGGCGGTGCCAAGTATGGGAGCAAACTGCGCTGCATCCACAGGGCGCAAAATTCGGTTCCTGGAAGTTACCTGGCTGCTTCCTGCCCCGCCAGCGGAGATGAACAGCGCGGTGGCACACACACACGCGAAGGCTCTAGTCTTCATTCGTTGCACCTTGGATTATTTCGCTTTAAGTTTGGAACCGATACGGCCTGCACCAATAGATTCAGGGTACAGCAGCTAAGGATGCATTCCCAATAGCCGTGCGGGTAAAAATTTGTTTACATTAACCGACTCGGACGGAATGTACCAAGCTATAGCAGATGACGTCTGGCTTTATTCATGCACGAATTTTCCTGGTGCCTTACACTGTTGCAAAACTGCATGAAGCTATCTGTCGTAATGCCGGTGTACAACGAGCGCGCAACGCTGAGGGCAGTCGTCGAGCGGGTGCTCGCTGTTCCGCTTGAAATCGAACTGCTGTGTGTGGACGATGGATCGCGTGATGGATCCCGCGAAATTCTTGCCCAACTAAAATCTGAACATCCGCAGGTCAGGGTCTTCCTGCAACCACAAAACATGGGCAAGGGTGCCGCATTGCGTCGAGGAATTCAAGAAGCCACCGGCGAACTCGTCATCATCCAGGATGCTGACCTGGAGTACGACCCATCCGAGTATCCGAATCTGCTCGAACCGCTTCTTCAGGGAAAAGCTGACGTGGTTTACGGCTCACGATTCCTGGGTGCCGGGCCACACCGGGTGCTTTATTTCTGGCATTCGGTGGGAAATTCGATTCTTACGCTTATATCGAACTGCCTGACCAACATCAACTTGAGCGACATGGAGACCTGTTACAAGGTGTTCCGCCGGGAGATCATTCAGTCCATTCCTATCGAAGAAGACCGCTTTGGCTTCGAGCCGGAAATCACGGTCAAAATTGCAAAGCGCCGCCTGCGAATCTACGAAGTGGGCATCGGCTACTGGGGGCGAACTTACGAAGAAGGGAAAAAAATCGGTTGGAAGGATGGCGTCCGCGCCCTCTGGTGCCTGCTTAGATATTCGGTTAAAGAATCTGCGGTTCCCTTAGCTGCCGAACCGAACTCTTCGACCGCAGTCGCAGAGCCGCAAAGAGGTTCGGATTAAAGTAACCAACTTTAAGGTTACTGTCGATATTCCCTCTCTCCCGCCCAAGGCCGCGGATTAACGTGATTATAGGTTGGATTGTGCCTGAAACGGCTTGACGGGCCAGAGAAATCTGGCGAAAATATGGACTGTTCGGGCTTCCTCCCCAAGGCGAACCCATCGTTTGTGCTCCCCTTTGTTCAGTTTGCCTTCAGTATGCCAAGTTCCACGATTGAACCAAAAACAGCAGTTGTTGCAGGTTCTTGTACGGACTATGGGCAACTCACGGTTGTTCCCGCGAACAACCTGTCACAATGTGAATGAAAGCGCTTTCCCAACATGCTTGGGGGAGAGTAGCCGGGGGTTATGGCGCCGTCAGATATCGAAAAACAGCTGGCAAATCTAAGCCCGGCAAAAAAAGCGCTGTTGGAACGGAAGCGGCGCGCGTCCGGCGCTGCCCCGGTTCTGAAGCGACTTGATCTTCGCGACGGCATCCCGCTTTCATTCGCGCAGCAGCGCTTCTGGCTGATTCACGAACTTGATCCCACCAGCTATTTGTATAACGTTCCGCGAGTCGTTCATCTGAGCGGCAAACTGGACCGAGCGGCCCTTGAAGCCAGCTTGAACGAGGTCATCAGGCGTCACGAAGCCCTGCGAACAAGCTTCCGGATAGAATCCGGCCAGCCTGTCCAAATCATCGCACCGGAACTGCGGGTTGAGCTTCCGATCAGTGAAGTTGTCTCTGAGAATGGCGCTCCAGCGCTCGATGCAGCCTTGGAGTTGGCCCTCGAAGAATATCGACGTCCGTTTGATCTCGCCACCGGCCCGCTGTTGCGCGCCCGTCTATGGAACTTAGGTGCAAACGATCATCTGCTGCTCATCGTTATGCACCACATTATCAGTGATGGCTGGTCGGGCGGGGTTCTGTTCGACGAACTTGGGAAGCTGTACACAGCTTTTGCTCAAGGACAAGCTTCTCCTCTTGCTGAATTGTCGATTCAGTATCCCGACTTTGCCGTGTGGCAACGCGGCTGGATGGATCGCGTTCTCGACAAGCAGATTGAGTATTGGAAGCAAAGGCTCGCGGGAGCGCCGCCCTCCCTGGAGTTGCCCACTGATGGTGAGCGCCCGCTGGATGCAGGTTTCCGTGGACATCTTGTCTCGCTGAATTTGTCTCCTGACCTTGCACAGCGAGTGAGCACATTTTCGCGGACCCAAGGCACAACGTTATTTCCAGTCATTCTCGCCGCCTTGCAGGTCTTAATGTTCCGCTGGACCGGACAATCCGATCTGGTGCTGGGAACCGTGAATGCGAACCGCAATACGGCGGAACTTGAAAAACTGATCGGCTGTTTTTTGAATTTTCTGGCTTTGCGAGAACATATCGAGGGCTCCGAAGACGCTCTGGCATTACTTGCGAAAGACAAGAAGACTGTGCTCGAGGCTTTCGCCAACCAGGATTGTCCTTTTGAAAAAGTCGTCGAGGCGGTGAATCCCGAGCGCGCCGCGAATGTGAACCCGATTTACAACGTGGCGCTGCTGGTGCAGAACTATCCGGCGTTCGCGTTCCGCGACAACCAGCTCGAAGCGCGATTCATGCCGCTGGATACTAAGGTGGCGTTTTTAGACCTTCGTTTCGTCGTCACCGAGAGCGCCGGCGCGATCGTCATCGAGTGCGAAGCCAACGCGGAGTTGTTCGAGCGGTCAACTGTTGATCTGTTGTTGGCGGGGTTTCGCGACGTGCTGGAGCAAATCGTCGGTGAGCCGACCCGGAAGCTGGAAGATTTTCGGGTTCCGGATGCCCTGATTCAACAGGCGCAGTCCCGGTCAAACCAGACAACGCAGACTATTGCGGTGGCAGCGAGCTTTACCGCGGAACCGGTTAAACCGGCCTTAAGATTCTGGATGAAGCGGTTGGGCGTACCTGCCAAAATTAAATTTGCTCCGTTCAACCAAATTTTCCAGGTGTTGCTGGATCCGGCGAGCCTTTTGTCAGGGAACACGCATGGCTGCAACATAATTTTGTTGCGGATCGAGGACCTGCTGCCTGTGGAGGCGGTCGGCGGCTCTGACATGGAACAACGGCTGGTTGCCTCGGCTCAAGAGTTCGTGAATTCGGCGCAGATGGCCGCGCAGCGCTCCGCTGTCCCATTTGTCATCTGCATCTGCCCGCCTTCGGCCGCGGTCCAGGCTCAGCCTCTGTTGGCGGCGGCTTGTGATCGTGTGCAGACTTCGATTGTTTCTTCGCTGGCGGGTAGGCCGAACGTCGCAGTCGTGACTCCACCCGAGTTGTTCGCACATTATCCCGTCGCACGTTACGACGATGACTACGCCTGGCGGGTAGGCAAAATTCCGTACACCACAATTTTCTTTACTGCGCTGGGAACCATGCTTGCCCGCAGAATGTCTGCTGTTTGCAGCGCGCCATATCAAGTCATCGTCGTTGATTGCGAGCCAGCGCTGTGGAGCAGGAAAGACGGGCAGACGAACGTTGGCGAGTCACAGCGCATACTGCAGAACTTTCTGATTGCGCAGCAGGAGGCGGGCAGGATTATCTGTTTGGTGCGAAAAGGATCGAAAGATTCCGCTGAAGTGGTTTTTGGGTCGGCTGTAGACACACATTTCGGTTGGCAGCACGTCACGGACACGCGTTTTGACGAGCGTCCTAGTTCAGGGAAGCTGAAGGAATTAGCCGAAGAATTTGGACTCAGCCTCAGCAGTTTTATTTTCGTCAGCGCAAGCCAGCATGAATGCGCCGAAGTCCAGGCCAACTGCGAAGCTACAGTTGCACATATGCCCGCAGATGCGGCGCAGATTCAACGCTATCTGTCCCATTTCTGGGCCTTTGATTCACGGCCTGCCGCCTCTGATGGAAAATCAGCGCACAAATTACGAACAAGATTTTCCGAAATCGCGGCCGCACTCTCAACCGTGGATTCCATTTCCTCAGCAATCGAGTCTGAACAAGTTCGACGTGCGCTCGGTCGCAGCGCTTACATAGCACCCCGGAATGCCGTTGAAGAGTTGCTGGCGGGTATCTGGACGCGGCTGTTGCGAATCGAGCAACCTGGAATTCACGACAATTTCTTTGCTCTCGGCGGTCATTCACTGCTTGCCGTCCAAGTGATCGCGCGCGTCCGGGAAACAATGAATGTTGAAATGCCGCTGCGTGCGATGTTTGACGCGCCAACCATTGCAGAGTTCGCCGAACGTGTAGAGGACGCCCGGCGAGAGAGCGACAAACTGGCAATTCCGCCACTCAGGCCGGCAGCACGCGATGGACAAATACCGCTTTCTTATTCCCAGCAGCGCTTGTGGTTCATTGACCAACTCGAGCCCGGGAATCCCTTTTACAACATCTCCGCGATGTACCACCTTCTCGGACCGCTTGATATTGCGGCGCTTCAGAAAACGATTAATGAAATTGTGCGACGGCATGAATCGCTCCGCACCACATTTCAAAGTAAAGATGGCGAGCCCGTGCAAGTCATCGTGTCAGAGTTGCAGTTGCATCTGCCAATTTCAATTTGCACAGGGCTCGCGGATGATGAACGGCAAGCCGAGATCCAGCGATTCTCGCGACATCAGGCGTTACAGCCTTTCGATCTTTCCGTGGGGCCGTTGTTGCGCTTCAGTTTGCTGAAACTAGCCGAAGAAGAGCACGTGTTGGTCGTTATCCTGCATCACATTGTGGGCGATGGATGGTCGGGTAGCTTATTGGCCACGGAAATGGCCGCGCTGTACCAGGCATTTTCCCGAAACGAGCCCTCTCCGCTGCCTGAATTGACGGTTCAATATGCCGACTTTGCCATCTGGCAACGTCAGTGGATGCGTGACGAAATTTTAGACGGGCAGATCGCGTACTGGAAGAAGCAGTTGGCCGGAGCCCCCCCGGTTCTAGAGTTGCCAACTGATCGGCCCCGACCCGCGGTGCAAGCCCATCGTGGCGCAATACGCACTCACGTGATTGCCGCGGAGCTGCTCGACCGCCTTCGCGCTTTGAGCCAAGCGGAAGGCGCGACGCTGTTCATGACTCTGCTTTCTGCATTCCAATTGCTGCTCTCGCGCTACTCGGGGCAAGATGACATCGTCGTTGGTTCAACGGTTGCCGGACGCAACTACTCGGAGATCGAGCCACTGATCGGTTTCTTTGTGAATACTCTGGCGATGCGAGCCGACCTTTCGGGAGACCCAACCTTCCGCGACTTGTTGGCACGAGTAAAGCAGGTCGCGCTGGATGGTTACGCTCACCAGGAAATCCCGTTCGAAAGGTTGGTAGAAGCGTTGCAGCCTGAACGCAGCCTTAGCTACAACCCGATTTTCCAGGTGTTGTTCGGGCTTCAAAATATGCCACGCGCATTGTTTGAGGCTTCCGGACTTAAGGTGCACCGTGAGCCGGTTCATTCTTCGACTTCGCTCTTCGACATGTCATGGTTTGCATTTGAGATTCCAGAAGGCTTGCTGCTGCGTATCGAATACGACACTGATCTCTTCGAAGTGGCGACCATTGATCGCGCAGTGAAGCATTTCGAGCAACTCCTTGATCGCATCGTCGAGCATCCAGAGAAACAGATTTCTCAATTTCAACTACTCACGCCGGAGGAGCGGCACCGCGTGCTGGTGGAATTCAATGACACCACCCGCGACTATCCCAAGGTAACATGCATTCACGACTTTCTGGCGCAACAGGCAGACAAATCTCCTGATGCTACCGCCCTGATTTGCGACGATGCCCGCATAAGCTACTGCGAACTGAACGAGCGGGCGAATCAGCTGGCGCATTTTCTCATCCAGCACGGTGCCGGACCTGATGTACCGATTGGAATCTATTGCAGGCGAACCGCAGCGATGGTCGTAGGGATTTTGGGGATTCTGAAATCCGGCAGTGCCTACGTTCCGCTGGACCCAGCCTATCCGAAAGACCGGTTGGCAAACATCCTTGAAGATTCGGAAGCACCGATCATTTTGACCCAGCGTGACCTTGTTTCCGAGTTACCGCCGGTTGCAGCAGAAGTAGTGTGCCTGGACGGCAACGAAGCCGATGCTATTGCGCGTCAATCACGGGAGAACCCAATCACCGCTGTGAGGCCCGAGAACCTGGCGTACGTATTGTTCACGTCCGGATCAACCGGCAAGCCAAAGGGTGTGGCCCTGGAGCACCATAGCGCGGTCAACTTCGTTCGCTGGGTAAATGAACTGTTCACGCCCGAAGAGCTCTCAGGAGTTCTTTTTTGTACGTCCATCTGTTTCGACATGTCCACGTTCGAGATGTTTGTGACCCTGGGCGCTGGTGGAAAGATGATTCTGGCGGAGAATCCTCTCTATCTGCCGTCGCTCCCAGCAAGGCACGAAGTCACGCTCATAAACACGGTTCCCTCGGCGATCACAGAACTCGTCCGTATCAAAGGCTTGCCAGACTCAGTGAAGACCGTTGTATTGGCCGGCGAAGCACTGCCTCGAGGTCTGGTGGACGAGACCTACGAATCCACCGCGGTCGAAAAGATTTACAACATGTACGGGCCGACCGAAGTAGGTTATTGCACTTCAACGCTGGTATCTCGAGACGGACCGATCACGATTGGCAAGCCTATCGGTAATGCTCAAGCGTACATTTTGGATCGTAAGCTCGATCTTGTACCCATCGGAGTTGTAGGCGAGGCTTACTTCTCCGGCGAAGGCGTGGCACGCGGATACTACGGGAGGCCGGATCTCACTGCCGAACGATTTCTTCCTAATCCTTTCAACCCGCTTTCCGGCTCAACCATGTACAAGACTGGCGATCTGTGCCGTTGGCAGGCGGATGGCAATATTCAATACCTGGGGAGAATCGACCACCAAGTCAAGGTGCGCGGCTTCAGGGTTGAGCTGGGTGAGATTGAGGCTGTAATTGGAAAACATGCTTCGGTTCGCCAGACAATCGTGATGGCTCGCGAAGATGAACCGGGACTCAAGCGACTAGTCGCCTATGTCGTACCCCAGGACGGAAGCACACTCGATCCACACGGCTTGCGGGACCACGTGAAGCAAACTTTGCCGGACTTTATGGTGCCGGCTGCGGTGGTTGTACTGCAGGAATTCCCGCTCAACCCGAATGGAAAAATCGACCGTAAAGCCCTGCCCAGACCGGATTATTCGAGGGATCAGCAAACGGTGTTTATACCCCCGCGGACGGTGACCGAAGAACGCCTTGCCGCGATCTGGGCGGAGGTCCTGCACTTACCCCAAATCGGGGCTGAGGACGACTTTTTTTCGGCTGGCGGTCATTCCCTTCTTGCCACTCAAGTGATGTCCCGCGTCAGGCAGGTTTTCAAGGTAGAGATCCCCTTGCGGGCAATGTTTGAGTCGCCAGTGCTCCGGGGCTTGGCCGAGCAAATTGACTCCGCCTTGCGAGTCCATAGCGGAGTACAGCTTCCACCTTTGCGGCAGGCGCCTCGTGATCAGGTCTTGCCGTTGTCGGCAGCACAACAGAGCATGTGGTTTCTGGATCAACTCGATCCCGACAGCGCCGTATACAACATTCCCAGCACGCATCGTTTGAACCCGGCCCTGAACCTCGCAATACTCCAGCACAGCCTCGATCAACTGGTGGACCGTCACGAATCGCTACGTACTACCTTTGTCGCAGTTCAAGGCCAGCCGCAGCAGGTGATCGCGCCCGCGCTTCGAATTCCGATTGAATATGCTGATTTTAGCGACCTTCCGCCGGCCGAAAGTGAGCGGCGAGCAGTGGAGCGGATACTGGCTGCAGCCCGCAAGCCATTCCATCTGGCCACGGGTCCCCTGCTGCGAGTCACAGTCGCGCAACTCGCGGGCGGCGCACAGTTGTTATCGATTGTCATACATCACATCATCAGCGACCGCTGGTCGGTAGGCGTATTCCTGCGCGATCTGGCAGAACTCTATGCCGCCGGATCTTTGCACCGTACTGCCGCACTGCCGGAACTACCTGTTCAATATGCCGACTTCGCTGCGTGGCAAAGAGAGATCGCACAAGGCGAAGGATTCCAGAAGCAAATTGCTTATTGGAAAGAGGAATTACGAGACGTTCCTCCCATGCTCGAGTTGCCTACAGATCGCCCGCGTCCTGCAATGGAAACGTTTAACGGCGACACAGCCAGCATTGCGCTGTCATCGGGGCTCACACAAAAATTGCATGGCTTGAGCCGCTCCCATGGCGCCACACTATTCATGACGCTCCTGGCGTCCTTTCAGGCACTCATCAGCCGTTACAGCGGGCAGGAAGATTTCGCGGTCGGCATCCCTGTGGCCAGTAGGCGGTATGCCGAAATCGAAAACTTGATCGGCCTGTTCGCAAGCACCTTGCCATTGCGTGGAAGGCTGCAAGGGGATCCCACATTCGCCAATATTCTGCAGAGCGCCAAAGACGGCCTCCTGAACGCATACATGAATCAGGACGTGCCATTTGAAAAGCTGGTCGAAGAACTGCAACCGGAACGGAGCCTGAGTCACAGCCCGCTGGTTCAGGTGTACTTCATTCTGCAGAATGCACCGGTTGAGAATGTGCAGTTTGCAAATGTGGAGATGAATCACGTTCGAACCTCTACCGGCACTTCGAAAGGTGACTTGTTTTTCTCGCTTGCCGAACAGAACGGAAAATTGACGGGTCTGATGGAGTACAAGACCGATTTGTTCGACCGGGAAACGATTGAACGTATGTTGGGGCACTTCCGGGTTCTGCTTGAAGCAGTAGCAGAAAACCCCGGCCTCCGTCTTTCGCAACTGCCACTGCTTACCAGTCAAGAGCGGGAACTTATGCTGCACGACTGGAACGCGACGGATGCGGAATATCCGCGCCAGCGGTGTGTGCATGAATTGTTCGAGCAGCAGGCAGAACGCACTCCCGATGCCGTGGCGTGCGTATTCGACGGCCAAAGGCTCACATATCGCGAACTGAATCAGCGGGCGAACCAACTGGCTCGTTTTCTGAAGAAGCGGGGAGCCGAACCGGGGCAACGAATTGGAATTTTTGTCGAGCGTTCTTTGCGGATGATGGTTGGTTTACTGGGCATTCAAAAAACCGGCGCCGCTTACGTGCCGGTTGATCCAGCCTATCCCCCGGCCCGCATCAGCACCATGCTCGAAGACGCAGCCGTAAGGGCGCTCCTGACAGAGCACGATCTCCTCACCAGCGTTCCGTCATTGCCGGCTGAAATCATCTGCATGGATTCCGATTGGGATGCAATCAACCGGGAAAGCCCTGCCAATTTCATAAGCGGAACAACGCCGGAAGACCTGGTTTATGTGATCTACACATCAGGTTCAACGGGGAAGCCAAAAGGAGTACAAGTTCCGCATCGTGCGGTTGTCAATCTGCTCACCAGCATGGGCGAACACTTACAGATGGGGCCAAGCGACGTCTTTCCCGCCCTGGCCAGCTTTGCCTTTGACATGTCCATCCCCGAGTTGTACCTCGCATTGGTGACGGGAGGTTGCGTGGCGGTTGGGTGTCGGCACCTGGCTGGAGACGGCGAAGAGTTGGCGAGGTTCATGAAAGACAATCGAGCAACGGTTGTACATGCTACCCCCACAACATGGAACCTTCTGCTCGAAGCAGGATTCACCGGCGCAGGGCTCAAACGGGTGATTGGTGCAGAAGCTCTGCCTCCGGAATTGTGCGTGCGTCTGCTTAAAGTAGAACCTTCGCTATTCAACTTCTATGGTCCAACGGAAACTACCGTCTGGTCCACGTTCCACCACTTCCGCGACCCGAGCGAACCGGTAGTGGTTGGACGACCTATTGCCAATACTCAGGTCTACATTCTCGATGACAACTTGCAACCGGCTCCGATTGGCAGTGCACGAGAAATCTACATCGCAGGTGACGGCGTAGCGCATGGCTATTTCAATCGGGCGGAGTTAACTGCGGAAAAATTCGTTCCGAATCCATTCGGTGCACCCGGAACAAAGATGTATCGTACGGGCGACCTTGGGCGATATCTTCCTGATGGGCGGATCGAATGTCTGGGCCGCGCCGACTCGCAGGTCAAGGTGCGAGGCTACCGCATTGAACTGGGCGAGATCGAAGCCGTGCTGGCGAAGCATCCGGCGGTACAGGAGTGCGTGGTGCTGGCGCGCGAAGACGTTGCCGGAGACAAGAAGCTGGTGGGATATGCGGTTCTGAACACAGCGCACGACACAACCGCACAAGAACTCAGAACATGGATGAAAGACCGCCTCCCCGATTACATGGTCCCTATCGCCATGGTGGAGATGGAAAAATTTCCTCTCACGCCGAACGGCAAGGTAAACCGCAAGGCATTGCCGGCGCCTGATACCCGCCGCACGGAATCCGATGTTGCCTTTGTCGCCCCGCGCACCGCCGCAGAGGAGATTCTTGCCTCCATCTGGATGGAAGTGCTGCGACTGGACAAGGTGAGCACACACGATAACTTCTTCGAGTTGGGGGGACATTCACTTGCCGGAACGCAAGTTATTTCCCGCGCCCGGGAGGCTTTTAGTACCGCCATTCCACTTCGCTCCTTGTTTGAGGCCCCGACAATTGCTGCACTTGCTGAGCGAATTGAACAATTGCGCGGAATAGGCCCATCTGCTGGATTCGTACCACTGGGGCCGGCGCAGCGAATCGCTCAAGCTCCGCTGTCATTTGCGCAGCAACGTCTGTGGTTCCTCGATCAATTGGAGCCACAAAACCCCCTTTACAACGTGCCGTATATAGTGCGGCTGCAAGGGCCAATGAAGGCTGATCTGCTCGAGCAAAGCCTCAATGAAATTCTTCAACGGCACGAGTCGCTGCGGACCCGGTTTGAGGAGTCGAACGGCGAACCGGTACAGATCGTCGAACGCATAGAAAGAATGCCTTTTAGCCGCGCAGACCTCAGCAACATTGCACCAGAGTCGCGCCTGATAGAAGCCCGCCGGCTGGCAAAGGAGGAGGCCAAACGGCCGTTTGATCTGCGGGTCGCTCCGCTGGTACGTGGGTTGCTGGTCAAACTGGCTGACGACGATCATGCTCTGGTGGTCAACATGCATCACATCATCACCGACCGCTGGTCGTTCGGCGTGTTGTCTCAAGAATTGGCGAACTTGTATGAGGCCTATGCACAGGGCAAAGCCTCTCCTCTCGAAGCGTTACCGTTGCAGTATGCGGATTATGCAATCTGGCAGCGCAAGCACATGACTCCCAGCTGGATGGAGCAACAGGTCGCGTACTGGAAGCAGCAACTGGAAGGCGCACCGGCGGTGCTTGAAATTCCAACCGTCCAGCCGCGCAAACCGATGGAAAATTTTTGGGGCGGGATTTGCAATCGTCCTTTGCCGGAAAATGTGGCCGATGACCTGCGCGTCTTGAGCCGCCGTAATGGAGCGACGCTGTTCATGACCCTGCTCGCTGCCTTTCAGCTGCTGCTTGGAAAGCTCTCCGAACAGGAGGACATCGTCGTTGGCACGGATCTGGCAAATCGTACACAAACCGCTACCGAAAAACTGATTGGATTTTTTGTAAACCTGTTGCCTATTCGTACGCAGGTGGCATCAGACTTGACCTTCACGCAATTATTGCGACGGGTGCGCGAGGTTTCACTGGGCGCATTCGCACATCAAGACGTGCCTTTCGAAAAGCTGGTGGAGGAATTGCGCCCGGAGAGAAGTCTTACCCATCACCCCATTGTGCAGGTGCTGTTCGTCATGCAAAACACTCCGAGAGGTCCAAAGGAATTTGGCGGCCTGAAGCCCGGCCCTCTGGGCGTGAGCAGCACGTCGCGATTCGATTTGGTTCTGTTCATCAATAATCCGGATGATGCGCCGATTACAACATGGATGTACAACCCCAACCTTTTCGACGAGCCTATGATCCGCAGGTTCGCCGATCTGTATGAAGTCGTATTGCGGACGGTGGCCGCCGACTCTGGGCTTCAGGTTCAACAGATTCATATGGTCCTTCAGGAGGCAGACCTACGGTCGCGAGAAACCGAGCAGAAATCGTTTCACGAAACCAGCTTGCGGAAACTTAAAGGCGCCAGACGCAAGGTGGCCACGGCGCCGGCCAACTCTAATCGCCAGGCAGAGTGATGGAATCCACAATAAATCTTCAGGTGTTGTCCACCTTCATTGCCAGTCCAATCAAGTCCGCGTTATTGCGCGCCCTATCGAACCTGGGAATTGAAGCTGAGTTGGGCTTCACGGATCAACCGGAGATGAGCCGGTACATGGTGGCTCCCGGGCCCGACACCGAAAACATTTCGGGAACAATTGTGCTAATCAGGGTTGAAGATTGGCTCCGCGACGGATTGCTCTCGGGAAAATCTGGAGATGCATGGGCGCGCGAAGAACTGAAAGCTAAAGTCAAAGAATTCGCCAGCGAGCTCTCGATTCTGGCCCACCGCGGAAAGCCGGTCTGGTTTTTATGCTGTCCCTCGACCGGATGGGTCGCGGAACATTACAAGCTGAGCGCGCTGTGCCGCACCTACACGAATTTGCTTACCGCGCGGGTCGGAAATGTGGCACAGATCAACACTCTGCATTGGCCGGCTGAGTTGTCGTCGAATTACGATGATCGCGCCTCCGATCAAGCCACTAACATCCCCTTCACGCATGCCGCTTTCGG
>Ga0134126_10008436_pt1 | contig 12972 bp, 9 predicted proteins | sample KB31752_FD_96881 | JGI IMG/M metagenome (GOLD analysis project Ga0134126, IMG submission 96881) | Terrestrial soil microbial communities with excess Nitrogen fertilizer from Kellogg Biological Station, Michigan, USA - KB3-175-2 | ecosystem: Environmental > Terrestrial > Soil > Unclassified ...
GAATACGGTCGCTCTGGTGTAATCGGCCTATGCTGCGTTTCACGTTGATCGGGCTGGGCATGGCGATGATGGCGTCCAACGCAGGTGCGCAAGACGCCGCAGTGACCGCGATGGGAGCTGCAACGCGCTAGGTTTGGTCAAGTTCATGTTCCCGAACGAGTACAACGTGTATCTGCACTCGACACCGGCACCCGAGCTCTTCAAGCACACGGTTCGCACGTTCAGCCACGGCTGCATTCGGGTGAGCGACCCGCTTTCCCTCGCCACCTTGGTTCTCAAGGATGCACCGGGAGACTGGACGCGGGAGAAAATCGACACAACGATGCATGGAACGAAGACGGTGCGCATCAATCTCGAGCACCCGATCAACGTACTCATCCTCTACGGGACTGCACTCGCGACCGAGGCAGGCCCCGTTTATTTCTTCGATGACATCTACGGCTACGACAAGAAGCTCGAGCGACAATTGGGACTCGCACCGATCCAGTGACCGGCGGGGTATACGCGCCTGACGACCAAGGGAGTACTCTTGAGTACCAGGGACGACCAGGCCTGCAACAAAACGTGATCGCGAGCGGGAGGCTACGCTCACGCTGCGGGTTTGACCTTCGCTTTAGGATGCGACGCGCCGTGTGCCGTCGACCGATTGAGGCTCTCTCAATAGGGGAGAAAGAACTCCATGTCCACGGCCTCGCAACTCCGCGTAGCCCTTTCCGTGACATTCTTTGCAGGCTGCAGCCATCAGGCGCCGCCGACGCCACCGGAGCCGCATGTCTCCGTCGTTACGCTGCAAGCCCAGGCCGTGCCGATCGTCACGGAGCTTCCGGGACGCGTGAATGCTTTTCGCACCGCCGATGTGCGACCGCAGGTCAACGGCATCATTCTGAGGCGCCTTTTCGTCGAGGGAAGCGAAGTCAAGAAGGGGCAACAGCTCTATCAGATCGATCCAGCCCCCTACCAAGCCGCCTACGACAGCGCCGTCGCCGCGCAAGCTTCCGCTCGGTCACTGGCAGAGCGATACAAGCCGCTGGTCGAAAACAATGCGGTCAGCAAGCAAGACTACGACAACGCGGTGGCTGCGCGTCTGCAGGCCAATGCAGCTGTGGAGACCGCGCGCATCAACCTCGTCTACACCAAGGTACTGTCTCCGATCTCCGGCCGCATAGGTCGCTCCTTGATCACGGAAGGTGCGCTCGTCACCGCCAATCAGGCAACGGCTCTCGCGACCGTCCAGCAGCTCGAGCCGGTATATGTGGATGTGACCCAACCGGCCAGCACGCTGCTGCGCCTGCAGCGAGAGGCTGCTGCCGGTTTGCTGAGGCAAAACGACACCGGAAAGCCGCAGGTGCGGGTGCGACTCGAGGACGGCACCGATTACGCCCACACGGGGACGCTGGAGTTCTCCGAAGTGACGGTAGATCAGGGCACGGGCTCGGTGACACTGCGCGCGCTGGTCCCCAACCCCGAGCGCATCTTGTTGCCAGGCATGTTCGTGCGCGAGGAGATCGACGAAGGCATGCGTCAGGGCGCGGTCCTCGCGCCGCAGCAGGGTATCAGTCACAACCAGAGGGGCGAGCCCACCGCACTCGTCGTGGATCGCGACGGCACCGTCGGGCAGCGGGTGCTCACGACTGACCGAGCGGTCGGCGATCAATGGTTGGTGAGTTCGGGGCTTGCGCCCGGCGACCGCGTCATCGTCGAGGGGTTGCAGTCGGCAAGACCTGGCGCCAAGGTCGTGGTCGAAGAGTACAAGCCGACCTCGGACGAGAAGAGTACGAGGGAAGCGGCCGCGCCGCAGGCGACCGCGACGGCCCACCCTGCCGCAGCAGCCAAGACGGCTGCGGAATAGGCGCCGGCCGTGGTCAATTTCTTCATTGACCGCCCCATCTTCGCCTGGGTGCTGGCGATCGTCATCATGCTGGCGGGCGCGCTAGCCATCCTGACTCTGCCCATCGCGCAGTATCCGGCCATCGCTCCGCCCGCTATCTCGGTCTCGGCGACGTACCCGGGCGCCTCCGCAGATACTGTGCAAAGTTCTGTCACGCAGGTCATCGAGCAGAATCTGAGCGGCATCGATCATCTCCTGTACTTCGGATCGGAGAGCGATTCGGATGGGACCATGACCATCACGCTCTACTTCGAGCAGGGCACCAACCCCGATATCGCGCAAGTGCAGGTGCAGAACAAACTGCAACTGGCGACTCCTCTCCTGCCGCTGGTCGTGCAGCAGGAGGGCCTGCGCGTCGCCAAGGCGACGCGCAATTTCCTGCTCGTGATCGGCTTCTACTCGAGCGATGGCTCGATGAGCAGCGAGGACGTGAGCGACTACATCGCCTCGTACGTGCAGGACCCGATCAGCCGCACGCCCGGGGTCGGCGACTTCCAGCTTTTTGGCACGCAATACGCCATGCGCGTCTGGCTGGACCCCGCCAAGCTCTACAGCTACGGGCTTACACCGGTGGACGTGAACAGCGCGCTGCAGGTGCAGAATCTGCAGGTTCCCTCCGGTGAGCTCGGCGGACTTCCTTCCGTGCCGGGACAGCGCCTGCGCGCGACCATCATCGGTCCGCAGCGCCTCACCAACGCCGAGCAGTTCGGCAGCGTGCTGCTCAAGGTCAACACCGACGGTTCGCGGGTGCGCTTGAGGGACGTGGCCCGCATCGGCCTGGGCGCCGAAAGCTATTCGGTCCACACCGAGTACAACGGGTACCCGGCGGCAGGCCTTGCCGTGAAGCTCGCGACGGGCGCGAACGCTCTCGAGACAGCCGACGCGATACACGCCACGATGGACGAGCTGACGCCTTTCTTTCCCGCCGGCCTGAAGCTCGTTTATCCCTACGACACCACGCCGTTCGTGCGCGTCTCGATCGATGAGGTCGTAAAAACACTCTTCGAGGCGATCGTCCTGGTGTTCCTCGTCATGTACCTGTTCCTGCAGAACTTCCGGGCCACGCTCATTCCGACGATCGCCGTACCCGTGGTGCTGCTCGGCACGTTCGCCATACTGGGCGCCGCCGGATACTCGATCAACACGCTCACCATGTTCGGCATGGTGCTCGCGATCGGTCTGCTGGTCGACGATGCCATCGTCGTCGTCGAGAACGTCGAGCGTGTGATGGACGAGGAGAAGCTCTCCCCCAAGGAGGCGACGCGCCGATCGATGGGCGAGATCACAGGCGCTCTGGTTGGCATCGCCATGGTGCTGTCCGCGGTGTTCCTGCCCATGGCCTTCTTCAGCGGATCGACGGGTGTGATCTACCGTCAGTTCTCGGTGACCATCGTCTCGGCCATGGCCCTTTCGGTCATGGTCGCGTTGATCTTCACGCCTTCCTTGTGCGCAACGCTGCTGCGGCCGCGGGTTGCGGACGCGCACGAGCGCGAGCGCGGCTTCTTTGGATGGTTCAACCGCGGTTTCGGGAACATGAATCGCGGCTATTACCGCGGACTCGGACACGTCACCAGTCGCACCGGACGCTACCTGCTCGTGTATCTCGCCATCGTGGTGGCGATGGGCCTGTTGTTCGTGCGCGTGCCCCGGGCGTTTCTACCGGATGAAGACCAAGGCATTCTGTTCGTGCAGGTAAACGCTCCGCCGGGCTCGAGCAGCGAAATCACCCAACGGTCACTGAATCAAGCGCGAGACTACTTTCTCAAAAATGAGAAAGCCCTCGTGAGCGGTGTGTTCACGGTCAACGGCTTCAGTTTCGGCGGCCATGGGCAGAATGCCGGTCTCGTCTTCGTGCGCATGAAACAGTGGTCGGACCGCCCGGGCGAGGAGAATTCTGTCTTCGCGATGGCGGCGCGCGCCAACCGATACTTCCAGCAGATGCGAGGCGCATTCGTCGTCGCGTTCGCACCGCCTGCTGCACTCGAGCTGGGCAACGCGACGGGATTCGACTTCGAGCTCGTGGACCGCGGCAACCGCGGCCATGAGGCTCTAATGCAGGCACGCGGCCGTCTGATGGCGATCGCGAGCCAGGATCCAGCGATCGGCCAGATACGGCCGAACGGCCTGGACGATGAACCGCAGTACAGGCTCGACATCGACTGGGAAAAGGCGAGCGCGCTCGGCCTGCAGATTGGCGACATCAATGACACCCTCGAGGCGGGCTGGGGCTCGACGTTCGTGAACCAGTTCGTCGACCGCAACCGTGTCAAGCGGGTGTTCCTGCAGGGCGATGCCGAAGCGCGCATGCTGCCGCAGGACCTTGATCGCTGGTACGTCCGCAACGGTTCGAGTCAGATGGTGCCCTTCTCCACGTTCGCCTCGGCGCAATGGATAACGGGCTCGCCGAAACTCGAACGCTATAACGGGATCTCCTCGCTGGAGTTTCTGGGTGCGCCGGCGCCGGGCCGGAGTAGCGGGGATGCGATTGCGGCGATGGAGGCGGCGACGGCCAAGCTCCCCAACGGATTCGGCGGCGAGTGGACCGGGCTCTCGTACGAGGAGGTGCGCTCGGGCTCGCAGGCACCGGCGCTGTATGCCATATCCCTCACCGTCGTATTTCTGGCTCTCGCCGCGCTCTATGAGAGTTGGTCGATTCCTTTCTCGGTGATGCTGGTCGTACCGCTCGGCATCATCGGCACGATCACGGCAACGCTGCTGCGCGGGCTCGGAAACGATGTGTTCTTTCAAGTGGGCCTGCTCACAACCGTTGGGCTGTCAGCCAAGAACGCGATCCTCATCGTGGAGTTCGCCAAGGACAACTACGCGCGTGGGATGAATCTGACCGAGGCGACACTCGCTGCGGCGCGGCAGCGCCTGCGGCCGATCCTCATGACCTCGATGGCTTTCGTCCTCGGCGTGCTGCCCCTCGCGATTGCGACAGGCGCCGGTGCAGGCGGGCGCATCGCGATCGGTACCGGCGTAATCGGTGGCATGCTCACGGCGACGGTACTCGCCGTATTCCTCGTGCCGGTGTTCTTCATCAGTGTCCGCTCAGTGTTCCCCGGGCAGCGCGCGCGCACAGAGCAGCCGCCGCCGTCGACGGAGGCGGCGCCGGAGAGCCGAGGATGATCGGCCGCGCTCCCCTACTCCTGGGCGCCGCGCTCGCAATGTTCCTCAGCGGCTGCACGTTGGAGCCGCGTTATCAGCGTCCCGCCTCGCCGGTTCCCGCACCCCAGGGCACGCGTCCCGGCATAGCCGCCGCCGACATCGGCTGGCGCGAGTTCTTCCCCGATTCCCAGCTGCAGCAGCTGATCGCGCTCGCGTTGGAAAACAATCGTGACCTGCGCGTGGCAGCGCTCAACGTCGAATCGGCCCAAGCGCAATACCGCATCCAGCGCGCGAGTTTGTTTCCGACCATCGACGCCACCGCCACCGAGCAGGTGGAGCAACTTCCGTCCGGTGTTTTCGGGAGTTCTGCCGGAGCGGCCGGCGGCGCCGGAGGTGCGCCGACCGGGACCGGCGGGAACACCTTCCGGTTCTTCGAGGTGGGAGTCGGCTTCACGAGCTACGAGCTCGACTTCTTCGGGCGCATCCGCAGCTTGAACCACGCCGCCCTGCAGGAGTACTTCGGTTTCGCCGAGACGCGGCGCAGTGTGCAGCTCACGCTCGTCGCGGAGGTCGCTGCTGCGTACCTGGCCGTTCTCGCGGACCAGACACTGCTCGACATCACCCGTGAGACGCTGAACAACCAGAACCAGTCCTACGCCCTCACGCAGCGGCTATTCAACGCAGGTACGATCACGGAGCTCGTGCTGCGCCAGGCGGAGAGCACGGTGGACAACGCCCGCGCCAGTCTAGCCCAGTACGAGCGGCAATTTGCTCAGGATCGCGACGCGCTTGAGCTGCTGCTCGGCGCGCCGATCCCTGACAGCATTGATTTTTCCGGCGGCCTCGACCGCGGGACCCCCGTGGCGGAGCTCGAAGAGGGGATTCCCTCCGATGTGCTCTTGCGCCGACCTGACGTGCGCGCCGCCGAACATCAGCTCGAGTCCGCCAATGCGCGGATCGGTGCGGCGCGAGCGGCGTTCTTCCCGTCCATCTCACTCACCGGCACCTTCGGCACCGCCAGCACCGAGTTGTCGGGACTCTTCAAGTCCGGCTCGCGGGCCTGGACGTTCTCACCCACGGTGAGCGTCCCGATCTTCGCCGGCGGAGCCAATGTAGCGAACCTGCAGGGAAGCAAGCTTGCGCGCGACACCGCGGTCGCGCAATACGAGAAATCGATTCAGACGGCCTTCCGCGAGGTCTCCGACGCGCTCGTCGCTCGCGGGACGCTCGATGAGCAGCTCGCAGCTCAGCAAGCGCTCGTGACAGCCACGGGAAGAGCGTACAAACTGGCCGACATGCGCTTCCGTGGCGGCGTGGAAAGCTATCTCACGGCGCTCGTTCAGCAGGTCTCTCTATACAATGCCCAGCAGCAGCTGCAGACCGTGCGGCTCCTGCGTCTGCAGAACCTGGTGACGCTGTACAAGGCCCTGGGCGGAGGGCTGCTGGAGCAGAGTGCAGGTAGCCACGCTCCCCCTGAGGCTCGCCGGTAAAAAGGGAAATCGGATGGCGCAACCTTTTCCGACCGCCGGCCAGGTGACTGACACTACTGCGCACTCCTGGGTCGCGGAGGCCGTGCTGCGCATCCTCGGTGCGGCGCTGCAGATCACCGCGACTTGGGCGGTCGTCCATGCCCTCACGCCGGAGGACGCGGGGGTGTACTTTCGTGGTTTTGTCATCGCCCTCGGACTGAGCGCTCTACTGCGAGGCAAGTACGAGATCTACATGGCGCAGCACATCATTGGCCGACACTGCGCACCGACTGACGCTTCGACCGGAGTATTGCTACTGCAGCTCGGCCAGCGCATGTTGGTGCGGTCGAGCTTGGTGTGTGGAATCCTGCTCGTAGTGACGGCCGACCTGGACATCCAGGCCCCGCAACTTCAACGGATGCTGCAGATCTATCTGCCCTTCGTGCTGGCGCTTCCGTGCGTCACCTTGTCCAGCTTCCTCGGAGAAGCGCTACGCGCGGCCAACCGCACCCTCGGCATGGTCGTGGTGGCCTATGCCGTCAACCTGTCGATGCTCCTCGCGGTAGCGTTCGCGTCAGAGGACGCATCGCTTGCACTCTACTCATGGGCATTCCTTGGTGGGACCCTCATATCGGCGTGCGTCGCGGTTCTCCTCGCCTGGCGCACCTTTCCGTTTACCCTCGCGCAGAGCTCGCGGCCCATTGACCGTGAGGTGCTGGAGGACGTTCACGCTCGGGAGTGGGTTGGCCTGGGACGCGGCCTTCTGCTTTGGGGTCCACTGGGCATCCTTGCCGTCTGGGCTCCCGCAGTGGAGATGGCGCAATACGCAGTGGCGGCGCGAACGGCACTGGTCGTCGACTTCTTTCTGCCAGCTTTGAACCTTACGGGCTGCCGCACGACCCTGAGAGCGGGGCTACCCGTGCCGGGGTCGCGGCCCCTGATGCTTCGCCAGCTGGGGCGTTCATTCATCTTTAGCACTGCTTTCTTCCTGGCCCTGTTTGTACTCGCTCCGGCGACCCTATCGCTCTATGGAGCGCCGTACGACGCCAAGACGACCGTCTACGCCGTTCTGCTGGGCGTACAGTGGGCCAACGGCGTAGGCCGTCCTGCAGTACGCCACGCAGTTGCTCAATGGGATGCACGCCGAATCGCGATCGGGGTAGGATCGAGCGCGCTGGCGGCCGTGTTGGTGTGCGGTGCCGGCGTGACGAGCTACGGTGCTCTAGCCGCTGCGTCGGCCTCACTCATCGGCGCGCTCATTCTCAATTCGCGGGCGATTGCGATCGCGCTCTCACGATGAGCGCCATGCAGGATCGCGGATGCGCATGAGAGCGTCGTAGTCGAACGACTGTGCTCGACGCCTGCACGCCTATGGAGCGCAAAGGCCAAGGAGAGACCGAGCGCAAGTGAAAGGCATGCGACCAGCGCCCACGGCCGTCGCGCACGCCGTCGCCTCAACGCTTCAACCGCCTCTGCCGCAGCGCGACGGGCAACCTCCTCCCGCGCCCGCTTCTCTCGCCGCACCCCCCGCCCACGGAGCCGATCGACCAGTGCTCTCACGCTGGCCAGTCGGAATGCAGGATCACCATCGGTTGCGGCAGCAATGTCCTCGCGAAGAAGCTCATCCGATACCTCCCTCTCCCACCCGGTCACGAGCGGCCGACGCAAGTCTCCCGCCACCAGTTGGTACAGCAGGGTCCCGAGCGCGAAGACATCGCTCTGCACCGTAGCTGCGCAACCGGCGAGCCGCTCGGGGGCTATATAAAGAGGAGTGGCCATCCGATCGCTCGCCACGCCGTCGGTAACCGTCGCTTCGAGTTGGGTGATCCCGAGCCCCTGTAGTCGCTGGGGCTCGAGGAGCCGCGCGCTCCCGAAGTCCGTCACGCGCACTTGCCAGCCGCCGTTCGCACCCTGAGAGATAAGGAGATTCGCGGGCTTCAGGTCGCCGTGCAGTACCCCGACGCTGTGAGCCGCGGCAACCGCATCGGCCACCTGAAGGAACAGCTCCACGCGCTCTTCGACTGCCAAGCTTTGCAGGTGCTGGGTCGCCCATACGGGGAAACTCACCCCGCCGTATTCATATTCGAGGAAAAATGGCGGCGCTGCGAAATTCCAGTCGAGGAGCCGGACCAGATCTTTCCGTTCGCCGACGTGCTTGCGCAGAACTCGCGCGAACGTCGCCTCGCGCTTGAGGGCCGCAAGCCCCTCCCCGTCCGCACCGAACTTGTACACGCGCAGCTCGCCTGACTTGACGTGCCGGGCGAGCCACACCTCATGGATCACGGACTGGCTCAGCCGCGAGGCGAGGACAAAGCTCTCACGACGCGAAACCACATCATGCTCGTCCAGTGCCAAGCTGCCGGCGAAATGTCGACCGACGGCGATGCGTTCGATGGTTCCGGTGAGCCGGTAGCCCACTCGCGCAACGGTGACGATGCGTTCAGCGTTCTCCTCGCCCAGCGCAGTTCGAAGCCGTGTGAGTGCGGCGTGGATGACGTGTCGGCGCGTCGGACGGTTGTCCCACACGGTCCTCTCGAGCTCGTTGCGGGTGACGACCTCGCCCGCGTGACGGAGGAATACGTCGAGCACTTCGAGCGGTCGGCGCTGGATCTCCGCCACTCGCCCGGCCACTCGCAACTCGAAACGCCCCTCATCGAACTCGGCGGTGCCGAACCGATACCGATAGAGCGCGAACCCGTCCTCGTGCGCTTGAACCCCCATGACCGCAATCCCTCCGGCTGTTTGAAACCTAACGCATCGCAAACCTGCGATACCGTACTTCTCAACTAACAAGCATTTCGGCTCTCAGGGGGTTTCACCTTTCCGAGCCTTGCGGAAGCATCGCCGCGAACCATCGCAGCTCCTTGCGAGACGCAAACGATGCCACCCGCGACCTCCGCCGCGACGACACTCGATCGATGGACGCTCGATCGGGAGATCCTAGAGCTCAACCTCGAGCCGATCGCCTTTCTCGTGGCGCTGACGGAGCACTGGGGCGTCGAGCGGATCGACGCAGCGGAGCTGGAGTACCGCTGTTTCCTGCAGCTCGCGCGCGACTTTCCCGACCGGCCGCTCGCACCGAGTCGGGACTGCGACATCTTCTGGCACTGTCACGTGCTGACACTCGGGCTATACCTGGAACACTGCCAAAAAGTGTTCGGCCGCCCCCTGCTCCACTGGCCCTTCTCGGGCGCGATGGGCGAGGCCGACGCGGCCCGCCAGTGCGCGCGCTTCGAAGAATCCCGCGGACTCATCAACGAGCTCGTCAACCGGGTGCGCAGCACCCATTCACTCAAACCGACCGAAGGAGTTACACAATGATTACGATGAAAGATCCCTCCCTCACCGTGTATCCGAATCGTGAGCAGATGCTGACCTTGATCCGGGCGCGGGAAGCCGCCGGCACCGGAGATAGTGCCGACGAGAGACGTTCGGCTGAACCCGTGCCGCCGGGGCCGACCTGCATTTTTCACATCGAGGACTGACCGTCTCGCGCTTCCCGAAGGGGCGCAAGGGAGTGCGCCCCCACGATTTTCAGCGCGCCGCGCCGACGAGCGCCCCGCCCGAGGCGTCTTGACCGAGCCGCATGCGAATCTGGCCTTTGAGCGCTTGGAGACGCTCCGCCCAGTGACCAGTGGCATCGGCGGCTGCAAGCGCAGCGGTCGTGAGCCCCGAAACGAGCGCCCACGCTAGCCGAGCTTCTCCCTCCTGAATCAGGACCGCGGCGAGATAGAAGTCCGCCATTTGAGTAAAGGGAGCATCCGTGCCCAGGACACTCGCGAGGGCCGGCTGCGCACCTTCGAGTGTGGTAAGCGCTGCGGCCGTATTGCCGGCGAGGTACTCGATCTCTCCCAGAGTTGCCTCCTCGACGAGCGTCGCCTGAGCGCGATCTCCCAAGGATTTCCGCGTAATGGAAAATGAGTGCTCCTCGGCCTCGATCGCCTGACTCCAATGTCCCTCCGCCTGATCGACGGCCGATAGATGGTTCCACGCGAGCGCGGCGAGATAGCTCTCGGGTCCGATCACGCGGGTCGTCTCATCGATGACGCCCCTCATCACGCCCTCTGCCTCCGCGTAGCGGCCCAGATTCGAGAGCGCCAGGCCATACTGCAGATGAGCTTTGGTCCAATCTTGGACGCCGACGCGTTCGGGGCTGTAGAACGCGTCCATCAAGGGGCGGAGGATCTCGATGGCCGCTGCGCTTCGGTTCGATCTGACGTAGCACCACGCGAGATCGCCGCGGATGCGGAGCAGCCACAGGACATCCCGAGGGGCGACGATCGCCCGCACGCGCTCGGCCTCCTCGTAGGCAGGCAGCGCGCGCTCGGGATGTATTTGCATGAGCGCCGTGCCGCCCCGGGTCCAGAGAGCGAGCAGTGCGAGCGTCGAGGGCGTGCGGATGCGGTAGGCCGCATCGTGGTCGGCCTGCGCCAGCAGGGCCTCGGCCTCTGGGTAGCGGGCGCGCATATCGAGCGTTCGGACCAGGTAGTACTTCGCTTCGAGCGTCGATTCGTTCCGGGGACCGAGTTGCTTCTCGAGGCCGGCGACGGCCGAGCGTTGCAGCCCTTCGGCCTTGGCATAGTCGTTCTGACCGTAGTACGCGCGCCCCAGAGCCAGCTCGATCGACGCCCTCGTGACGGGATCCCCGGTGAAGCGGCTATCCAGCCGGCGCTCCGCGCGCTCGAGTGCCTCGCGGATGCTCGTCTCGCGGGTCGTGCCGGGTGCACTGGGATCAGCGGCTCCGAGCACATCCTCGTTGAGGAACGTCGCGATCGCCTCTGCCCGCCCCCTCGCCGCCTCCGTCTCGTGATGTGCGCGCGTTAGCGAAACCAACATCCAGCTCGTGGACAGGAGGCCGAGGCTGAGGGCCGCCAGCACTGCGACCAGCCATGGGCGCCGTTCGCGAACGCGCAAAAGCTCCTGCGCCGCTCGTGCCGCGCGCGCGCGGGAGGCCGCCTCCTCGAGCCTCTTCTCTTTGCGTTCGTCAAGATGCTTGAGCCGCCCGATGAACTCATCGACGGTTGGGATCCTCAACGCTGGGTCGCCATCCGTTGCCGCCGCAATATCCTCCCGCAGGAACTCATTCCCGATCTCGCGCTCCCAGCCCGAAACGAGGGGACGCCGGAGGTCTCCGACGATCAACTGATAAAGCAGGATTCCGAGTGCGTACACATCGCTCTGGACGGTGGCAGCTCCGCCCGCGAGCCGCTCCGGCGCCACATATTGGGGCGTGGCCGCACCGACATCACTCATCACGCCCTGCGTCACGGTGAGACCGAGCTGGGTGATCCCAAGCTGCTGCAGGCGCTCGGGTTCGAGCAGACGTGCGCTCCCGAAGTCCGTCACTCGCACGCGCCAGCCACCGCCGACGGCCTCGGAGATCAGAAGATTCGCAGGCTTCAGGTCCTTGTGCAGGACCCCGACGCTGTGCGCGGCGGCCACGGCCTGGCCCACCTGTAGAAACAGATTGAGTCGGTCCCCGCGCGCGAGGCCCCACAGGTGCTGTGCCGCCCACTCGAGGAGGTTCACCCCAGCGTATTCGCATTCCAGGAAGAACGGCCGGGCGTCGAAGTTCCAATCGAGCACCCGGACGAAATCGGTACGCTCTCCGAGACTCTCCTGTAGCACCCGTGCGAGCGTCGCCTCGCGCTTGAGAGCGGCAAGACCTTCTCCGTCGGCGCTGAACTTGTACACCCGCCGCTCACCGGTCTTCGCATGCCGTGCAAGCCACACTTCGTGATGCGGTGACTGGCCCAGGCGCGATACCAGGAGAAAATTCTCGCGCCGCGCGACGGCGGTGCCCTCCTCCAGCGCAAGCCCGCTCGCGAAATGCCGCCCAACAGCCAACCGCTCGATCGGGCCCGTGAGCCGGTATCCCACGCGCGGCTGCGTGATCACGCGGGCCGCGTTGTCTTCCTTGAGCGCCCCGCGGAGTTTCGTGAGCGCGGTGTCGATGACGTTGTCGACCGTCGGACGGTTGTCCCACACCGTCTTCTGCAACTCCTCGCGAGTGACCACCTCTCCGGCCCTTCGCAGGAGCAGAGAAAGTACTTCGAGCGGGCGGCGCTGGATCTCTACCCGCTGTCCGCCGACCCTGAGCTCGAATCGTGCCTCGTCGAATTCGGCAGTCCCGAAGCGATAGCGAAAGAGCGCGGGGTGCTCATCCCGCGGCTGGGTTTCCATCGCGACCTTCCCCCACCCTAAGCCTGTGTTTTTCTCGTGAAACTGGAGCGGTTAGAACTTGTTGAGGACGAGCGCAGCGGTTTCGCGCTAGATGGACTCCTTCGACCGTGATGGCGAGGTGCCTCTTTGGTCCGGATTATCGCAGAGCCTGAGCCGACCGACCAACGTCGTCAATTCGGCGTGAGCGGCCGAGCGTCGCCGGAGACTTAGCCGTGCCGTGCTCTCGCTCTACGAGTACGCCGGCCTGTTTGCGGGCAAGTCGCCATCGCATTCGCCGTGACCCGTGCCGAGTCGCGGTACGGCCCGCCCCCGCGAGATCATGTC
>Ga0134126_10008437_pt1 | contig 12972 bp, 13 predicted proteins | sample KB31752_FD_96881 | JGI IMG/M metagenome (GOLD analysis project Ga0134126, IMG submission 96881) | Terrestrial soil microbial communities with excess Nitrogen fertilizer from Kellogg Biological Station, Michigan, USA - KB3-175-2 | ecosystem: Environmental > Terrestrial > Soil > Unclassified ...
GATCGGCTATCTCAGTCCTATGGAGTTCGAGATGAAGGCCGGAGTCACTTAACGAAGAGTCATTCAAACCGGCAGCAGCTCAGAACGAGAATTTTTCGTTGGTTTCGCCGTTACGAATTTCGTTCGCTGTCTTCGATCAGTCTTGTTGCTTGTCGAAAACGATATCTCGATGGACGCACTAAATCTGGTACGCTCCTTGTACGAGAATTATCTAACCATCGCTTACATCCACAAATATCCTGAGCAAATTGAAGTCCTCAATGCTCTGCTCGGCACTATGGATGGCTCCTATAAATTTGGGACCAACAACTCCGGAACTCCAATTCAATCTCGACTCGTTGAGGTGACGACAAACAAACAAATCATAGTGCCTTCTAAATGGCGAATGGCAGCGCAGTTAGGAGATGACGACAAGGAGATTTACAACACAATCTACCATCCACTGTCGTCGATCGTTCATTCCGAGATAACAAACATCCATCGCGTAGTATCCTTGAGGGACGGGTTTGATTATCTCAATCAGGACATGACCCTTGAAGCCCTCCTGTTTTCCCTTTTTCTTACGCTCTTGCTGATGAACTCCCTTCGCGAATACAGTCCGTGCCATGCTTACTTAAAGAAAGATCTTCTTTTGGGTATGGGCCGCGCAATTTTTGAAATTCGAATGGCCGAAACCTTTTTGATCGCGAAAGACCACAGTGCCCTGCCTGAAGTTTTCACTAGGGTAATGAAATCGACAGCGTCTAAGAACGATTTGCTGCAAAAAATTTATCTGTCGACAGAACCAGACGAGTTCATTGCCGAGACAATGAGACGCACACGCGGTTGAAACACGGCATACCCTCCATATCGTTGGCGGCGATTCGCTTGTAGCGACGGACTAGGCAAGCTGTGCGCGTTGACCGATCGCGACACTTTCTCCGACTGCCCTCAAAGACGATAAAAGTAGAGCCCGTTGATGGAGATTCGCGCCAGGCGGTCAACACGCTGCGATCATTGATTGGAGCGCCACCATCCCCAACCACGCCCACGCTCGTCCCGACCGCAATTGCGCCTGCCGGCCACCGCACCCACCCTCACGCAAAGGAATACATGGATCAGGCGATCACGCCGGTCGCTGAGGGCGAGCTCGAGACGCTCGAAATGTTCGGCATCAACGAGGCCGCGAAAGCCGCGGTCACCAAGGCGCGTCGCGAAGAACAAGCGCTGGCGCGGATCAGCGCCTAGCTCAAGGTTTGGGCGAGCGACACAATGTGCGGCGGTCGTCCTCCCTTCCGCCGCAAGATTGGCTATAAGGCCGCATGAACGCAAAGGGTCAAAGGAGCGCCGCCATCCATGTGGTCGGCGGCGGGCTTGCCGGCAGCGAGGCAGCCTGGCAAGCGGCACGCTTGGGTGCGCGCGTCGTGCTGCATGAGATGCGGCCGCTGCGCGGCACCGATGCGCATCGCACCGACCGGCTCGCCGAGCTCGTCTGCTCGAATTCGCTGCGGTCCGACGATGCCGAGAACAACGCCGTCGGCTTGCTGCATGAAGAGATGCGGCGCTGTGATTCCCTGATCATGCGCGCCGCCGACGCCAGCCGTTTGCCGGCCGGCGGCGCGCTTGCCGTCGACCGCGATGCCTTTTCCGGCCGCATCCAAGCGGCGATCGAGACCGAACCGCTGATCGAGATCCGGCGCGAGGCGGTCGACATACTCCCGCCGGCGGATTGGGGCAGCACGATCATCGCGACCGGCCCGCTCACCGCGCCCGCGCTCGCAGAGGCCATTGCCGCCGAGACCGGCGAGCAATCCCTCGCTTTCTTCGACGCGATCGCGCCCATCGTCTATGCCGAGAGCATCGATCCGGCCAAGACCTGGCGGCAGTCGCGCTACGACAAAGGCGATGGTGCCGATTACATCAATTGCGCACTCGACAAGGCGCAATACGAACAATTCGTTGCGACGCTGCTCGCCGCCGATGCGGTCACGTTTCATGAATGGGAAGAGAACACGCCCTATTTCAACGGTTGCCTCCCTATTGAGGTGATGGCGGCGCGCGGCCCCGATACGCTGCGCTGGGGCCCGATGAAGCCGGTGGGCCTAACCAATCCCGCGACCGGCCGCCGCGCCTGGGCGGTGGTGCAACTCCGTCAGGACAATGCGCTCGGTAGTCTCTACAACATCGTCGGTTTTCAGACGAAGCTGCGTCATGCCGAGCAAGTGCGCGTGTTCCGCACCATCCCCGGCCTCGAGCAGGCCGAATTCGCGCGGCTCGGCGGCCTCCATCGCAACACCTTCATCAACAGTCCAAAGCTGCTCGACCAGAGTGTGCGCCTCAAATCGCGGCCCCATATCCGCTTCGCGGGGCAAATCACCGGCGTCGAAGGCTATGTCGAAAGCGCCGCGATCGGGCTCCTGGCGGGCCGCTTCGCGGCGACTGAACAACTAGGCGATGCACTCGCCCCGCCGCCGCCGACCACGGCGCTCGGCGCGCTCTTGGCGCATATTACCGGCGGTGCGGATGCCGTTAGTTTTCAGCCGATGAATGTGAATTTCGGTCTCTTCCCGCCGCTGCCCGCCGGCACGATCACGCGCAGTAATCGCGGCGAGAAAAAACCATTGATGGCGAAACGCGCCCTGGCCGAACTCGGCAACTGGCTCACGCCGACCGAAGAGGCGGCGGAGTAGCGATCGCATGACACAATCCGCGCTCGATGGCTTGTTCGAGCGAGCGATCGATGCCAATCGCCATGGCGACCTCGCCAATGCCGAGAAACTCTGCCGCGAGATCATCGCCGCCGATCCCAATCATCTGCGCGCTCTCTATGCGCTGGCGACAATCGCGCACGATCGCGGCGATTTCGCCGCTACCGAGGCTTTCGCCGGCCGCGTCGCCGCGCTCAATCCGCGGATCGCGGAGGTGCAGAATTTGCGTGGTTTGGCACAAGCGGCGCTGGGCCGTTTGGCCGAGGCAGCGTCCAGCTTCGCGGCAGCGGCCGCGCTGATGCCCGATCCGACCGGCGCGCTCTACAACCGCGGCAACGTGCTCTTCGCGCTCGGCCGCTTCGAGGAAGCGTTGAGCAGCTATGACGCCGGCTTCGCGCGGGCCCCCGACGATGCCATCATCGCCAATAATCGCGGCAACACGCTGCGCGCGCTGAACCGCCTCGCCGAAGCACTGGCAGCCTATGACCGCGCCATCGCGCTCGATCCGTCTTTCGCCGGCGCGCACAACAACCGCGGCATCGTTTTGCAATCGCTCGGCCGGTCCGACGAGGCGCTGGCCAGCTTCGATCGCGCAATCGCCCGCGATCCGAAAGATGCGGAAGCGCATTACAATCGCGGCGTGGCGCTGACAGGCTTCAAGCGTTTCATCGAGGCTTTAGCCTGTCACAAAGCCGCGCTGGCTTCGCAGCCGGCCCATCCCGAAGCGGCCGGCGCCGCTTTCGGCGTTGCCGCCATCCTTTGCGATTGGCGCGATTGGGACTGGCACACCGCCGATATCGCCTCGCATATCCGCAATGGCGCGGCGATTGGGCCCCTGACGGTCATCGCCTTCAGCGACGATCCGGCGCTCCAGGCGCGAGCTGCCCGCAATGTGGCGAAAGCACTGGCTCCGGTCGCGACGACAGCGACGATCCCGGCTCACCCGGTCCATTCGCGCATCCGCCTCGCCTATCTTACGGGCGACTTCCGCAACCATGTCACCGGCCACACGCTGGCGGATCTTTTCGAGCGGCATGATCGTCACCGCTTCGAGCTCTGGGGCATCGCGCTGACTCCGGCGCCCGATAGCGCCATCCGCCAGCGGCTGATCGCGGGTTTCGATCATTTCATCGACGCCGCGAATTTGTCCGACAGCGCGATCGCCGCGCTGTTGCGCGAGCAAGAGATCGACATCGCCGTCGATCTCGTCGGCCATATCGAGAATGCGCGGCTCGGCATTTTCGCGCACCGCGCCGCACCGCTGCAGGTGAATTACTTCGGCCATCCCGGCACGGAAGGCGCAGATTTCATCGATTACGTCATCGGCGACCGCATCGCCATCCCTGAAACGCTCGCGCAGCATTTCAACGAGCGGATCGTAACGCTGCCCTGCTGCTATCTGCCGAGTGCGCAGACCCCGATTCCGACCAAGCGGCCGGACCGCCGCGCCTGCGGGCTTCCCGACGACGGTTTCGTCTTCTGCAGTTTCAATTCGAGTCAGAAGATCACACCGACGGTCTTTGACATATGGGTACGGCTGCTTGCCCAGATCGAGCGGAGTGTGCTGTGGCTCTACGCCAATGAAGACGCGCAAGCGAATTTGCGTCGCGAGGCCGAGATACGCGGCATCGACCCACAGCGCCTGGTTTTCGCACCGCCACTCGAGCGCGCTCAGCATCTGGCGCGGCTCGGCGCCGCCGACCTGTTCCTCGATACGATGCCCTACAACGCACACAACACGGCCGTCGAAGCGCTCTGGGCCGGCCTGCCGCTGATCACCTGTACCGGCAACAGCATGGCGGCGCGGGTCGCCACCAGCGTGCTCGACGCGGCGGGACTACCGGAACTGGCGGTTGCCTCGCTTGCCGATTACGAGGCCCTCGCCCTTTCCCTCGCCCGTGCGCCGGATCGGCTGGCGGCGTTACGCGCAAAGCTGGTCACAGCGCGCGCGCAGTCCGCCTTGTTCGATATCGCCAGCTACACCCGTCATCTCGAGATGGCGTATCTCACGATGATGCAGCGCCAGCGCGACAGCGCACCGTCAGCCCCTTTCACCGTCGCTCCTTAAAATTGCGCTATTTGCCGAGCCGCGCCGCGGCCTCGTCGACGAGGCTGAGATCGGCATAGCGCGCGACATCGAAGCTCGCCGGCACGATGCCGAGATCGTGCAACTGGTCGATATTGCTCTGCATCACCTTGAGATTGGGCCGGCCGCTCGGGTCGCGATAGAAATCGCCCTTGGTGAACATCCACCCCATTTGCGCGGGCGGCTGCTTCATGAAGCTGGCGAGCATGCTGGCGATTTCGTCGTGGTTCTTCGGATTCTGGAAATAGTGGAGCACGTTAAGCGCATCCGCGAGGAAATCGACCGATGCCGCGCGGTGGTCCGCAAGGAAGCGTTGATGCGCGACCCAGACGATCATCTGCGTCGGTCCGACAGCATCCTTCTGGGCAAACAGCGGATGCGCGATCGCCTTGAGTTTCGGGTCTTCCGAGAACGGCACGGTCGCGGTGATGAGATCGACCTTCTTCTCAGTCAGCATCGCCGGCATCGAGGGGAATTGCGCCTCAATGATCGAAACGTCCTTGCGGTCGTCGAGATGATGCTGGCGCAGCATCACACGCAGCCCGATATCCATCGCGCTGCCCGCCGCGCTCGCCGCGATCACATGGCCCTTTAGATCCTCGACCTTCTTGATCGGGCCGTCATTGAGGACGTCGTATTTGCCGCTGTAGTAATCAGCGACGCCGTCCTGAAATACGTCCGATACGATGCGCAGATCGGTCATCTTCGCGTTCTCGATCGCGAAAGCGAAAGACGAATAGGCGAGCTGTCCGAAATCGACGCTATTCGTGCTGAGGCCGGTGATGACCGCCGGACTGCCGGCGAAGCGCACACCCTCGACGGTATAAGACTTGCCGTAATGTCGCATCAGGTCCTTCTTGGCGAGACCGACCGGGACGATGCTGGCATTGGCGCTCGACCAGCCGACGCGGATCGTGACCGGCTCATCGGCGCGCGAAGGGTTGCTGAGGATAATGCCGGCCAGCGCCAGGCCGGCCGCGAATATACGTTTCATGCAAACCTCTTTCATAGATCAGGTCAGAGCCGCAACAGCTTGGCCGCGTTGTGCTTGAGGATCTTTTCCTTGTCGTGCGGCGACAGCGGCGCGTGATCGATGAAATCGCGCCCCTCCCGGTTCGAGGCATAAGGCCAGTCGACGGCGAAGAGGATGCGATCGGTGCTCATCTCCGCTGCAACGCAGGCGAGCGCCGGGTAAGAAAAGTTGCCGCTGGTCGTGATGTAGAAATGCTCGCGGAAATATTCCTGGAACTTCCGCTTGAGCCCCTTGTCGCGAGACAGCGCCATGTCGCAGCGCCACAGCAGGAAAGGCAGCCCCTCGCCCATATGGCCGAGAATGATGCGCAGCTTCGGGTAAGCGTCGAACAGGCCGCAGATCGACAGGCGGATGGCATGGGCCGCGGTCTCGAAGGTAAAGCCGAGACCGGCGCCGATCATCGTCGGGTAGTCCTTGAAATAAGCCTCGACCACCGCGGGATGCGGCATGGCCGGGTGGATGTAGATCGGCACATCCAGCGCCGCGGCGCGTTCATAGATGCACCAGAACCGCCTCTCGTCGGTGAAGCTGCCATGGGTCAGGCCATGGATCATCGCGCCTTTGAACCCGAATTTCGTGACCGTGCGCTCGAGCTCGTCGGCGGCCGCCTTCGGATCGGGCGTCGGCAGGATCGCGAAGCCGGCAAAGCGATCGGGATGCGCCCGCACCGCCTCATGCAGCATGTCGTTCGCCTGCCGCGCCAGCACGACCGATTGCTCGGCTGGGAACGTCTGCGCGCCGGGCGGCGCATGTGAAATCACCTGCAGATCGATCCGCGCCTCGTCCATTTCCTTGAGGCGCCGCTCGGACAGATCGCTCAGCCCGACATACCAATGCGGCTGCGTGTTGGGCGGCACGCCAACCATCGCTTCCGTGCGCAGATCGGGCGTCCAGAAATGCTCTTCGATCGCGACGACTTTTGCCTGATCAGCCATGGTCACTCACCTCCGGGGAACAGGCCAAGCTTGGTCAGGAAGCGAATGCAGATCGCGTCATATTCCCAAGGCTGCTCGATCATCATCGAATGGCCGGCATTCTCGATGCTGAAAATTTCAGAACCTTTGATCCGCGGTACCAGATCGAAGGCCTTCTGGTGATTGCGGTCGCGCGTGCCGCTGATGATGATGGTCGGGCTGGTGATGGCCGCGAAAAGCTCTTCCGGATCGGGTATCGACAGGGCCTCGTTCATCGCGATAATGCTGTTCAGCGTCGACTGGTTGGTGAGCTCGTTCACCATGCGCGCGTAATGCTGAACTTCCGGCTTCGGCCGCGAGTCCGGCGCGAAATGATCGAGAATCTGGTGATAGCGCAAGCCGATTCCTTCGGCGCGATACTTCTCCAGCCAGCCGAGCATGTTTTCGCGCGTCGGCAGATAGCCGCAGCCGGAAAGAATCAGCGCCGGAATCCGCTTCGGCTGCAGTTTCGCCATATACATCGCGACATGGCTGCCGAGAGAATTGCCGTGGACGATGACCGGGCCAGAGGTAATGCGGTCGACCATTTCCCAGCACGCTTCCGCCTGGTCGGTCACCCGCACGCCTTGTTGCGGCGCGGGCGAATGGCCATAGCCAGCGAGATCCACCGCGATCGTGCAATACCAGGATGAAAAATGCGCCGTTTGGATATACCAGAGCCGATGATCGTCGGGCGTCGAATGGATGAACAGCATCGGCATCCCGCTGGCGCCCTGCTGCACGAAATAAAGCGGTCCCGGGATATGCCTTGCCATTCCTCCCCCACGATCGTTCGAGCGACGATCTTATGGGAGGAATGCTACGGGCCCTGCCCATCACGGGCAAGCGCGCCCACCCCATGGCGGCGCGGCATCAATAGCGATGGCGCAGTGCCGCCCAGGCGAGCCGCAGGCTTTGCAGCGTGTCTTCAGCGGCTAGCTGTGGATCGAAGAGATTGTGATCCACGGTGGCGAGCTTCTGTAAGCGCCGCTCGGCGAGCACAGCATGCAGCAGAGCCGGCACCGCCGCGCGCGGGACGGCGCCGCGCTGCTGTCGCGCCTCTTCGAGATGCCGGCGGGCGCGATCGGCGATCTCCTGCGTCGCGGCGGTAAGCTGCCGCGACGGCTTAAGGGCGAAAAGGCTGTGCTCGAGATCGACGCCATGCTGCGCGGTCAATGCCGCGGGCAGATAGAGGCGCCGCCGTTGCGCATGGAATGGCGCCGCAGCCAGCAAGCCGGTTAGCGCGTAGGCGACACCCACGGCTCTGCCCGCTGCCGCCGCTTTCGCGTCGCGGACACCCAGCGCCTCCAGCGCGAGCAGGATCAAGCTGCCGGACGTCGCCGCCGCATAGTTTTCGAGCGCCGCCAAGGACTCCGGCGGTACCTCTTCCATATCCTGCGCGCGCGCATCGAGCAGTGCCGTGAAATGCGCCTTCGAGAGGCCGTGCGCGGCGATCGCCTCGGCGAGCGGCGTCGCTACCTCGTGCCGGCGTGCTGGCTTGCCGGCGTAGATCTCGTCGAGCGCGTCGCGCCACCATTGCAACCGCATCAGCCCCAGCATCGGCTCGCGCACATAGTCGCGGATTCGCGCAATCTCGTAGTTGAAAGCATAGAGCGCGAACAGCGCATCGCGGCGCTCCGCCGGCGCGAACAAAGCGGTCTGATAGCGGTCCCGATCATGATGCCGCAGCCCGGCCGCGAGCGAGGGATCGCTCATGACGCCGACGGGTTATCGGGTTTCGGGCGCGCCGCGGCCTTGGCTTTTGCCAAGCAATCCGGGCACAGACAGGTTTCGCCCGCGGCCGGCAGCGGCAGGTAAGGCGGCGTCTTGCACCAGCAGTCGCCCGCCGGACTGCAAACAAAGGTCGCGCTGCAGTTCGAGCATCGAATTTCTGCGCCCGCGCTCATGGTATCCGTCTCAAATTGCCGCTCAGTCTCCGCGAAGCTATCTTCTACCCCGTCGGCACCGATTCGGGTGCCGTCTTCCTTTCAGTAACAACCGGTGGAAAGAGATAAAGATGGCATTTGAACTCCCCCCGCTTCCCTATCCCAAGAACGCGCTGGAACCCCACACCTCGGCCAAGACGCTCGAGTTCCATCACGACAAGCACCATGCGGCTTACGTGACCAACCTGAACAACCTCGTCAAGGACTCGCCGATGGCATCGCAGTCCTTGGAGGAGATCATCAAGGCGACGGCGAAGGACGATTCCAAGGTCGGCATTTTCAACAATGCCGCGCAGGTCTGGAACCACACCTTCTTCTGGAACTGCATGAAGCCGAATGGCGGTGGACAGCCCTCGGGCGATGTCGCCGCCGCGATCACCAAGTCCTTCGGCAGCTACGACAAGTTCAAGGAGGAATTCAAGGCGGCCTGCGTCGGCCAATTCGGCAGCGGCTGGGGCTGGCTGGTCGGCGGTGGCGGCGCGCTGAAGATCACCAAGACACCGAATGCGGTTAACCCCCTGTCACAGGGACAGACCGCGCTCCTGACCTGCGACGTCTGGGAGCACGCCTATTACCTCGACTACCAGAATCGTCGTCCTGACTTCGTCGAAACCTTCCTCACTCATCTAGTCAACTGGGATTTTGTCGCGGCGAATCTCGGCAAAGTACGATAATATTGCCGGTGCTGTATGGCTCGATCGGGCCATACAGCACCGCAACGTACATTGACGATCAAGGGGGAACGCTTATGAAAAATCCACTGGATTCGCTCGGGCAGACAATAGTCCTGGGCCTCGTGCTGACAGTTGTCGTCGTCCTACTGATTCACGCCATAGCCTGAGCGGAGGACGCGCCATGCAAGAATTCGTCGCCTTCGACTGGTGGCTGTTCTTCGTTCGTTGGTGCCATATTGCCAGCGGCGTGATGTGGATCGGCCATCTCTGGTACTTCAACTTCACCCAAACGCCGACGATGCCGAAGATCCCGACCGAGCTTCGCCCCGGCGTCGCCAAATACATCCTCCCCGAAGCGCTGTTCTGGTTCCGCTGGGGTGCGATGTTCACGATCATCTTCGGCCTGATCCTCGCCTGGATGAACGGCTATCTGCTCTCGTCGATCAAGATCGGTATCGGCGACGGCAGCACGCACAACACCACGATCGGCATCGGCATGTGGCTCGGCACGATCATGTGGTTCAATGTCTGGTTCATCATTTGGCCGAACCAGAAGAAGAATATCGGCATCACGCCGGCAACGCCCGACGAGATCAAGGTGGCCGCACGGACCGCGGGCCTGGCCTCGCGCGTCAACACGATGCTTTCGATCCCGATGCTCTATTGCATGGCCGGCGTTCACTTCTACTAAGCCGCCAGCCATCGGACGATAACGAAACGGGGCCGCTTGGCCCCGTTTCCATTTTCAGTCCATTGAAACGCGTTCCTAAAGAATCGCGCCCAGCACCGCTTGCAGCGTTTCCATCTTGAACGGCTTTTGCATGATCGGGCTCGTGGCCCATTTCTCGGGCAGGCCGTGCCGGCCATAGCCGGTCGCGAAGACGAAAGGGATCTTCGTATCGATCAGTGATTGCGCGAGCTGGAATCCCGAATCGCCGCCGAGATTAACGTCGAGAATCGCCGCATGCGGGCGATGCTGCGCGAGCACCGCTTCCGCGTCCTTGGCAGAGCCGGCGACCCAAACCTGGCGGCAACCGAGATCGCGCAGCATCTCTTCGATGACTGTGGCGATCATCTCCTCATCCTCGACCACGAGGATATCACGTCCGTCGAATTTGGGATCAGTACCGGCTGGCGTTGCTGGGCTCATCATAGCCTCGCCTGCGGAAAAGGTGCGTTCATTGAGAGATAATGGGTAGCTGCGCGCTTGGTTCCCGCTCAACGCGCCGGCAGCAAGGCGGCAGCGACCAGCCGATCCTCGGCGAGGAGCACGTTATAGGTGCGGCAAGCGGCACCCGTATCCATTGCGTCGATGACGACTCCATGCGCGCGCAATTCCTGTCGGAGCGCCGGCGGCACCGGCAACATGTGCCGCCCACAACCAAGGAGCAGTATCTGAATGCCGGCTTCGATGACCGGTGCCAGAGTCGCTGCCGAAATATCGCCGAGCGACGCGACGGGCCAGGAATGCGTCGCCTGCGGTAGAACAAGGATCGCGCCGTCATAGAAATTGCCGCTGACACGAAAACCGCTCGCACCATAACTCTCGATGACCTGCCGATCTTTTGCGACGAGCGGCGTTACGTCCAAGCTTACGACTTTCCGCGCACGGCCGTTTCACCGGCATCGGCCGATTGGGCGGCGGAGCGCTTGGGACGGATGTAATAGAGCAAGGGAGCGGCGATGAAGAGCGATGAATAAGTGCCGATGACGATACCCCAGAGCATCGCGATCGAGAAGCCGCGCAGCACCTCGCCGCCGAACAGCAGCAGCGAGAGCACGGCCAGTGCGGTGGTGCTGACGGTCAGAATGGTGCGCGACAGCGTCTCGTTGAGGCTCTTATTGATGAGCTCGGAGAAATCCATGCTCTTGTAGCGGCGCATGGTCTCGCGCATGCGATCGTAGATGACGACCGTATCGTTGATCGAATAGCCGGCGATGGTGAGGATCGCGGCCAAGGTCGTCAGGTCGAATTCGATGTGCAACAGCGAGAACAGCCCGATCGTGGTGATCGTGTCGTGCAAGGTCGACAGCATCGCGCCGACGCCGAATGGCCATTCGAAGCGGAACCACACATAGATCGCGATCGCAATGAGCGCGAGGATCGTCGCCTCGGCGCCCGCCTTGATAAGCTCGGCGCCGACCGTCGGCCCGACGACTTCGGTGCGGCGATATTCGAAGGAACTACCGAGCTTCTGCTTGATCTGATTGACCGTCTGTTCCTGAGTCTTATCCGACTGCTCCTGCAGCCTGATGAGGACATCTTCAGGTCCGCCGAAATTCTGCAGTGTCACATCGCGGAGGCCGAGGCTGTCGAGATCCGAGCGCATCTTCGCCAGATTGGCGGGGCCGGTGGTGCTGCGCACCTCGATGATCGTGCCGCCGCTGAAATCGATGCCGTAGTTAAGGCCGTGAATGAAAAACAATACGATCGACGCAATCGTCATCAAGGCGGACAGGGCGAAGCCGATATGGCGCAGCCCCATGAAGTTGATGTTCGGAATCCGGTGGATGTTGATAAGTGGACGCATCGGATCAGATCGGAATCACTTTTGGTTTCAAACGCCGCAGCCAGGTCACGATGAGCAACCGTGTCACCAGGATGGCCGAGAACAAGGAGGTCAGCACGCCGAGGCTCAGCGTCACCGCGAAACCTTTCACCGGACCCGAGCCGAGCCAGAACATCAACGCGCCGGCGACCAGGGTCGTGACGTGGCTGTCGAAAATGGTGCCGAAGGCGCGCTCGAACCCGGCTTGCAGCGAGGAGATTAGCGAGCGCCCGCCCCTCACCTCTTCACGGATGCGTTCATAGATCAGGACGTTGGCATCGACCGCCATGCCCATGGTGAGCGCGATGCCGGCGATGCCGGGCAAGGTCAACGTGGCACCGAGCAAGGTCAGCCCCGCCAACATGATGCAAAGATTAAAGAACAACGCGATGTCGGCGAAGATGCCGAAGAGCCCGTAGAACAGGACCATGAAGACCACGACGAGGACCACGCCGACGACGCTGGCGAGCGCGCCGGCATGGATCGAATCGGCACCGAGGCCGGGACCCACGGTGCGCTCCTCGAGCACGGTGAGCGGCGCCGGCAAGGCGCCGGCGCGTAGCAGCAGCGCGAGATCGTTCGCCGACTGCACCGTGAAATTGCCCTCGATCACGCCCGCGCCGCCCAGGATCGGCTCCCTGATCACCGGCGCGCTGATGACCTTGTTATCGAGAACGATGGCAAAAGGCTTGCCGACATTCTCCCTCGTTGCATCGGCGAAGCGCCGGGCGCCCGTCGAATCGAATTTGAAGCTGACGACCGGTACGCTGTTCTGGAAGGTCGCCTGCGCATCGGTCAGCGTATCACCGCTTACCATCACGCGGCGACGCACGACGTAATATTGCGTCGGCTGCCCATTGGCCGTGGTCGAGCTCGGCAGCAGCACGTCGCCGGGCGGCAACCGGGCGCCGCGCGCATCTTGCGGCGAGGCGTTCGGGTCGACGAGCTGAAAGGTCATCTTCGCGGTCTTGCCGAGGATTTCCTTCACATGCTCCGGATTCTCGACGCCGGGCAATTGCACGAGAACACGGTCTTCGCCTTCGC
>Ga0134126_10008439_pt1 | contig 12971 bp, 11 predicted proteins | sample KB31752_FD_96881 | JGI IMG/M metagenome (GOLD analysis project Ga0134126, IMG submission 96881) | Terrestrial soil microbial communities with excess Nitrogen fertilizer from Kellogg Biological Station, Michigan, USA - KB3-175-2 | ecosystem: Environmental > Terrestrial > Soil > Unclassified ...
AATATCGATCCGGAAGAGAACCCGAAATATTTTCTGACTTCGGTGGCCAAGGGGTTCGAAATCGTGAAGGCGGTCAATCACCCTCAAGTTCAATTTCTGTATGACTTTTTCCACGAACAGATATCCGGGGGCAATCTGATCGAAAAGCTGGAGAAGAACATCGAGCGCGTCGGCTTGGTGCACGTCGCCGATGTTCCCGGACGCCATGCTCCCGGAACGGGCGAAATTAACTATCAGAATATCTTTCGCAAGCTAGCCGAGCTCAAATACAACCGCATCGTCGCCATGGAATTCCTGCCAACGGGGGATCCGGTGGAGGAGTTGAGGAAAGCGAAAAAGATGGCCCTACACCCTGAGAAGGCCGAATAGGCATCTCATCACCCCTTAATCCTCTTCCCTGCCTCGTCCCATACCGCGGTCGTTTCTTTGAAATAGGCGTAATTGGCCAAGTGGCAGCCGATGGCGGCGCGGTTCCCGAACTCTTCGTTCTCGACGACTTTCTTGCGCGACCGAACGGCATGGAAGAAATTGGCTTCGTGGTCAACCAGGTCGCTGTAGCCCTCTGGCACGCCGTAAACTTCTGTCGCCTCGCTGATCCTGACCTCGTGCAGGGGATGCTCTTCCTCAAATTTGGCCAGGTATTCATCGCGCAGCTTTGCCGGCCAGCCGTAGATTGAATAACCCTCGGGTTGCGGGCGCGTATCTTGCGGCGTGTAGGTCAGGGTTGATCCTTTTATGATGGCCGTTCCCTTGGTCCCATAAAAGCCGATGAACTCGCCCTGGTCGTTGTTCAGGTTGCAACGCAGGTACACACGGAAGTTTGGATAGTCGTAGAAGGTTTCGATCAGGTCAGGAAAATCGCGACCATCTTTGAAATGGAACAGGCCGCCGGTTGATTGCGCGCGCTTCGGAATTGTCGTGGTCCCGGTGATGAAGTTGATACCGGAAATCAGATGAACGAATAAATCTCCAGCCAGGCCCTCGCCGTAATCACTGAAGCAGCGCCAGCGAAAGAAACGGACGGGATCAAACGGTCGTTTGGGAGCGCTGCCGAGAAACGCATTCCAGTCGATGGTCTGCTCGTTGGCGTCGGGAGGAATGGGATACACCCAGGCGCCGCTCGGCGAATTGCGATCCCAGTATGCCTCAATCGAATACACGTCGCCCAGTTTGCCGGAATCGAGAAGTTCTTTCGCTTGCCCATAAACAATCGATGACACCCGCTGGCTGCCGATCTGCACAATGCGGTTCGACTTCTGCGCGGCTGCGATCATAGCGAAGCCGTCATCCACCGTATGCGACATCGGTTTTTCGCAGTAAATATCCTTTCCTGCGGCGCATGCATCTTCAAAAATCCGGCGATGGTTATGATCGGGAACGGCGATGATGACAGCATCGACATCTTTGCGGTCGAGGATCTCGCGATAGTTTCGCGTCGCGGGAACGCTGGGGTTCTTTACTGCCTCCTGCGCTGCGGTGTGACGGGAATCGTACAGATCGCACACGGCTACACATTCAATTCCAGGCACATGGGTAGAGGCATTCAGCAATTCGCATCCGCGAACTCCGGTGCCAATGGAGGCGAAACGTACGGTATCGCTGGGTGCGACTGGGCGCGGTGAAGCCCACATTGGTTTTGGTTGCAGCAAAGTAACTTTTGCTGCCGCTCCGGTTGCTACCGCACTGGTTCCTACACGAATAAAATCTCGACGAGTCCACGAACTATGTTTCATGAATACCAGACCTCCAGAAGTCCACCACTAGAAAATCGTTGCGGCGGAATTATCGCACATGGAGTTGCGGTTTTCGTCTGAGATTTCGTAGCCGGCAGAACAAAGTCAAAAGCTCTTAACAGCAGAGTTCGAGCAGGACGCAAAGACGAGGACAACCAGGCCGTCGTCATTGAGATTTCACCCAACTAAGGCCTTCTTATGCGCGTTTCGACTTCGGGTGAGTCTAAGAGCTTTCCTGGCGGCGCGGGTTTATACTTACGCGCTGCTATTTTCCTGACGCGGAGCGTCCATGAAGACAATTCTGCCGCTTCTATTGCTTGTTCTTTCGGTATTAACCACGGTTACCGCACAAAAAATGAAGGACGCCAGCCCATCCAATCCGAAGTTCTCTGCTCTCGAAGACCAATTCGTTAAGGAATCGCTGGCGCTCTCTCCGGTCAACGCGTCTCAGGCCGGCTATCACAAACATGTGGATGCAAAGACCGGAAAGACCGTCATGCTGGACGCGCAACTAGACGACGTCAGCCCTCAAGCCATGGCCGGCTACGCAAAGTTTTATCGCGACTGGCGCGAGCGTTTCCAAACCGAAACGCCGGTTGCTTCGTTGAACGAGCAGGATGCCGCGGATTATCGGCTGATCGACGACCAGATCTCACTCAGCCTGCTCGAATTTGAAACCACTCAGAATTTCAAACACAATCCGACAGTGTACGTAGAGCTTCTTGGCAACGGGTTATTCTTGCCCCTATCGCAGGAATATGCTTCCAAGGAAGTTCGCGTGGGCGACGTTGTCTCGCGCATCAGCCAGATTCCACGCTTCCTCGAGCAGGCGAAGTCTGATCTCGTAGACGCCGATCCCATCTTTATTTCAACGGCAATTGACGAAAACGAAGGCAACAGCGGCCTCGTCGATTCCCTAGCCAGTGACGCCGGCTCCAGCGCCAGCCTTAAAGCCCGGTACGAGAAGGCCGCGCCCGCCGCCAAGAAGGCGCTCGCCGAGTTCAACGATTGGATGAAGAATGATCTTGCCAAGCGACCGACCAATGGACGCAACTGGCGGCTTGGTTCCGAGTGGTACGCGTTAAAATTCCGCTACGTAATGGAGACGGCGATCGAGCCAGCCCAGCTTCTCGCCGATGCCGAAGCCCGGCTAAAAGAAGTTCGAGCCGAAATGCTGCAAATCGCCCTGCCGCTCTACAGGGAAATGTATCCAGGCCAGGACGATTCCAGCAGCCTACCTGAACATGAGCGCGAAAATAAAATTATTGCAGCGGTGCTGGACAAGATCAGCGAGGAGCACCCTCAGCGTGGACAGCTCATCGAAGCAGTTAAGGCCGATCTTGCCGGCGTCACTCAATTCATCCGCGAGAAGAAGATCGTCACGCTTAGCAGCCGCGACAATCTCAAAGTCATTCCGACGCCGGAGTTTATGCGGGGCATTTATTCCGTCGCCGGATTTCATCCGCCCCCGCCTCTCGAGCCTACTGCCGAGGCGCAGTACTGGGTGACTCCGATTGACCCTAAAATGCCTGAGGCCAAAGCCGAGAGCAAACTCCGCGAATACAACAATTACACGTTGAAGTGGCTGACCATGCATGAGGCGTTGCCTGGGCACTACATTCAAGGCGAGCACGCCGACGATGTCGAGCCTTTGACGCGCCGCCTGGTGCGGAATCTGTTCGGCAACGGCGCTTACGTAGAAGGCTGGGCAGAATATATTTCGGACGTAATGACCGACGCTGGCTATCTCGACTCCAGTTCGAAGTTCCGCCTGATGCGTCTGAAGATAAGTCTCCGCTCGATGGTTAACACCATTCTCGACATCCGGCTTCAGACCATGGACATGACTGACCAGCAGGCGCTCGACCTGATGATGAAAGATGCCTTCCAAACTCAGGCCGAAGCCGACGGCAAGCTGCTCCGGGCGAAATTGAGCTCAACCCAGCTGCCAACTTATTTTGTTGGCACCCGCCAGTGGTGGTCGTTGCGCAAGAAATATCAAGCCGCGAAGGGCAGCGATTTTAACATGGAGGAGTTTCATAATCAGGCGCTCGATCAGGGGCCATTGCCTCTGGAATATCTGGAGAAGATCATTCTGCCGCCCGAGCAAGAAATCCAAAGACTCGATCCTTCGTTGGACAAACTCGTCCCAGCAGATGCCAAAGTTGAACGCGTAGTCACCGGATTGGATAAATGGAGCGAGGGGCCCGTCTGGACGCGCTCAGGCACCCTTCTTTTTGCAGTGATCCCAGCGAACAGCATCATGCAGTGGTCGCCCGGCAAAGAGGCGTCCGTATTCATAAAGCCAAGTGGCTACATGGGCGCGGCGCCCTACGGCGGTCCTGAGCCGGGATCGAACGGTATGACGCTGGACGCAGATGGCCGGGTTTCAATCGCGGGACATGGACGCCGCAATGTGTGGCGCCTTGAAGCTGTTGATCCTGACGCCCAAATCACGGTGCTGGCCGATTCTTATCAGGGTAAAAAATTGAACAGCCCGAACGATCTGGTTTACAAATCGGACGGTTCCCTCTATTTCACCGATCCGCCGTATGGCTTGCCCACGCAGCAGGATTCCGATCCGCTAAAAGAACTGCAAGTTAACGGTGTTTACCGCGTTCCCAACGCGCGGGGGCAAAAACCGGGAACGCAACCGGATCGCGACAAGCTACAGCTGATTATTAAAGATCTACCGCGGCCTAATGGGATTGCGTTTTCTCCCGACGAGCAGACGCTGTATATCGCGGACTCCGGCAAGAAAACGTGGATGCGGTATCCGGTAAAGGCAGATGGAACGGTTGGGGAAGGGACAGTGTTGCTTGATGCTTCGGGCGAAAAAGACCCCGGCGGCCCCGACGGAATACGCGTGGACAAAGAGGGCAACATCTACGGCGCTGGCCCGGGTGGTGTGTGGATCATCTCGCCCGCAGGAAAACACCTGGGGACAATTCGGGTTCCGGAAGTGGTCAGCAATGTCGCGTGGGGCGACAAAGATGGCAAGACGCTTTATATAACGGCCAGCACCAGCATTTACCGCATCAGGCTGTCGGCATCCGGAGTTAGGAACTGAAACGCAGCAGGTAAAAAGGGGAACTCTCTGCAAAGCGACGTCCAGGAAGTAGCCGGCTCAGACATTGTTAATGGCTATCACAGTAGTGACCCGCCCCGGCTTTCGACCAAAGTGATCGCGGGCGTTCTCGTACTGGCCGCGTTTACCATTTTTATAATCTGGCGCGCACACCTGCTTGAACTCACGCTGCAAGGCGAAAGCGAACAGCCTCAACTGGTCGACAAACCGGCGCCAAATTTTTCCGCCACCACGCCGGACGGACGTACTGTCTCTCTAGCAGATTTCCACGGGCAAAAGAATATTGTGGTGGCATTCTGGGCTAGCTGGTGCGGACCTTGCCGCCTGGAGATGCCGGATCTCGCAAGATTCTATAAACGTCATCACACCGATTCCAGCGATTTCGAAGTTCTGGCGGTCAGCATAGACCATGAGCCCAAAGATGCTGAGGAGTTTGCTGCTGGACAGAAGCTGAGGTTTCCCGTACTGCTCGATTCCAATGAAAGAATGGCTGATGATTACGGGGTTTATTCGATTCCGACCATGTTCGTGATCAATAAAAATGGAAAAATTACTTACGGACATTCCGGCTACAGCGACGCGATGGAATACAGACTGGCGTCAGAGCTCGGGCTTAAAGAGGACGCACATGGTGATACCGAATGACGCCCGCCATCGAGTTCTCCGGAATCACTAAATTCTATCGTCGTCGGCGGTTCCGCAGCGAAAAGACGGCGGCGCTCTCGGGAGTTTCATTTGAAGTGGCGCAAGGCGAAGTGTGTGCTTTCCTGGGTCCGAACGGTGCCGGCAAAACTACGAGCATGAACATCCTGATGGGCTTTATCTTTCCGTTCTCCGGAAGGGCCCGCGTCTTCGGATTTCAGCCTGGTGATGTCCGGGCCAAAAAACGGATTGGCTTTCTTCCGGAGAATTTTGCTTTTTACCGCTATCTGACGGCTGAAAAATTGCTTCGCTTTCATCTTCGTCTCAGTGGGCGGCAGACTCCCGACCCCGCCGGCTTGATCACCTCGCTGCTGACGAAAGTGAAATTAGACAGCTACAAGGGCTTGAAAATCGGAAAGTATTCGCGCGGGATGATGCAACGGCTTGGAATCGCGCAGGCCCTGCTCGGCGATCCGGATCTCCTGGTGCTCGATGAACCCACGTCAGGCCTCGACCCCGCCGGACGAAAGGAAGTTCGCGATCTGATCCTGGGACTTAAGGCTGAGGGGAAGACGGTCTTTCTTAGTTCGCACATGCTCTCGGAAGTGGAGCAGGTTTGTGATCGGGTAATCATCATCGATCATGGCTGCGTAGCCGGTGCAGGTACGATGCAGCAGATGCTGGTGGAGAACAACCAGACGGAAATCGTGGTGGATCAACTGTCTGCCGAACTGGAAACGTTGCTGGTTGAAAAAGGTGCACAGTCATTGCGCGAAACCAACCGTGTCCGCATTATCTGCGACAGTGGTTTGAAACGAGAATTGACAGAAGCACTTTGGGCAAACGGCTGTGACGTCATCAGTCTCGCGCCGGTGAGAACTTCGCTCGAGGATACGTTCCTCAAACTGGTTGGAAGGACAGGCGGCGAGTGAATATCCGGATCATCGCGACTGGCGCGTTGCGCAGCTTCCTGCACAACAAGGTGATATTGCTCTTCGGCAGCCTTTTTGTATGCGTTGTCCTCCTGATGATGACCCCGCTCATGACCTACAAGTCCATGACCAACGCCGCCAATGCGCAACAGATGCAGGGATTCGTTTTAAGTACGGTTTCAGGTGTGATGTCTCTGGTGAGCGCGTTCGGAAGTTTGCTGGCTGCATGGGCCGCCGCTGATTCCGTAGCCGGAGAAATGAAATCAGGAACTGTTCTGGCGGTGATGGCTCGACCCTTGCGGCGTTGGGAATTTCTCGCCGGCAAATTTCTGGGCGTTCTGATGCTCATGGCGATCTACGTAACCGCAATGTTGGGAATCACCATTCTTCTGTCCTGGCTGGGCGGCCAGCATATTCAAACTTCTGTGTGGGCGCTATTGATCTACCCGCTGGCTCGTTACGCGATGTGGGCTGCCCTGGCAATTCTCTTCGTCACGTTGGTCCACCCTGTTCTGGTTATGGGTATCATCCTCATCATGATGGCTCTGGTCGAGCTGTTTGGGTCGACTTCGAACCACATCGCTGCTTGGATTCGTGTTCCGGTGCACCTGGTTTTGCCCCTGACTGGCCTGGTGTCCGAAGATCGATTTATGGTCATCAGCCGGGCTCCTCTAAAGTCCTTCACCTGGACCAGCCACCTCATCGCACTGAGTTACGCTGCGGATTATGCATTGGTCTGCTTCCTGCTCGCTGTTTTCATGTTCCATCGCCGCGAGTTAACGCGCGATTGATCCATCGGTGCGGAATTGGCGTTGTCTTTTTTGATGTGAGTCCGGCGCGAAGGCTGGTTGTATGCGGGTCATTGTCCTTTGGTTATCTTCGAACTGCATTGTGACTGCGTTACCTTGGGCTCAAGGCAGTCATGATTTTCAAACGCAGTTTCCCAGTCACTCGCCGCACCCAGCGGCAGTGGATCAATACCACCGTCAGGGTGTTAACGCCATCCGCTCACATGGATGCGCTCGGCGTAAATCTGAGCGAGGGCGGAATGTGCTTGTTCAGCGTGGCAAATCTGTCAGTAGGATCGCACATTGACATCGAATTCGTGCCGCCGCGCGGCCATGAACCGGTCCGGGTCTCCGGCAAAATTCGTCATCGAGCGCTTTACCTTTATGGAATCGAGTTCATGTCAGAGGTGCGATCGGATTCGGGCATTACGAGCCCGCCGTTGCTTCAGCGATCCTCGCAGTAGTGCCCCGCGACTCGTCGTTTATCCTGCGACCCTGCAATGCAATCATGGTGCGCGAAAAAATTTCCGCAGGTGATCCCGTAGCGTCGATTGTCGCGAGAGCGCCCAGGTTTTCATAAAACTGGATCAGCGGGGCGGTGCTCCTGTCGTAGGCCTCCAGGCGAACTGCAATCGATTCCGGACGATCGTCCTCACGCTGACAAAGCCGGCTGCGACAGTGATCGCACATGCCCGCATGCATGGGCGGTCGAGCAGTGAGGTGAAAAACAGTTTTACAACTTTCGCAGACTCGGCGTCCGCTAAGCCGAGCCACGGTTTCTTCCAGTGGAACCACATAATTCAGTGCAGCATCGAGCGGCAGGAGCTCCCGCTCCATCAGACGTTTCAAAGAATCCGCCTGCGCGAGAGTCCGGGGAAACCCGTCGAGTATGAATCCGACCCTGCAACGCAGGCAGTCAATTCTCTCTCGCACCATCCCCCATGCGATATCGTCGGGCACTAGATCGCCACGGCGCATAAAATCGAGGGCCGCTAGCATGGCGAGAGTTTGGTTTGTGTTGTTGGACATGGCGGACCGGAACAGGTCGCCGGTGGAGAGATGGCAGGCTCTAAGATGCTCGCTTAGCATTGCGGCCTGCGTACCCTTGCCGACGCCGGGTGCGCCGATAAGAATCAGACGCCAGGCCCTTCCCTGCTTCTGCAATGGTGTCGAGCATTCTGCCCCTGCGCCTTGCAGCCACGCAGCGCGGTCGTTTTGATTGCGTGTGCTCATCGGAAACGCTCCTTGAGGCGTGTTCAAGGCGATGTCTGGAAACAAGCCACCGGGCAGCACAAATCTACGTGAGCCAAATTAAAAGCGCTGTGATCAGAATCACACCAGGTCCGTCGAAAGTGATCGGCAAGGATCACTGTCGGCCTTCCTGTATGCTCTTTTCATCTGCATGGATGCTGGACGGGATTCGAGGGCAGGTTCATGGCTGGAAGCGGTGGTCATTGGTCTCGCCGCATTCTGTGCCCTGGTTCCCTGTTTCTGGCTTGGGATACCGTCCGGCCATGACTTTGAGTATCACTTTAATTCCTGGATTGAAGTGATTGGCCAGTGGAGACAAGGCATTTTCTATCCACACTGGTCGGCGTTGGCGCACTTCGGATTCGGGGAGGCCCGATACATCTTCTATCCTCCGGTTTCGTGGACGCTAGGTGCAGCGCTGGGGACCATTTTGCCCTGGAGTATGCTTTCGCACGCATACAACTGGCTCGCCCTGACACTTGCCGGTATCTCGATGTTCGTGGCCGCGCGGAGATGGATATCGCAACGCGACGCGCTCTTTGCCGCGGTGTTCTACGCGGTCAATCCCTATCATCTGGTCATTGTTTACTGGCGCAGTGCAATGGCGGAACTGCTGGCTGCGGCGTATCTACCACTGCTGTTTGTGTATGTGCTGCGCATCGATGAGGACGGTCCGCGCGCGATTGCGCCTCTGAGCCTGCTTGTCGCAGCTGGATGGCTTACGAATATTCCCTCCGCGATAATGATGATGTATTCGCTGGGATTGCTTACATTGTGGTTGGCTTGGTCGAGGAGATCGTGGAGAGTTTTAGTGTTTTCGGGAGCCTCGGTGGGTTTGGGACTAGCCATCGCCGCAGTCTATCTGTTGCCGGTCTGGCATCAGCAGAGCTGGGTTGCGCTGGGCCAAGTTCTGGCGCCGGGAGTGCGTCCGCTGGAAAATTTTTTATTTTATGTGACGCGCGATGAAGATCACAACCGTTTTAACCGCATTGTTTCAGTAGTCGCACTTTGGGAAATGGTGATTTTGGCGTTCTCACTCTGGATCGCCCGACGCAAATCTCCGATGAGATTGTGGTGGCCGCTGGCGCTATGGGGCACGATGGGTTCCGTCCTGATGATCCGATGGACGCTGCCTTTATGGAATCACCTGCCGGAGCTCCAATATGTGCAGTTTCCGTGGCGATGGCTGCTTTGCCTCAATGCTGCACTGGCCATTGTGATCACGCTTGCGCTCAAGCGGTGGTGGTTGCGGGTACTGGTGTGCGCAATTGCGATTAGTTCGGTGCCGATCGTTTGGCATAGAATCCAGCCGCCTTGGTGGGATAAGACGCCCGACCTGCAGGAAATGGCGGACAACCAACAAGAAGGTATCGGCAATGATGGGGCTGACGAGTATGTTCCCATTGCTGCCGACTCCTACGACGTCGATCAGAATGCCCCCCAGGCAGCATACGAAGGAAGTGGAAACGCCAAGGTGCGAATCGAAAAATGGCAAGCTGAGCGGAGGACGATCGTCGCCCATGCCAGCGCTCCGGGAAGGCTGGTTTTGCGGCTGTTCAACTATCCATTGTGGAAGGTCGCAGTAAACGGCCGTATGGTGCAGACAGAAACTACCGAGCATACCGGATTGATGATTGTTCCAATTCCAGCGGGTGAGGATCGCGTCGAGATCAGGTTCGTCGAAGGGTGGGACCGGAAGGTCGGTGCATTGATCTCATCGCTGGCGCTTATGGCAACCTTCTGTTTGTGGTTTAGAACCCGAAAACACTCGGGCTTCCTGATCGGTGATCGCTGATCACTTCTTTATGACACGGGTCCTTATTGCGACTTCAAATGCGGGAAAGGTTCGTGACTTCGCCGGCGCTGCGGCTCAGTACGGAATAGTGGTTGAGGTGATTCCGAACTTTGCATCGATGCCAGCTGTGGTTGAGGACGGCGCGACATTCGAGGCCAACGCGCGCAAGAAAGCTGAAACTTATAGTCTGTCGGTGCCGGGTGAGGTTGTCATCGCTGATGACTCTGGATTGGAAGTCGACGCACTGGGTGGCCTTCCTGGCGTCCACTCCGCACGGTACGCGGCGGACGAACCGCATGCGGCTGAGTCGAACACCGATGACGATGCAAACAACGTCAAACTGATCCGTGAGATCAAGCGCGTGCCAGCGGAAAAGCGAACCGGAAGGTTTGTCTGCTGGATTGCCGTGGCGCGTGACGGAAAAACACTCGCAATTTTCGAAGGCAAAGCCGAGGGCATTATTCTTGAACGGCCTCAAGGACGAAACGGCTTTGGCTATGACCCGCTGTTCTTCTTTCCATCAATTCAGAAGACGTTTGCCGAACTTACTGCCGAAGAAAAAGCAGACTATAGCCACAGGGGAGCAGCATTTCGAAAGTTTCTGCAATGGATGAAAGTGCTCGAAGAGCGGTGATTCTCGTAATGTTGCCGCGTGTGCTCCATAACTCTACAATCTGTGCATGAAAACGAAAGCTCTGGTCGCGTTCCTGGCGCTTGTATGCGCCTACGCTGATGCGGCTAAATCACCAGCGAAAATCCGATCGATAATTTTGAATGCCAGGCATCTCGGTGCTCATGGCATCGGTTACAACACGCGATCTATGGAGAAGCTTTCGGTGAGTCTTTCTGTTGAGGATATTCCAGCTCTGATAGTTCTCTCCTCTGGTAGGAGTGATGTGGCGGTGGGCGCTCAATTTGCGCTGGCGGCCCAATGTGATCCGGCTATTCCAGCGCTGCACGACGCAGCCGTGAAACACCAGATTGATTTCCTGGACGCTGAGGACACGCTTTCCCTGATGGCGGAATTTCACGAATGTAGCCCGGATTCACGTGCAAAGGCCCTTGCTATGCACGAGAGTTTGCGGCAACTGAACGCGGAGGAGAGCGCTCGAATTGAGAAGGATTCCAAGCAAAAGGCAGAAGACGATGCCCGAATTCAGCAAAATGGCATGAAGTTGCTGGATCCGGAACAGGCGAAAACTCTCACGCACGAAGAACGGCTGGAGATTTATCGAAGATCGCTGGCGGCAATGGGACTAACCGAAGATGGTCCCATGACGCCGTACCAAAAACAAATTACAGAGCGCATGTACCGCAGCATGGTCCTCGACGAAGCGAGGGCTGCACCCAACCAATGAATCCCATCGACAATCGACGTTTGACTTCCCTTCTCTCTGACCAACATAATAATTAGTTCGCTGGTCATCTTTGATCTCACAAGGAACCCTTCTGGTATCGGCTCCGAGTACGACAACTCCAACCGTCAAATCCGGCGTCGCTCCATTGCGCGCGGGACAAGGGCATTCGTTTTTCTGGCGCCGGCTGCACTCACTCAGCGGAATTATTCCAATCGGACTGTTTCTGATTGAGCATTTTGTTTCAAACGCGTTTGCCACTAAAGGTCCCGGAGCCTATACCAAGCAGGTCGCGTTCCTCAGCAGTTTTCCGTTTGTTGTGGGATTGGAGTTGTTCGGAATCTGGCTGCCGATTCTCTACCACTCCTTGTATGGGTTTTATATTTGGGCACGCGGCGAAAGCAACGTCGCCGAGTATCCCTGGGCAGGCAATTGGATGTACTGGGCGCAGCGCTGGACAGGCGCGATCACTTTCTTTTACATGATCTGGCACACCTGGCACTTGCGCTTCAGCGGCGTGCATCTGTTGACATACCCAGCGTCGGCATTCGGAAAGGTACAACACGAGTTGTTCGTGCCCTGGGCATTCGCATTTTATGTGGTCGGGATTGTATGTGCGTCGTGGCACTTTGCTTACGGCCTGTGGCTTTTCGCGGCGAAGTGGGGAATCACGCAAGGCCCTATCGCGCGCCGACGCTGGGGATATGTTTGCGCACTCATCGGCGTCGGTTTCGTGGCCGTGGGTTTCGCGACCCTATATTCGTTCAGGGCAATGCCGCAACAACCGTTTCAGCCCACAAGCACCGAACTGGATTCATTTACGATGCGATGAACATACAGAGTCACAGAGGGATCAAGAATTAGTGTCCCTGTGCCTCTGTTGTGAAGAATAAGTTAATGGCGGCTAATCCAAAAATTATCGTTGTTGGCGGAGGCCTGGCCGGACTGGCGGCGGTCATCAAGATCGCCGAAATGGGTGGGCACGTTGACCTCTTCTCCATTGTGCCGGTCAAGCGGTCGCACTCAGTGTGCGCGCAGGGCGGGATTAACGCAGCGAAAAATCTGAAGGGTGAGGGCGACTCAACCTGGCAGCACTTCGACGACACAGTTTACGGCGGCGATTTCCTCGCCAACCAACCTCCGGTCAAGGCCATGTGCGAGGCGGCCCCTTCGATCATCGATCTGCTCGATCGCATGGGTGTTCCCTTTAACCGCACTCCGGAAGGTCTGCTCGATTTTCGTCGCTTCGGCGGAACGTTGCATCACCGGACAGCATTTGCCGGGGCAACTACGGGACAGCAACTGCTTTACGCGCTGGATGAGCAGGTGCGAAGGTACGAGTCAGAAGGCAAAGTTAGCAAGTACGAGTCGTGGGAATTTCTGTCCG
>Ga0134126_10008440_pt1 | contig 12970 bp, 8 predicted proteins | sample KB31752_FD_96881 | JGI IMG/M metagenome (GOLD analysis project Ga0134126, IMG submission 96881) | Terrestrial soil microbial communities with excess Nitrogen fertilizer from Kellogg Biological Station, Michigan, USA - KB3-175-2 | ecosystem: Environmental > Terrestrial > Soil > Unclassified ...
CTGGGGACAGGGCGTAGAACCGTTGGGGTAGGGGGGTGGGGGGGTGTGATTCGCAGCTCGTACTTACTGGGCTTGCGCGCGCGAACGAGAATGGGCACGGGCATCTCCTGTTGTAAGGTCGATGCAGACGTGTAGCTCTCAACGCCACAGCGGATTGTGTGCCGAAATCTGGTGGTTTCTGCCACCAGAACGACGCCTTATGGCGCCTTACGAGGCCTTTTGAGCCCCTCGCGCCACTCAACCCGCAACGGCACGTTTGACGCGCTCACGGCTCAAATACCGCGTTTTCTTCAGGTTGGATGGAGGCTAGGAGCGGAATCGAACCGCTGTTCGCGGCTTTGCAGGCCGACTACACCCCTTACAAATCAAGCACTAACGACCTTTCCACGAAATTTCCACTGGAGCAGAAAACCCTTTCACGTCTGCGTGTTCGCAGATTGTACAGGGAAAGCCGGCGTACGCCGCCTTATGGACGATCAGTCGTCGAGCCATGTCAACACCGAATCCCACGGATGATTGCTACAAGAGGGATAGAGGACCGGCTGCAGACAGTGACCGCAAGCTTGCAACGCCCGCGAGGTGTGCCGCTGTATGGGAACGAGGCACTGGTTTGCGGCTCCGAGCCGGCGGATATCGCACCCGGAGCTGTCACCGATTCTCCCGTGCTGAGGCGTACGGTCACGCGGCACGACGAAGTTTGCAATTTTTTTCAAGCGGGCTAAACTATTATTAGTTATTAACTATTATTGGACACCTCATGCCCACGAGTGTCGCACTAGGAAGCTATTTTGAAGAATTCGTGAAGAGGCTGCTTGATTCAGGCCGCTTCAACAATGCTAGTGAGGTCGTCCGGGCGGGCCTGCGACTGCTGGAGGATGACGAGAGGTTGCGGGAGATCCGGCGGAAGGACTTGAAATCGGCAATCCAGGAAGGCATCGACAGCGAGGATGCGGGTTCGATCGAGGACGTCGTTGCGAAGCATCGGGTTAGACGCACTTCTGGGAAAGGTCGGGTCAAATAGTGCAGGTCCGCATCTCGCGTCGAGCGGAAATCGACCTGGCCGAGATCACCGATTTCATCGCGCTCGACAATCCGGAGCGAGCGCTCGAATTCGAAGACGAATTGATCGCACAGGCGCACAAAATCGCACACTCACCACTCGGTTACGTTGAGCGGCCAGAGCTAAGAGAAGGGCTTCGCTCCTGTACGTATGGCGCTTACGTGCTCTTCTTCACCATCGACGACCAGGGAATCCGGATCGAGCGCATCCTGCATGGCTCGCGCGATCTGGGTCCATTGTTGAAGTAGTAAGCGGCAGCCGCCACGCGCGTTCATGCCATCAGCGCAGTAGGGCTGCGCTGATGGCCTTGGCCATTCTGAAAGAAGACTTTTAGCCTGATCGTGCCTTCGGAGGCGCAACCGACGCCCCTCACCCATCGATCAACCGCGGAAGTTCATTAAAGGCCAACGAGATCGGTGAGTGTTTGATTACAGGACGAGACTAGTTTCATCGTCTGCTCGACAGAGCACCACCGATTCGGTAGAGACCTCGAAGAGGACAAAATACTCGCCCACGTGACCCGAAATATGCGACGGGCGCGCGCACGTGCGGCAACTGCGAGCGCTCGAGGACGACCGCAGTGGCGGAATGGCCTGTCCGTATCTGGTACGCACGTGCCTTGCCAGCAGCAAATGCCAGTCCAGGCAAAAGCAGAACGGCCACGAGGATCCCGGTGAGAACCCGCTCATCCGGTAGCACGTTGCGCACGATGCGCCCAATGCGATATCGGAACTCCCACGACGGCGCCCAGAGCTGCCACAAACACCCATTTGTCAGGTTCGGGACAAACGTGACCACCGTGAGAATGAGTAAGAAGCTTGCCGCGACGAGCATCTTCAACTTGTGAGCGCTTCGCAGTCTTATCGTCTGGAGGGTCCCAGTATCCAGCTTCGCGCGTTGTGCGGCGCGTTCCGCGATTTACACCGCTACGCCAAATGTCGAGAGGTCACTGTCTGCCTCGGAGCCTAGATTGTTTCCGAATTTCTAGGCAGCGAGCATTTTCTACGGACTCCTCACGTTGCGAGCTTCCAAACTCTTTAGCCGTACCGACAAGGCATGCCGCGCTGCGATCAGCGCGACCAGCCTCTCAGAATTACCCGAACTTCCTGCAAAAACGGTTGAGCGCTAGACCCGGCTTGGACTACGCTACCCTACTTTCTCTCGTTTGAGGTCTCCACGTGGACGGCTCACCCGCGATGACTGTACGGGAGGTAGCGGGTTACCTGAACGTTGACGAGAAGACCATTTACCGCCTTGCAAAGCGCGGGAATCTGCCCGGCTTCAAGGTCGCGGGGACGTGGCGTTTCAAAAAGCGCGACCTCGACGAGTGGATCGAGCGGCAGAAGACCGCGGCCACGCCGAAAAAGACGCGCCGCAAGGGGGCGAGGTAACCATGGACGTGTTCAGTCTTCGTAACAACGTCATAGACGATTACGGTAAATACGTTCACAGTTTCCTGACCATCAAGGACCCGCGCATCCGACGGCTGGTCGAGCAGGAGATGAGAAGCGGATTGCTGTGGCCCGACCCACTCATCCAACTCAACCCGTCGTTTGAGCCGGGCGAGAGTCTCCAAGCACTACTCGACAGCGGTGATCTCCATTCGGAGTGCATCAACATCTTTCGTGATAAGCGCGAGGACGCCAGTGTCGGTGCGCCGTTCCGCCTTCATCGCCACCAAGTCGAGGGCCTGCGAGCGGCGCGTGCCGGCGACAATTACGTCTTAACCACTGGCACGGGCTCGGGCAAGAGCCTCGCGTACATCGTGCCGATTGTTGACCACGTCCTGCGGCGAGGGAGTGGAAAGGGTATACAGGCCATCATCGTCTACCCCATGAACGCACTGGCCAACAGTCAGGTCGGTGAGCTCAACAAGTTCCTGTGCCGTGGTTATCCGGTGGGTCACTCCCCGGTGACATTCCGTCGCTATACCGGCCAGGAATCGGACGAGGAGCGCAAGGAGATCATCGCGAGCCCGCCGGATATCCTGCTGACCAACTACGTTATGCTTGAGCTGGTTCTCACGCGCCCGTGGGATTACCAACTCGTCGACGCGGCTAGAGGGCTCCGATTCCTTGTGCTCGACGAGCTTCATACCTATCGTGGCCGCCAGGGTGCTGACGTGGCGATGCTGGTTCGTCGTGTTCGTGAGTCCTGCCATGCCGAAAACCTCATTCATGTTGGCACCTCGGCTACCCTTGCAGGAAGTGGCAGGTGGGCAGAGCAGCAGATCGAGGTGGCAGCGCTCGCGTCGCGGCTGTTCGGTACCGAGGTTAAGGCTGAACGCGTGATTGGTGAGACTCTTTGTCGCGCGACTCCGGCGCACGATCTGACCGATCCAACATTCATCCAGCGCTTGCGCACTCGGCTCAAGTCGAGCGCGGAGCCCGCACAGGGGGATACAAAGGCATTCCTCAATGATCCGCTCTCGTCCTGGATCGAATCCACACTCGGTCTTCGCGAAGAGCTGGCCGGGAGCGGGCGTCCGATTCGATGCCCACCGCTACCGCTCTCCGGTGGCGAAGGCGCTGCCGGCGCCCTCGCCGAGTTGACCGGCCTTGACCGCGAAATCTGCGAGATACGGCTTCGGCAGGCGTTGCTATCCGGCTATCTCTGCCGCGATGAGAACGATCACCCACTGTTTGCTTTCCGGCTGCACCAGTTCGTCTCGAAGGGCGACTCGGTCTATGCATCACCGGAACCGGAGTCAGTGCGACATGTGACGCTCCAAGCACAACAGTTCGTTCCAGCGAGCGAACGGGCGAGAATCCTGCTCCCAGTGGCATTTTGCCGAGAGTGCGGCCAGGAGTACTACTCGGTCCGCCGCGGCGCTGGTGAGGACGGACGCCCGACCTATTTCGAGCGCTCGATCTCCGATCGACTCGATAACGACGATGGCGAAGCCGGTTACCTTTACATCAGCGAAGCCGCACCATGGCCGGACAGCGCCAACGAATTTATCCCCAAGCTACCCGATACGTGGCTAGAGACGAACGACGGCGCCGTCACGGTACGGAAGAGTCAGCGTCAGAACCTGCCGAAGAAGGTGTTCATCAATGGAACTGCGGTCGAAGGCGAAGGCGACCAGGTCGCCTGGTGGCTCCCAGCGCCGTTCCGATTCTGCTTGCATTGCGGTGTCGCCTACAATCCGCGGCAACAGTCCGATTTCGGCAAGCTCGCAACGCTTGGTTCGGAAGGACGCAGCACCGCTACGACGGTGATGAGCCTGTCGACGATTCGCAAACTGCGCGGAGACGGAGCACTCACTCCAGGAGCACGCAAGCTCCTCAGCTTTACCGACAACCGCCAAGATGCATCTTTACAGGCCGGGCACTTCAATGACTTCGTCGATATCGCACTTCTCCGCTCAGCCCTCTGGCGCGCAGTCGACAGGGCTGGCGATGATGGCATCCGCCACGATCGCCTGACGCTTCGCGCTTTTGAGGCGCTCGATCTACCGCTTTCGTTCTATGCTGCGGATCCCGGGGTAAAATATGCAGCCCGCGAGGAAACTGAACGCGCACTACGAGAAGTCCTCGGCTACTACATCTACCGCGATCTTCGACGCGGATGGCGGATCACATCTCCCAACCTCGAGCAGTGCGGCCTGCTCGACATCGACTACCTATCCCTCGGGGAGTTCTGCGCAGCAGAGGAGGAGTGGGAACATACGCACCCTGTGCTTGCGCACGCGAGCATTGCCGACCGTGAGCTTGTGTGCCGGGTCCTACTCGACTTCATGCGGCGCGAACTCGCAATCCGCGTGAGTTACCTAGACCCTGTTGAGCAGGAGAGCGTCCGACAGCTCTCGCGCCAACGGCTTATTGAACCATGGGCTTTGGACGACAACGAGCAGCTCGAACGAGGACGCATCGCCTTCCCGCGTCCTCGTGGCCAAACAAACGATGAGTCAGGACATTTCGTTTTCCTCTCGCCTCGTGGTGGATTCGGCCTCTTCCTGAAGCGACCCGGCACATTCCAGGATTGGAACGAGCCACTTAGGGTCGAAGATGTCGCCGAGATCATTCCGCAGCTCTGCGAGCAACTGCTGATCCCAGGCCTTCTTCACCGTGTGATGGAGCCCCGGGACGTGGGTGATGTAGGCGGGTACCAGCTCAACGCTGCCGCCCTCATTTGGCAGCCTGGCACCGGCTCGCGCGGGTTCCACGATCCGGTTCGTGTCCCGCGTAAGCCGGAAGACGGCCTGCGAACAAATCCATTCTTCACCGAGTTTTATCGGGGCAAGACGGACGATCTGAAGAGCCTTCAGGCGCGAGAACACACCGCGCAGGTCCCAAGCGACATTCGCCAGCAGCGAGAGGAGAGGTTCCGCCGCGCCGATCTGCCCATCCTTTACTGCTCGCCGACAATGGAGCTTGGCGTTGACATCTCGCAACTCAACGTCGTCAACATGCGCAACATCCCACCGACGCCCGCGAACTACGCCCAGCGCGGCGGCCGCGCCGGTCGGAGTGGCCAGCCAGCTTTCGTGTTCTCGTATTGCTCAGCCGGTAGTCCCCACGACCAGTACTTCTTCAAGCGCCCAGAGCAAATGGTATCTGGCTCCGTGACAACACCACGTCTGGACCTCGGTAACGAGGACTTGGTCCGCGCCCACGTACACGCAATCTGGCTCGGTGCTTCGAAGTTATCGCTTGGAAGTTCCTTGAGCGACGTCATCGACGTTAGTGGCGATACGCCAACTCTTCGGCTACTCCCGAGGATGTCTGAGGCGCTAGGGAACTTTGGCGCTCGCAAAGTCGCGCGTGCCGCGGTGCGCGCAGCTCTTGGCGAAACCATCGTCGATCTAGTGGGATCGAACGGCGACGCGGATGGCTGGCTCGATCGGGTTCTCGCGCAGATACCTGCGAGCTTCGACGGTGCGTGCGATAGGTGGCGAGGCCTTTATTTGGCTGCTTTGAACCAGTCTAAACGGCAGCAGAGAATTATCCTCGATCCCTCGCGCGATCCGAAGGATCGTGAGAGCGCAAAGCGTCTGCGGGCCGAAGCCGAGGCGCAACTGCGGCTGCTACTTGAGACATCGGCGTCCACGCATTCGGACTTCTACAGCTATCGTTACTTCGCTAGCGAAGGCTTCCTGCCCGGTTACAATTTCCCCCGATTGCCGCTCTCGGCCTTCCTTCCCGGGCGCCGTGGAAAGCAGGGGATGGATGAGTTCCTCACACGGCCGCGATTCCTTGCAATCAGTGAGTTTGGACCGCGCAGCATCATCTACCACGAAGGCTCTCGCTATGTGATCAACAAGGTAATATTACCCGTCGAGGGAGACGAGAAAAGTACCAACATCAAACGACGCGCCGTCCAGTGCGAGAACTGCGGGTACATCCATCCTCTGCAAGATGAACCTGGTCCGGATCTCTGTGAAAGCTGTCACGAAAGACTTCCGCCAGCCTACGACAATCTGTTCCGCATGCAGAACGTCGCCACGCGTCGGCGAGACCGAATCAATTCGGACGAGGAGGAGCGTTTCCGTCTCGGCTATGAACTGAAGACCGGAGTCCGCTTCGCGCGTCGAGGCGGTGTGGTGTCGGCTCGGCGCGCCGAGATCCTCACCAAGGACGGCGAAGTTCTCGCCTCCCTGAACTACGGCCACTCCGCCACTTTGTGGCGGATGAACCTGGGGTGGCGGCGCCGCAAGGACAAGGATCAGACCGGTTACGTCCTCGACATTGAGCGGGGCTACTGGGCCAAAAGCCAAGTCGTCGAGGATGATCCGGAGGATCCGCTGTCGCCGCGGTTGGAGCGGGTCGTTCCCTATGTCGAGGACACGCGCAACTGCATCCTGATACAGCCTGCGCAAAAGCTAGACGTGGCACAGATGGCGTCACTGGAAGCGGCCCTGAAAACCGCGATCCAGGTGCAGTTCCAACTCGAAGACCGCGAGGTCGCCACCGAAGCCCTCCCCGGCTCGGGCGATCGCCGGTACATATTGATCTATGAAGCGTCAGAGGGCGGAGCCGGCGTCCTGCGGCGGCTGGTTGAGGATCCGCAAACGCTGCCTTCTATCGCGCGGCGCGCGCTGGAGATAAGTCACTTCGATCCCGACAGCGGCCAGGACCAGCACCGAGCAAAGGGTGCCCGTGAGGATTGCGAGGCGGCCTGCTATGACTGCCTGCTGTCTTACTACAATCAGCGCGATCACCGATTGCTCGATCGAAAGTTGCTGCCAAACATCCTCCAGGCATGGATGAGTTCGACCATGCGCATATCACCCGTGCCGCTTCTCCGTGACGATCATCTCGCGCGCCTCCTCAACCTGTGCCAGTCCGAACTCGAGCGTCGTTGGTTGCGGCTTGTTGACCAGCTTCACCTGAAGTTACCGAGCGACGCGCAAAGACTCGTCGAGAGCTGCGGCGTTCGTCCGGACTTCCTGTATCGCGATGAGGGCGCCGCGATCTTCGTCGATGGCCCGCTGCACGATGCGCCCGCGCAGCGCGACAAGGATGACCAGCAGCAGGACATGCTGGAGGACCATGGACTCACTGTCATCCGCTTCCATCACGCTGCCGATTGGGAACCCATCCTCCATCGTTATCCAATGTTGTTTGGGACGTCAGCGATGATTCCCAGCGCCGCTTCCGAAGCAGAGGTGCGGACAGCCGAGTGCTTTGATCCCAAGGACTTCGACCCTATTTGGCGGCCGCTTATGCTTCAACTTGTGGCCACAAACGGGCTGACGATCGAGCCTGGGAACGAAGTTATGAGCGATGGCCGGGTCGTCGATCTAGACCTCGCCACCGTACGAAGAGCGGGACGGATGGTGCGTCTTGTGGATGACGGTCGCGCCAGCGCCGACGAGGTTGCGAACGCCCTAGCTGCGCAGGGACATCGAGTGCTGCGCGCTCAAGCAGATGAGCCAGACGCACTGGCGCGGATCCTGGCCGCACTGAAGGAGTAGATATGGCCGCGAGCGTCATTATCGCGCCCCAGCTCTTCACGTCACTCGCTCAGCTCCCTGCCAATGACCAAGCACGCGTCATCGAATTCATCAATACCTTCCAGGCGAATCCCGCGCATCCAAGCCTGAGCCTGGAACGCGTCAACCGAGCCCGCTCCAAAGGAGTGTGGTCGGGACGTGTCTCCGGCGACCTCCGCGCCATCTTGTACAAGGATGGCGAGACGTGGGCCATCCTTTACGCAGATCGTCACAACGCCGCATACGACTGGGCAGAACGGCGAGAGATCGGACGCCATTCGGTTACCGGCGCGCTGCAGATCGTCGAGTCGGTAGAGACCATCCGCGAGGTGGAGAGAGTCGTCGAGGTTCTGCGACAACCGGAGAGTCCACCGCTCTTCGACAAACATGACGACGACTATCTCCTGTCATTGGGCGTACCAGAGGGTTGGTTGCCTGCGCTACGCCACGTCCGCGACGATGACCAGCTCCTGGTAGTCTGCGAAAAGCTGCCTGAAGAAATTGCCGAACGGCTTCTTGCAATCGCCGCCGGCGAATTCGTTACGCCACCCGAATCCGTCCCACCAAATCGGCCTGCGATCGAAGCCGCTGATACGCGTCGTCGGTTTTTCGTGATGGATGACGTCGACGACCTGGCTGCCGCCCTCACGGCGCCCATGGAACGATGGATCGCGTTCCTCCACCCATCCCAGCGAAACCTGGTCGCTCGAACTTTCAACGGTCCCGCGAAGGTCTCCGGATCGGCCGGCACCGGCAAGACGGTAGTGGCGATGCACCGCGCCCGACATCTGGCCCGCCGCGGCGAACGGGTGCTCCTCACCAGCTTCGTCACCACGCTCTGCGAAAACATCCAGCGGAACCTGCTCATGTTGTGCAGCGACGCCGAGCGGCAGAACATCACCGTATCGACCGTGCATAAACAGGCGCTCGATGTTGTTCGACAAATCGAGCCCAGAGTGCGACCCGCGTCCGAAGAGGACGTAGACAAACTTCTAAACTCGTTCCGCGAGCGTCATGCACCCGTATACGACGCCGGATTCATCCGTGCCGAATGGGATAACGTCGTGCGCCTCAAAGGTATCGACACCTGGGACGGCTATCGCCAGGCGCTCCGAACTGGACGTGGCCGCGGGCTCTCAGTCAAGGAGCGTAAAATTATCTGGCAAATATTCGGCGGCGCGATTGACGCCTTAGCTGAGCGACAAATGCGGGACTGGGCTGGACTATGTACGCGCGCAGAGGAGCTAGTCACGAACGGAGCAGTGCAGTCCCCCTACACAGCGGTAATCGTCGATGAGGTCCAGGACCTACGCCCGCCAGATCTGCGCTTCGTTCGCGCGCTCTGTGCGACACATCCAGGCAACCTGATGGTGTGCGGGACGCTGAACAGCGGATTTATCCGGGCGGATTCTCGTTGAACGCCCTCGGCATCGATGTCCGCGGCCGATCCGCAGTGCTTCGAATCAACTATCGAACCACCGAACAAATACGCCGTGTCGCCGAACAGCTTCTCGGAGTTGTCTCGGATGACCTGGAAGGGGGCGAGGAGCTTCGCAATAGCGCGCGGAGCCTGCTGCGGGGACCTAAACCCGAACTGCATGGTTACGAAAGCCGCAATGAAGAAGTTGAAGCGGCGGCCACTCGAATTCGATCATGGTTGGATGAAGGGCTTCAGCCGGGAGCAATCGGCGTGTTTGCCCGCACCAGTGCACGGCTAGAGAAAGTCGGCGAGGCACTGAGCCAAGCGGGGATCCCATGGTGCCGGCTTTCCGACCAGAGCGGCAACACCACCGCCGCTGGAGTTCATCTCGGTACTATGCATCGAGCAAAGGGCCTTGAGTTCAAGGTCGTGCAGGTGCTCGACTGTGCTGACGGTGTCGTGCCGAACCCTGCTGCATCTCGGAACGTTGACGATCCACAGGACCGCGAGGCGGCAGACGCTCGTGAACGCAGGCTTCTCTACGTCGCGATGACACGCGCTCGCGATGAGCTTGTAGTGAGCTGGAGCGGTAGGCCAAGTCTATTCATCGAGCCGTTCCTCGGCACGAGCAGCGGAGAGACGAAGTGAGCTTCGACGTTGGAGCGCTGGTCCGGGCCCGAGGCCGGGAATGGGTGGTCCTTCCGGAGAGCAACAACGAGCCCGGATTGCTGTTGCTTCGCCCCTTGGGTGGGACCGACGACGAGGTAACCGGTATCTACGTGCCGCTCGAGAAGGTGGAGTCCGCCAAATTCAACTTACCTGATCCGGTCACGGACATGGGCAACCACCTGTCATGCAGTCTGCTCCGCGATGCAGTTCGCATGGGCTTTCGCTCGGGTGCAGGTCCCTTCAGGTCGTTGGCGCGCATCGCAGTCGAGCCACGTCCATACCAGCTCGTACCACTACTGATGGCTCTAAAGCTGGATCCCGTCCGCATGTTGATCGCGGATGATGTTGGCATCGGCAAGACCATCGAGGCATGCCTAGTCGCGCGCGAGCTCATCGACCGAGGTGAGGTGGCGCGGCTCGCAGTTCTGTGCCCCCCTCATTTGGCCGAGCAGTGGCAAAAAGCTCTCGCCGATCAGTTCCACATCCACGCGGCGCTCGTGCTCTCGGCAACGGCAGCACGTCTCGAGCGAACCTGCCGACAGGGCGAATCGCTGTTCGAGCACTACCCCTTCACTGTCGTCTCGACGGACTACATCAAGAGCGATCGCCGTCGCGACGAGTTCCTCCGCACCTGCCCGGACCTCGTGATCGTCGATGAGGCGCACACGTGTGCCGCCGCGAGGGGACGAAGCGTAAGTCAGCAACGCCACGACCTTCTCCGCACGTTGGTCGCACCGAACCACGGAGACGGAGCTTCGCGTCACCTCATCCTGGTCACGGCAACACCGCACAGCGGGAACGAGGAGACCTTTCGATCGCTGCTGTCCCTTCTCGATCCACGATTCGCTGATCTGCCCACGGACCTCTCTGGCGATACCAACCGCAAGCGTCGAGAGGACCTCGCGCGATGTTTCGTGCAGCGTCGCCGCGCTGACCTCGAAGCGTACCTCGATATCTCTACTCCCTTCCCAAAGCGAGAAATCGCAGAGAAGCACTACACGCTCACCACCGAATACCGGCGCTTTCTTGAACGCGTGCTTGTGTTCTGTCGCGAGAGCGTACTCGACGAAACGCTTGAGAAGCGACGCAGGCGGGTGCGATGGTGGTCCGCTCTCGCTTTACTTCGTGCCCTCTCCTCGAGTCCTGCAGCGGCCGCCGCAACGTTACGCAATCGCTCCGCGACTGCTGATGAACAGACCGTGGAGCAGGTCGACGAAGAAGGTCGGCGAGCCGTGCTCGATCTCGATGAGGAAAACGCCGAAGGCATTGACACCATCCCTGGCAGCGAGACCGGAGATGAGAACGTTGGTGACCGCGAGCGCCTGCTGCGTCTCGCGCGTGAGGCAGAAGCGCTCGCCGGTAACGGGGACGCGAAGCTCCACCACGCGTTCGAGCTCGTCGAGGAATTCCTGCGGGATGGGTTCTCTCCGATCCTGTTTTGTCGCTTCATACCAACAGCCGAGTACGTGGCCGCATTCCTGCGGGAGAAGCTAGAACGCAAAGGCGTGGTCATCGAGGCGGTGACGGGTCTCTTATCGCCCGAAGAGCGCGAGCGACGGGTTGCGGCGTTGGCCAGTCACGGTAAGCACGTGTTGGTCTGCACGGATTGCCTGAGCGAGGGCATCAACCTGCAGCAGCACTTCGACGCGGTCATACACTATGACCTTTCGTGGAACCCAACTCGCCACGAACAGCGCGAAGGGCGTGTCGATCGTTACGGACAACCCAGCAAGAAGGTTCGGACGCTCACCTACTACGGACAAGACAACCCAGTCGACGGCATCGTTCTGCAAGTTCTTCTGCGCAAGCACAAAGCTATTCACAAACAGCTCGGGGTGATCGTCCCCGTACCTATGGAGGCGAAAATCGTCGAAGACGCGATTCTCGAGGGACTTCTAATCCGCGAACAGACCAATGCCATCCAATTCTCGTTCGAGTTCCTGGAGCCAATCCACCACGCGGTTGACGTCGAATGGGATGCCGCGATCGAGCGGGAGAAGCGCAGTCGGACATTGTTTGCTCAAAACCAGCTTCTCCGCGCGGTGAATACCGAAGTTCGCACGGAGCTGGATGAAGTCCGCCGAGCAATCGGCGCAGAAGCCGATGTGCGCCGGTTCACTCGCACTGCCCTTCGCATGCTTGGGGCCACTGTGTCGGGAGACGAACCTTTGGAAATCGATCTACGGGAGACATCGCGGGCGCTGAAAGATGCTATTAGGTGCGACGAACATATAAGCGCCGTGTTCTCGGGACAGCCGCGCAAGGGAGCCGTTCTGCTCACGCGTACTCACCCCGTGGTGGAGGGGCTTGCCGCTCATGTGGTGGAGACCGCTCTCGACGGACAGCTCGTCGGACCAGGACGACGATGCGGTGTCGTGCGAACCAGCGCAATCGAGCGCCGTACGACGCTGTTGCTCCTTCGAATGCGTTTCCACATTGTCAATCTTGGTCGCGATGGAACCGAGCATCCACTTCTGGCCGAGGATCTCGTGCTCGCCGGCTTTGGAGGCAGCCCGGATCGCGCAGAGTGGCTGGAGCCGAAGGCTCTTGAGCCCCTCCTAGATGTCAATGCGGACACGAACATTGGCGCGGATCAGGCACAGACGCATATCAGCCGAGTTCTGGAGCGGTTCAAAGACCTGCTTCCCCGTCTTGATCAGATTGCGGAGGAGCGCGGCCAGGTGCTCCTCGATGCACACAGGCGAGTTCGCAAGGCAACGCGGAGCGGTGTGCGGGCGCTGAAGGTTGATGTGTATAAACCCGCCGACGTTCTCGGTGTATATGTCTATCTCCCAGCCTCCATGGGGCCTGTCGGGTGAGCCGGAGTGACCTCCAGTTCAGTGCCGTGCGTACCGAGGGTGGCTTACTACCTCAGGACGTGCTC
>Ga0134126_10008441_pt1 | contig 12969 bp, 13 predicted proteins | sample KB31752_FD_96881 | JGI IMG/M metagenome (GOLD analysis project Ga0134126, IMG submission 96881) | Terrestrial soil microbial communities with excess Nitrogen fertilizer from Kellogg Biological Station, Michigan, USA - KB3-175-2 | ecosystem: Environmental > Terrestrial > Soil > Unclassified ...
TGATTCAGCGTTTGTTCGCGCTCGTCATGGCCGCCGCCCAACCCCGCGCCACGGTGCCGGCCCACAGCGTCGATTTCATCAATAAAGATAATGCAAGGCGCGTTCTTCTTGCCTTGCTCGAACAGGTCGCGCACACGGCTCGCGCCCACGCCCACAAACATCTCGACGAAATCCGAACCGGAAATCGAAAAGAACGGCACATTCGCTTCACCGGCGATGGCTCGAGCCAGCAGCGTTTTACCCGTTCCAGGAGCGCCGACCAGCAAGACTCCTTTGGGAATACGGCCGCCAAGCTTCTGAAACTTCTGGGGCTCGCGCAGGAACTCGATGATCTCCTGCAGTTCCTCCTTGGCTTCCTCTACTCCGGCGACGTCTTTGAAGGTGACTTTCTTCTGCTGAGACGAGTGCAGCCGGGCGCGGCTCTTTCCAAAACTCAGCGCCTTATTCCCGCCGCTCTGCATCTGCCGCATCATGAAGATCCACAATCCCAACAGAATCAGTACTGGAACCGCGTTAAACAGAATTCCAATCCAACTGCTTCCGGTTGAATCCTTCCAGGTGACCTTGACGCCCTTATCCTGCATCATCTTGTAGATGTCTGGATAATTGGGAGGAATCACCGAATGGAACGGCTTCGAAACTCCGTTTTCAGCCATGGTGCCCTGCACATCGCTGCCGGTGATATTGGCTTCCTTAATCTTGCCGTCCTGCACGTAGGTGACAAAATCGGACAGACTCAGGTTGGTGGGCGTCGGACCTCGACCGGTCTTTACCGCCATGTACACCAAAACGACCGCGCAGATAATGACCACCCAGAACACCGCGGTTTTTACATTTGAACTCATGAATTTACCTTCCGCCGGCAATCCTGCTGCCGGTTCCGGGTGCAAGCACCCGATTCCGCCCTCATATTGAAAGACGTCAATCTCACTACTTTCGATTCACACACGGCTCCGCCTTCTACTTACTCGGCCGGCCGAAAAGTGAGGCGAACGACGCAGTTGCTTTCTTCCGATCTCTTGAAATGATGCGCACAACCGAACTGGCGCGCCCAAATGATCTCACTCCCGAGTACGAGCACGGGCCAGTGGCGTCGCTCCCAGAGCGGCACACGATATTCCTGGAAGAGTGATTTGATTTTTTCTGCTCCCTGATGTCCGGTGCGGTGCAGTTGGTCCCCTGGTTCCCAGTTTCGCACTGCAAGACACTCCGGCCGCTCTCGACTCGCGATCCGGTGTCCGTCCAGATCTACAACTTCCGATAATTCTTGGTCTTCCTTGAAATTAGCACAAATTTGTGCCTCGGAGTTCAACCAGTTAACGGAAATAGATCCCACCTGGAAGGGAAGTTCGCAATCCTGACCGAAACTTAATTCTCGGCGATAGTGCCGCCCTCCTGCGCTCAGCGCTCCTGGGGCAGCCAGAAGCAGTCTGTCGAACGACCGTAGGGCGTCCGCGCCGGGAACCAGCACACGGTCATGGCCTTGTTCGCTGGCGCAAAGGGCGAGAATGGCCTCGACGTGGCTCATATCCAACCCGCGGAGATCCCCTCGCAAATCGAAAAGCGCACGCCGGATCACCCGCCGCTGCACCGCAATGTGGAGCTTTATTAGAGAACCTGCCGCCATCAGCAATCCAAAGTGAGTTCGTTTGGTAATTTCGGCGTAAACCGGCTCAATCACTTCCTCCCAGTAGTTTTCTTCCGCAAGCGCCAGCGCCGCCGTTCCGGATAGCGTTGACTCAAGGTTAGGATTAAAGTGCTGCGTAACGACCGGCATTACATCATGCCGGAGGCGATTCCGGGCGAATCTCAGATCCGCATTTGACGAATCTTCCCGCCACGCGATTCCTTCCGATTCTGCCCACTTTCGTACTTCTTCCCGGCCGTTGCTCAGCAAAGGCCGGATCAGGCCTTCTTTCGTTTTGAACCGCATACCCGCCAACCCCGCCAGCCCCGACCCACGCAAAAGGCGAAACAGAACTGTTTCTGCCTGATCGCTTCTGGTGTGCCCAAGCGCAACCGAATCGACCAATCCCTCCTGCCTCATCGCTTTTAGGAAAAAGTTCCGGCGCGCTTGCCGGGCTTCCTGTTCCAGATTCCCATCGCCAATAGGCGCGTGCTCGATTTGGATCGGCAGCTTGAATGATTCAGCCAGCGAGCGTACGAACTGCTCATCATCGTCTGATTCGTGCCCACGCAGGTGATGGTTCACGTGCAGAACGACAAGACGAGCCTGCAAGCCAGCCGCAAGCCGCTGAAATATATGCAGGAGAACGACTGAATCGGCTCCGCCTGAGACAGCCACGCCCACCCGGTCAGCGGGGCGTACCATGCTATAACGAGAGATGGTTTCCGCGGCCCGATCGACTAACGTACCTGCCAATATTGCTATTCTAAGCCGCCCGTAATCGCCCACCCTTCGCGATGCGCCTCAACCCCCCGCTTACTGAAGAACGGCTTCAGCAGCTTGCTGCCCGTGTGAAGGTCCTGCTGATGGACGTGGACGGCGTCCTTACCGACGGCCGGCTTTACCTGGTTCCGGACTGCCAGGGAAAGATGGTCGAGACGAAAGGGTTCGATTCGCAGGACGGCATCGCACTTCGCTGGCTGACATGGTTCGATATCAAGAGCGGCGTCATCAGCGGCCGGGAATCTCCCGCGACTGCCGAGCGAGCTCGCCAGGTCGGAATGAGCTGGGTATTTCAAGGGCACATCGAGAAGATTCCGTTATTCGAACGCGTTGTAGCCGATGCAAAGGTTGATCCTTCGGAGATTGCATACGTCGGCGATGATCTGACGGATGTCGTCATTATGCGCCGCGCAGGCCTGTCGTTCGCCACTGCTAACGCGCGCGAGGAAGTGAAGCGTTCCGCTATGGCGGTGACGGACGCCGCTGGAGGTTGCGGCGCCGTTCGTGAGGTAATCGAAGAGATTCTCAACGCGCGTGGGGTCTGGCAGGACCTGCTCAAGAAATATGAGGTGGAGATCTGAACGACTCCGCAACCGGAAAGCTCGGCCTGGTCTTAACAACCGTAAGCGGACCGGGAGTACTTCATCAGCTAACCGGTGTGATTGCACGGCATCGGGGAGATATTCGATCCATCTCGATCATCGAGGAGCACGCAGCCGAGGCGCGCATTTATCTCGAGCTGGATTTGCCCGGCGGCGCCGAGCCGCTTCTCAAAGAGATCGCCGGTCTGGAGGTCGTCCGATCGGCCAATGCTGTGCAATCCTTGCAGAAGATATACGGCAAGCGCATCATCATCATCGGCGGAGGCGCGCAGGTCGGCCAGGTCGCCCTGGGCGCGATCTCGGAGGCCGACCGTCACAACATTCGAGGGGAACACATCTCGGTTGACACCATTCCGCTGGTAGGAGAGCAGACGCTCGCCGATGCGGTACGCGCGGTCCGCCGGCTACCGCGAGTGCGTGCCTTAGTTATGGCAGGTGCGCTTATGGGGGGCGATATTGAGGCGGCGGTCCGGGAAGTGCGCAGGGAAGGATTGCTGGTGATTAGCTTGAACATGGCGGGAAGTGTTCCGGATGCTTGTGATCTGGTCGTAACAGATCCGGTTCAGGCCGGAGTGATGGCGGTGATGGCCGTAGCCGACACCGCCAAATTTACAATCGAACGATTACACCGGCGGGTGTTTTGATGAGGCCGCGCTTCTCAGCGAGCCGAAGATTCCGTCAATCCTTCTACTATCGGACTTCGAATCGGAACTCGCGCAGCACATCCGGTTCAGAACCGGCCTGCGCAGGATTATAAAGACGTAGAAAGTAAGCACCCGAGGAGGTGATCCGGGGGATCGACACCTCGGCTTGTTGTTGCCGGATGACGCCGACACCTTGCCAAACGCGCCGCCCCAACCCGTTTACGATTTCCAGATTAACGCGTCCTTCAGGAAGATCGTCCGCCTTCAAGTGCAGATCAAGCGGCCTGCCTTCCGGCACCACGGCAGCCTCCAGAGTTCCGCACGGCGAAAGCGTCATGCCGCTTGGTTCTGATCCGCCGCGGGAAGCCGCAAGGTTGATTTGTCGCGGTATAAACTGCGGAATCACCGAAATTCCCAGCGCCGCTACAGCGACCGCTCCTGCCCAGGAGAGCGCCGGAAGGGTAAACCAGTCTCTCCAGGATCGGCGCGATGCAGCGGCTTGCTTGCGCGCGTGCTCCACCGCCAGTTCCTGGAACGCGATTTTGGCCGCGGCCAGGTCAGTTTCTAGCGCCTCGAGCCGTGTGACACACGATTCGCAGGCGAGGATATGGGTCTCAATGACCTCGAGCTCGGTTTCTTGAACTTCATTTCGGAGGAACCGCTCTAGTGCCTCCTCGTTCGGATGGTCGAGAAATGGGTCCGTCATAATATGTGCGGAAGAGGTCCGCTCTCTCCCTATCAGAAATGTGCTCGTCAGCCTGCCTGTGCTCTCACGAAAACTGAGAAAATTCCGCTAGTGGCCAGTTTTTTCCTGCCGATTTCACCGAACTTCGCCTTGGCGCGGGATTTCAGTAGTCGAAACTGCGTTTCTGTAAGCGACATTTCACGGCAGATCTGCTCCTGCGATTGCTCCTGGAGATAGAACCGAACCAGGATGTCCCGATCGCGTTGCGAGAGGGCCTCAAGTGCGCTCTTCATGAGTTCGGCCTTCTGCCGCACGATCGCTTCCTGCTCGGGATTCTGGGTCCGGTCGGCGACGGTTACGCCGCTCTCCAAATCCGCCTGTTCCCGGCGCGTGTGAACAGCTTGTTCGATATACGCGGCTACTTGCCGGCGCACCACGGTCCGCACAAACCCCATGAGACGCTCCGGCTCCCGGAGATCGCCTTTCCTGATTGCATTAACGACAATCAGGAACGTGTCATGAACCTTGTCTTCCAGTTCTTGTGGCCCAAGTTGGCGGCACAGGTAATATCGAATGCCCCGGCTGAAAAGTTTGTAGAGCTGTTCCATCCCGGCATCTTCGCCGGCTTTGATTTGCTCCACCAGGACACTCCACTCCACGGCAGGGAAGGTGGACTTGGCAGTCTTTTCCTTCTCTTGAACCGGCTCGTTATTATCGCCGGCCGGCCCCGGGCTAAGTTTCGGTTGCGTCCCCACCATAATCGGAAGTTACTCCTTGGAAATAATCGAATAGGCTGCCCAGAAAGAAGGCGAACTGCGGTACCCACCGCCTTGCTGTACATCGGTTTGCGCCTGCTGCAGCGCCGCGCCGGCACGCTGGGCGAGTGTTCCGGTCTTAAGAGCTTTGAAATGACGATAAAAAGCCGTGAAAAAACGGCCCGAATCATCCGGAGTGGGCCAGGCGCTGACCACAACGGCCGATGCTCCGGCCAGCAACCAGGCGCGACTGAGGCCAACGACTCCGGCGCTCGGCAGATTTTTTCCTTGTTCGGAAGAACACCCGCTCAACACGACCAGGCTGCCAGGAACCCGATAGGTCGCAATCACTTCGGAGGTGAGGAGTTCCGGAGCGTCAGCCTGAGTGAGGCTGAGCGCCAGCGCGGCCTCCTCCGGTTGACCCGGAGGGCTCACAACGTGAACCGCGAAATGCACGATAGCCGGATCTTCTGCGAGCGCGCTCTGAAGAGACCGGCCCGTCGCTTCAGCGCCAATCAGAACTTTCGATTCCGGCATTCCGCTCAGGTCCGCTGAGGATCGCACCTCGCGCTCACTGCCAGGCAGCCGCGCCAGGGCGACAGACTCTCTAGTTTCTTTGGCCGGCACAAGACCTACAACTCGTGATCTGCGCGCGTCGGCACTGTTGTAAATAGGGTCAGCAATTCCGACAAATGCCGGTTCCGGGGCTTTGGCTCGCGATGCCAGTAAAAGAAGCTCACTGGGCAGGAAGCGCAGATTGTGCGAGGCCATCAGAAATCTGTGATCTTGCCGGGACGAGAGATCGGGCAGGTTCGAGAACGGAACGCCGTCGAGTAACGCTCCATCGCCGGCAATCAGCCATTCGCGCTTCTGCCAAACCCGGGGGCTGAGCTGCTGGAATAGCGTCTGGCTGAGCCGTCGTCCAGGGCCAGACGAATCCCGCCCATGCCGGACGGCATCGGTGAAATTGACTGCCTCGGTTTTGATTCCACTTTCGGCGCTTAACTTATATAACTGCACGTCATCCCCGGTTACAGCCCAGACAAACGATTTCTCCTTGCCCAAGCAAAAGCTGAGCAGGGCCTCGTCACCGTTTAATCTCGCCTGAATATCTCTAAGTGAATTCTTATGTGCTTTTTTCTCATTGCGATCAGAAAAATTCTCCTCGGCGATGCCGATCTTATTTCTGAAATCGCTCAGGTCCAGACGAATCCGATTTAGTTTTGCCCTCTCCTGATTGCTGTCATTGCCGAGCGTCACGTTGGCCTGGGCAGCCTGGAGCTGCGAAAGCAGTTCAAAGTAGCGGGGCGGCAGTTTCAACTTTCGACCAAACGCCGCGGTTAACTGTTCACGCAAGCTGGCGGCACGATTCTCGGCCAGAACTTCCAGAGCCTCGCGTCCAAGCGCGGGATCATGCCGCGCCAATGATTCGTCCGCCGCAAGAATCGCGAAATCGTGATAGACATCGTGGAGAAGCACAACCGTACTGGTATTGGTGGCGTCTCCTGGTAGAGCGCCTCGCCTCCACTCGTCCGCTGCCTGGACGGCTTTACGGAACTGCGCCAACGCTTCCGCTGTTCGACCTTGCTTCTGCAGAATGAGTGCTCGAATGTGACGGGGATAGTATTGCGGTGTGGCCTTGAAGGTATTGCTGGGAAGGGCGAATGCCTCGTTTATGAAGGTAAGCGCTTTCCCGTAATCGGGCTGAGGCTTCTGAATTTCCAACTCCGCCAAATGCTCGTTGGAGATTGCGAGGCCGTCTTTATCGGAAATCCTGCGCCGGATTTCGTAGGCTTTGCCGAGAGCTTCACCAGCTTCTGCAAGTTCGCCTCTATCGCCGGAAGCAGCCGATTGGCGAAGCAGGCAAATGCCCCGGTAATCCCATGCCATGGCCTCAAGAGATGCGAGGCCGGCCTGGTGTGCCGCATTGATAGCCTGTTGTGAAGTCTGCTTTCCGTCTGCCGTTTTGCCTTGAAGAATTTCAACCGACGCCAAAGCCAGCAGGGCCTGAACAAAGAACGGCCGATCTGACGAGGATTGCAGCAGTGTGACGGAGCGCCTTGCCTTTTGCTCAGCAAGTTCGAAATCCCCGAGCTGGGCGTAAATCGTGGAAAGATTGGCGGTGGCTCCACCGGCCAATGCGTTGTCGTTCGCTTTTCCGGCCGCTGAGAGCGCGCGGTCCGATGATTCGCGAGCGGCCGAGTAGTCGAACTGGCGCAACTGCAAGACCGTGATTGAAAGCCACGCATCTGCCTCTTGCTTGAAATCAGTGCTCTGCTGCGCCAACTCGGCAGCTCGATGATACTGCTGGATTGCGGCAGAAAATCGGCCGCTGTTCTCCAGCCTTTGTCCATCCGCGATCGCCTGGTGTATCCGGTTAGCAACTGGCGGAATGTGCTGAGTAGGGTCTGCGCCGAGCAGGCCCAAGTGCGCGAATCCGAGCACACCCAGCGTTCGAAGAGCCGGAAGCAGCCACAGCACAAGTGACCGCCTGGCCCACCAGAAAGGTGGCAGAGGTTGTTCTTCCTAGAAAGCTAATTCGCTTCATAGCACTCTACCACTTTTCGGCGGCTATTGGCCAGAAATGTTGTGGGGTGTAATTAAAAGCCGAAGATGATCTGCAGGGCGGTAATCACGTGGTGAAATAAGATCGGTGGCAGCATGTAAATCCCTTTCCGCACACGAAGATCCCAGGGGGAAACTCGCATCGGCAGATTTCTCATCGGCCATCTTTTTGTAAATAAAGGAGAAACAATTTTTAGGAATTTTGTGACCGTCTATTCCTGCATACCTAACCCGTAGGCGGAACAGGAGGCGAAGGAGATGCGGGAAGGCGGTCTGTGGGTCGGATTGGCTAGAAAGCGAAGGACAAACTAGAAGAGACGCCTGACCGTTCTTCTACGAGATCAGGGGGAAGGGGATTGAGAGCGAGAAATTATCTAGAGATCCCGCGGAAGTGCTATTCCTGCGCGGATATCTGTTGATCGGAATCGCGCCAAGCGCTAATTTTTAAGCGGCGGCAGATCCAGCAGAGGTCATCGGAACTTTGCGGCCCGGTGAGAGGAGCGCAGGATGCGCCGCAAACCGCGCATTGCTTGCGGGGCGCAGGCTTTTCCGGTTCTACTGATTTCTTTGCCAGCTCCAAAATCTCCGGTGAGATGATTGGCTCCGGTAGTGGTTTCTTTTTCATCCCTGCTCCCACTATAGAACAATATTCACCCGAGGCGGGGTTATCGCTCCTGGAAAGCCCGGCTCAGCTTCCGGTAGGTTTCATTCAGATCTTCCGGCAGTACGCGCGTTGCTCCCACGGTGGTCATAAAGTTCGCATCGCCGGTCCAGCGCGGCAACACGTGCAAGTGAATGTGGTGTTCTATGCCGGCGCCAGCGGCCTCACCGAGATTCATTCCCAGATTGAGGCCGCCAGGCCGATAGACGGCGTTCAGAATAGTCTCGGCTCTGCGCGCCAGAAGCATGATCTCTTCCGTGGCCGCTTCACTGGCCGCGCAAAGCCAGGATACGTGCTCATAGGGCGCAATCATTACGTGTCCGGCGGTATATGGATACCGGTTGAGGATCACAAAAGCAAGCTTGCCGCGGTACACCAGCAGGTTTTCAGAATCGGCATCTGCCGCAGCCGCCGTACAGAAAATGCAATCCCTCAACCGTTTCTTCTCGTTGATGTATGTGGAGCGCCACGGTGTCCACAAGTACTCCATGAGAACTGTTTAGGAATGGTTCGGATTATGGCCGCTGCCGTTTGATTCCGGCTCGGTGGATACCGCGGCCTGCGGCTCACCCGAAGCAGTGGCGTGATTCACCAGGTCGCGCAGCTCTTTACTTGGTTTGAAAAATGGAATCCGCTTCGATGGCACTTCCACCCGTGAACCGGTCTTCGGGTTCCGGCCAACCCGGGGTTGCCGCTGTCGCGTACGGAAGCTGCCAAACCCGCGGATCTCAATCTTCTCCCCCTTGTGGAGGCTGTTCACGATGCTATCGAAAATAGTCTCTACGATCGTCTCCGAATCTTTTCGGGTCATCTCAACCATTTTCGACACTTCCTCGATCAGCTCCGCCTTCGTCATTGCATTATTTCCCTGTTATCTTCTCTTCTGATTCCTGATGCTTTACCGCATCACCCACTGTGCTTGTCGCCGCAGCAGCTTGCCGCCGGTATTCCTGCAGCCGGTTCCGCTCATCCTCTTCCGTCACCGCCTTCAGGCTTAGGCCAATCCGCCTCTGCGCCTCATTCATCTTGACTATTTTGAAATTGAACTCGTGTCCAATCGGCAGCGCGGGCTCTTCGCCCTGCGAGATCTTGGGGCTGCGGCGCTTGCCTCCATCCGCGGCAATCTCGCTCCTATGGCACAGGCCCTCCACTCCAGCCACGAGTTCCACGAACACTCCAAACGGTGCGGCGCGCGAGACTCGTCCTTGCACCATGTCACCAATCTGGTGCGTTCGGAAGAAAGTCTCCCACGCATCGGGCTGGAGCTGTTTGATGCCAAGCGATAACCGGCGGTTCGGTGCATCGATGTTCAGAATCACCGCTTGCACAATCTGGCCCTTCTTCACTAGTTCCGATGGATGCTTAACATGGACGGTCCAGGACATATCGGACACATGCACCAGTCCATCGATTCCTTCCTCGATCTCAATAAAGGCGCCAAAATCTGCCAGCTTCCTGACGCGCCCCTCCACGACCGACCCAATGCTGTAGCGATCGGCAACCGTAGTCCAGGGATCAGCCTCAAGCTGCTTGATACCGAGTGAGATCCGCCGGTCTCTGGGTTTCACTTCCAGGACGACCGCCTCAACCTGATCGCCTGCCTTTACTACCTTAGCCGGATGCTTCATGCGGCGGCTCCAGGTCATTTCAGAGATGTGTATTAAACCCTCGACACCCGGCTCCAATTCAACAAAGGCCCCGTAGTCTGTTACGCTGACGATTCTTCCGATAACCCGGCTCTGCGGTGGATAATGCGCCTCAATGTCCGCCCAAGGATCGGGCCGCATCTGCTTCAGTCCGAGAGAAATCCGCTCCTTCTCACGATCGAATTTCAGGACTTTGACCCTGATCTCCTGGCCTACCTGCACAACTGCCGACGGATGGGTGATATTGCCATAGCTTAAATCGCTGACATGCAGAAGACCGTCGATCCCGCCCAGATCGACGAATGCGCCGTAATCGGTCAGGTTTTTTACGGTACCTGTAACCTCCGCCCCTTCATGGATGTTTGCGAGGGCCTGCATCTTGCGCGCGGCCAATTCGCTTTCGAGCAGAATGCGGCGCGAGACCACCGCGTTTCCGCGACGCCGATTAAATTTGAGGACACGTACTTCCAGTTCCTGACCGATGTAGCCGTCCAGATTGTGTATCGGACGGACTTCCACCTGCGAACTCGGCAGAAATGCCATGACACCGATATCCACCGCCAGGCCGCCCTTAATCTTGTTAATGACTCTGCAGGTGACCGGTGTACCCTCTGCCGCGGCCTTCTCCAGATGTTCCCAGATCTGCCGCCGATGGGCCTTCTCATATGAAAGGAGAATATAACCTTCAACTTGAGCGCCGCTGCGATCGATCATCACTTCGATCACATCGCCGGTCTTCACCGATGGTGTCCCCTCCGTAGCGGGGAACTGCTCCGCGGGCACGAGTCCCTCAATCTTGCGCCCGATGTCGACAATAACTTCTTTATCGGAAACGCTGAGAACGTGACCGTGAAGAATCTCGCCTTCATGCGCGAAATGACTGCTGTAGTCGTCCAGAAACGCCTGATAGTCGGAACTCTCGGCGGTTCCGGGCATCTCTACATATTCGTCAGATGGACCGGCCATTGTTGTCATTCCTGAATCGTCGCTCCATGCGCGAGAAACCATCCGGGTGCAACCTTGCCCCTCCAAACCGCTCAGATACGCCCAGTTTGCGCGTCAACTCGTTGATAGTTCAGTACTTCAGAACTATAGCCGACAGTCCCCTGGATGTCAACCGGGCCTTTGTAAGGGCCTGATGACGGTTTCGGAGAAAATTACACCGACCTGTTCCACTAAGCGTACCTTCATATATACTGAAGGTGCTGCAGATTAAGTACTGCACCCCGGAGAACGTCAATGATTGAAGGTTTGCTACAGCCCACTCACCTGCTCATCATCCTCATTGTGGCGCTGTTTATTTTCGGTCCCAAGAAGCTGCCAGAGTTGGGGCAAGGCCTCGGCAAAGGCATCCGTTCCTTCCGTGACAGCATGAAAGCTGGGTCCGACGAGCACGAGAAGATCGATACGCCGGTCACGCAGAACACCGAGACTCACAAGTAGGCTCGCTTTCTCTCGTCCGTTCCGTTATTGTCCGTTATTGTCTGACGGCAGGTTCTTGCTTGCCAAGTTTCTCAAAGTTCCATCCCGCTTTCCATAGAACAGCAAGTACTTTTGCCCGTTGACGCAGCAGCATTCTCGAAAGAAGTTTCACTTTACTTCGTGGGAACGCAGAAATTTTTTCACCGGCCGGAAAGATTTGCTGAGGCTGGGCCGCTCTGCGAGACCCTATTTCCCCACCGACATTGCAGATTGCCGAAACCGCAAGCTGCTGATTCGACTCGTGTTCGGCCTCGCTTATCGGAGCCTTTTCAAGCCGTCTGAAGCTCCTGGCCCCAAAACTGCCTATTCCTATACCGATAGGTGATACAAGATCACCGGTTAGATGATCGCAACAGGTCATCGATTCTCGGGCGCGCTATGGTGCGCCGAGAGAAAAACAAACAATAATTTCTCTTTAGGAGCGGTGGAGCCACATGACAACTGAAGAATACGGGAAGGCGTACCAGCGGGGATTTAATCTCACAGTACGGTTCTTGGTGTCGCGGGGACTGTCCTACGATGCAGCATTGGATACGGCGCAAGCAGCCTGGGCGAAGGGCTGGGAACGCAGAGAGCAGCTCCGTGATCCGAATCTGGTTTTGACGTGGACCAATAGTATCGCGCTGAATATACATAGAACTTTTCTCCGGCGCGAACCTCAGACGCAGACTCTACCTGAATTGCAAGCGCCGCCACGCATGAATGTCGCTGCGATTGATGTAAAGCGGATTCTCAACGAATGCAAACCCAACGACCGTGTTGTTCTCGAGGGCCACTACATCGAGGGATATAAAGTGCAGGAAATCGCGCGTCAGCATGGCTGGTCGGAAACTGCGGTGCGCATCCGTTTACTGCGTGCGCGGAGAAGTGTAGAGCGCCGCTTGAGCCGCCCGAAACACGCACGTCTGCGCAACCTTGCGGAGAAGACGAAGAAAGCCTTGGCCGGCGCGCTGGAAGTCTCCAGTTTAGAATCAGCCAAAGTAGCGTAGTACTACGGGTCGGGCACTCCCGACCTTTTCCTATAACAATTCCGCTGAACTGAAAAAGAACGGTATCTCTTGTGCTGCCGTTTCCGCTGCGTCGGATCCGTGTACGCAGTTGCGTTCGATATTCGCCGCAAATCGTTTCCGGATCGTCCCTTCGGCTGCATTCGCGGGGTTGGTCGCCCCCATTACGTCGCGCCATTTCGTGATGGCGTTCTCCCGTTCCAATACCAGCACGACAACGGGCCCTTCCGTCATGAATGTCACAAGGCCTGCGAAAAATGGACGTGCTTTATGGACGGCGTAGAATGCCTCTGCTTCATTCTTTGTAATTCGACGCATCTTCATCCCTACGATGCGGAAACCATTCTGCTCGATAATCGTCAGGATGTTGCCTGTATGTCCGTCCGCCACTGCGTCCGGCTTGATGATGCCCAAGGTACGCTCCAAAGCCATTCAAAGATTTCCTTTACTTAACGTGCCGCAGCGCTGAGCGCCTGCTGCATCTTCTCGCCCATCAGGGCAGGGGAGGGGCA
>Ga0134126_10008442_pt1 | contig 12969 bp, 10 predicted proteins | sample KB31752_FD_96881 | JGI IMG/M metagenome (GOLD analysis project Ga0134126, IMG submission 96881) | Terrestrial soil microbial communities with excess Nitrogen fertilizer from Kellogg Biological Station, Michigan, USA - KB3-175-2 | ecosystem: Environmental > Terrestrial > Soil > Unclassified ...
CAGCGGCGTGTCACCGATGGTCTCGGTGATGGAGTCATAGATGCGGCCGCGGCCGGGCTTGCCCTGTTCCATTCTCTATTCCTCCAAAACCTAAATGGTGAAGTCGGCGCTGGCTTCAGCGTCCGCGTCCATGCCGACATGGCGGGCGCGCTGGCACAGATCCTCGATCGAGACCGAATCCAGCCGCTGCATCAATTCTTCCTGCAAGGTGGCGACAAAAGGCGCCACGATGCGCTGGCCGAGATCGGAGCGCGGCACCTGTTTTTCTTCGTCGTCCTCGATGCTTTCGGCCACCCGCACCACATCGCCGACCGAGATGCGGCGGCGCTCGCGCGCCAGGCGATAACCGCCGCGGGGACCGCGCACGCCTTTCAGGATGCCGGCGCGCACCAGCTGCTGCATCACCTGTTCGAGATAGCGCTGCGGTACACCCTGGCGGGCGGTGATTTCCTTGGCCTGTACCGGTTCGGGGCGGGCATTGAAGGCGATGTCAATCACCGCCTCCAGCGCCAGCAAGGTCTTGCGCGAAAGCCGGAGCATTAAGATTTCACCGTCATGCCCGTGGAGCCGAAGCCGCCGGCGCCGCGGGCGCTGTCGGACAGGACTTCCAGCTCGACCAGCTCGGCCTGTTCGTGGCGGGCGATTACCATCTGCGCGATCTTGTGGCCGCGCGAAATCCGGAACGGCTCCTGGCTGTGATTGATCAGGATGGCCTTGATCTCGCCGCGATAGTCGCTGTCGATGGTGCCAGGCGAATTGAGACAGGTGATGCCGTGGTTCAGCGCCAGGCCCGAGCGTGGCCGCACCTGGGCTTCCACGCCGTGCGGCAGCTCGATGGCGATGCCGGTGGGCACGGCCATGCGTTGGCCGGGCGCCAGGGTGATTTCCTGGTCGACCGCCGCCAGCAGATCCAATCCCGCCGAGCCGGTGGTGGCGTAATGGGGCAGGGGCAGGTCCCCGGCATGCGCCAGACGTTTGATCCCCACTTTCATGCCGCCCCCTTGAGCTTTTCGGCGATGCGCGCGGCCAGGCGCGCGCCCACTTCGGCTTTTGTCATGTCCGGCCAGTCTTCGATGCCCGCTTCGCTGACCAGATGGATGCGATTGCGGTCCCCGCCCATCACATCGCCTGAGACATCGTTGGCGATGATCCAGTCCGCGCCCTTGCGCGTGCGCTTGGCCACCGCGTTCTGGACGACATCGTCGGTCTCGGCGGCAAAGCCGATCACCAGCCGGGGCCGGCGCGGTCCCTGCGCCAAGGTGGCCAGGATGTCGGGGTTTTCCACCAGCTTGATCAGCGGCACCACGCGGTCGACCGACTTCTTGATCTTGGCGTTGGCGGCGATATCGGGGCGCCAGTCAGATACGGCGGCGGCCATCACCAACACATCGGCGGGCAGCGCCGCTTCGCAGGCCGCCAGCATTTCCTGGGCGGTGGTCACACGCTTCAGCTTGACGCCCTGCGGCGGTGTCAGCCCGACGGGGCCCGAGATCAGGGTGGTGTCCGCGCCGGCCGCCATCAATGCTTCGGCGATGGCATAGCCCTGCTTGCCGCTGGAATGGTTGGCGAGAAACCGTACCGGATCCACCGGCTCGCGGGTGGGGCCGGCGGTGACCAGTGCCGTCACGCCCTTCAGGGGGCCATCTGCACCCAGCGCCTGCTCGATGGCGGCGACGATCTCGTGCGGCTCGGCCATGCGGCCGGGCCCGAATTCGCCGCAGGCCATCTCGCCCTCATTGGGCCCCACGAACAGCACGCCGTCCTTTTCCAGGATAGCGCGATTGCGGCGCACCGACGGGCTTTCCCACATCCGCACATTCATGGCCGGCGCCATCAACACTTTTTTGTCGGTGGCGAGCAGGGTGGTGGAGGCCAGGTCATTGGCGAGGCCGTTCGCCATCTTGGCCATCAGGTCGGCCGTGGCGGGCGCCACCACCACCAGATCGGCGCTGCGCGAGAGCTGGATATGGCCCATCTCCGCCTCATCGGTCAGGCTGAAGAGATCGGAATAAACCTTCTCGCCGGTCAGCGCCGAGACCGACAGGGGCGTGACAAACTCCGCGCCGGCGCCGGTGAGGATGGCGCGGCTTCGGATGCCGCGCTCGGCAAGGCGGCGCACCAGTTCCAGGCTTTTGTAGGCAGCGATACCGCCGCCGATGATCAGAAGGACGCTTTTTCGGGACACGAAAAACCACGCGTTGGGGCCGGGGTATATACCAAAGTACGACAGTGGTGTGTAGTTCGTGAGTAACCGGTTGAAAGTATTGGGTGAATATTCTCTTAAGCCCCCATTCACCGCGCTTTGCGATGATCGTGTCATGAGAATGACGGCCGTTGACCTCTACCGCCTTGCAGGCGATCTGGCCGATGAACACGGCGCAGGGGCGTCTGATTTCGCCAGCCGTGCGATCATGACCCTGGAAGCGGAAGGCGCCCATGAGCGGGCGCAGTTCTGGTTTCTGATGCTGATCCTGCTGGGCGACATCAACTCCGGCCGCGTCGATCCCGACGCCCTGATAACCATCCACTAGTTAGCGAGCCCCCCTCCGATCCGGGCTGCGCGCCTATCGGCGCTTGGCGTTCGGCCGACGTGGCCGTCGTCGTCACCCCTCGCCGGCGCTGCCGCGCGAAGGGGAGGTGGAGACAGTGTTGGTGCCAAAGTTCCAACAAATGCGTTAGCATCCCGCGACAGCCTCTGTGGTGCAGCCGGGGACTTCATGCCGCTCGATCCGTTGGTGAAAGCCTTTCTCGACAAGGCGGCCGCGACGCCGCGCCCGCGTGCGTGGGACATGACGCCCGAACAGACCCGCCAGACTTTCACCGGCATGATGCAGCAGACCGGCCCCAAGGATGTGGCGGTCGGCAAAATCCAGAATTTCTCCATCCCCGGACCGGGCGGCGAGATCAAGGCGCGCGCCTATGCGCCCATCGCGGCCGTGGGCCCGCAGCCGACCCTGATCTATTTCCATGGTGGCGGTTTTGTCGTCGGAAGCCTGGAAACCCATGACGGTCTGTGCCGCCAGCTGGTGGCGGATGGCGGCTTCAAGGTGATCGCGGTGGATTATCGCCTGGCGCCGGAACATCCCTACCCGGCGGCGGTGGAGGATGCCTGGGCCGCCAGCCAGTGGATCGAGCAGAACGGCGCCCAGCTTGGCGTCGATAGCGGACGGCTGGCAGTGGGCGGTGACAGCGCGGGCGGCATGCTGGCCGCCATCGTCACCCAGATGGCGAAGGAAAAAGGCGGCCCCAAGCTCGCTTATCAGCTGCTGCTCTTTCCCAACACACAGACCGGGGGCGAGACCTCATCGCTGAATGAGTTCGCGGTGGGCTATTTCCTGGAGCGGCGCACGCTCGAGCATTTCAACAGCCTTTATCTGCCGCCGGGCGCGGACAAGAATTCGCCCAACATCTCTCCGCTGCGCGCCAGGGATTTCTCCGGCCTGCCGCCCGCCTATATCGTGCTGGCGGGCTATGATCCCCTGCATGACGAGGGCATGGCCTATGCTGATAAGCTGCGGTCGGCGGGCGTGAAGGTCACGGTCGCCGATTATCCCGACCTGGTGCACGGCTTCATCTATCTGCAGACTGTGCTGCCCCAGGCCCACGACGCCATGACCAAGGCGGCGAAAGCGGTCAAGGTGGCGCTGGACGCGGCTTAGTGCCCCGGCGGCAGAATATTCTTGGGATCCATGGCGAGCTTGATCGCGTCCAGCATCTGCTGCTCCAGCCCCTGACGGCCTTTCATCTCCGCTGTCAATGCTGCCTCACGAATGGCCGTGGCCTGAGCGACCTCATCTTGCAGCCTGCGCGCAAAGAGCCAGGTAACCGTCAGCAAGGCGCCATCACTGCGCACATCACTGACCTTGGCCAGCACCAGGCCGCGCACACCGGGCAAGGCGGGATGATCGCGCATCGCCTGCTTCAGCCGGGCGCGAAGCCGCGCATAGCGCGCCGGCAGGTCGGACCAGCTGGCGAAAAATTGCAGCTGGTCAATTCCCACACCGCGGTCCAGCAAGCCATCGCGGGGATAAGCAGGCGCGAAGGTTGCCGCGCCAAGTGAAAAGGTGCCAAGCCGTCTTGCCAGCGCCTCCAAGTTCCGGCGTGCGAGCTTTCTTTGCGCCTGGTTTCCGGAAAAATTGATGACCAGCCGCGCCGCACCGTCGTCGAAGCCGCGTAGAAGGCGCCAGGCATCGTAAAAGCGTTCGCCCAGATTCCACGAGGGCCGGGAGAGCGCCCGCTCAAAGCGCGTGGCGCCATCATCCAGCAAAAGCAGGCGTTCGTGGGGAAGGCCGAGGCGGGTGATTTCACGCAGCAGCGCGAGGCCGGAGGCGAAGTCGGAAAGAAGATAAGCGCAGCAATTCTCATCTTGCGGCCGCTGCCGGATACGAAGCCGCGCGGAGGTGATCACACCCAGGCGGCCACGCGATCCGGCCATCAGATGATGCAGTCCCTTGTCGAGATTGAGCAGCCCGCGCGGGGTTGCGACCGTCAGCCCCCGCACGGTCGCGGGCGTGCTATCGGAAGAGGCGATCCAGCCACCGAGGCTGGATTCAAATTCTTCCCCCAGAGCTACGCCTTGCGCATCCGACTGCCGTTTCAACTCCCGGCCGCTGATGCCGGCCTCCACCTCGACCAGGCCCGATACCGGGTCGTGCGTCAGAATGTGATTAAGGCCGCTCAGGTCCAGGGCCAGCATCGGCCTGCCGTTGCCGTGCAAAATGGTCGGTCCCATGCCTGAAGGGACGACCGCGATATCCAATTCGGCGCAAAGCGCCAGAATGCCCTGCACATCCATGGCGTTACGCGGATAAAGCACGCCATCGGGCGCCACGCCGGCATCGCCCAGGCGTCGTCGCAGCAGATCGAGCAGGTCGCCGCCGTTGCTGAAATAGGCACGTTCGGCGTCGTCCTCCTGCAGGCCGGAGGCACCCAGCAAAAGAGCCAACTTCTCGCGCGTCGTCTTGTCCAAGCGCGAAGGCGGCGGAGGGGCCGTGGCACGCGCCGGCGTGGCCAGCAGCGCGGGCATGCCGAAAGCCTTGGCCAGCCAGGGCCAGAAGCCCTCGCTGATCGCTTGCCGGTGGTGGTGGTGCCGCTCCATGGGACCAGCTTAACGAAGGGGCAATTCAAATACGCAGATTGATCGCGGCAGGGTAAACGTCGAAGGACGCCGGCAGGATGCCGGCACTTTCACCATCGCATTCCACTTCCACGGCGGTGTCCGTATCGAGGGTGGGGGCGGCGGTGAGGCGGGCTGTGCGCAGGCGCCGGCTTTCATCGGGGTGGCCCCGTCCGTCCAGAAGCTCCATCTCGAACAGTCCGTGGGCCGGCGCGACAGACACGCTGGCGATGCCGGCAATCTCGTCATAATTGTCGGCCATCAGCCGGACCCGCGTGCCGCGCCACCGCGCTTGTGCCAGGAAAGCATGCAGCCGTGTCGCGAAGCGATGGCCGAACAGATGGGCGATGCGCGCCCGGCCGATGCTGCGGGCGATCCTGGCGGAGAGGCCGAAGCTGGCTTTGCCCAGGAAATAACGCGTCAATGGCGTGCCTTCGGCGCTCAGACAGGAAACCCGCCCCACATCCGCCTTGTGGATCTTCGCGCGCGACAGATGGGCCACACCGGCCTGCCACCCGGGCGGCAGGCCCAAGTGGCGGCACAAGGCGCTGTCATGGCCGTTATGGACGAAACTGAACACGGCATCCGGCGCCACCGGCGCGCCGTTATGGAAGAATCCGTTCAGGGCTTCATTGATGGTGCCGTCGCCACCCACCGCGATGATTTCCAGGTGCCCGTCCTGAAGGGCATCGCGCACCATGTGGGCCGCCTGGGCTGGCGCGGTGGTGACGAAAAAGGACATCAGGGGAAAGACCCGTTCCAGTGCTTCCTCGATCTCGCGCCAGTCGCGCCCGGTGCGGCCGCTGGCGGAATTGGGGTTGAACACCACGAAGGCGGTCATGCCACCTCCTTTTTTGTCCGCTGGCGGCCACATGCTGTCGCTATGGACCGCTCGTCTCTCATGGGCCGCTTGCCCACATCGCTCCTTGTTCCTGGCCATCGGCCAAAAAAATATCGGTGATGTTTCATTGTCAGGCCGTTCGATAGAGCCGGTTCAGACTGGCAATCTCCGACGCCTTCCTGTCAGTGTTCCAATCCAGATGCGCGGCCATCATGTCGGCGACCTTCTCCAGTGCCGCCGGGTCTGGCCTGCCGAACTGGCCCAGCGAAGTGCGCCGCATCACCACGTCTTCCAGGGTAAGAGCCATTTCCTGATCTAGCGCAAACCGCACCTGGGCAGGCGTATCGCCGGAAGCTCCGAGCGGAATAAGGTCGGTAAGGCGGGCGCCTTTGAGCGCCTCGGGCAGCCGCGCCCCCAGCATGTGCGCCATGTTGCGCAAGGAGGCGATGCCCGGCCAGGTCTTCTGAAAGCCTTTCACCATGTCTTCGAAGCGCTCGAAGCGGCCCCCGGGCAACGGGGTTGTGGCGGTGGCGCAAGGTGCGGCCTTCTTTTCCAGCTTCTTTATCAGGGCGTCGGTGATGGTCTCAGCCAGGCCGCGCGAGGTGGTGTATTTGCCACCGAGCGCCGAGAACAAGCCGTCAGGGCCACCTTCCGCGCCATGGTTCACCAGCTCTGCGCGGCGGCTGACATTGTAACTGTCTTTGGAGCCATCGCTGACCAGAGGCCGCAGGCCCGCATAGAAGAACTCCACGCTGTCGCGCGTCAGCGGCGCGGACGGCAGATATTTGCGGAAGGTGGCCAGGAAGCCGTCGATATCGCTCTCGCTGACGGCTACCGTGGCCGGATCGCCGGAAAATTCGGTGTCGGTGGTGGCGAGCAGGGTGTGGCCGCGCCAGGGCAGGGCGAAAAGATGGCCCGAGCCGGCCTCGATGGTAAGCGCCGCGCCGGAGATCTGCCGCACCAGCAGATGAATACCTTTGGAGCGGATCAGCTTGTGCGCCGCCGCTTCTCCGGTAGCCTGCTCCAGGAACAGATCGGCCCAGGGACCGGCCGCCACCAGCACGGTGCGGGCACGGATATCGAAGCCGTCGCCGGTGCGCGCATCGCGCACGCTGCAGCCTTCGACCTTTCCAGCGCGCAGCAGCAGCTTCTCCGCGGCGACATAGTTGGCGATGGCGGCGCCATGGGCATCGGCATCCAGCAGGTTTTCCAGCACGATGCGCTCGGGGCTGTACATCTGGGCGTCGTGATATTCGAAGGCGCCTTCGAAGCCGTTACCGGCCAGAACCGGTTCGCGCGCCAGTGCGTCCTTTGGCTTCAGCCAGCTATGGCCCGGCAGATGCTGGGACGGGTCCTGCAGCCGGTTGCGGTCATAAGAAAGAAGATCATAGAGCGTCAGGCCGGCTTTCAGCTTGAACCGCTCGATCAGCCCGGCGCCATAGAGCGGCAGCAGAAAGGGCAGGGGCCGCACCAGATGCGGCGCCATTCGCATCAGCCCCAGCCGCTCGCGCAGGCTCTCGCGCACCAGCGAGATTTCCAGGTTGCGCAGATAGCGCAAGCCGCCATGGGCCAGCTTGGAATTGTGCGCGCTGGTGGCGGAGGCGAAATCGCGCGCCTCCACCAGCGCGACGGAAAGCCCGCGCAACGCGGCATCACGCGCGGCAAAGGCGCCGGTGGCGCCGCCGCCCACGATCAGGACATCAAAATCTTGGGAAGAAAGGCGGTGAAGATCGCGCTGCATGCGCGCAAGAAGCTACAGTCCGACGCGCGGAATGCCTACTTGATCTTGCCTTCCTTGAACTCAACATGCTTGCGCAGCACGGGGTCGTATTTCTTGATCGAGAATTTCTCGGTCATGGTGCGCGTGTTCTTCTTGGTAACATAGAAGAAGCCCGAGCCGCCCTCGCTGTTGAGGCGGATCTTCGCGGTGGTGGGCTTCGCCATGGGTGTCTCCAGAAGTCGGTCGAGGGGCGGCTAATTGGCCCAAAGCCCTTGAACTGTCAAGCACTTAGGCCAAATACGGGGTTTTTCAGCGCTTTTTACCCCGGAAACGGTCCTTCTTGCTGTCTTTTGCCGGCTTTCCGCGGCGGGGCGCGGAACCCCTGCCGGGGCGATGGGCACCGCCGCGATTTCGAGACTCCGTGCCGCTACTCCCGTCGGCCAGCTCGAATCGCAGGCCTCCGGTGATCGGTGCCGCTTCCACCAGCTTGACCGGCAGTTCGTCGCCCATGCCGTAGCGCCTGTGGGTGCGCTGGCCGACCAGGGCCTGGGCCCGCTCGTCGTGATGGAAGTAATCGCCACCCAAAGCGCGGATAGGAATGAGCCCCTCCGCGCCGATACCTGTCAGGCGGACGAACAGGCCGAAGCGGGTGACGCCGGTCACGCGCGCCTCGAAACTCTCGCCGACGCGGTCTTCCATGTAAGCGGCGACATAGCGGTCGGTGGAGTCGCGTTCCGCGGCCATGGCGCGCCGCTCGGTCATGGTGATGTGCTCGGCAATGCCCGCCAGGGTGCCGATCTCGCGATCGGTCAGGCCGCCGTCATCCAATTTAAAGGCGCGGATCAGGGCGCGATGGACGATCAGGTCGGCATAACGGCGGATCGGCGAGGTGAAATGCGCATATTTCGCCAGGTTCAGACCGAAATGGCCGATATTGGCCGGATCATAGATGGCCTGGGCCTGACTGCGCAGCACCACATCGTTCATCACCGCCTCATGCGGCTTGCCTTTGGATGCCGCCAGGATGCGGTTGAAAGTGCCGGGCTGCACGACCTGGCCCTTGGCGAAATTGATGTTCAGGGTACGCAGGAAATCGGAAAAGGCATAGAGCTTTTCCTTCGATGGCGTGTCGTGCACCCGATAGATCAGCGGCGTGCGCGCCTTTTCCAGCGCCTCGGCGGCCGCGACATTGGCCAGCACCATGAACTCTTCGATCAGCTTCATGGACTCCAGCCGGTCGCGATAGGCGATGGAGGAAACCTTGCCGTCGGCACCCAGGATCACCCGGCGTTCGGGCAGATCGAGGTCCAGGGGATCGCGCTTGTTGCGGGCGATGGTCAGGGATTTGTAAGCATCCCAGACATCCGCCAGCGTCTTTTTCACCGTGGTGCCCATCGCCGGATCGGGCTGGCCGTCGAACGCGGCCTGCGCCTGGGCATAGGTCAGCCGCGCCGCCGAGCGCATCACCGCGCGCAGGAAGACATGGCTTTTCTTGTGCCCGTGTTTGTCGAACACCAAGCGCACGGCCAGACAGGGCCGGTCCACGCCCTCTTTCAGCGAGCACAAATCGGCCGACAATTCCTCCGGCAGCATCGGCACCACCCGGTCGGGAAAATAGGCACTGTTGCCACGCTTGAGCGCTTCCCTGTCGAGCGCCGAACCCGGCGTGACGTAATGGGCGACATCGGCGATAGCCACCAGCACGACATGGCCACCGTGATTGGCGGGATCGTCATCGGACCCGGCCCACACCGCATCGTCATGGTCGCGCGCATCCGGGGGGTCGATGGTGACCAGCGGGATGGCACGAAGGTCTGTGCGCCCACGCGGGTCCACCGGCCCCGCTGCCGTGGCTTCCTCGATCACCGATTTGGGAAACTCGGTCGGGATGCCGTGGTCGTGAATGGCGATCAGGCTGATGGTCTTGGGGGAATCCATGCTGCCGATGCGTTCGACAACCTTCACCCGCGCAAAGCCCGCCATGCGGCCAGGCTTGGGCTCGGCGGCGACCAGCTCGTTGTTCTTGGCGCCGCCAAGGTCCGATTTGTCGAGGGCGTATTCGGTGCGCGCCTTCTTGTCGATCGGCACCAGCCGCCAGCCCCCGGATGGGCTGTCGCGCAGCACGCCGATCAGGCGGGTCGGCGTCTCGCGCTCCAGCCGGCGGATGATGCGGGCTTCATAGGCTTCGCCATGCCGTTCGAGACGTGCCAGCACGCGGTCGCCCGGACCGGGCGCCGCGCCGTCTTTGGGTGGAGCGACATAAATCGGCGGTGGCTCTTCGTTGCTGTCCCAGTTGAGCGGCCTTGCCAGCACCTCGCCGTCATCATCGGTGCCGGCGATCTCGATCAGCAAGGTCTCGGGAAGTTCGCCGGCTTTGACGAAACGCTTCTTGGCGCGGCCTTCGATGGCGCCTTCGGCTTCCAGCTCTTTCAGGATGCGCTTGAGCTGGATGCGGTCTGAGCCTTTCAGGCCCAGTATCCGCGAAAGGTCTCGTTTGTTGGCGCCGGCCTGTTCGGCCAGTAGTTCAAGCACCCGCGCCTTGTCGAGGCCGGGCGTGTGTTTTTCTCGTGTTTTCTTCAAGTCTTCTTCTATTCGCCTGCCAGTTCAGGCTCCTTGACCTTGGCCTTGGCGGGAGCCTTGGCTTTGGCAAGGGCCTTTGCCGCACCTTTGGCGGCAGGTTTGGCAGCTTTCTTCTTGGTTGTGGTTTTGGCTTTGGGAGCGGCGGCTTTCTTCTCCGCCTTCTCCGCATGGCCATTGGGTTTCGTGGTTTTGGCGGCCTTTGGAGCCTTGGGCACCTTTGCGGCCTTGACCTTCTTTCCGCCCTTTGCGGCGCGCTCGGCGATCCAGGCCAGCGCCTGTTCCATGGTCACGCTCTCCGGCTCGATACCTTCCGGCAAGGTGGCATTGATTGACCCGTCGCTGACGTAGGGACCGAATTTGCCCTTCTGCACCTTGATGGCGCGGCCATCCGCGGCCTGACCCAGATCCTTGAGAACCTGTGCGCCACGGCGGCCGGGACCCTTGGCCTTCTTCTCGGCCAGCAGGGTGACGGCATGATTGAGGCCGATCTCGAACACGTCTTCCGGCGAGGGCAGCGAGGCATAGATGCCGTTATGCGCCACATAAGGCCCGAAGCGGCCGAAATTGGCGGTGATCTTCTTGCCGTCCTCCGGATGCAGGCCGACCTCGCGTGGAAGCGAAAGCAGCCTGATTGCCATCTCCAGGTCCACGTCGCTCTTGTCGGTGCCCTTGGGAAGGCCGCTGCGCTTGGGCTTGTCGCCTTCGCCGAGCTGCACGTAAGGCCCGAAGCGTCCGGTGCGCAGCGTGATCTTCTCGCCCGTCTCGGGATGCTCGCCAATGTCCTGCGGGCCGGCATCGCCTTCGCCCGGCTTGGCGCCGATCTGGCGGGTGAACTTGCAATCCGGATAGTTGGTGCAGCCGACGAAGGCGCCGAAGCGGCCCAGCTTCAGGTTCAGCCGGCCGGCTTCGCAGGCCGGGCATTTGCGTGGATCCACGCCATCTTCGCCCGGCGGGAAAATGTGCGGCGACAGCACATGGTCGAGCTCGTCGATGACCTGGGAAAGCTTGAGATCCTTTGTCTCGCCCACCACCGCCGAAAAGTCCGTCCAGAAATCGCGCAATAGCTGCTTCCAATCGAGCTTGCCGTCCGAAACCTCGTCCAGCTTTTCTTCCAGGTCGGCGGTGAAATCGTAATCCACGTAATGGTGGAAGAAGCGGTTGAGGAAGGTGGTCACCAGCCGGCCCTTGTCTTCGGGCACGAAACGCTGGCGATCCATCTTCACATAGGCACGGTCGCGCAAGGTGGAGATGATGGAGGCGTAGGTCGAAGGCCGGCCGATGCCCAGTTCTTCCAGCTTCTTGACCAGGCTGGCCTCGGAATAGCGGGGCGGCGGTTCGGTGAAATGCTGCGCCGGGTTGAGTTTCTCGACCTTGGTCGCATCCCCGGCAGCCAGCTTGGGCAGGCGCGAGCCGTCTTCATCGGCCTCGTCATCCTGGCCTTCGAGATAAAGCGCGAGGAAGCCGTCGAACAGGGTGACCGTGCCGGTGGCCCGCAAGGTGATCTGCTTGTCGGCGGAAATGACATCCACCGTGGTGCGTTCCTGCTCGGCCGATTCCATCTGGCTGGCCACGGCGCGCTTCCAGATCAGCTCATAGAGCCGGGCGGCATCGGCATCGAGAAAACGGGCAACGCTTTCGGGCGTGCGGGCGAAGCTGGTGGGGCGCACCGCCTCATGGGCTTCCTGGGCGGTGGTGTTGTTGTTGGTATAGACGCGGGGCCCGGAGGGCACATAGCGCGCGCCATACTTCTTGCCGATGACGTCGCGGGCCTCGTTGATCGCTTCCGGCACCATGGTGATGCCGTCGGTACGCATATAGGTGATCAGGCCGGTGGTATCGCCTTCGATTTCAATGCCTTCATAGAGTCCCTGCGCGATCTGCATGGTGCGCTTGGCGTTGAAGCCCAGCTTGCGGCTGGCTTCCTGCTGCAGGGTCGAGGTCTTGAAGGGCGGGGAGGGATTGCGCTTGACGGGCTTGGCTTCGACGCTGCCCACCGAAAAGCTCTGCGCCTTGATCGCGGCCAGCGCGCGATCGGCGTCGACCTGGTTGGCGAGCGACAACTTCTCCAGCTTCTTGCCGTCGAGCTGGATCAGGCGGGCGGCGAAGGTGCCGGTCGCGGCGGCCAGATCGGCATCGATGCTCCAATATTCCTGGGCTTTGAAGGCCTCGATATCCTGCTCGCGCTCGACGATCAGGCGCAGGGCGACGCTCTGCACCCGGCCGGCCGAACGGGCACCGGGCAGCTTGCGCCACAGGACGGGCGAAAGGGTGAAGCCGACCAGATAGTCGAGAGCCCGGCGGGCCAGGTAGGCCTCGACCAGTTCCTGGTTGATCTGGCGCGGATGCTGGATGGCTTCGGTGACCGCGGATTTGGTGATGGCATTGAAGGCCACGCGCTCCACCGGCAGGTCCTTCAGGAGCTTCCTGTCCCTCAGCACTTCCAGGATGTGCCAGGAAATCGCCTCGCCCTCGCGGTCGGGGTCGGTGGCCAGGATCAGCTTGTCGGCGTCCTTCACGGCCGCCGCAATGTCCTTGATCTTGGAGGCGGCCCGGGCGTCCACATCCCAGGTCATGGCGAAGTCTTCGTCAGGCTTGACCGAGCCGTCCTTGGACGGCAGGTCGCGGATATGCCCGAAGCTGGCCAGCACTTTATAATTGCTGCCCAGATACTTGTTGATGGCTTTGACCTTGCCGGGGGACTCGACGATCAGG
>Ga0134126_10008443_pt1 | contig 12969 bp, 12 predicted proteins | sample KB31752_FD_96881 | JGI IMG/M metagenome (GOLD analysis project Ga0134126, IMG submission 96881) | Terrestrial soil microbial communities with excess Nitrogen fertilizer from Kellogg Biological Station, Michigan, USA - KB3-175-2 | ecosystem: Environmental > Terrestrial > Soil > Unclassified ...
AAGATATTCCGGAATAAGTACTTTACCGAGGCGCTGTACTCGAGAAAGCAAAATGATACAAGAAGCAATTTGTATGACGTCCAATTATCGTTGAGTGAGCGCGAGAAAAAGATCCTGCAATTGATCTGGGAAGAAAAGAGCAATCGGGAGATCAGCAACGAACTATTTCTAGGAGTCAGATCCATCGAGAAGATAAGACAGGATTTAAAGGAAAAGATAGGGGTCAGGTCTACAGTTGGACTGCTAAAATATGGTCTTACCAAGAGACTTATTGTTGCGGAATTGAGGCAATAGAACGCATTTATAAATCGGCGCCGCCAAATCTTCAATTGCGCCAACACGAGCAGGTTAATCCCGAAGCCTTTTGACCACGTCCGGGAATTTATCGGCAATAAAACTCATAAGCAGATCGCTGCTTATTTCCCTTGCACTGACACTCAGGCAATTAAACGTTTCCATGTCGGCCGGGCAATCCTCAAGCAATATCAATTGTTTGCCCGCGTCCCCGCCATCGTTTTTCTTTTGTACACCTATACAGCAGGTTACAATTTTAGAGTCCTTCCACCAATTTTTCGGGTGATAGTTGCGTTCCGGCCCCTGCTTGCCGGTGTAGGTCAGTAACAAAGGAAACCTGGCATCGTCAATAATCCGACGATTCAATAAATAGGAATAAACTCCTTCTGCCAGGTGCATCAATCCGGTGCAGGGACCAATAATGGCGATAACCTGTCTGCTTCCAAGTAAACTCATCACTTTACGCAAAGCTAATTCTGCCACAATCACCGGCCTACCGTATTGCCTGCAGCTCGCGGTCTCATCCGCCAACTGATTTCCGGCTTCCATTTTCTCAGACACACATAGTATCTTGACATTTTCGCCTGTACCGCTGATGGCCTTTATTAGCTTAATTATTTCCGTATCAGGCATAACCTTGTCCGTAAATGACGCTCCGCGAAATAGAACGACCAATTTGTCAAAGGCTAAAATGTCATGCTTCCTGAGCCACTGGCTGGCCCAGGCATTCTCACCCTCCGACAGGCTTATTTCCTTGTATGCGTCCCGGTCATATTTTGCTTCAGACTGCGTTATTTTAGCAGGGAAACCACTGATGGAAAGATTGGAATAGAAGTCCATGGTCAGCCGGTCAGTAAACGCCCTCCTACAGCCAACCGAAAAGGAGTAAAAGGGAATATGATCCGGCACAATCTTCCCGTACTCGTTGGTGTGCCATATCCATTTCAATAAAAGATCAGCGTTGCAAAGGACCATCTCGAATTCCTGCGGCTCGATCTCGCTCCATGAGTAGTTGGTAATAGCGATGTTTTTCGGTAAGGAAGGCTGAAACACCTCCGCAATGCAGTTGTATGCTACGTTGTTGGCGACATTGATGCGGACATCACAATCCGGGGTAAACATATCGGCTAGTTGCCATATTTTGCGCACCCAGCATGCTGAATCGCCGATGAAAAAGGATCTCCTGTAATCATCCAGGATGAGTAGCTTCCTGATCTTGTCGATCTCCAACCGCGCGTTATTTTTTTCAAGCAATTTATGCATGTTGGGAATGAACGTCTCCTGCAGGTCGACAGAAAAATAGATTAGCGACAGGTCCAAATCTTGTTTCAATTCGGCTAATGCTGATTCATTTTGCTCAGACCGGTCCAGTTCAAAGATCCCGCCTTTGTCAAATAATATAGACGCGCTTTTGTATGTTGTTTGAATGGTATACTGAAATTCCAATAAGGAATAGACGTCCGTAGGATGCCCGATCCCGTACGTTTTCAACAAAAAGGTTTGCAATTCGTGGTGATATTCCGGTGCGGAAATAACGATGTCATACGCTTGCATATCGATCTCATCCCATCGTTTCCTTAGAGTATAATGCTGCAGGAAGTTGCAAAAGCGGCTTCCCTTTTTCCAGAATACTTCAAAACCTATTAGCGCCCTGTTATTGATATGAAGCAGATACTTCCCGTCACTAAAATGCGTTTTTAAGAGAAAAGCGATCACATACAGCTGTTTCAATAACCGGGCATGAGTCTGCTCATATCTTATACAATCATGGGCATCGCAGAGGATCAATATTCTTTTCATCGGTCTCCTAAAATGTGACATTAAACACTTTACTCTAATTAGTGGTTTTCCGGAAGCCGTTAACGGATTGCACAATCGGTTGCCCGCTGTCATAATCGGAAAGCTGGGCCTTGAACAGCTGGTAGTAGGCTCCTTTCACCGCGAGAAGCTGTTCAGGCGATCCCTGCTCCCTGATGATCCCGTCCTCGAGGAAAAGGATTTCATCTGCATGTCTTACCGTGCTGATCCGATGGCTGATAATGATTACTATAGGGTAATGCCAAAACTTCCTGATGTTCAACAGTATCCTTTCCTCGCTGACCGAATCCAATGCGGAAGTAGCCTCGTCGAGTATCAAAATGTCCGCTTTTTTAAGCAGGGACCTGGCGATCATCACCCGCTGGACTTCACCCCCGGACAATACGGCCCCTCTTTCCCCGGTTTGCGAATCAAGGCCGTCTTTCAACCCAGCGAGTATCCGGTCAATACCCGTAAGGTGGATGACTTCTTCCAAATTTGCCGTATCAGGGCCAATAGTTCCGTAAGCGATATTGTTCCGTAGGGAATCATTGAAAATGGAATAGTCCTGCGAGATGAGAGCTATTTTGTCCAGCCACGCATATTTGTCGAGGGCGGGCAGCCGGCATCCGTCCACCCTGATGACGCCTTCATCCGGCTCGACGAACCGACATAGCAGGTTAACAAGGCTGCTTTTGCCGCTGCCGCTGGCTCCGACGATCGCATACACCCTACCGGGTCGAAGCGCCAGATTAAGCCGGCGTAACACCGGTTTTCCATCGTATCCAAGAAATATATCTTCAAAGTCTATACGCTGGAAGCCAGGCACGGGAGGATAGGGCAAACTAGGGGCAAAAGAAGGCTCGGAAAGCACCGCCATTACATTTTTCATTGAGACCGCGGCTCTGAGGACCTCACTGTACAGGCTCAACAAGTCCAACGCGGGAGGGTACAGCCGGTTCAGATATTGTATAAAAGCGATCAGCGAGCCAAGGGTCATCGCGCCGGTGAAGAGGTCCTTTCCGCCGATCCATAGGACCAGTAGCGGCCCTGACGCCATTAAAAAAGTAGAAATATTTTTGTTAGCGGAGGCAAGCAGGGTCGTGCGCAGGTCGACCTTTATCAATTCACGGATCTTGGTTTCAAAAAGTTTCGATTCCCAACCATAGGTATTGAAAATCTTGATGATCTTTAGGTTCGCGAGGCGTTCAGTCAGGTAGTGCAGGATGTCCGATTCCCGTTTGCTGGTATTTTCAAATCCCTTTTTTATCCGCGGTGAAAAATACCTTACCGAGCCGATGATGAAGGGGAACAACAGCGTTGTATAAAGGAATAGCCTGAAGTTCAAAGAGCAAAGCACGAACAAAATTCCGGTTATTGTCAAAAGGCTATCGAGTATCCGGATTATGGCCGCCGTCAAAACATGGCGAATACGCTCCACCTCGTTATTGATCTTGTAAAGAAGATCGCCCGTTTTGTTCCGTTTGAAATAACTCAGGTCCATGTACAGCAGGTGTTGGAATATTTTCTTCCTGATGTCCTTTACGATCCTGTCGCTGACCCAGGTGTGCAGATAGTCTGCCGCCAGAGAACTCAGGATTCGGATGGCATAGATGACCAGAAGGCATAAGAGAATATTCATTAGGAGGGCAATATCCCTTTTAGGGAAGACCCTGTCGATTATGATCTTTAGGATATAGGGTGAAGCCAACGCCCCGACGCTGCTGATGCCTATCAGCAAGAGAAGAAGCAACTCCTGCCACACATAGGGGCGCATAAAACAAAAGAATCGGCGATAGATGGAAGTCATGAGATTGTTCAGTTGTGCCGGACGATAAGGCTAGCTACTTTTTAATAAATAAGGTCCTGAATTGAAAAGGGGAATATCCCGGGTAAACTCTCCGGAAACATTCGATAAACCGCTTGCCGTTGGTGAACCCCGACAAGCAAGCGATCTTCGCGATACTCAGATCACAATGATCCATAAGGTTGACGGCATGTTTCACCTTGAAATACATCAGGAGCTTTTTTGGACTGATAAGATTATTCTTCCGGAATTCGTTTACCAGCAGCGAATCGGACACCCCGATATGGTCGGCGATCTCCTGAACGCTCAATAGTTCGATATAGTGTTCTTCGATCAGCGATAGCGCCCTTCTCGCCAACAATGATGACAATTCTACCGGAAGATCGAAATCCGATAGCTTGACTCGGGAGAAGGAATTGGGGATCACATCGTTGATGGTCTGGGGCAAGATCCGAAGGCAGTTCTGCAATATGATCTTATCCGCCCCATAGCTACCCAGGATACGGATTGTTTCCGGATCGACATGATCGGCCACGATCACTATCGGTACAGCGGGATATTTCAGCTTGGAATTATATAATAATACCCTTACCTGTTCGGCATTTTTATTGGAGAGGCCGATGACGACGCAATCGATCAAATTGTCATGGAGATGCGACAGTGCTCCCTCGGAATAGGACGCCGTGGTCAGAAGATTGAATTCAGGCGACAGTTGTGAAGTGATTCTTTGAAGTTCTGGTTCTTTGGATACGATCAATAGGAGGCTGTCTCTGCCAGCGGCTTTGCGATTACCGGTCTTGTTCATCATACAATCAGGTTTAAACAAAACGCCGGATCGAAGTCGTCCATGTCTTGACCAGACGTCAAGACAAATTAGTTTTAAAAATGGATACGAAATTTCGTAGTGACGCTAATTTGCTATGCGGGTTTTACGAAATTCGATTTTACCGGTTCAAAATAATCCGCCTAATTAATAAATTTACGGGATGGAATCTCCAGCTATGAGCTCATTTCTTTTCTGCACCTCATACATCGACAATCGAAGTAGAGACCATCAATCGCTTCGTTATGATAAGTGGATCAATTACTATTCGGGAATTGCCGATGAGCTGGGTGTCCGGAATATTTTCATTTTCGATGATGCGGGACCTGCAACCACGGAAATGGCATCCATGGATCTCGATGTCATCGAGGTGGAAAGGGGTCTTCCTTCAACCTTGCGGAAAACCGTTAACATTTTTGCTTTCCACGATCACCTGGGCCGTTCTTCCGTGGATAAGTATCCCGGATGGTGGAGAAGCTTTACCTATTCTATCGTAATCGCCCGGAAATACGGCTTCAATAAGATCGTGCATATCGAGTCCGATTTTTATATTTTAAGCGATAGATTGATCAGATTCATATGCGGACTGGATAAAGGATGGACATCGCTATTTTCAGCATATTACGGATTTCCTGAAACGGCCGTCCAGGTCATCGCCGAAGATAGCTTCCATAAGCTTGAGCTATTATACGCCGAGGCTATCTCTTCCCAATATACGTTTGGCCATTTCGCGGAATTGATCCTGCCAATATCAAATGTAATTAAGGACTTTGTGGGGGATAGACTAGGCGAGGTCAACGTTTTACTACATTGGGCCGCCACGAGATCAGCGTGCGGGGACGTGGATTATTATGGCCAACTTCCTTCACATGTCAGACCCTGGTCAAGCGAAGAATTGCAAACATTGATCAAATCTCTTGTCAACAAATCAGATCCGGCGGGAAACCCAAGAGCTGTCTAAAATAAATGCAGATTGAAACTGTCGCCACGAAGAGTATAGGCGAATGAGTCGCCGATTATATTGAAATGGATGTCATATTCTTTTTCCCATTGGCTGATTATCGCCTTTTCTCCTTCTCTGTCTGCGTCGTCGAGAAAAACGGAACACTTGTCCGAAAGCTTGTCATAGATGAAAGGAAGCGCCGGATATCTCGACAGTGCTATCGACCTCTCATTCGCCGGTGGTCCATCAACGACAATCATGTCAAAGCGGGCGTCCTCAAAAGCCTCCGAATTGGCATCGAGTTCGTACCAAAGGTTGGGAGCGATAGCAAGCGGGCAATGGTTCAAAGGTGCATGCAGAATGGATATGGTCTTTTCCAGCGCTTCCCGTTGAATAGCCGTCCGCATAGCGGCGGCCCATTCCCGGTTATGTTCTACGGAGACTATCCTGGTGGCGGTATTGTTCATTTTTATTAATCGGCCCATTATGATCGTCGAGATCCCGGATCCGTATTCAAGAATGGTCTTTCGGGAGTTGACTACGATATCGTTCAGCATATATGCAAGGCACAGCGGACGAAAGGCGGAGTTCGTGAATGGAAGATACGGGCCATTGAGGATGGGCTGCATAACCTGCAAGGCGTATAGATCGGCGGGAAGTAAATTTCGTCTATCCATAACCAGCACCCGGATTGAATCATGCGCGTATAAAGATCTGATCGATATCGGCTATCATTTTCTCTTCTTCTTTTCTAACCCTTTCGGATAAGGGTCGAAAATGAGCGATCAGGGCGTCATATTCAGAAAGACATTGTTCTATCTTTCGGATGATATCTTCAAGGCTGGCGGTTTTTTCGTTGAATTTGAATGCATCCGGTATAGGGACGTCTTCGAAGAAAGCCGCGGACCCACTGATGCCGGTGATGATACAGCAACCCGATATCGCCGCTTCCCTGGGAAACCTGTCTCTTCCGGGGTGATGTCCAAAGTCTACATAAACCTTGCTTGAATGGAATGCATTTTTTATGTCTGCAACGGACATATTCTGCAGAGCCACCCAATTTAATTCCGGTGCCGCCTGCATCAGGCGGGAAGTAAACTCATACCCTTTTCTCGGATTGTACAGGACATTGTCGTATCTGATGGGACGATCCCCGTTCTCTTCCCGAAAAACAGAATTGATATAGCCGCCGAGATAACCGTCGACCCTGACATGGTGGCTGTCTAGAAAGGCTTTGGTGTGAGCGCTTTGTACAAAATTATAGATACCCTCCCTGGCCAGGGAGTCCAGACCCGGAGCTTCCCTGGCACCTATCTGGCTAAAATAGTTCGCAAGGCTCAACCACCAGATCAGCTTTCTGATCTTTTTATAGTGGTCGATGTAAAGGGCGACCAATACTTCCGGTATGACTACTATGTTGCCTGGTTCGTCTTCGATCCGATGAACGGGGTTGGGGTTATATTTCCTATAAGGTTGCGGGATGACGGCATCTGCCGAAAAGGGGAAGTACACGATATAGGCCCGAATCCCGATAGCCTGCAACTTGAATGAAAGCTGGTGCAGCGATTCCGTCCCGCCCGTGACAATGTCCTGGGGACAAATAATAAAAACCTTGGAATTGTCGGACACGGGTATCATAAGATGGTTATTTTAGATAGTTGACTGATTGGCCAGTGATATTGATGTCCTGATAGATTAGGGGCACATCCAAACTAGGATAAATAATTCACAAGGAAATTAGTTCTATTACGAATTCTTGTGCGGGTTTTACTAAAACTAAAGAACCGTAAGAAGAAACTATCGCAGAGAATTAACTCTGAGAAGACGGTTTCACGGATACTACATCATTTCTTTTTTGCATTGCCCGAATCTTTGTCCGTAGACAGTGATCCGCAAAGCCCGGTGCACCGATTTTGCCTCCGAATGATTTGGATTTTTTTGGATTGATTCGTGGTGGAAACGGAATGGGGCTCACAGAATCAGTTTCTTATGAGCTCTTTGGGGTATAAATATACAGTAGGTTGCGGAGGGGGAGGGATTCGAACCCTCGGTGCGGAATTCAAATAAAAGGCTGGCGAGGTAGCGGTCCTCCAGGGCCCGCGTCGAATAGTACGGGTACCTTACAGAATGTGGCTTTTGTGACGCCTGCGGAAAAAGGTGCTGATCGTATTGGATACGGCCAGTCGGGCGCAGGCGTTCCCGGTGCAGTTCAACACGAATTTTTCGACGACGTTGAAGGGGTATGTGGTGGGTACGTATGTGTGTTGGTACTTGCGATTCGCACGGCCGGGGGCTGCCGGCGTCCATGTCCCTGGAGCGGCCTTATTTGGGTTGCAGACCACCATCCCCAATGCCGATGGGGAACCGGTACAAATTTGTTCTACTGCTCAGTGGTACCCAAATACCAGCCGCGGAAGGGTTACATGGACGCCGGCATGCGGAGCAATGCAAGTCCTTCCAGACCTGCGTCAGGGATCGAAGCGGCAGCCCGGAGCGGTAGCGAGGACTATAGCGTAGAGCCCGACCCGAGCTGAGCCGGGGGGCGGTGAGCGCGGGGCGAGGTTTGCGGGAGGGGGAAGGGGTGCGGGGGCGAGGGGGACGCCCAAATAAATTGCGGGCGACCATGTACCTTTGCGCGCATGACGAAAGTAGTATTGAAGAAAAAGATCAGCCGGCGGGTGGAGAGCGGGCATCCGTGGGTATTTGCAAATGAGATTGCGGGGGTGGAGGGGGATACGGCCGGCGGGAGCATTGTCGACGTATACACACATGACAAGAAGTTTTTGGGGAGGGGGTATATCAATCTACAGAGCCAGATAGCGGTCCGGTTGCTGACGCGCGATCGGAGCGAGATCATCGACGACAACTTTTTTTACGGGCGATTGCAGGAGGCTTGGGGTTACCGGCGGCGGATCGGTTATACGGAGAATTGCCGGCTCGTGTTTGGCGAGGCCGATTATTTGCCCGCGCTGATCATCGACAAATTCAATGATTATTTTGTGTTGCAGACTTTGTCACTGGGGATGGATCGGTGGAAGCCCGGGATCGTCGCGGCATTGCAAAGGATCTTTCAGCCGAAGGGTATCTATGAGCGTAATGACGTGCCGGTGCGGGAGCTGGAGGGGTTGGCGCAGTTGAAGGGATATTTGTCTGAGCCATTCGATACGCAGATTGTCATTCGGGAGAATGGGTTGCGGTTGCATGTGGATATCGAGAATGGTCAGAAGACGGGATATTTTCTGGATCAGCATGATAATCGTCGGGCGATACAGAATATCGTCAGGGACGCTGATGTGTTGGGGGCGTTTTGTTATACGGGCAGTTTTGAAACGCATGCCGGATATTATGGAGCGAGATCGGTGCTGGGGCTGGATATTTCGGAGAATGCGGTAGCGCAGGCGCGGCGGAATGCCGAATTGAACGGGTTAACTGATGTGTGCCGGTATGAGGCCGTGAATGCGTTCGATGCCCTGAAGCAGTGGAGCAAAGAGGGCAAACAATATGATGTGGTGATGCTGGATCCGCCGGCATTCACGAAGAGCCGGGAAACGATACAGAAGGCGATCACGGGGTATAAGGAGATCAATTTGCGGGGGATGAAGATGGTGAAGAAGGGAGGGTTTTTGGTGACTTCTTCGTGTACGAACCTGGTGCAGCCGGAGTTGTTCCTGGAGACTATACAGTTGGCGGCGAAGGATGCAAGGAGAAGGTTACGGCAGGTGACGTTTCAGGCGCAGGCGAGTGATCACCCGATCGTGCAGGGGTGGGAGAATACGAATTATTTAAAATTTCTGATAGTGCAGGTGCTGTAGGCTACTTGATGATCTGGAAGATACCGGAGTCGGTGGTTCGACCGGTTTCGTCTTTGAGCTGGAAGGTATAGAGGCCGCGGGTGAGATCACTGAGCTGTACGGTGGTCTTATCGGAGATATCCGGGACATTTTTGACCATTCTTCCGAGGAAGCTGAAGATCTGCAGCGTGAATGTTTTATTATTAGCGTCCCTGGCGAGTTCGAAAGTGATGTAAGAAACGGCAGGGTTGGGATAGAACTTGATAACCTTGTGTTCGGGCTCGGGGGGCATAGGACCCCTGACCTGACAATCTGCCTGGTTAGCCATCAGTAGAGTAAAGGATAACAAAATGTAAAAAATCCTCATTGCCCTGGTCTTTAACGGATTGAGACCAAATTACTTGTTTAATCAAAGATACGAATTTGCGGGGAAGAATAAAAGGGTAAAAATACGTTTTATCGGACGGCAAGGGCTGGCGATAACATGCTGATAATCAATTCAATTCTTGTAATGTTTTCTGGATGGCCGCAAAATCGGGGAGGTCGGTAGCCTTTTCGAGCACCTCGGCATACCGTATGATGCCGTTTTTGTCGATGACGAAGGCGGAGCGTTTGGAGACGCCTTTCATATCGAAGACGAAGGAGTCGTATAGCGAGCCATAGGCGGTCGAGGTCTCTTTATTGAAATCGCTGAGGAGGGGGAAATTCAGGCGCTGATCTTCCTTGTATCGGGCCAGTGTGAAGACGGAGTCGACACTGATGCCGAGCACCTGGGCGTTAGCTTCGTTGTAGAGGGATATATTATCGCGTGTGCTGCAAAGCTCTTTTGTGCAGGTGCCGGTGAAGGCCTGCGGAAAGAAGAGGAGCAGGACGTTCCTGCCTTTAAGATCGCTGAGGTTCACTTTTTGTTTGTCGGAGTCGTAGAGCGTGAAATCGGGTGCTTGTTGTCCTGTCTGGATATTCGGTGTGCTCATGTTCCTGATTTTAGTGTGGGCCTCAAAGGTAGTTGAAAATTTCGGATGGAGGATGGACGCGGGGGGAGTTCGGAAGTGGTTCGGGGGTGCGGATGGAGGATGGGCGCGGGGCGGGAGTTTGGACAGGGGATGGTGGCGGGAGTTTGGACAGGGGATGGGGGCGGGAGTTTGGAAAGGGGATGCGGCCGGCGGGTTAAAATCGCGGGCAGAGCACGCGATACTTTGCATTTTCGCGATTGAGGAAACCGATGTAGGAGAGGGATAATTCGAAACCGCCACGGGCGTAGCTGACGGTATTGAGTTGGGAGGTGTTGACATCGTAGCTGAGGCCGACCGAGAGGGAATTCATTTCCAGCCGGATGACGGGGATGAAGGCGTCTTTCCAACGGATGAAGCCGCCGAGACTGACGATATAGGGGTAGACGTCGGGGTCATTGCCGAGCTTGTAGGAGTAAAGGATCCCGCCGATGGTCTCCTGCGAGGGGCCCTGGCTGGAGTAATCGGCTTGTATAGTGAAAAAGGAGTAGTCGTTGATAATGGATTTGATACCCGCGGAGACGACGATCTTCGGTTCGAGCTCGACGGAGGGGTTTTTATAGAAAGAGTTCTTTGGCCTGTTGAGGTGATGGTAGGCGAAGCCGGCGTAAAAGGTATTCTGGTTTTCGGGTCCGTATGCGGAATTGAAGCTAACGCCGAGCGAACCATCGAGATAGCGGACGTTCGGAGAGAGAATAGTCTCGCCGTTGGGAAGCGCGGGATCGTAAGCGGTGCCGTTGTATTGGCTGTTGGTCGTCACCTTCGAGAGATCGAGTGTTTTTTCCACGAGGCCTCCCATGAAACCCAGCGAGAGATACATGGGGCGGGTATTGCTCAGGGATTTATGATAATTGACGGCCGGGAGGAGCTCGGTCGTTTGGAGCGCGGCGGTGCCCGCCTGATCGTACAGCACCTCGAGCGCGGTGGTGAAATAATCGCTTTGTCTGCCGATGGGCCATTTATATTCTGCGTTGAGGGACCCCGTACGGTAAGCGTTGGTGAAGCTATTCCATTGGTCGCGGAAGACAGCCTGTACGCGGTAGTCGCCGGTAAAAATTCCGGCAAGCGAAGGGTTGCGGAGCAGGGGTGTTTCATAGAACTGCGAGAAATGGATATCCTGCGACCTCGCGGCGAGGGCCGCCAGGAGGAAGAACAGGGTGATATGTCGACGAAGTCTTTTCATTGTGTTATCGTATCAGGGTAACGCTGCCGTGCAATTCCACGACCTGGCCATTATCGCAAATCACCTCCGCCACGTATACATAAGCGTCTGCCGGAGCGGGCCGGCCGTTAAAATTACCATCCCATCCCATCGTCGCCGCATTAGCCGGGAAATCCCTTCGCTGGAAGACCATCTGGCCCCAGCGATTGAAGACCGTGAGGGATTGGATATTATAGAGACTGGTGCCACGCGGATAGAAATAATCGTTTACGCCGTCGCCGTTGGGTGAGAAGGTGTTCGGGATAAAATAGTTGTCGGCATTGCAGATCGTTTTGACGAGGATGCTGTCGCTGGACATGCAATTGTGGTTGTCCGTCACTGTTATATTGAATTGTGTGCTGAAAATGACGGTGGCGGCCGGATCGGGACAGGTGGGGCAGCTCAGGTAAGAGGCGGGCGTCCAGTTGTAAGTGACCACGCCGTCGCCGTAGGTGAAGGGGAGGGTAACGGGGATGCCTACGGGGGTGGTGATCTCTTTGGGACCCTGGATCAGCGGCAGCGGGTAGATGGTCGTCGCTGCCGTAGCGGTGTCGGCGCATCCGAAGGGAACGGACGCGATGAGGCTGATGTTATAGTTGCCGGGAGCCAAATTAGTCGAAGGGTTCTGAAGTTTGGCGGTTTGGCCGTTGCCGAAATTCCATGTCCAGTTGACCGTATCCATCGCGATCTCCGGACCCGTCAGGCTGCCCTGGAACTGGACGAGGCCCGTGCATTGAGCGCTGGTGACGGTAACGACGGGATGGGGAGTCTGGTGGACGTTGACGGTATCGGTATAGGTCTCCGTGCAATTGTTGTTGGTCGATATGGTAAGCGTAGCGAGCCAGGTGCCGGGTTTGTTGTAATAATTGGAGACATTGAATGCGCCTGTTCCGGGAGTCTGGTTTTGAGTCGCCGATCCGTCGCCGAAATTGAAGGTCTCGCTGGCAAGACCGTTATTGGAAATGGAGAAATCGGTGAAGTTGACGATACTGCTATCGCAGAACGAGTGTTTGTCGAGGCTGAAGAACGGTGTGGATCCAAGGACGGTTATTAGTTTGGAGCCGTTGATGTTGACGATACAGCCCGTGAGATCGGTGAGCGTCAGGTAGGGGGAATAGGTATTCGGGCTTCGGTACATGTGGAAAGGATCAAGATCCTGCGATGAATCGGCGGACATGTCCCCGAAGACAGTCGTCCACCGGGTATAGGCGGGGGGAACGATCGTAAATTGTGCCGGTACGGAATCGCAGGTTATGATAGGGGCATAGGTAAAGATGCTGGCCCCATTGGCATTCATGAGCTG
>Ga0134126_10008445_pt1 | contig 12967 bp, 14 predicted proteins | sample KB31752_FD_96881 | JGI IMG/M metagenome (GOLD analysis project Ga0134126, IMG submission 96881) | Terrestrial soil microbial communities with excess Nitrogen fertilizer from Kellogg Biological Station, Michigan, USA - KB3-175-2 | ecosystem: Environmental > Terrestrial > Soil > Unclassified ...
TACGATGATTGACCGCGCACGAAGCGGTTTGTGTCCCGGATCCCAGGAAGCGTCGATGAGCATTCCGACACGCCTCAACGAGCGTTTGCCGATACCGACAGAGGCGCCCTGATGCGGCTGGAATCGGACCGCCCCGCGACCAACGACACGGCCCGCACCGTCGCGCACCGTGTTGGGGTTCTTGTCGCGCCGGAAACCGACTTTATTCTATGGCATCGGTGAGCCTTGAAACGCGCGAACGCCCGCTACCGGATCTCATGGCGGAGCTCGAAGAGCGTGCGGATGTGCGACGAGGCGTGCCGTTGCCCTTGGGGACCGATCCGTTGGAAGGAGGCATCAACTTTGCCTTTTTCAGCCGTGAGGCGCGCCGAGTCCGGCTCGAGTTATTCGAGGCTGCCTCCGATGCCACTCCCAGCCGAATCATCGATCTGGATCCCGCGCACCACCGCACGGGCGACGTCTGGCACGTCTGGGTAGGCGGTCTCGAGCCGGGGCAGCTCTATGCCTACCGCGTGGATGGGCCCTATGATCCTGCGCGCGGGCATCGTTTCAACGTCCACAAACTGCTGTTGGATCCGTTCGCGAATGCCATCGCGCAATTGCCCCACTGGGATTTTGGCCCGGCATGCGGTGAGGATCGCTTGGCGCCGGACGGCGAGCCGGTTCAGTCGACGCTGGATAGCGCTGCCGCCATGCCGAAATGCGTCGTCATGCGCGAACCGTTCGACTGGGAGGACGACCGGCCGCCCCGGCATGCGTGGTGCAAGACGGTGATTTATGAAACGCACGTCCGAGGATTCACCGTGCATCCGAGCTCGGGGGTGCAATGCCCCGGCACCTACCGCGGGCTGACGGAGAAGATTCCCTATTTCAAACAGCTCGGCGTGACCGCCGTCGAGTTGATGCCCGTGCAGGAGTTCAACGGCACAGACATCAAAGGCACCGATCCGGAAACGGGGCAGCCGCTTCGCAAGTACTGGGGCTACGATCCGGTGGCGTTCTTCGCCCCGAAGGGCTCCTACAGCAGTGCCGGCGGCTCAGGCCAACAGATCCTCGAGTTCAAGGAGATGGTCCGGCGGTTCCACGCGGCTGACATCGAGGTGATCCTGGACGTCGTGTTCAATCATACGGCCGAGGCAGACGAGCATGGGCCCACGGTGTGTTGGCGCGGGATCGACAACGCGATCTTCTACACCCTGGCGCAAGACAAACGCTCCTATATCGACTACACGGGAACCGGCAATACAGTCAACGCCAACCATCCCGTGGTGCGCGAGCTCATCTTGAGTGCGCTGCGCCACTGGGTGCTGGAGATGCATGTGGACGGCTTCCGGTTCGACCTGGCTTCGATTCTGGGTCGCGACGGGACCGGGCGACTGCTGGCAAACCCACCGCTGCTCGAGCAGATCGCCGAGGACCCCTTTTTGCGCGAGACCAAACTCATCGCGGAAGCTTGGGACGCCGCGGGCGCTTACCAGGTGGGCAGCTTTTCCGAACGGCGTTGGGCGGAGTGGAATGGTCGCTACCGCGACGATGTGCGTCGGTTCTGGCGCGGCGATGATGCCATGCTCGGTGCGTTCGCAAGCCGCATCTGCGGCAGCGCCGACATCTATGCGAAGTCCGGCAAGGGCCCCGAGTGCAGCATCAATTTCGTGACCTGCCATGATGGCTTCACGCTGAATGACCTCGTGAGCTTCCGGCAGAAACACAATCGAGCCAACGGCGAGGGCGACCGTGACGGGGCGGAGGAGAATTTCAGCGAGAACTACGGCGCCGAGGGGCACACACAGGATCAGCAAATCGAGTCTGTGCGCAAGCGCCAGATCAAGAACTTTCTGCTGACGCTGTTCATCTCACGTGGTGTGCCGATGCTGCTGGGAGGAGACGAATTTCGCCGCACGCAACACGGTAACAACAACGCCTACTGCCAGGACAACGAGACCAGCTGGTACGACTGGCGCGACCTGGAGCAACATCAGGACGTCGTCCAATTCGCGCGCGACATGACGGCTCTGCGTCGGGCGCATCCGGTTCTCGCTCGAGAGCAGTTCTATACGGAGGCGGAAATCAGCTGGTTCAATCCCTCGCAGCGACCGCCCGATTGGAGCGACCCGCACGCAAGGCAGTTGGCCTGTCTGATTCATGACGGCATGGACGATGCGCTGTACCTGATGTTCAATGCGAGCTCCGAGCCGGCTGCTTTTCAGATTCCCGCGCTGCCCGGGGGAGTGCCCTGGCGTGTCGCGGTGGATACGTATCAGGAAGCTCTGCAAGGCTCGCCGGTCGCAGGCACCGGGCCGCTCTTTGATATCAAACACCCCTACCGTATGGCGCCCCGCTCGAGCGCGCTGCTCATCGGCGCCACGACGGCGCTGAAAGGACCTGGAGCGAGACTGCCATCGACGGCGACCTGGTCAAGGTGATGAGTTGGTACGACAACGAATGGGGCTGATCCTTCACGCGGGGCACACTCACCGCATATCGGGAGATAGGAGCTCACATGTCAACACGCACTGCACACGCACGTTGGGAAGGAACGCTCAAGGAGGGCAAGGGCGAGATCGACTTTGGGCACGGGCGGTTCAAGGGGCCGTATTCGTTCGCCTCGCGATTCGAGGAGGGCGCCGGCACCAATCCCGAAGAACTGTTGGGTGCGGCCCACGCGGGTTGCTTCGCGATGGCCCTGTCGCTGATGCTGAGCCAGGCGGGCTTCAGGCCCGACTCCATCGATGCCACCGCGCGCGTGACGGTCAGCCCGCACCAGGGTGGCTTCAAGATCACCCAAAGCCGCATCGTCTGCGAGGCCAGGGTGTCCGGCATCGACGAAGCGCAATTTTCAAAGTATGCGGCGCAGGCCAAGTCGGGCTGCCCGGTCTCGCAAGCGCTCTCGGGCATTGAGATTACCCTCGAGGCCAAGTTGCGTTGACGGAAGTCCGCCGCCATGCCGCGAGAAATGAAATCCACGGGTCCGGGAGGAATGTTGCCGGCGCGAGGCTCGTCATCCAGGCGCCCTTTCATCTGGAGGCGACGGTGCGAATCCTACAGCGTCGCCCGGCAAATCGAGTGGATGTCTGGGACCAAAACCGCTATCAGCGCGTGATGACTACGGCGGACGGTCCGGTCCTGATCGAAGTCCACAACAGTGGGACGATCGCTGATCCCGACGTTCGTCTCTCAATCCAGGCGGGAAATCCCTCCGCTGCGACGCGGGTCTGGCTTGAGCAGACCGTGCGCAGGGTCCTCGGCCTGGATCTGCGCCCGGAGTCTGTGCAAACCGTGGCGGAGGCTGAGCTCAGACTCCGAGCCACTGCACTGGCGCTGCGCGGCATGCGGCCCCCCCGCTTTGCCGAATTGTTTGAAGCGTTCGCCAGCGTTGTGCCCTTTCAACAGCTCAGCCTCGACGCCGGAATAGCCATCATGGGACGACTGACCGATCGCTTCGGCGAGGCTCTCGAGCACGAAGGCCACCGCTACCGTGCATTTCCCACGGCTCGCGCGGTCGCGAACGCGCGTCTGGAGGCGCTGCGCCAATGCGGTCTGAGCCGCGGGAAGGCGCAGACGCTGCGGTATCTCGCCAAAGCGATCGAATCCGGCGAGCTGACGGAGGCTGCGATCGCTGGCATGAGCACGAGCCACGCGCTCAAGCATCTGGTTGATCTACCTGGAATCGGCCCATGGAGCGCGGGCGTGGTGCTGTTGCGCGGGTTCGGGCGACTTGACGTGTTCCCGCCGGGCGACGTCGGTGCCCAGCGTGGGCTGCGCGCGTTACTACACCTGCGGGCGGGGCAGTCGCTGGACCCTGTCGTGGAACGCTTTGGTGCTCATCGTGGTTACCTGTACTTCTGCGCACTCGGCGCCAGCCTCCTGGCAAAGGGCCTTATTCACCCAGCATCGTCGTTTGCTGCGCGACCTGCGTAGCTTCGTCTTCGGGGGACTCAGAGTGAAATGGCCACGACAATTAGACTCAGGCAAACCCACATCTCCCGCCGACGGCCCGGGCACGGATCGGAAGTCCGCACCGTCAGCAGCGGCGGCCTGGCCCCCGCCTAGACTTTGGCTGTTCTTCCTGCTGATCCTGGGGATGAACTTCCTCGTGATGCAGCTTCTCGCGCCGCATGCCGAGACACCGATCACGGTGCCTTACACGGTCTTCAAGAAGGAGGTCACCAACGACAACGTTGAATCGATCTACAGTCAAGGCGCGAGCATCGAGGGCCGTTTCGTGAAGGCGGTCACTTATCCGGCGCCAGGGACCCACGACGCGGCGGTCCCCGGCGTTGAGCCGCGCACGGCGACCAACTTCAAAACCGTTCTGCCTGCCTTCGTGGACCCCGGACTCGAGAAGCTGTTGATCGACCATAAGGTCGAGATCAGCGCACAGCCGATTCAGCCCGGGGGCAGCCTGTGGACCAATCTTCTGGCCGATTTCGGTCCCGCGCTGCTGATCGTTGCCCTCTATGTATGGCTATTCCGTCGTGCCGCGAAGCAGGGTGGCAGCATGGGCAGCACCTTCATGGGCCTCGGCAAAAGTCAGGCGCGCCGCTACGACCAGGCGCAGGATACGAAAGTCACCTTCGAGGATGTTGCCGGCATCGACGAGGCGAAGAACGAACTCGCTGAAATCGTCGATTTCCTCAAGGAGCCGGGGAAGTACACGCGCCTGGGCGGCACGGCTCCGAAGGGCGTGCTGCTGGTCGGTGCGCCGGGGACCGGGAAAACCTTATTGGCGCGGGCCGTCGCCGGGGAAGCCGCGGTGCCGTTCTTCTCCATGAGCGCAGCGGAATTCGTGGAAATGATCGTGGGCGTAGGAGCGGCGCGAGTCCGCGACCTGTTCAAGCAGGCGCGCGCGAACGCGCCGGCGATCATCTTCATTGACGAGCTCGATTCCATCGGCCGTGCACGCGGGCCCACCGCTTTCGGTGGCTCGAGCGAGCAGGAGCAGACGTTGAACCAGATCCTCACGGAGATGGACGGTTTCTCCAGCCAACAAGGGGTCATTGTGTTGGCCGCGACCAATCAGCCGGACGTGCTCGACCGGGCACTTCTGCGGCCGGGCCGGTTCGATCGGCGCGTGGTGGTGAACCTCCCGGATAAGACCGGGCGCGAAGCCATTCTCAAGGTTCATACGCGCACGGTGCCGCTCGCCCCTGACACGAGCCTTGCCGAAGTGGCAGCCTCGACGCCTGGACTTGCGGGGGCGGATTTGAAGAATCTCGTCAACGAGGCCGCGCTGCTGGCAGCCCGCCGTAGTCAGAACGATGTGCGGCAAAAGGATTTTCTGGACGCGTTGGAGAAGATCGTGCTCGGCCCGGAGCGGCCCCTGCTGATGAGCCGGCAGGACCGGGAGCGGATCGCCTATCACGAGAGCGGTCACGCCATCCTGGGCCTCGTGGTACCGGGCGCCGATCCTGTGCATCGCGTGACGATCGTGCCCCGCGGACAGGCGCTCGGGGTGACCTATCAGCGGCCTGACAGTGATCGTTACAACTACCCTGAAGATTATCTTCGTGCCCGCATCGTCGGGATGTTGGGAGGTCGTGCGGCCGAGGAAATCGTCTATGGCACGCGCACGACCGGTGCAGAGAGTGATATCGAGCAAGCGACCCTCCTTGCACGAAACATGGTCACGCGCTGGGGGATGAGTGAGGAGCTCGGGATGGTGCAGTTCGCGCCTCACCAGAATCCCTATCTGCCCAACAGCGGGTTCAGCGCTACGCCCCCCTTCAGCGAGGCCACCGCGCGCGTGATCGACACCGAGGTGCGTGCCATCATCGGTGAGAGTCATCAACAGGCACTGCGCCTTCTTACCGCACATCGTCGCGAGCTCGATGCTCTGGTCGTGGCGCTATTAGCGCATGAGACCCTTAACGAACAGGAGGTTCTCGCCGCCACAGGATTGCCGCCTGCACCGGCGCTGGAGTCCGGTCGCATCTCGGTGGCCCTTCAGAAGAGCGCCGTCGCCCACAACTGACGGCTGCAGCGTCCGCCGCGAAGGATGCGGCGGCTCTCGGTCGCTCCCTGCCTGCTTGAAAATAACAGGGCTGACTCAAGTTGGTGCGCGTCTGAACTAACGGCCCCGCCCGGAACGAGTACGGCAGCCGTATTCCGAGGGCGCTGATGATGGTGGTGGCAATAAGCGCCCCCAGAGGTTGCCGCAATCCCTCCGGGCTTGTGTGTTCTGGCGAAATCACGCGCCAACTATTCACCGGAAGACGGTTTGGCCAACACGCGTTGCTCGCTCTCGCCGGACCGCTCCCGCCGCGATCTCTCTTCCTCAAAGCGGACTGTCGCGTCCAGTGCCACCGCCACCGACCCCACAATCGTCCCGGCCGAGCCGCGTACGACTGCAAAACTCATTTCCACGTACAGCCGTTGACGGCTCTTGCACAGGGCGCGCGTGATCGTTGCGCGACCCGCCAGTCGCGTCTTGCCTGACTCTATGGCGCGGTGGAAGCCGGCCCAATGCGCAGCTCGCAAGTGTTCGGGAATGATGAGGTTCAGGCTCTGTCCTAGCGCCTGGGTTGCTTCGAACCCAAATATGAGGGCGGCCGCTCGGTTCCAAACCTGTATGACTCCATGGACATCCGCAAAGATGATGGCGTCCGCGGCTTGTTCGATCATTGCTCGGGCAAGCTCGAGTTGTATCTCAGAAGTCATGTCGCCAACCTCTCCGATGCACCAGGCATGTTAATCTCCCCCTTGTTTCGGATGGCGGCCGAGGGTGCGATTGCCAGGATACTCGCTCATTTCGCCGGCGTCGCAGGCGCAGTGCTGTAAGTTGGCGTCTGCGCAAACTCCGCGGGTACATCCCACATGCGCGCCGCGTACCACACCGCCCACGCGACGACGAAGAGCGACATGACCCAGACCCACACCGGAATCGACGACCGGGCCTCGGTCCGACGCGGATCAAACGGGTCATCGGAACTGAACGCATCCACGGTGAAGCGCACTCTGCCACGCCGGGTCGAATGGGGCCGCAATCCGGCCACGAGGATGCCCGGCCCGTTGTGCACGCGAAAGGGAACCTCCTCAATCCCTTCGCGGCCGCTTTCCCCCTGGGCGCGAAATGTGAGCCGGCGCGGCCCATCCGCGGTGCGTGCCCGAAGCGCCAGGCATGTCGCGCGCGGCCTCGGTCGGGTGCTTGCGCGGGGTGCTAATTTTTTTCACCCATGTTGGGCCCTAGCTCAGGACGACGACGAGAGCGGCGGCGGCCAAAAAGACACCCATTCCAATGTTGATTGCCCATAGCGGGTTCGAACCCTGTGCTTGCGTCGCCGTCTGCGTATTTCGCGCTGCCAGGCTGCAAGTTGCGGTAGGGACGATCGTCGCAGTGTGAACGGCTGAACACGGTGGACCGTAGTGGCGGGGATGCACGTAAGAGCTACAGATGTCTCGAGGCATTTTGTGTACTCCGGGTTGGTTTACTTGCTGACTGAAAGGAGCGTAGGAGTCGCGTCACCATTCGACAAGCGATGAATATCGGCGCGTCAAATCGTCCTTTTCGATTTGAAGGTCAAAGACGGCTTGAATGGAGCGTCGGCCGAGGCTTGAGCTTCCGCCTCGTTTGCGGCGGCTGGGTCGGAGCGAAAATCACTTTTCTCTGGTGGCGCGGCCGATGAGTCAGCTCGCACGATCGAGCGATTAACTCCTCTCAACGGCGCTGCCGCCGCGATCGGAGCCCAGTGACTGACTGATGTTTGAGTCGCTCGTCCTGTGTTTGTTGTCCGCTGGGGTGTGTGAACGACGCGCAGGCGCGGGGCGGATGCTCACATTGACGAATTCGATATCAGGCACCAACAATATTCGCTTGTGGGATTTAACAGCGATGTTTAGGCTCTGTCGCAACGACCGGACGAATACTTGTTGGTGTTATTAGTGAATCGCCGCATGGGTTCGGACGGGATCTTGTCACCCGTTGGCGTACTTATAGAGCGCCGATCGCCTCTCCGCAGAGCCCAAAGCCAGGTGATGCCGTGAGCCTCAAAGACCAGACGTTCATCTGGAAGTACGAGCCCAAGCAGGACGCGGATGTCGTACCGGTCATGTGTTGCGACACCGTCAGTTGAGGCCTCGCCTACGGTGACGGCAAGATCTTCCTGCAACAGGCCGATACGACGCTCGTCGCAGTCGACGCCAGGACCGGCAAAGTCATATGGGCCGTAAAGAATGGCAACCCGAAGATCGGCGAGAGCAACACGAACGCGCCGCACATTTTCAAAAACAAGGTGATTACCGGTATCTCCGAGTATGTCACAGAGCCCACCGCCGGACTCGGTGCGGTCGGTGGCTATAAGGATCTCGCCCGATACACGACGCTGGGAGGGTCACTATTCGTGTTTGCACTCCCGGCCGAGGCGGCGGCAGGGAAACGGTGAGCGCGGATGCCATGTCGAAGCTCATCCGGAAGGCTCGCGTCGTGCCGCGAGGCGAGCCTCTCGGGTACGGTGATCGCATCCGCAATGCGCCGAGCACATGTCGGCACCATCCATTCAGGAGCACGTCAATGAAACGATTCAGCTTCCTAGCAGCGAGCGCCCTGGCACTGGCCTCGTTCGAGGCCTCGGGCCAGGTGGCCGGTCCCACGGACCCGCAAATTGCCGCGATCGTGGTGACGGCGAATCAGGTAGACATCGATGCTGGAAAATACGCGGAATCCAAGTCAAAAAACAAGGAGGTCAAGGCGTTTGCACGTCAAATGGTGACCGACCACAGCGGGGTCAACAAGTCCGCGACCGCGCTGGTGACCCGACTCAAAGTGACGCCCGAGGACAGCGCGACGAGCGCGAGCCTGAAGAGCGGCGGCGACGCCAACCTTCAGCATCTCAAAACATTGAAGGGCAGCGCCTTCGACCGGGCCTACATTGACAATGAAGTCACCTACCACCAGAACGTTCTGGATGCGATTGACCACACACTGATCCCGAGTGCGAAGAACGCAGAGCTCAAGGCCCTTCTGGTCAAGGTCCGTCCGGCATTTGAAGCGCACCTGGCGCATGCCAAGCAGATTCAAACTGCGCTGAAATAATCAAGTGAGCGCGCTTTTGCGATTCAGCATCACGCTGCGGCGACGCCTGCGCGCCGCGGCCTGCATGTCAGCCCTACTGTGCATGACCGCGAGCCCGGGCATCGCTGTGGAACAACCGGTCGTTCACACCGTCCTCATCGAAGGCACGAGCTTCACTCCACAAACACTCACCGTTCATCGAGGGGACACGATCGTGTGGACGAACAAAGACCCGTTCCCTCATACCGTTACAGCGCGAAACCGGCAATTCGATTCGCACCTCCTCCCGGAGGACCATTCATGGAAGTACACGGCCAGAAAGAGAGGGGCATTCCCTTATTTCTGTACGCTGCACCAGACGATGACAGGCGTTCTGATCGTCAAGTGAGCGAGCTCGGTGTGCGCATCAGGCTGCATCGCTTCCTGATCGGTCACGGCGCCGAGTTGTCCCCTTAGAATTTCTGCCTTCTGACGTGAGCCTGGGTCGCGCTCACACCTTAACCCTCCGCAATTGCCCTCTACGACTCCTATGTCGTTGCCGTACAGACGGAGAAGCCATTGCGGGCGACACGCGACGGTCAAGCTCCGGATGCGCTTTCGAGGACCGCGACAGCGGTCTTTAAAAGAGGTATTATAAATGCCTCTTATAGAGGGATGCCGTATCCATGCACCTGACCCGTCACACCGACTATGCCCTGCGGTTGCTGATGTTGTTAGCCCTAGAGCCGGACGAGTTGCATACGATTGAAGAAGTTGCGCGACGATACGGCATCTCGCGTAATCACCTGATGAAGATCACGCAGACGTTGGCGCAGGCCGGTTTCGTTGAGAGTCTGCGCGGCCGGGGCGGCGGACTGCGGTTGGGACGCGCGGTCGAATCGATCAACCTGGGCGCGGTCGTCCGGGCAACAGAAGATGGCTTTGAGTTGGTCGAGTGTTTCGATCGGGAGCACAACACGTGCGTCGTGGCAACCGCCTGTGGTCTACGCGGACCGCTCGAGGAGGCCTTGGGAGCCTTCCTTGGCGTGCTCGATCGCTATTCCCTGAATGACCTGGTGAAGAATCCGGGGACATTTCGTGGCATGCGCCGCCTGCTGACGGCGGCACCGGCAGCATAGAGGAGCAGGGCTGTGATGAGCGAGTCCGTCAGTTCCGGTGTGGCGCGTCGAGCACAGATTATCCGGAGCATTCAGTCCGAGACCGGCATCGACGAAATGATGATCGAGAAACTCGTGCGGCGGTTCTATGAGCGTGTGCGCGCGGATGCAGCGCTTGGCCCGATCTTCAGCGCGCGAATCGCCGACTGGGAGCCCCATCTGCAACGCATGTGCGCGTTCTGGTCGTCGGTCGCCTTGATGAGCGGCCGCTATCACGGCCAGCCGATGCAAGTGCATTCGGCATTGCCGATCGATGCCCGCCACTTCGATCGCTGGCTGACGTTGTTTGAGGCAACGGCCCGCGAGGTATGCCCACCGAAGGCTGCCCATCATTTCATCCAACGTGCCTGTCGAATTGCTAAGAGTCTGGAATCCGCCAGTTGCCGCGGCTCGGGGCGTGGTGCTCGGCAGGATGCCCGGTTCAGGTTGGGGACTGACTCGGCTTAAAGTCAGAGGCTACTTGTGAGTTTATGAAATCCAACGGCTATGACTCGCGACAGTGGAACGTGCCGAGAGCGCGGCACTGGCGGTTGTACACTCGTCAATGGAACGCACAGGTTGGTGTCAGTCTCCCCGACGTTCGACAAACTCGAACTGTTAAGCCGAATAATTCTAATGGTTCGAACTCACCGCTCACGGTACAAAGTAATACCTGCCGAGGAAACGTAAGTCAGCACGCAGACCGAGTCCGGCGACGCTGCAACGCATCCTGCGCGCCGAGGCAGTGCCAGGCAGTGAACGCGCCCACGGGCGGTGTCACTTAATCGAGGAGTAGCCAAGCATGACGACACTTGATTCGATGAGCGAGCGCAAGCGCCAGCCCACTGGCCGTACCCCCACCTGGGAGTCATCACCGAACGCACCCGGCGTTATTGGGTCGGCGTCAGTCGCCTTGGGAGGCAGGCTGCCAGCACGCGTAGTCTACCCTGGCTCGCGCTCGGTCGGCTCGAGTCCGCAGTACGACGAGGTGGATCGCCGGCTCATGGACACGTTTCCGGCAAGCGATGCGGTCGGGCGTTACTGAGCTTCGGAGAGGCCGTGAAATAGCAAAATGGCAGAAGGCGCCGACATGAGCGTTATTAGATGCTGTTCCGAGCGGAGCCTTTTGCGACGCCATGATACGGGGTGGTGTTCAATTTATTCAGGCCAACTTCCAACCATCGAATCCTCAGGGAGCGCAATCAATGAAAGACCTGGCGTCAATCCTGGTTGTTTTGGATCGCAGTCCGCGAGACACACCCTTGGTGACCAAAGCGCTCCTCCTGGCGCGAGAACTCAATGCGCGGATCGAGCTCTTTTCGTGTGATGCGGAGCATGAGTATGCGCTCCAGCACGCCTCTGATCAGCGCGGGCTCGAGACGGCGCGCCGGAACGCCGTCGCTGACCTGTATGACTATTTGAGACGTCTCAGCCACTTGGTGACCGCGCAAAACGTGGCGGTCACGATTGAAGTGGTCTGCGAAAGCCCCCTCTATGAGGGGATCGTTCACAAGGTGTTCAAGAGTTGTCCGGATTTGGTCATGAAGGCTGCCGGGGGTGAGCCGTCGGCCGGGCGCCCGACGCTCGACGCAAACGACTGGCAACTGGTTCGCACCTGCCCGGTACCGCTGATGCTGGGCCGAGGTGGCGCCTGGTCATCGCGTCCACGCTTCGCAGCAGCCGTGGATGTATCCGAAGCGGAAACGCCCGGTTTGCTGGAGAGAATTCTCCGATCGGCCGCCTATTTAAGTGCGGGATGCCGCGGTGAGCTCGATCTTGTCTTCGGCGAGTGCTCTGGCGCCGCCGACGCCCCAAGCGGGAAATCGCACGCGGCGAAGCTGCGCAACCTGGCGAGGGAGCTGCACCTCGGTGATGATCGAGTTTGGACGCTGACGGGAGACCCGGCGGCCACGCTATCTACGTTTGCCGCCAAGCAACACTCCGATGTGCTGGTGCTGGGAGCACTCACTCACTCAACGCACCCTACCACGCTGGTCGGGACGCTCACTCGCAAATTGATGGACACGCTGGATTGTGACTTCCTCTTGCTCAGGCCAGGTCGGTTTGAGTTTCCGGTGCGCGGGGAAAATGAGGCAGCCTGGGCAGCAGGGCCCAAGAGAGGTTCCTACCCCGCTGACTCTCGTCGCGGCCATTTCGTGTAGCACTGACCGGATCGCTCATGCAAGCCGGGATGACTTACCGGTATTTGCGTGCGCTTGGCGGACGCCGTCACCGCAACCCTAACGCTGCGCCGTCGCCCAACGCCGTGGCGGAACGAGGACTTTCGCAACTATGCGGATTACGCGGCGGCCACCGAGCCTTTTCGTGCGGGAATGGACGCACTTCGGGCACTCATGCGTGATCATTGTTGCGCTGTCATGTGTGCGGAAGCTGTGTGGTGGCGTTGCCATAGTCGAAGCATCGCCGACTACCTGCTGACGCAGGGGAGCCCGGTCGCGCACATGCTGGGACACCATAAGGTCCTGCCCGCCACGCTGATGCCCGGCGCGCGACGCTTGCGCGGCGGCACCGGATGGTGGCCGAATGAATTAGACCAACCCGTTGCGAGTCAGCCTTGACTGTCCGCCCGGAGGGTACTGGAGGGTGCGATGTTGTGGGATGCGTCAGTGATGAGGGGTTATGCGATCGAAGCCCAGGTTGGACGGCTCGGGGGGTCGGCCGGCGCATACAGGTGTTGATCTCATCGCTTCCAGGAAGAGCATGACGTAACATCGTCGAGCACGGTCCGGATCGCCATACAACGCCCAAAAGGGGTTCATAGTCATGACACGGCTCGCGCCCGCTATATTTTTCGGCCACGGCA